>Ga0102938_10000304_pt1 | contig 35345 bp, 21 predicted proteins | sample SalPonR2_B_D2_MG_FD_84516 | JGI IMG/M metagenome (GOLD analysis project Ga0102938, IMG submission 84516) | Salt pond soil microbial communities from South San Francisco under conditions of wetland restoration - Salt Pond MetaG R2_B_D2_MG | ecosystem: Environmental > Aquatic > Marine >...
GCGCCCAAACCGACGCCCCACGTTGCTGAACCACGTTTCGGAACGCCCATCAAGCGGGCGTTCTGTCGTGGAATCAAGCGACTCGTTCACGCTTGGATAATACGCTGCATGTAGTCGATACTGTCTTTGACCAAACTTTCCACGCCTGGTTCATAGTCAAACACTTCGACGCTGACCCATTCGTCATAGCCAATTTCGCGAAGTGCCTGGAAAATCGGCTCGAACGCCACTTCTCCCATTCCCGGCCCGCGGCGATTGGGATCATTGGCATGAAAGTGCAACAGATGATCGGCCGTTTCAGCGATGATCTGTGGGATCGGAATCGCTTCGCTGCTCATCGCCTTGACATCGAGATGCACGCCGATGGAATCGAATTGAAAACGATCGGCCAGCGCCCGCGCTTCGGCAGCCGTATTCAAAAAGTTCCCTTCGGCCGGACCAAGCGGCTCGAGCGCGATGCGGGTGTCGGTATCGCACAGCGTCGGGACGACTGCCTTGAGCACCTCGGTCGCATTGTCGAGCGCTTCGGCGGCACTCATTTCGGGCGGTACATTGCGCTGCTGCGGCGACCCCAGCACCAAAACTTTACCTCCCAAGTCACGACATAAACGAGCCAACTCGCAGAGGTAATGGGCCGTTTCCTCTCGGACCTTGGCATCGCCACTGGTCAAGTGCAGCCCTTCCGTTTTGGCTAACAACCAATGCAGCCCGACGATGTGCAAACCAGCATCCTCGACAACCGAGCGGTAATCCACGCGCTGCTGGTCGGAGTAGGCCAACAGATCGTCGGTCAACATGAACGGGGCGACTTCCCAGCCTGTGTAACCCGCTGCCGCGGCATAACGCACTGCCTCTTCGAGCGGCCAGTCGCCGAACGTTTCATTGCAAATCGCGAACTTCATCCGTCCCACCTTGCTGTAGATGCTTTTAGTGTCCGTCGCGTAGACGGTAACCTAGAAAATTATCTAACTGCGGTTCGGCTTCGATCGCCCGCACCGTCCGTTCGATATCGTATTCTACCCGGCGGAAGCGGACCGATTGGCCATCAAAAATAACGTAGCAGCTTCGCGGGTCTAAATCGCGAGGTTGGCCCACGCTGCCAACGTTGATCATCGCCTTCTGCCCCGCCGAAAAACGGAAGGTTTCTTCCACGTCGCTACTGCGAGTGAACCGCATATCCGAGGTGAAAATTCCCGGCACGTGCGTGTGTCCTTGAAAGCACAGCCAAGGCACAAGAGAAAACAGCTTTTCCATCTTACGAGGATGATTGGCGTCCTCAGGAAACACGTATTCCGTTGTCGGCCCGCGCGGCGAACCATGCACAAACAGCGTATTCTCCTCGCGGATCACCCGCGGCAGTTCCAGCAAGAACTCCATTCGCCGGCGACTCGCTTCGGGGCCATCCGGCCCGCACTCCATTTGCGCTCGTGTCCAAAAGATGGCCTGCTCGGCGGCCACATTAAATCCTTCGGGGTCGAACAGCGCGCTGTTGTCGTGGTTTCCGAGAATCGAAAAATCGAACCCCATGGCGATGTCGATACAGGCACATGGATCGGGACCGTATCCCACGGTATCGCCAAGGCACACAATCCCCGACACATCCTGTGTCTGAATGTCCGCCAACACGGCTTCGAGAGCCGCGAGGTTGCCGTGAATGTCACTGATGATGGCGCGTCGCGACACGAATCCTAACGTCCTTGCTTCAGTCGATCGCCCAACATGTTCGACAGATCGGGTTCGTTGTAAATTTTCTCGGCGGTCTTGTCGAAATCGTACGACACCCGCCGAAACTCAATCTTCGCATCTTGAGTGTTAAGGATCACGTAACAGCTTTCGTTGTTGTCGTCGCGTGGCTGGCCAACGCTGCCGACGTTCACCATCAGTTTCTCATCCCCGAGTGCAAATTCGTGCTGGCATTCTTCGGGAGAGACGAATTCACAATGCGTTGTGAAGACGCCCGGCAAATGCGTGTGCCCCATAAAACAGTAACGCTCGACTTTGCCGAACAGAATTTCCAGTTTCCGTTGGTCGTAGACGTACTCAGGAAAGACATATTCGTTCGTCGGATCGCGAGGCGACCCATGCACAAAAAGGTATTCGCCTTCGCTGGAAAACCGCGGCAGTTCTCCCAAAAAATCCCAACGTCCATTGATCGTGTCGGCACTGCCCGGGCCGCGGTCGAGTTGATCGCGTGTCCAGTAAACCGCCTGCAAGGCAACCGGGTTAAAACCTTCGGGATCAAACAGCGCCGCCTGATCATGGTTCCCCAGGATCGTCACCTTGCAGTGCTTCATCACCAAGTCGAGGCACTCGCAAGGATTCGGACCATAGCCGATGATGTCCCCGAGACAGTAGATCTCGTCGACACCATGATCCTTGATGTCCGCCAGCACCGCCTGGAGGGCTTCGAGATTTCCGTGAATGTCGCTGATTAAGGCCCGCTTCACTCTGGTAGTCCCGTCCGAAAGCGACAAAAAAGCGTCTTAACCGTTCCCACAATGGGACCGTACAAGCCAGACGCTGGCAAGGCAGATTGTAGGGGCAAGCAATTTTTCACAGCAATCCCCTTGGTTTCAGAGAAACGAGCATGAGCAACTGGCAACTGGCAATCGAATCGAGCGGTCGCACGGGGTCGGTGGCCTTGCTTGATGGCGACCAATTAATCAACGAGATCAGTCTACCCACCACACAACGCACCGCCGCCACTTTGTCGGTCGCCATGGATACTTTACTAGGCGAGATGCGAAAGGTGGCGGGCAGCCTGCAATTGGTCAGTGTGACGATTGGCCCTGGTTCGTTTACGGGACTGAGGATTGGCGTTACAGCTGCAAAAACATTGGCTTATGCGATGAATTGTCGTGTCGCCGCCATCGATACACTGAGCGTCATCGCACACCAAGCCTTCTCCGCAAGGCCTTCACAGCAAAGGCTTTTAGTCGGCACGAAAGCTTATCGAGGCCAAGTTTTCACGCGAATTTTTCTGGCAGGTGGCTCGCAATCCGAGCCTGCGGAAGTCCTCTCGGGCGAGCAGTGGGAGTCGAAATTGACGTCTCTGGACGGCGATTGGGCGGTCGCCGGCGATGCGTTGCCGCGACTCGATGAACCGCCAACCGATCGTTTTTCTGAAAAATATTTTCGGGTCGACGCGGCGATCGGCCACCCCCGAGCGGCCACCGTCGGTCGGTTGGGGGCGGAGGCCAAGCGCGCTGGGACGACGATTGACCCGTTGTTCTTGGTACCCGATTACATGCGTCCCAGCGCGGCCGAAGAAAAATGGAATGGCGACTAACGCGACGTAACGGTTCCTCGAGTCGCTAAAGGCAAGCAAATCTGCGTGCAACCGCACTCATCGGCGGAGCCATCGAGCGGAAAGAATAGCGCGGATTCGGCTGGCCTTCAGGCCGCCAAATTGGATAAGACGCTCTTTCGTTCAAAACATGTGTTGGCCATTGCCGCGAGCCACCCGCTTGAAGCCCCCGTTTGTATCTGAGCCGTTCCCTTCCGCCGAGCAGGATCGACTGCGTCGAGAGGCCCTGCGCAATGAGGCCCTGCGCAATGAGGCCCTGCGCAATGAGGTCCTTTGCAACGAGGCCCTATGCAACGAGGCAATGCGTCGTGAGGCCGTCGTGCTGGTGCATGGGATGCTAGCCGGCCCACGGAGCATGAAGCCGCTGGAGTCGTTATTGATCATGCATGGTTTCGAGGTCGTCAACTGGAACTACGCGACCTTGCGGCATTCCATCGCGGTTCATGCGGAGCGACTGAGAACGCGATTGCAGGCTCTCGATCGCAAATCCAATGTTCGCTGGATTCATTTTGTGACGCACAGCATGGGCGGATTGGTCGTGCGGGCCGCCTTGCAACAACGGCTCCCCAAAGCCCGACGATTGGTCATGCTGGCGCCGCCCAACGCAGGCTCGCGTTTGACACGCATCCCGCTTGGACCATTGCAATGGTGCTTTCCGCCACTGGTGGAATTGCATGAATCGCCAAATAGTTTTGTGAATCGTTTACCGCCACCAGCCAACCTAGAAGTCGGTGTTTTGGCGGCTGCCGATGACCGGGTCGTCTGCGTGGGCAGTACACACCTGAATGGACAAGCGGACCATCGTGTGGTGGCGGGCGGGCATAATGCGTTGCCACGTCGAGCCGATACAGGGCAGTATGTGTTGCGGTTCCTCCAATCGGGACGGTTCGAAAGCCAGCTCCGGCGGGCTGCCTGAAAGCTGTGCTGACTGAAAGCCTGCCCGTGGTTTGCACCCCGCGACAACTGGCAGGTTACTCGACCCGCTTGATGCCCTGAATCGTCTTTGGCGCGATAAAGACACCGCTAAAAAACTGCGAAGGGTGCAGTTCGACGGAATCGTCACGAAATCCGATTCGGTCGTACTGGGCCTCGGTCAGGTTGTTAGGAACCGGAAAACCGGGATTCAGGAACCCATCACCGTTGCGATCCATGAAACTGCGAACCGAGCCGTCGGCGAACAAGAAATTAACCCGGTAGCCTCCCGCGCCGCCATGCGTCGCCATCCAACCGACCGTCGACTGCATGTAGGTTCGATTCCCTGAACCACCCGTCGGCGGCGGACAGTTGCGGTTCCTATCGCACCGCCACTGCTCCTCGAGCCGAGAATTGTAGGAACCGATGCGTTTGATCTTCCGTTGCGATCGATGGTAATAGACCGGTCCTTCGCTGGAGGATTCGCTGAGGATGGAACCGGCGGTAACAAACGTTCGCGAAGTCTGGTCACCGGCGCTGAATGGATCGTCGGCTTGGTAAGCGAAATCGACCGGCGTGATCGCTTCATCCCAATCGCCGGGAGCCCCATCGCCGAGCAGCGCGATGTGGCTGGACGGGACATCGCTGCGACCGAGATAAGCGCGCGTCAAAGGCCCCAATGTCTCTCGCTTGCCTCGCAAGCCTTGCTGCGCGGCTTGACCGTTGGTCCGCAGCGATTGGTCACTTGCCTGATAGCGAATTCGCGGCGCCGTGTAAGTCAGAAACCAACTCGTCACGTAATTCGTGTTGTAGCCCTGCTCGATGAAATAACGACTAAGCAAAGCCGCACGCTCGGTCGTTAACGGATCGGTACTGGCGAAGCCTTCCGAAGCGTCTCCTGTGCCCAGCATGCCTTGCCAATCACAGTCGCCACAAATGCCAGCGGTCAGCCGAGCTCGCTGTCCGCCTGTCGGGGCATTCAAGTTATCGTTGGTGGGAAGGCCATAAGCGTCCAACAGTTTTTCATTAACCAGCATGGGATTGCTGGGGCACAAAAAATTCTCTTTGGCGAGAGTCCCCGCATTGACTTGATCGGAGACCCAACCATACGTGTCCATACAGCCCTCGCGACTGTGGTCAAACAGCCCGCTACAGAATTGGTCTCTAGACGATCGCTCGGCACGGATGAACATTCCGATTCCGGCTTGCCGAAGGTTACTTTGACAAGTGATGGAGCGAGATGACTCACGGGCCTTCACGACAGCCACCAAGACCAGCGACGCTAAAATGGCAATGACCGAAATGACCACCAAAAGCTCAATGATAGTAAAGCCGCGTCGTTTCGGTGCCTGGAGCTTCTGAATCAGGAGCGCTGGTTTAGAGGTCATCTCCGCTGCTCTGAATAAGAGTAGGTGGTCGGCCTGGGAACAACCGGAGGAGTGTATGGCAACCCCCAAGCTCCTGAAAGCGTTTTCACCCAATCTTCATCGAACGCAAATATTCATTTCGCTTGGAGAAACTTTGCCGGCGCCTATGTCGCAACCCCGATGCTCGGTCGGTCGCCAGTTCGCTAGATTCGACTCGAGCCTTGGAGAAGATGGATTCTCAAACGTTCACCGATCGGAATCGCCAGGCAGACTCGCTTGGTAGTTTGGCTTAATGCTATCCCCCCTGGGAACCGATGAAGACGGAGTCCTGCTAGGCTTCGAGTTTCACCGCCGTAGTGGGCTATCATATGATTTGAAAATCGACCGTCGGGGTTCCGGAGCTGGCGGTTACAACTACCCTTGCGCTCGATGGTCTAGTGGAATTTCAGCACACCGGTCCGCTTTCGAACAATGCTGCTCGCGAATCTGTTCGCGAAGCCGCTCATGAACCCATTGCCGTAGTGGGAATTGGCTGCCGGTTTCCCGGTGGCGCTGCCGGCCCTGATCGGTATTGGCAATTGTTGCACGATGGCGTCGATGCGATTACCGAGACGCCGCCGAGCCGTTGGAATTTAGAGCGATTCTATTTTCCCGACGCCGTGCGGCCAGGCAAAACCCAGAGCCGCTGGGGTGGCTACGTCGAGCAATTAGAGCGTTTCGACCCTCAATTGTTTGGAATTTCACCCAAAGAAGCCGCATGCATGGACCCGCAACAGCGGATGCTAATGGAGGTTGCTTGGCGAGCCTTAGAAGACGGCGGACAGCCGCTGGGGCAAATCGCCGGTCGCCCCGTAGCCGTGTTTGTCGGGATCTCGAGCTTTGATTATGCCGTTGGCTCGTTGAGCTTTCAGGATCGCGGCTGCATTGGCCCCTACACCAATACGGGGGGCTCGAGCAGCATTGCGGCCAACCGCATCTCTTACTGTTTTGACCTGCGAGGCCCAAGTGTCGCTGTCGACACGGCCTGTTCTTCGTCACTTGTGGCACTTCACTTGGCATGCGAAAGCTTGCGGCGTGGCGAATCGGAAATGGCACTTTGTGGAGGCGTCAACGCGCTCCTGTTGCCCGACTTCTATGTCGGCTTTAGCCAGTTAGGTGTGCTTTCACCCGACGGTCGCTGCAAGACTTTTGATGCACGGGCGAACGGCTATGTGCGCAGCGAGGGGGCGGGGATGGTGCTGCTCAAACCTTTGCAACAAGCGGTGCGTGACAACGATTTGATTTACTGTGTCATCCGTGGCACGGCGATCAACCAAGATGGCCATACCGTGGGTCTGACCGTTCCCAGCGGCGATGCGCAGCAGAAATTGGTGCGTGTGGCGTGCGAAGCGGCAGGTGTCGAGCCGGCGGAAATTCAATATGTAGAAACCCACGGCACGGGGACGCCTGTTGGCGATCCCATCGAAGCCCGCGCTCTCGGTGCGGCCCTCAGCACGAATCGCGATGCCGCCCAGCCATGCCTGATCGGGTCGGTCAAAACCAATATCGGGCATCTCGAAGCAGGAGCCGGCATCGCCAGCCTCATCAAGGTGGCGCTGTCGCTGCATCATGAAAAAATCGCGCCGCACCTACACCTTCAGACCCCACATCCGGACATCGATCTGGAGACCTGGAAACTGCGCATTCCGCTGACTGCGGAACCGTGGCCAGCCAGTGGTGCGAGACGACTAGCGGGCATCAATGGGTTTGGCTACGGCGGCGCCAATGCGCACGTGGTGGTGGAAGAAGCCCCGCGTCATTCCGCACTGATCGTACCGCCAGCACGCGACGGGGAGGTGGCCGCCGAATCGTTGTTGCTGCCGCTATCGGCGCGCTCTCCGGAAGCCCTTCAGGCTACTGCGGCTCAACTTGCGGACTGGCTGGAACAGTTGCCGGCGGATGTTTCGCTGCGCGACTTGGCGGCCTCGGCGGCACATCGCTACAGTCATCTCGAATACCGCACGGCGGTGTGGGGTGCTTCGGTCTCCGACTGGGTCAACCGTCTACAAGAGCCCGCGGCTCGGTTGCCTGGCTCCTCGTCGTCCCCGTCTTCCGCGACGAACGCGGCGCTTCCATCGGCTCCGCAATCCGAAGCGGCCAACTTGGATGCCGGCTTGCTGTTTATCTGCTGCGGCCAAGGTGCTCAGTGGTGGGGCATGGGACGCGAATGGCTGGCCTCCAATGCCTCGTTTCGCGACGCGATCCGTCGCTGCCAACAGGAATTCGACAAGTACGTCGACTGGTCTATCGAAGAGGAATTGCTGCGTGATGAATCGACATCGCGGATGCACGAAACCTCGATTGCACAACCCGCCTTGTTTGCCTTGCAAGTCGGTTTGGCGAGCAGTTGGGAAGCGGTTGGCATTCGCCCCACAGCCTACGTCGGCCACAGTGTGGGCGAAATCGCGGCGGCTTACCTCGCTGGGGGGCTGAGTTTCTCGGATGCCTGCTTGGTGGCGATCGAACGTGGTCGCACCATGGATCTTGCATCCTCCTCCGGTGCGATGCTCGCTGCGGGCATCTCCGAAGACGAAGCCCGACATCGGATCGGGGCACTGAACGTCAACGTTTCCATGGCAGCGGTCAACGGCCCGTCGTCGGTCACCCTCTCGGGTCCGTCGGAGGCAGTCGAAGCACTCGCTCGGAGCCTGGAAACGGACGGCGTGTTCTGCAAACGTCTGGCGGTCGAATACGCCTTCCACAGTCAGCAAATGGAACCGGTTCGTGATGCATTACTACAATCACTGGCTAAGATTCAGCCACGCCCCACGAAGATCGACTTGCTATCCACGGTGACGGGGGAATTGATCGCCGGCGAGCGATTGGATGCAAGTTACTGGTGGCGGAATGTTCGTAAAGGCGTTCGCTTTGCCGACGCGATGCGAGAGGCCGCGGAACGAGGCTTCGAGGTGGCTGTGGAAATCGGGCCTCATCCGGTGCTCACTTACGCGATTAATGAATGCTTCCATGCGGCGGGGAAACGAGTGCGGGTGGTGCCTTCGCTCCGCCGTGACCAACCCGACTCGGCACGGTTCCACGAATCACTCGCTTGGCTGTATCGGCTGGGCGCGGAGATCGATTGGCGGGGCTTGTACCAACCGCCCGCCCAATTTATCCGCTTGCCGCCTTATCCCTTTCAACAGCAAACACTGTGGGTGGAATCGCACGAGTCGAAGGCTTCGCGACTGTCGGTCAGTCACCCGCTGCTAGGCGAATCGGTCGATCGCCATTGCCCGACTTGGCACTCGAGACTGGACCTGAATCTGCAAACATCGCTTCGCGATCATCGCGTACGAGGAAACTGCGTCTTGCCCGCAGCGGCCATGATCGAGTCTGCACTGGCCGCGGCACGCCAGTTGGAAACGACGTCGACAGCCACCCTGGGGCGTTTTCGATTCCTGCGTCCCTGTGTCCTGAGCGACGGTAACGCGTTGCGACTGGAAACGGCTTACGATGCGGAGCGACGGCAATTGCGGATGGCTTGGCGCGAAACCGATGACGACGCCTGGCAGTCGCTTGCCGTGGTCGAAGTGATGCATGACGACATCGCGGGGACGCCAATGGCAGGCTCGCCAACGGAAGTCCGCTCCCGCTGTACCGAATGGTTTGATGCCGAGCGTTGCTATGCGTTTTGCGAACGCTTGGGCCTTGCTTACGGAGCGGAGTACCGCGGGCTTGTGGGCGGCTGGAGACGCGACGGCGAAGCGTTCGCGGAAGTTCACCTCGACACACTGACCGACGACGTCGGCTACCAGGCGGGGATCCACCCGGCGCTGCTCGACAGTTGCTTCCATGCCATGATTGTCGCCGACAAAAGTTTCGATCATTCACTCGACGGGCTCTATTTGCCCGCCGAAATTGAGCGTATCGACTTCCTGCAGTCGCCCGGCTCGAAACTGCAGGTCCACGCACGGTTGCGGCAAAAAAGTAAGCAACGGTTGATCGCCGACGTGGATATTTTGAACGCCCAGGGTGAGCTGTGCATGCGTCTGCGTGGTTTTGTCAGCCACCGCGCGGGCCGTGGCAGTGAAGAGGAATCGGTGCATGATTGGCTGTACAGCTATCGTTGGGTGCCGGCCGAAATCGCTCACGACGATTCCGTCACCGCGGCCAAACAGGTCGACCGCGTCTGCTTCTTGTTTGCCGATCGCGGAACACTCGCAGAGAGACTCGGCGAGTCACTTCGGCGACTCGGGGATCGCGTCATTCGCATCGACCACGGGCTGCTTTTTGAAGCCGTTGCGCCGGATCATTTTGTGCTGGACCCCGAATCCAAGGGCGACTTTGAGCGACTGTTCCGAGAAGCCATACCGGACGATCCCGACACCGAAATTCACAACATTTACTTGTGGGGCATCGACACTCCCAACGTGCCGCAACTCAACTGCGAATTGCTGCAGCACAGCACGCTATTGACGACCGTCGCGCCACTACATTTGGTGCAGGCTTGGGATGCGATTGCGGAAAACCGAACCGCTCAACTGACCGTGCTCACCACCGGGGCTCAGTCCCGCGATGAATCGCTGGAGCCCGTGGCGGTGGCACAAGGTCCGCTGATTGGCTTGACACGCGTCATCATCAGCGAGTTCGCTGCGTTTCAGACCAAACTGGTCGATCTGCCCGCAGATGCGGAACCACAACCGACAGACGCAGCGTTGCTAAAACCGCTGCTGGCCGAACTGCGCGATGCAGGGGACCACGAAGACGAACTGATGCTGCGTAAGGAACAACGTTTCGCACGTCGCTTTGCACCTCATTTTGACCAACCACTGCCTCTAGATCCGAAGACGGCCATCCAAAGCCGGCTCTGCATCGGCACGACTTACGGCATCGACGATTTGCAGTATCGTTCCCAAACCGCACCGTTACTGGGCCCCCACGAAGTCGAAATCGAAGTCGCCGCTGCAGGGCTGAATTTCAGCGACGTTATGAAGGTCCTGCACCTCTACCCAGGACTCGCCGATGGCCCGGTGCCTTTGGGCGCGGAATGCTCCGGCCGGATCACACGAGTTGGTAGCGAAGTGACAATGTGGCAAGTCGACCAGGAAGTCATCGCGGTCGCTCCAGGGTCGTTCGCCAGTCATGTGGTGGCGAACGCGGACTTAGTCGCCGCCAAACCAAGTTGCTTGACGCATGAACAAGCCGCGGCGATCCCGGTGGCTTTCCTCACCGCCGCACACGCGCTGGAAGACTGCGCAAGGCTTCGCACCGGAGAGTCGGTCTTGATCCACTCGGCCAGTGGCGGAGTCGGGTTAGCGGCAATGCAATTGGCCCACAGGTTGGGCGCTAAGATCTACGCCACCGCCGGCAGCGAAGAAAAACGAGCTTTTGTAAAAAGACTGGGCGCCGAGCGGGTAATGGATTCGAGGAGCCTCGCATTTGCCGACCAAGTCATGTCCGCGACCGCTGGCGCGGGCGTCGATGCGGTGCTCAATTCCTTGCCAGGTGAAGCGCTCGCGAGAGGTCTGGCAACGCTCAAATTAGGCGGTCGCTTTCTGGAGATCGGCAAACGCGACATCTATGACGACAATCCGTTGGGAATGTTTCCGTTCCGCAATAATCTGGCGTTCTTTGCGATCGACCTGGATCAACTGTTCAAAGCCCAAGCGGCGGCGATGGGCCAAAAACTGCGAGAGATTGCGGCAGACTTGGAACACGGTCGCCTGGAACCGCTACCGATCGAAACCTGGAATGTCGAAGAGACCGACGGGGCGTTTCGGTTTATGCAGCAAGCCAAACATATCGGCAAGGTCACCGTTCGCTACCAGCAACCTCCCTCTAGAGTTTATCCCGGCGACTTCGGCCAGATGCGATTTCGCGCCGATGGCACTTACTGGATTGTCGGTGGTTTGGGCGGCTTCGGATTACAGATCGCGCGATGGCTTGGGCAACGAGGCGCCGGTACGCTGGTCCTCAGCGGTCGCCAGGGAACCGTAACCGAAGCAGCGGCGGAGGTCCTGGCGGAACTGAAGCTACTGGGGACCGACGTTCACGTCGTGCCGGCGGATGTTACCCAACCTGCCGACGTAGAGCGTGTGCTGCAGTCGATCGACGAACGGCTGCCGAAACTGCGCGGCGTGATTCATTCCGCCATGGTACTGGAAGACCGTTTACTGGCCGATCTCGATCGCGATACCTTGGACCGCGTCCTCCGCCCAAAGGTGCTCGGTGGCTGGAATCTGCATGCTGCGACCGTCGACCGCGCACTCGATCATTTTATTCTTTTTTCTTCGTTATCCAGCGTCTTTGGACATGCTGGACAAGCCAACTATTCGGCGGCCAACGCGCTGCTCGATAGCTTGGCGGCTTATCGCCGCTCGCAAGGCCTACCAGGCTGCGTCGTGAACTGGGGCCACCTGGGAGAAGTCGGCTACTTGGCCGAGCGGGAAGAACTGGGGCAACGTCTGGAAAGACAAGGGGTGCTGAGTTTTTCGGTCCAGCAAGCGACCCAGAGTCTGGAACACATCTTGCAGTCTCACGCGGTGCAGACGAGCGTGCTGCGGATGGACTGGTCGCTGTGGCGTGGTTTAGGGGTGACCGGCGAAGTTTCGCCGCGATTTGCACATCTGCTGCGCAGCGGTGACAACGAAGCGATTGAGGTCGCGTCGGCTGACCAGATCCGTGAAGCTTCTAGCGGCCAACGGCAGCAACTGGTCGATGACCTCTTACGCCAAAAGGCCGCTTCGCTGCTCGGCTTTGCCCAAGGCCAGCTCGATGGCCGACGCTCGCTGCTGGAACTGGGGCTCGATTCGCTGATGGCGGTCGAACTGCGGAACTGGATCGAAAGCCAAATCCAGGTGGCCTTGCCCGTTTCGGAATTGATGCGAGATACGAATCTAGAGCAACTTACTGCGAAAGTCTGCACGAGCATCGCGGACGAAAACGCGCCCGGCAACGTGCCGCGGGAGGAAACGTTTACACCTGAGGAATCCTCTGCGCGGCTCGACTCCTCGACGGCCAAGGACTTGTTGCAAACACTACCCGACTTGCCGCCTGACGAGGTAACGGCGATTCTCGCGCAGCTACTTCGCGAACAGGGAACGACGGCGGATGATGCAACCTGACGAGCGGAACGGCCTGGATGGTCTGAACGACGAACAGCGTCGGCAATTACTGCAACAACTGCTTCAAAAACGAGCTGCCGAATCGACGCGGTTTCCGATGTCGATCCAGCAGCGGGGCCTGTGGTACGACTACCGACGAGACCCATTTTCGAACGCCTTTAACGTCTTTTTACCGACTCGGATTCGTTCGGAACTCGATGTCGATGCGTTGCGGCAAACGGTCCACTCCATTGTGCAGCGTCACGACTGCTTGCGGACCACGTTCAGCGACAAGGACGGGGCGCTGACGCAGCAGGTCCACGACGCGCTGCCGCCGGAGTTCCATGTCGTTGCAGCAACCGGTCAAAGCGACGAGGCACTGCGAGCATTAGTGCGGGAAGAAATTCGGCGGCCGATCGATTTAGAACAAGGCCCCCTGTTTCGCTTTACTCTGTTTCGTTTGGATGCCAACGACTGGATTTCTCTGGCGCTGACGCATCACATCGTCGTCGACTTTTGGTCGTTGGTATTGCTGCTCAGCGAAACGCGAGAAATCTATCAAGGCATCGCCTCGCAACATCCGGTGACGTTACCCCCTGCCGCAAACCATTATGCGGCGTTCGTCGCCGAACAGCAAAAAAACATCGATGGGCCCCAGGGTCAGCGACTGCGACGGTACTGGCGGCAGCAACTTGCCGATTCGTCCCACGTGACCGAACTGCCAACGGACTTTATTCGCCCAGAACGTTTCTCGCGCCGCGGCGATTCTGTCTCCCTTTGGCTCCGTCCTGAATTGGTCGAGCAAATGGCTGCGCTGGCCAATCGCTGCGGCGCGACGTTGCAGGCCTTAGTGTTGGCGGTGCTGCAAACGATGATCCACCGTTACACGGGCCAAACGAAATTCCATATCGGCAGCCCGTTCACCGGACGCTTGCACCGCAAGTATGAACAGACGGTAGGGTTCTTCGTTAACATGTTGCCGCTGCGTGCCGATCTGTCCGACGAGCCCACGTTTGTGCAGCTAATCGAACGCGTCTCACGCACGATGATGGATGCTCTCGATCACGAAGACCTGCCCTTGGCGGAGATCGTTCGCGAATCGGGTGTGGCCCGCGATGCGTCGCGAAGTCCGTTGTTTCAAGTTTCCTGCACGTTTGAGAAATCACATCGGCGACAAGAACAAGGACGCGCGGGCTACCTCCTGCCGGGCCAAACCCAACGCACCAAGTTTGCCGGCCTAGAACAGGAATCGTTTTCGGTTCCCGTAGAGACATGCCATTACGACATGGAATTTGTTTTTGAACGCAGCGAACAAGGTTTGCAAGGCATGCTTTGCTGTTGCCGCGACTTGTTCACTCACGACACCATTGCCACGTTTGCCAAACACTTTGAACAGTTAACGGAACAGTTGGTCCAGCTGGCCACCCGTCCCATCACTGACATTCCTTGGCAGGTCCAAGCGAACGACCGGTCGGCCCCGGCAAAGCCAGCCGCTGACAATCCGTTCCCTGGAATCAGCACCGCTTTAGCGAACATCGCCAGCGCCGCCCCCACTCAAATCGCCCTCTCCTCCGTCGCAGGGGAAGTGCGCTACGACAAACTCGATTCAGCAGCGAGCAAAATCGCGGCGGCCTTGGCGTTGCGCTGCATCGGCCCGGGTGTCTATGTGCCGGTCATTGGCTACCGCGGTCCTCACGTCGTCGCTGCACTGCTGGGCGTGATCCGCAGCGGAGCCACTGTGGTGCCGATCGATGCGGCACAGCCGGCTGTTCGGCTGGCAGACTTAGTCGAAGATACTCAAGCCCCGTTGGTGATCGTCGCTGTCGATCCGTCGACAGCCGTCCCGCAAGATATTCAGCAATGGGCGGACGGCATCGAGTCGACCACGATTGCGCAGTTGCTCCGAACAGGCGAAGCGAGCAACAATGAGCGCCAGGCGAACGCGGCATTCAATGCGACAGCCCATGATCGCCATGGTATCGGTTACTTGATCTACACTTCGGGTTCCTCGGGACGTCCCAAGGGAGTCATGGTTGCACACCGAGCGATTGAAAACACTTTGCAATGGCGTTGCGAAACGGTCCCAGTGGCGTCTGGCGATCGTATTTTGATGTTGCTGTCGCATCAGTTTGATGCTGGATTTGGGATCCTGATCAGCTCGCTCGTCCAAGGTGCGGAGCTGGTTTGGTCGGATCAGCCAGCTTCGGATATCGATGCGGTTATCGACTGCATCATTGAAAAATCGATTAACGTGTTACCCGGCATTCCGTCGCTGCTGGCGTTGGTGATCCACCACCCTCGCTTTGACCAATGCACCAGCCTGCGGCAACTGTGGTCGGGAGGCGAAGCGATGCCGCCCGGACTACCTGCCCAGCTCCGGGCTCGCCGGAGCATCCCACTGTGGAACTTTTATGGCCCGACCGAAGCGGCAATCGAAGCGACAGCGATCGATGTTCTGGAGCACGACACGCACCGGATCGTTCCGATTGGCTCGCCGGTGCGAGCGACCGAAATCTTGGTGCTCGATGAAAACGGCCAGCCCGTTCCACCAACCGTTCCGGGAGAATTAGCGATCTGTGGACCAGGCCTGGCGAACGGCTACCTCGGTCGCAGCGGCTTGACGGCACAGCGGTTCGTCAAGCTGGCTGATGGACGGCGTGTCTTTCTGACCGGAGACCGAGGACGGCAACGGATCGATGGTCTGTTTGAATTCCTCGGCCGTACCGACAACCAAGTCAAACTTGGCGGTTATCGGATCGAACTGGAAGAGATCGAGCTGGTTTTGCAGGGCTGCCCACTGGTCGCATCGGCGGCGATCCAACTGCGTCAGGCGGGCGATTCGGCGGCAACCTTGGTGGCCTATCTGACGCTGACCTCGTCTTCGTCGCACTGGACGCACGGTGCGGAACCGACCGACGAAGCCAACACGCTGCACGCCATTCAATCGTATGTGGCGGCGCGCCTACCGACCTACAAACGACCCCGGCGTTATCAAATACTCGACCACATGCCGAGAACCTCCAGTGGGAAAGTCGACCGCCAGCAACTCCCCGAACCGCGGGACCGCTGCGACATAGACCCTCAACTTGTGCCGCCACGGACTTCCTTGGAACAGTACGTCGCAGACGCCTGGAGCCAAATGCTGGACATCTCGCCGATTGGCATTCACCAAGATTTCTTTGAATGCGGCGGAACATCTTTGCAAGCTGCCTTATTGGCGGCGCAGATGAGCGATGACTTGAGCGTGCATGTACCGACCTCTCTGCTGTTCGACTTAGCCGATGTTTCGCGGATGACGCAGCGGCTGGCGGCGTTATACGGTGCCGACTTGGCCGAACGCTTTGGAAACGATTCGATCGCGATCTACGACAGTGCGATCCCGTTGGAAGATTCGCCGCCGAACGAATCCAGCCATCCTTTAATCGCCACCTTCCGGGCCTCCGAATTGGTCGATGAAGCCACTTCGGCAACTCCGATTTTCATGATCCATCCACCGGGTGGAATCGTCGCTTGTTATCGCGAGTTAGCCAGCGCATGCCCCGGCGACCAACCCTTCTATGCCATCCGCTCACGCGGCCTGTATGGCGAAGAAGGGCTGCCGGAAACGACTGAAAAAATGGCCGCCGATTATGTGGCGGCAATCCAATCGGTTTGCCCTCACGGGCCCTATCAGATCGGTGGCTGGTCGCTGGGCGGAATTGTCGCCTACGAGGTAGCGGCGCAGTTGCGCGACGCCGGTGAGATCGTCGAGCGTCTGATCCTGCTGGACACTTCGCTTCCAGAAAATGCCTACGATTCGGCAGACACCGCTCCCCATCGCGTCGGTCTGGAGTATGGGCTGGACATGACGTTGGAAGAATTGGTTCAACTGAATCCAAACGAACAGTTGCCACTGCTGTGGGAACACGCGAAAAAACTGGGGGTTCTGGCAGACGACACACCGCAAGAGATTGTCGACCGCATGCTGAATGATTTGAAGTCTCTGTTCCACCATCACATCGAGGTCATTGGACGTTATCGGCTGCGTCCGTTACAGATTCCCGTTCTCTTGGTACGTCCACGCGATATACCGATTGATGCGGGCACCAGCGCGGACCGCGGCTGGGCCGGCATGCTGGGCGAACTGCAAGTCGCGTTTGTCAGTGGACACCACCACAGTATGGTAAGATCGCCCCATGCCAACGAAATTGTGGCATTACTGACCACCTGAGAATCCTCGCATCTTTCGCCGACGCCATCTGCAGAGCTCCCACCATGCTGACTCGCTGTGTCACGGTCCTGGTCTTCCTTGCAGCAGTCCTGGCCACGGCGTCGACGGGCTTGGCCGAATCATTCCCGACACCCTTTTCCTACTGGCCGAGCGATCTCAAGATCAACGGTACGGTGATCGCTTGCGCAGACGCCGAAGTACCCTCTCAAGCCGCTGACATCTTCTTGTCGAAGGCGAGCGGTAACGAGCCAAAATTCGCCTTACTGGCGCTGGACCAGACGCCTTTGCCGGACAACCTCCAGCCCGCTGCAGATAGCGCGGCATCCTTTACCACGTTAGCTCTGTTCGGCGATTCCGCTTGCGACGCCACAACGGCCCGCGCGGCCATTGATGCCGCTGACGGCGTCGTGCTGCTCTCCTCCCGAACCCCCGGCGTGAAGGTCGCGGAGAGTTTGACAAAGAATCAAGAGGCCCTGGACCGCCTGCTTGATCGGGGCGGTAGATTGCTGGCAGTCGGGCCGGTCCTGAACCAACTGGGACGTTACCAAACAACCGACCAGGAAACGATCACCGCAGGGCTGAACACCATTCCGGATGCGATCCTGTTTCAGGAACCGGCATCGCTTGACGAGATTCAAGCCCCTTTGGCTCAAGCACCAACTGCCGTTGGAATCGGGGTCCCGGCAAGGACGGCAATTGTCCTCCGAGGTCGGAAAATCCGAACCTACGGCACAGGACAAGCGACCTTTGCGATTCGTGGCAATGATCGCCAGCCTCCTCGAGTGCAACGTGTCGGTGCGGCATCCAATGGACGTGCGAATCCGTACGAGACGATTATCGATCTGACGGCATGGCGGCGCGACGCAATCGAACGTCAACTGCCGGCGTTTCCTTCCGCCTCTCCACCAAAGCCGCACGTCGAAAAGGGAACCCTGATCATCGTCGGTGGCGGTGGCACTCCTCGCGGACTGCTCGAGCGAATGGTCGAACTAGCAGGTGGCAAATCAGCCAAGATGGTGTACGTACCTTGCCGTGAAGAAGAAACGGTTCCCGCTGATGACGGGCTGATTCGTCGTTGGAAAGCAACGGGCGTCGAATCCGCCGTCGTGTTTCACACCAAGGACCGACACCAAGCGAACAGCGACGAGGCTTTTCTTGAACCGCTAAAAGAGGCGACCGGCATCTGGTTCGGAGGCGGCAGGCAGTGGAATTTCGCCGACTCCTACTATGGAACCAAAGCCCACCGCTTGATGCAAGCGGTCGTCGAGCGGGGTGGTGTGATCGGTGGCTCGTCGGCCGGAGCTTCGATTCAGGGCGACTATTTGGCGCGCGCCAATCCGGTGGCTAACTTCGACATTATGGCTGCCGGCTACGAACGGGGCTTGGGTTTTTTAACCGGTGTGGCGATCGACCAGCACTTCTCACAACGCAATCGTCAACCCGACATGAGTAGTTTGGTCGACCGCTATCCGCAGTTGCTCGGGATCGGAATCGACGAATCGACCGCCTTGATTGTGAATGGATCTGCGGCCGAAATCGTCGGTCAGGGACAAGTCTTTTTCTATGATCGCCGACGACCAGTAGGGGCTGACCTGCCCGACTATCTTGCCCTCGGCGCGGGCCAAACCTTTGATTTGGCAGAGCGCGTGGAGGTAACGGTCCCCGACGTGGCAACGGCTGAATAGCCTTCGTGAACCTTCGTTCCTCCAACAGATTCCCTCGCGAGAACTTTTTGGATTGCCGCTGCGCCGTCTGATCGATGGCTTGGGCTCCAAGTAGATAGCGAGCCATTTCCGGCCGCGCTTTTCTCACTCGCATTCGAACAGGGGACCTTGTCATGTCGACATTCAGCCAGTTTTCTCGTAACCGTTGGGGCGGAGGCTTGGCGACAGCCGTCGCGGTTGGCCTGCTATACAGCCTTGGCGCGGCATCTTCGAGTTCGGCGGCAGGCCTGCTGGTTGCCGAAGGAGGCTTCGGCGGGGTCTTGGAAATCAAACAGCAAGACGTCCGCGTGACGATCAACAACTCGATCGCTGTCACCCAAATCGACCAGATATTTGTGAACACCGAAAATCGCCAGGTCGAGGCACTCTACACCTTCCCGGTCCCCCGAGAAGCGAGCGTTTCCAACTTCAGCATGTGGATCAACGGTAAAGAGATGATCGGCGAAGTTGTCGAAAAGCAACGCGCTCGCCAGATCTACGAAAGCTACAAAGAGAAACGTCGCGACCCAGGGTTGCTGGAGCAGGTGGATTTCAAGCAATTTGAGATGCGAATCTTTCCCATCGCCGCCGGTGCCGAACAACGGATCCGAATCGAGTACTACCAACAACTCGATGTCGATCATGACTGGGCCACTTATGTTTATCCGTTGGCGACGGATGTCCGTGGCAAACAACTTGACACCCGTGTCACAGGTCGTTTTTCGATGACGATGGATATCAAGAGTGAAGTCCCGATCAAAGAACTTCGCAGCGAATCCCACGCCGACGATTTTGTGGTGGTGAACCATCAACCCAACTACGCACAAGCCGCGATGGAACTGACCAGTGGCGAGCTGTCACGCGACATCGTGATGGCCGTCCAAATGAAGCGCCCCCGCACCGGCTTGGATGTCGTGACCAGCCATCCGACTGGTGAGGATGGTTACTTCATGATGACGTTAACTCCCGGCGACGACCTCAGCCAAACGGCCGAACCGATGGACTACGTCTTCTTGATGGACGTCTCGGGAAGCATGGCGCGGGATGACAAATTAGCAATCAGCCGTCAGAGCGTGGTCGCTTTTATCGATTCGCTCAGCCCCGACGATCGATTCGATTGCTTGGCGTTCAACCTCGCCCCAACACCTCTTTTCAAGAGCCTTCAACCGGCTGGCGAAACCGCGCTCTTCGAAGCGAAGGAATTTTTCGCTCAGCAACGCGCTCGAGGCGGCACTGTCCTGCAACCTGCCTTGACCGCAGCCTACTCCTACCGCGACAACGACCGACCATTGAACGTGATTCTGCTGAGCGACGGCATGACCGAAGTAGGCGAACAAGCCGAATTGCTGCGGCTGATCCAATCGCGTCCCTCGGGCGTGCGAGTTTTTTGCATCGGTGTTGGCAACGAAGTCAACCGACCGCTGCTGGAACAGATGGCACGCCAAGCGGGCGGCTTAGCAGCTTTCGTTTCCACCGAAGATAGCTTCGCTCGCCAAGCTCAACGGATGCGTCAAAAATTGGTGCGGCCGGCGATCGAAAAACTGAACGTGCGGTTCGCTGATGGCGCCGTGAAGGATGTGGAACCAACCGAACTGGGTGATCTGTTCTACGGCACGCCGCTGCGTCTATTCGGTCGCTATCCGAACAGCGGCCCGGTGGAAGTGACGTTGCAGGGTCAGATCCAAGGTGCACCTTGGGAACAAACGGTGCAGTTGGAGCTTCCGAGTGACGATGCCGGCAACAGTGAAATCGAACGGATGTGGGCCTCGCAGCGCGTTGCGAGATTGCTCGATCGCGAACGCGCAGGTCAAGGATCAAACCGTGACGAGATCGTGCGGTTGTGCGAAGGCTACTCCATCGTTTCGCCTTATGCATCGATGCTGGTCTTGGAGAATGACGGCGAGTACAAGCGTTGGAAGATCGAGCAACGCAACGTCCTTCGCATCGGACGCGATCGCAAAGCTCGCGAGGAACTTCAACACAAACTGGCGGAACTGCGTCGGCAATCTCAGGATGGCTTTGAAGTTCAGCGTGGCGAGAAACTGGTCAGCACTCAGCAACCCGGCATGCTCCCGCAGTCCGCCTCCACCCCGCAACCGACGACCAATCGCTCCAACCACACGCCGCCGAGAGAACCTTCTCCTTCCAGCCAAGGCGTGGATTTAAATACGCACCGAGGTGGTGGCGGCGGTGGCGGTGGAGCGATCGAGCCTTTCACCGCAATGTTGGCCGCTAGTGCCGCGGGAGCCGCTTGGTTGGGCCGCCGACGTAAACGACGTCCCGTGGCATGATCGCCTGCCTGCGTGATCGTGCGATGGCGGAATGCGCTACCACCTACTGCGTTGTCAAAAATCCCCGCGAGGAACTCCGATGTTTGCCTTACTCAAGTCCCTGCCGGTGACCACAGCGATGATCGCCTGTGCTTTACTGGCGCACCTGCTACCTAGTGGCAACGCTTGGCTGGAACTTGACTTTGCGGCCGTCGGCGAGGGGCAATGGTGGCGTCTGTGGACGGGCCACCTGACGCACTTTGGTGGCGAGCATCTCTTCTGGGACTTGCTCATGTTTGGGATCCTGGGGGCAGCCTGCGAAAACCAGCAGCCGCGTCGGTTCCTGCTCGCAATGCCACTGCTGATCGCAGGTATCTCGGCAACGATCTGGCTGACGTGCCCCGACATCCTCACCTATCGGGGGCTGAGCGGCATCGACACTGGATTATTTGTCTGGTTTGTCAGCGACCGCGGCTTGGCGGCGTGGCAAACACGAGACCGCGGGGCCACCCTGTGTTGGCTGGGACTAGGCGGCAGCTTGATCGGAAAACTGGTCTTCGAAGCGCTGACCGGAAACACGCTATTCGTCGACTCGACTGCGTTTCGTCCGTTGGTCGAAGCCCATCTGGGCGGCGCGGTACTGGGCCTGCTGTGCGGCCTGAGCGGGATCGCCAGTTGGTTTGGCCGGCTGGCGTTTACTTCTTCCCCTGAGCTCGTTTGGCGGCAAAGAACTCTGTCAGCAGTTGGGCACAGCGGTCGGCAAACATCCCCGAACTCACCTCGCATCGATGGTTCAGCCGCGAGTCATTAAGAAGCTGAAAGAGACTCGTCACGGCACCCGCCTTGGGATCGCTGGCACCAAAGACAACCTGCGGAATACGGCCTTGCAAGATGGCACCAGCGCACATCGGGCAAGGTTCCAGCGTCACATACAGCGTGCAGTTTTCCAGCCGCCAATCCCCCAGTGCTTCCGCTGCCTGAGTGATAGCAATCATTTCCGCATGAGCGGTGGGATCGTGCAGTTGCTCGCGTTGATTGTAGGCCGCGCCGATGGCCCGCTGGTTGTGGACGATCACCGCTCCGACGGGGACCTCATCTTCTTGTGCCGCCTGGATCGCCAAGTCGATCGCCATCCGCATCCAACGTTCGTGCGGCGAAGCCTGCTGCCAATCCAGGGACAGCAAATCGAAATTATCGTCGTTCACGAACCTTCGTCCGGCTTACCGGCGGCGGGCAGTTTGCGCCAGCGGATGTTTCGCAGTTCCGAGGTGACTTGAAAAGCCCCAATCCCTACTGGCAAAGAGGGATCCATTTCGTCACGAATCGTGAACTGGTGTTCGCCACGTTCCACTTCGGCGAACGATTTGCCGTCGATCCAACAATGAATCTTATCGTCCACCCGCACCCGCACCGTGTACCACTTATCGTTGTCGAAGGTTTGGAAGGTGGTGGTTTCGTTCTCCGAAGCATCGCGTCCATCGATGCTGCTGATCCCGACCACACCACCGGACCAGCCTCCCAAAACAAAGCTGACATGCCCTTCACCCACCGGAAAAGTGAGCGCACAGAAGAAATCGAAATTACTGGTACGTCTGGCCTGCAATTCGATTTCGAAATTCTCTTTGGGGAAGGCTTCTTGCTTCAAGCGGATTCCGGTCAGCGGATCGCCCATGCCCATCTTGACGACTTTCTCGGAAAATTCGATTTCGCCATCACCGCCAAAATTACACGCCTCCCAGACGCCATCTTTACCCGTCGGCAGCGGCGTCCACTTCACCGGTTTGGCAGTTGGCGGAGTCTTTTCCGTCGGCGCTGTAGCCGGCTCCTGAGCGATCAGCCGAGGCTGTGGAAAGGCAACCAGCACTGGTAAGGAGAAAAACAGAGTGGCGATGATCATCCGAGGGAGGCGAGGCATGGGCGTGGCTCGAGCGAGAGGGGCAGAATCAAAAAGCATAGGATCCTTATTATAAACCGAGGCACTCGCTAGTTGCTGGCCCGTTCGACGTACTCCCCCGTGCGGGTGTCAATCTTGATCACGTTGCCTTCTTTGATGAAGCCGGGCACCGTAAATTCGGCCCCTGTCTCGCACTTGGCAGGTTTCGTGACATTGGTGGCGGTATCGCCCTTGGCGCCCGGCACGCACTCGATGACTTCCAGCTCCACATGGTTGGGTGGTTCGATGACGATCGGATTGTTGTTATACAACGTCACTGAGCAGGCCATGCCGTCCTTCAGGTACTTCCAGATATCGCCCGCGACATCGCTGCCAACTTCGTATTGCTCGAAGGTGGTGTTGTCCATAAAGACGTAGTCCTCTCCTTGGCGATACAGGAACTGGACGTCGACCGTTTCGACGTCGGCACTTTCCAACGAATCGCCACCTTTATAGGTGCGTTCCAGAATGGTTCCGCGAACCAAGTTCTTCATTCGACATTTATAGAAAGCATTCCCTTTGCCCGGTTTGACAAAGTTCATTTCGACCATCAGGTACGGTTCGCCATCAATCTGGATTTTCAGGCCTTTGCGAAAGTCGCTGGTATTATAAGTTGCCACGTTCTCGAATCTCCGAATCGTTCGTCGCAGCGGAGACCGGGTTGGAACAGGTCACCGCAGGAAATAGGTTTGTGTTTTGTGGACGAGATTCTAACGACCAATCGCCAGTCTGTCCGCGCCCATCAAGAGGCAGCCTCGCGCGAGCTCCAGCCGGCCGATGCAGCCGCGGAAGTCTCTTGGCAACAAGCGATGCGACTGGCGGTCCGCGACTCGGCGGAGCTCTGTCGTCGCCTGAAACTGCCTGAATCCCTGGGAAATACGGCAGCGGCGGAGTCTTTTCCGGTTTTCGTGCCACTGGAATTCCTGTCACGCATGCAAGCAGGGGATCGCTCGGATCCGCTGCTCAAACAGGTCTTAGCCGCTAGCGAGGAAGTCTCGCCCGTGGAAGGATTTGTCGCCGACCCCCTGGCAGAAGCCTCCGCAAGCACGCTGCCGGGCTTGCTGCACAAGTACCCTGGCCGAGCGTTGCTGGTCACCACGGGGGCTTGTGCGATCCACTGCCGCTACTGTTTCCGCCGGCATTTCCCCTACGACGAAGTCCCCAAAGGTGCGGCCGCTTGGCAGCCCGCGGTCGACCGGATCGCGGCCGATGATTCGATCCAAGAGGTACTGCTCAGTGGGGGCGATCCGCTGACGTTGGTCGATCCACTACTCGCGCGGCTGGTCGCTAGCCTCGATGCCATCCCGCACGTTCGGCGGATTCGCGTCCACACCCGTCTACCGATCGTGATTCCGCAGCGAATCACACAGTCGTTAATCGAGATCTTTCGTAGTGCACGGGCGACCACTTGGTTCGTCGTGCATTGCAACCACGCTGCCGAACTCGATTCGGCAACTCTGGCATCACTTGGCAGATTGATCGACGCCGGCATTCCCGTACTGAATCAAGCGGTGCTGCTGCGTGGCGTGAACGATTCGCTAGAAGCACTGGAACGGCTGTCGCTGCGGTTGGTCGACCATCGTATCCAACCGTACTACCTGCACCAACTCGATCGCGTTGCCGGTGCGGCTCATTTCGAAGTCAGTGAAGCTACCGGGCTGCGTCTGGTCGAGCAACTTCGAGGGCGGATTCCCGGCTACGCAATGCCGCAATACGTCAGAGAAATCCCACACCAAGCCTCCAAGTTGCCGGTCGTCTACTAACCCGCATGGTCCACGTAGTGGGCGTCTTCTTTGAGCCCATCTCCCGAGACAAGTTTTCTCAAGGTTCCACCGGCCCGTCGTGATCAGGAAGCGAGGCACTCTCGGCTGGCTCGTGGATCACCAGCAAGCTGCCGTCGGGATCGACATTGTCAAGTTCCGTCGTCTCTCCGGTAGCGGGCCAAGTCACCTGAATGTGATCGATCTTCGAGGCCTTTCCGACACCAATGTGCGCCACCAGCGGATTGGCTCCGAAACTGCCACCGCTGTTGACCCAGCGATGCACGCAACGCGTTTCGCCTGCTTCAGTAAAACGGACTTGAATGTGTGCTCCGATCGCACTGCGGTTGGACCGGATGCCGATTAGCTTCAATCGGATCGAATGGTTGCCGAATCCCGGATTCTTAAAGTACGCATCGGTAAATGCATCCCCTGGATAGGCGCCTCCAAGCTCTATGAAAACATCGGTCTCTCCGACACCACGGAAATCCGCAAAGGCGACTCCATGTCCTTTTTGCAAGTGACCAAAACCGCCCGCCATCGTGACATCCGCAAAGCCTTTGCCACGTTGATTGTGATACATCACATTGGGCATCAGCGATTCGTATCCGGGATAACCGGTGCCCAGGTAAAAATCGAGGTAGCCGTCTAGATCCAAATCCCCAAAGTTTGCCCCCATGGGATCGGTTACGGTTGTAACCCCACTGGACAACGCGACTTCAGCGAATCGGCCCTCGCCAACACCCTGATACAGATGGTCTCGTTCGCCTTGGATCGGTTGGTCAAAGTATTGCGCCGCAACGTCTTCGAGCGACATGGGATAACTGCCAACAAACAAGTCCAACAAGCCATCGTTGTTGTAATCCCAAAACCAAGTACCAAAACTTTTCAGGGGCGATTCAACAGACAATTCCTCGGCCACATCGGTAAACGTGCCATCGCCATCGTTTCGGTAAAGACGGTTGGCTGCGTCATAGTTGGAAACATAGAGGTCAATCCGACCATCCTGATTGAAATCCCCCCACGAAACGGCTTTGGCGTATCGGTCATTGGTTACGCCAGCCCGTTCGGCAACATCGACAAATCCACCTTCGCCGTCGTTCATGAATAACTGTGACGGGTAGTCTTCGTTACCAACGAACAGATCCAAATGGCTGTCCCGGTTGACGTCGTACCAGGCAGCCGTTTGCGTCGGGTAGTGAACCAATCCCAACCCCGCATCGAAGGTTACATCGGTGAAATACTTGCCTCCGTGGTTCTTTAACAGCGAATTGGCTTGTTGCCCCAGGTTTGCCTTCCAAGCACCCCGCAACACCAAAACGTCCACCTGACCGTCGTTATTGAAGTCCCCCTGAACCAGATTTAAGCCACCCAAAATGCCGTTCAGACCATACGCCTCGGTTTGGTCTGTGAACTTCCCACGCCCGTCGTTGATGAACAGTCGCAACTGGCCAGAACTATGCCAATTGCTTACCATCAAATCAATCGCGTCGTCGCCATTAAAATCGTCAGCGACCACGCCACCACTTAACGAACGCGTGGCGACACCTAGCTCCAATGCGACATTTGAAAACCGTGGAAAGTCATCCGCCGCGAATCGCGAGGAATCGATGCGATAGGTTTCCGGAATGGAATCGGGATACCCTCCCAAAGTCATCTGGGCGATGTTTAATAACCAACGCGCCGACAGGTGATCAGGATTGACTTCCAAAAGTTGCTCGAGCATTTCGGTGGCCTCTTTGGAACCTGTCTGTAGTTGGTGGACACCATCACCTCGGATCGGCAACACACAGGACGCGCCAGTTTGGCAATGGACGCAATTTTCGCTCTCCGCCAACCGTAAATAGCCCACAGCCACCTGGAACATGACTTGCTCCCAACGTTCGACCGTGAACTTGTGACGGGCTTTCGGCAACGATTGACGAATCTCCGCAAAATGTTCGATCGCATCGTCAATCAAGCCGAGTCGAAGCTCCTCATTGGCAACCGACAACACCGCCTCGATTCTAAGACGATGAGCGATTCCTTGGGGCAATCCCAATTTAGCCAAGCGAGCCTGAGCAGCGGTCAACCCACGCGAGCCGAGAAATGGATCGAACTGCGGTGTTGCGGCCCGGTATTGATCTAGCAGAGCCAGCATCTGAGCGTGGCCAGGAGAGGCTTGCCGCTGGGCCGCACCGTCGACCGCATCGGATCTTGCGATGCCTTGCTGCGAGGAATCCGTGCCTCCGCATCCACCAACAACAAGCAACATCAAACCCGTGGAAACGGCTGCTACGCCAAAAGAACTCCGATTCCCCCAAAGCGTTCCACTCATCTTATGCCGTCTTCTTACTGCACCCTCTAAAACCAAGGCACAGGCAAGGGTGACAAACAGGTCACGCAACCGCGTGCTCCCGCGATCCTCATGGGACCGAACTAATGCTGGCAAGCGAATCGTGAGCATGGAATCGTCGCCCCTTTTTGGGTCGCGTTCTGTGTTAGACTGAGGTGCCGGAAAGTAACTTTGCTGGTTCCTTGTCATTTTACCGAAACCTCCTGTGAATGTCGTTTTTCCTCAGTCGATTTCGCCTCTATCTGTATTGCATCGCCAGAAGTTCGCACCATCCCATGCAGCAGTGATCAAGCCACATTACGGACGCCGATTCAACCCTCTGGAATACGATTACGGCAGCGCTGCACGCGGACTCTTCGTCGCATTGGCGATTGTTCTGGCAATGCCAGGCTGCCGTGAAAAGCCATCATCGCCCGCCAACGAACCAGTTTCAACGATTCGCTATTCACTCCGCAATGCTCCTCCCGCGCCGCGCCCTAAAAATTATGCGGGTAGCGAGTCGTGCCGCGAATGTCACGAGAAAATTTGCGACCTTTACGCAACCCATCCCATGGGCCGATCGATGGGGTCGATTTCAAGTGTTGAAACCATTGAGCAGTACCCGTCGGGACCGATCCACACCGCAGGCCAGCGCGGCTACCGCGTCGAGCGAACCGATGATACGGTCTGGCATCACGAATTTCGTGTCGATTCGACTGGCGAAGTGGTCTATGACCAACGTGAAACCGTTAAATACGCGGTCGGGTCGGGGCAACGAGGCCGCGCGTATCTAATTGAAAGCAACGGCGTTTTGCGACAATCGCCGATTGGCTGGTATTCGACCGAAGACGTTTGGGATCTGTCGCCAGGATATGCGGTCGACTCACATCCTCGATTCCAGCGAAGAATTGGCGATGGGTGCTTGTATTGCCATGCTGGTCAAGTGGATTCGATTGGCCACGACCGATATGCGGAACCGGCCTTCGTTGAAGCCGCCATTAGTTGCGAACGTTGCCACGGACCGGCATCCCAGCATGTTGAATTTCACCGCAATGCTGAAAAGCAAGGTGACATCCAGGACAACATTGTCAATCCCGCCAAACTAGACATTGCGGCACGAGAAAGTGTGTGCAACCAATGTCACCTGCAAGGTCTGTACACCATCCCGCGATATGGCCGGTCGTTCCATGACTTCCGTCCCGGTGATCGCATGGAAGACATCTTGATTTGCCTTGTCAGCCCCGACGCCAATACGGATGGCCAGCCATCACGGGTTGTCAGCCAAGTCGAGCAGATGCGACAGAGCAAGTGCTATATCGAATCGCAAGCAGAACTCGGTTGCACCTCTTGCCATGACCCCCACTCACCGGCACCCGCGGCTAACCGCGACGTTTACTATCAAGATCGCTGCAATGTTTGTCACCATGATCGCCAGTGCTTGCTGCCTCCTGCCGAACAACAGCTCGCACCGGCGTTCGGTTCGTGCATCGCTTGCCACATGCCGGCCGATGAGCAGACCAATGTTCCTCACACCGCACAAACCGACCACCGCATTTTGCGAAATCCAAAAGTGGACAATTTATCGAAGCGATCACCTCGCGACGTTCAAGCGGCCAGCCCCATGTCTTTGGACATATTTGACGACTCCCCTCGAATTCCTGATTGGGAGAAAACACGAGCGATAGGCATCGCCATGATGACCGAAGCATGGGCCAAAAACGACATCTATCTTGCCCGACAAGCGATCGTCAAGCTTGTCCCGCAAGAGACCGTAATGGCTGGGGGTGAAGCGATGATCGCAGCCTTGACGCCGGACTTACCAGCCCTCAACGAACTGGCGTGCTACTTCTGGTTGTCAGATAAAGTCGACGACGCGCAACTTTGTTGGCTGCATGTACTGGACCTTCAACCCCAGGATGAAACCGCTCTGGCGGGTCTGGTGCTCGCTTCACAACGCAGCGAAAAACCCGCGATTGCCGAAAAATACTTGGACCGATTGCTCGCGATCACGCCGGACGACCCACAGTGGCTCACCCAGAAGGTCAAACTTGCTTGGCAACAAGGCCGACAAGACGAAGCCTTCGGTATCGCCGAGCGTTTGCTGGTTATCGATCCCACGCTAAACGAATTCCGGAAGTGGCTGGCAAATGCCTATCGCCAGACCCGGCAAATCGATAAGGCGCGCAGCCACGATACAATCCTCAACCGATTAGGTCTCTAACGACCCGGCGCGACCTTGGCCTTACTTCGATTCGCCGCTGGCGTCAGCCGAGACGCATTCAAAGCCATTTGCAATAAGGGCATAAGGACTGCGAGACAAAACCTATTCGGCATCCCGTTCGTCCAGCACGATCAATTGGTTGAATTCGACGGAATCCACAGTCTGCTTTTTTCCACTCGGCCAGGTCGCTTCGACGCGGCACGGTCCGACCTGCTTTCCGACCCCAAAAAATAGCGTGGGTTGGTGAGACGAGGCGTAGCTGCCACCGCCAACCAATTGCTGAAACCAGCTCTCCTCACCCGCGGTAATCGTGACCTTACACCCAATCCCTCGGCGATTCCCATGGGCTCCGCGGAACTGGATGTTCAGCCAATTTCCTTCAAGCTTGTCACTTCGCAACAAAGCGACAGGCGAATCTTGATGCACCACGACGATATCAGGATTGCCTCTCCCCGAGCTGTCGACCAAGGCAACGCCACGCCCCACAAAGCGTTGCTCGAAAAAAGCACCGGCGATGGGACTGCAATCGTTCCAGACATGACCATCCCAGGTAAACAACTGGGGACTCATCGCATGAATGGGATTCCCAGGATAATTTTCAATGTGTCCGTTGGTAACAAACAGATCCAAGTTACCGTCGGCGTTAATGTCCTGCATCACGGTCCCAAACCCAAGTCGCGGCAGCGTCGGCTGATGAAGTCCAACCATGGCCGTGACGTCGCGAAATCCTACGCCTTTTTGATTGCGGTATAAAGTATTTGATTCATCATAAAAGTGAGTCGTATAAATGTCCAAAAAGCCATCTCGATCATAATCGGCAACCGCCAATCCCATTCCGGCTTCGTACATCCCCTCCTGATTTACGCCGCAACCAAACGCGATCGCCTGCTCGCGAAACATCCCTTGCCCCTGATTGATGAACAAGAAGTTCGCCGTTGTGTCGTTGGCAACGTAAACATCTGGCAAATTGTCGCCCGTAAAATCGGCCACCACCACACCAAGGCTTTTACTACCAGGGCCGTCCAACCCGCGATTGCTGGCCTCGGCAACAAAGGTTCCATTACCTTGGTTAATATAACACTCGTTGGTGTGATAAAGCATTTCGTGGGGATGACAAATGCGATATTCGCCATCCTCATTACGGCATTCCACCGGATTGAGCGGATCATAATCGAGATAGTTACAGACATATAAATCGAGCAAGCCGTTGCCAGTTAAATCGGCGAATGCCGCCGAACTGCTCCACCGTACATCCCCCACGCCAGCCTGATCGGTGACATCCGCAAAAGTCCCGTCGCCCCTGTTTCGCAGTAGACGATTCTTGCCAACGCTGGTCACATAGACATCATCAAAACCGTCGGCGTCGTAATCGCCGACAACAACCCCTTGCGAATATCCCAACCCAGCACCGACCGACATTGCTGCCGAATCGACAAACTTGCCATCACCTCGATTCTGGTAAACCGCGGGCAGCGGCTGTTGACTCGCTTCTGCAAGCGTTGGGTTTCCACCCTGACACAAAAACAAATCCCATAGACCATCGTTATCCAAATCCAGCACTCCACATCCGCCTCCCATCGTCTCCACCATTAGCGACTTTCCCTGAGCACCGCTGACATACACAAAGTCAAGCCCTGCCTCTTTTGCGACATCGGACACTGCGGGACAACTACGATCCATCGATCGCAGACCAGCATCCGGTTCGATGTCCCGTTCCGCCAGCGACCCGAAGAGCGGCACGTCTGCACTGTCCGAAGCGGTTTTCTCCGCAACGACAGCTTTTGCTGCCGGGCTTTCTCGATCAGAACCAGACGGTCCGCAGCCTGGCACAAGCGTTAGCAGGAAAACTCCAAAGGCCATTGGAGCCATAAACGACTCGCCACTAGTGCGGATGCGTCGCCAACAGCGAGCCACAGGAATGACCATACTCATGTGACTGCCGCCATCTCTTGAAGCAGATGCGGCGAGTACCAAAAACCTGTTCAATTTTATGCCTGCATTCAGAATGCATTAAGTTTAAAAAGGCGATCAATCCAGCTTCGACTAGCAAAGGTTCCGCATCAAAGCCGGGCAATAATTGCTCAAAGCTCCATTAGGCTCCGCCGCTGAAACCTGCGAAAGCCTACTTAAAAAGTAAACGCATGCTCAGCACAGGAGTCGGTGCTTTTAATCAATTAAGGGCATGACACCTGCAAGCACACATCAAAAGCCGGAGCAACGTTGCCGTCGCTCCGGCTTTCAAAATTTTTATCCGATGGATTCGATAGAAAATTCAGTTATTCAAAATCAACAGTTAACCCATCATCTTTAACCGACAAACTGTAGCGGATCACATGATCCATTGAATCGGTAAAGTACTGCACACTCGCATCCCCTAGAACCGCGTGCGCTCCACCGGAGTGATTGCTACTCCAGCCATGGCACCGACGGTCGCCAGCACCTTGCAGCCAAGCTTTGTTCTTGTTGTTCATCGGGTTCCGCATTGAATTCACGGCAGCCAGAGGACTCATCCACGACGCATCGTCGGTCGGGCGAATGTCGTGCTGTGCAACGGGATTGTTGCCGCCACGCCAGTGCATATCCTCAAACACCAAGACCGTGTTGGAGGTGCCGTCGAGGATTTGCGCCATTTTGACACCGCCATGATACCGGAAGGTTCCATTGCAATTGACTTGATCGTTAAGACTTTCACCATTGACCCATGGTGTCCCTGGATTGCTTCCTCTTTGGAAGATGTTTCTACCATTGACTGGTGGAAAATCGGGCAGGGCTCCGCAGTCTTTCCAACCACCCCAGATATGCCCCAAATTACCGACGTAGTCGGTACGTGCCCCCGTTGCACCGCCACTGTGTCGATAGCCTTGAACTTGGCCTCCATTGACTGTCTCTTGCTGGTTCGAAGGGCACATCATCGTCGAGATCGGAATCTGAGCCGTGACCCGGTTATCGCGAATGTCAGGAGCGACAGGGCCGGCCGACATCGACTCCCGAGTATGGATGTTGATCTGATCGTAGAGGTTTTGTTGCTCCATGAACGGCAGCACGCTGACAATCCACGATAACTGCATCCAGCGACTCGTGGGGTTTCCCGGGGCCACTGTATTGCCCAAATCGTTATTCCACCCCATCATCCCGAAGGTGTCGTGATAGTTGTGCAACGACAGGCCGATTTGCTTCATGTTGTTGCTGCACTGCATCCGGCGAGCAGCTTCACGTGCCGCCTGAACCGCTGGCAGCAGCAATCCAACGAGCACGCCGATAATGGCGATCACCACCAATAATTCCACAAGCGTGAAACCATGATGATTCCTATGAGGAGAACGTCCAAACATACCTACACCTTTTGAAAAGAGAAAAGAAACTTCCAACGCAAATCAAAAATGGCATCAAAGAATGCCTTACAACATCAGAGAACTCAAACCACGCGACCAAAGCCCAGGGGACTTTGGGTCCTGCAACAGTCCGTATTTCAAATGTTCTGCTCGTCATGATCATTCGATCGTCACATCGATCACATTCTCGTCCTCGGTGACCTCCACCGTCAGCGGCGATGTAGCCGCCGACAAGAAGTCATCCGGAATCGGCCCTGCACTTGGTACGCCTGGCACTCCGCTTGGCTTCCCCGTCATGTAGGCATCGCTCGAAGCATCGGGTGATAGGAAGACCTTGTAAGATCCTGGAACCGCTCCCGGACGGCCCTCGTTACCCGAGTACAAAGTGAACCCGCCCGTAGCGTCGACCATCCCGGCGGCAAGCTCGCCACCGGAGACCGGTTCAAAGTTGACGCGAGTCATCTCTGGGGCCGGAGTTCCCTTGATCGTGACGGTCCCAGTGACCGGATACACCTTGGGGCGTGAATCACAGCCAACAAGCACGACCATCAAGGCCGGAATCAGGAATAGCGACAAAGTCTTCAACATCGAAATTTCCAAATACTACGAGAAAAGAATCGTGATCAAAGCGAGCTCGGGTAGTTCGAATGCATATCTAAATCACAAATAATGACGAATAACGAAAGCCTTGGGGGCTTGGCGGATTGCGTATCGAAAACCGACCGGAGCGGCACCCGCGTTCCCTAGCCCCTTCACGTTACGGAACATCTTGATCCTCCGCAAAAGTCCTTCCGCCACCAGTTCGTCTCCACATGCCTGGCAATACTCGTACATTGATTCCATGACCGGCATGGGAATGGATTGCACATCTGCCAACTGCATGATGGTCTCGCGCAACTGCTTGCCGTGCATCGCCAATCCCGCCAGCCGATCGGCTTCGTCCGTCTCGCCCAACAAACGCAGAGTTACCGCCAGCCTTAGTTGGCTGCGCCAATCGAAAGGGTTTAATCGCAAGGCATTGCGATAGGCCTCGACCGCCAACTCCGGTTCGCCGAGTGCATCGTGCAGCCAGCCCTTGTAATGAAAGAAACGGTTGTCACCAGCGGCCGACTGAGGAACCTGGCTTAATAGTTGTCTGACCTCGCTGACGTTTCCACTGGCCGCGGCACGTTTCAGCTGGAAGGCCAGCAGTTCCGGATTATTTGGATAGCGTTCCAGGCACTGCTCGATACGCTGTAGGTGCACAATCGCTTCGTTCTGATTAGTGGAACGCCCTAGAAGCGATTTGATTCGGGCTTGCAACTCTGGTGACGCCTGCAGATCCAGACGGGCTTCTTTTCTGGCATCATCATCGGTACTCATCGAACTGATCCCGGTGGTACCCGCCCAGTGGATCAAATAAGCGACTAAGTAGTTCTCAGGATCGTCATCCGAATTCAGCCAACTGCGGTTAAACGGGGCCGCGTTGGACAAGGTGATCCAATCGGCTCCGATCAAGTAAGCGTACGTCTCGGGAAGATCGTTCTGATTCGCGATTGCCTCCCGCGCGAACTGAACCATCTTCGTTCGCTGCAGAGTGATGCAGTAATAAAAAACCAACCTTCGGCGGGCTTCGACGTTGTCGGGGGCCAACTGCAAACTCTTCAGACAAGCGGCCTCACCGCGCGAAGGCTGATTCAGTGGCCCAAAGCAAGCGGTTGCCAAATCCAGTAAAGCGATCGGCTTTTTGACATGGTCATCGGGGAGCCGCTCGAAATAACCGGCCATCCGGACCGGCGATCCTCGGTACTTGGCAGCTTCACCTGCCAAATACCAAGCCGTCCCAGCATTCGGATCCTTTTTTGTCCATTGCCGAGACACATCTTCCAGTTGCCCCCAGTGTTCCGCTTGAAACGCAGTGGCAGCCTCCATGGCCAAAGATCGCAATTCGATGATCCTTGCCAGCCGATACGTGAACCAAGCGACGACGCTGACCAGTAGCAGCAAGACTATCCAAGTTCTTGTCTTTAATCGCTGGCCGCTCGACTTGGAGACACAAAGCGGCGCCGAACCCTCAGACAAGTTCTCTGCGATGCGACTCGCATCCGTTCTTCGATGACAGGCTACTTTGGCGGCCATTTTCAGGAGGTTCCCCTGCAAGCCTTTACGGACAGATAAGGAAGAGATCTGAGACCTTACCAGACCGGCAGTGCGGAATCAACGGTTTATTCGGTCGACCGGCAGGAAATTCCCTAAAACGAGCCGATCTTCACCCCCCCGGCTCCATTTCAACGAGTGGCAGCGATGCATTTACTTTAGAATGGCCTTTCCCGGCCTGACCAAGTCACCCCGACGGACGCTCGGATTCACCTTGTCCGCGCCATAGTTTTTGCTTCAGCGTCTCGATTTGATGGGCCGCCGAGTTCAGGAGCAAACGGATGCCCTGCGTCTCTGCCACACCTTTCCCAACGGGGCCCAACGGAGCACCGCCAGTTTGAATCGGCCGATTGGGGTTAGCCGCGGTTAATGCCCAGAAAACCGTGGCGAATGCCAAAACGGCTAATGGTTTCGCAAACGTCGTAACTCATTGGGCACTGGAATCAAAGTGGCGCTGTCCAGCTAAGCGATTTGACGTTGCGAAGCCGAGCTCTGGAAATGGTCGCTTGCCAGCAACTGCATCGCACCCGTTTCACCGCGGGCGACGACGATGCTTTGCTGATGCATGACGCGGGCAAGCAACGTCTGTAGCAACGGATCGGCCAACTGGTCAGCAGGCACTTCGAGGATTACCACGTCGATCGCGCCCAGCGTATGGGCGACGCGTGGCAGTCCTTGAGCGGGCGACCCGGGAATCGGCAAGGGCTTGACGCCTAACGCCGACAAGCGCTGGTGGAATTCCTTCAAGCCCAGCTTGGCACCCGTTTCGGCCATTTCGAATAAATCGATGGCGGCGTA
>Ga0102938_10000305_pt1 | contig 35339 bp, 31 predicted proteins | sample SalPonR2_B_D2_MG_FD_84516 | JGI IMG/M metagenome (GOLD analysis project Ga0102938, IMG submission 84516) | Salt pond soil microbial communities from South San Francisco under conditions of wetland restoration - Salt Pond MetaG R2_B_D2_MG | ecosystem: Environmental > Aquatic > Marine >...
TTCTAAAGCGCAATTACCGGCCAAAATCATCAAATCAGCCCAGGAAATCTTGCTGCCGTATTTCTGTTTTACAGGCCATAATAAAAGGCGTGCTTTATCTAAATTCGCGTTATCAGGCCAGCTGTTGAGTGGGGCAAACCGCTGCGTTCCGCCACCGGCTCCTCCGCGGCCATCCTGTATCCGATACGTTCCGGCGCTGTGCCATGCCATTCGAATGAAAAAAGGACCGTAGTGACCATAATCAGCTGGCCACCAGTCTTGTGAGTCTTCCATGAGGTCGAAAATATCTTTTTTTACAGCCTCTAGATCGAGTTTTTTGAACTCCTCAGCGTAGTTGTAATCATCGCCCATAGGATTCGATAGATTCGAATGCTGCCGTAAAATGTGCAGTTTCAATTGATTTGGCCACCAATCCGTATTTCGAGTACCTCCTCCGGCACTTTCCTGATAGGCACCTCCCGTAAAAGGACACTTTCCGCTTCCCGAATTAATATTATAGCTGACATTGCTACTTCCGTTCTTACTATTGTTTTCGTCCATAATTTCGTGTTTGTCTATTGCTTTATTGCTACTCGCTAAAATACTAAAACTTTTGTGATATTTCCATGTAGAGAGGTATCTTGATTTTACATTTTTTATCAGGGCGTGCCCCTCGAGTCTCGCCAATGGCGGAGCCTCGGGGTCGGGCTATCCAGGGGTTTCGTCCTCGAGATCGCTTTCAGCGATTCTCGGACCCGCTCGCCGGGCTCGCGGCCCTTTCTATCCCTCACGCAGCCCTCACTCAAGGCAGCTTGTGGTGGCTGGGAGGGGCGCAGCTCCAGCTGCGCCTAAATTGGAGGGATTCTTTGAGATGCATCCTTTTCACTTGACACCTGAACTCATACCCAAAATAAACAAAAAGCACTGACTCATCCCTTGGCCGCCAAAGCATTCAGTGCGTAGGTGATCCCGCGATGTGATGCGGGATCACATGCAATAATATCGCTCTTGCAAGTAGCATCGGGGAGGGGCGGTGCTCCAGCTGCGCCCAAAAAGGCAAGCCGCGCGGAGCGCGGAAGCGTCAGGGATAGGAGGTGCCGCGACACCAGGAGCGGGTCCCGAGGAACGCCCGCGGCGTCCTCGAGGACGGAACCACCGCATAGCCCGGCCCTTAGCGATCCGGCAAAGGCGGAATCGCTGGGGAGACGCCCAAAAAAGAAAGAAGTCCGAACGTATTATAATCCCAAAACGAGAAGTTCGTATCTTGTGAAGATGAAATATATTATTGCGTTTTGGATAGGGTTGTGGCCGCTATTGGCGATTTCTGGACAGCGAAATGCGGGGCTGTCGTGGGGTGGGCCGTTGGATTCGCTGCACCGGGAGCTGACGGTCTACGAATACGACTTGCAACTGGAGCTGGACTTTAAGGAGCAGGAAATCGATGGTAAACTTGGTATTCGCTATCAAATGCCTGCTAAACAGACTATTTTGCGCCTTGATATTGGACCGTGGTTTGAGGTAGAAGGTGTCGATTGTCAGGGTGGTGACTTGGATTATGAGCGCGGGGATGAGTTTTTAGATATCCAGGTCCTTGCTGATTCGGGCTGGGTGTATGTGTCCTACTCCGGAACACCGCTGGTGGCGAAAAGGCCGCCCTGGAGTGGAGGCTTTACCTGGGCGAAGGATGCCAATGGGAATCACTGGCAGGGTCTGAGTTCACAAAATGCAGGGGGCATGCTGTTTATGCCTTGCGTGAATCATCCCGCAAAGCGAGCTCTGGAGGGCGTACGCCAGGAGATAACAGTTCCTAAGCCTTATGTGGTCGCCGCCAACGGGGTTTTAAGTGAGGTGCGCGAAAAGAAAAAGACGCTTACTTATATCTGGGAAAGCCAGTACCCTATAAGTACCTATAACATTAATTTCACGTCGGGAATATTCGAGCGCGGCGAGGAGTCCTTTATTTCCATCTCTGGTGATACGGTGCCGATGGTTATTTATTTATTGCAAACGGATGCCGATCGAATGCCGGAAATGATGCGGGTATTCAGGCAGGCAGCTCAAACGCAAGAGTCTTATTTTGGACCGTACCCCTTTTCGAAAGAAAAACTGGGATTAGTGCATACACCATATTTAGGTATGGAGCACCAAACGATTAATGCTTATGGAAATAATTTTCGTTTCGACACTTTAAATGGAGTCGTCTTTGATTGGTTGCTGCATCACGAATTGGGTCACGAATGGTGGGGAAATAAATTGTCCGTTGCCGATTGGGCAGATTTTTGGCTCCATGAAGGCTTCTGCACCTATGGTGACTGGCTAGCGCGAGAGGCATATGGAGGCGAGGAATTATATTTAGCTCACGTCCAACAAATGAAAGCAGGTATTCCCTTTTTGGCTCCGTTGGTGCCCAAGCGGCCAGCTGACTCTAAAACAGCTTACCACGGAGAGGTGTATTTTAAGGGAGCTTTTGTATTGCACAGCCTGAGATGGGTTTTGGGAGACGATGAGTTTTTTGAGTTGTTGAGGAGTGTAGCCAAAAAGGGGGAATTTACTTATGAAAACCAGTGGTCGACGCAGGACTTTGTAGAGGAGCTGACGAATTATACGCATTATGATTTAGAAGATATGCTGGATGTCTATCTTTATGGAACCGCCCCCTTATCAGTTAAGCTCAAGAAATGGCCGGAGGGATTATATTCGGTGCGTTGGGAAAATGTACATACTCCTCTTCCGCTTGAGATCGAGATGGATGGCGAGCTGCATACCCTGGAGCTCAGTGATAAAGATGTTTTTTTCTCTGTAGAAACGCCGCCAAAAATTGACCCTCGAGATTGGTATTTACTGAAGGTGATCACCGATTAACCCGGACGAGATTCAATAAAGAAGTGGAACTTTCGTTACATTAGCCATGTTAAATATATATTAACTATGTAAAGTTAATGTTAACAAAAGCACCAAAAGGAAGAGTTATGAAAGAGAAATGGCAAGTGAGCAGTAGTCTGAGAAGCATTTGGATATACATCGGCTTAGGTTTAATTGGGAGTTGGTATTTGATTGGGCTGGGGCGACAATTAGCGGCTGAAAACTCCATGATAGGCTTAGAAATTTTAATTCTTGGCGGAATCGTTGCGGGAATAATATGGTACATTTTACATCTCAAAATGGATATTAAAGTGGGTCGTAAAAGCCTGAAGGTTAAAACCAATCAATGGTGGGGAAGAAAGGCTAAGTTGAAATGGAGAGATGTAGTGGAAATGGAACCTTTTCATATTCCCGAGACACTCATGTGGACAGGGTATAGCATTAGTTTTGGGAAGGACATCAATCAATTTAGACTCGGCGATAATAAAGGAGTAATGATGACGATGGCATCCGGTGAGACCTACCTTATTTACTCATCGGACCTCTATCAAAAATTCGATCAGCTAGAACATCGATGGCAGAAAGCAACTTCAGTGTGAAACTGGTTGAGCAAGATCATTTTTTTGCATGACGATGCTCATTAGATTATCTAGGCCGCGACTCGTACCTTTAGCTCAGGAATATGCGAGCAGAATCAGATATTAAAGAAACTTTGGTTTGTACGCACTGTGGACAACAGATGCGTGAGCCTGCAGTGAGCGATTCATCGGGACTATTCTGTTGCTCGGGATGTCAGGCTGTCCATCATTTATTGAAAGAGCACCAGGTTCATAAAGATGGAGAGCGATTTGATATCACGGGTCCGAGAAAGCCCGAATATGCTTATTTGGAAGAGTCTGAAGTAATAGAGGATCTATGTGCCCATCGCTCCGGCAACTGGACTGTAGTTCACTTTTCCATTCCCGGCATTCACTGTTCCTCCTGTATCTATTTGTTAGAAAATATTATGCGACTGCATTCCGGCATTGCCTCCTGTCGAGTGAATTTTTTAGCCAAAGAGGCTTCTTTCACTTTTGATGAGGAAATGTTGAGCTTGCGCGAATTGGTGGAATTGTTAGAAGCCATTGATTATCCGCCTCAACTTCAATACGATCAGCTGGAGGGCAAAACTTCTACTAAGCGTAACTACAGTTTGTTTATAAAGATGGGCGTCGCCGGATTTTGTTTTGGTAACATCATGCTTCTGAGTTTTCCGGATTATATCGGTACCGTGGAGAGAGATTATGCCGCTATTTTCGGTTGGATCATTTTTACATTTTCAGTACCGGTCGTATTTTACAGTGCCTGGGATTATTTAAAATCTGCAAGTTTGAGTTTGCGATCCGGGCGACTCAATATTGATGTGCCCGTCACCTTGGGTATATTGACTCTGTTTTTTCGCAGTCTTTACGAGATTTGGACTGGAGGGGGAACGGGATATTTAGATAGTCTATCCGGATTTGTCTTCTTTTTACTTATTGGACGCTGGTTTCAGGACATCACTTACAGTTCCATGTCCTTTGATCGAGATTATAAGTCTTATTTTCCTATTGCTGTAATGAAGTGGATAGGAGGTGCCTGGCAGTCGACTGCGATCCGAAATGTAGAGATTGGTGATGAGTTACTCATTAGAGATGGGGAACTGATTCCTGCGGATGGTAGTATTCAATCGGGGAGGGCACGTATCGATTATAGTTTTGTGACCGGAGAAGCTGACCCTATTTCTAAAGAAATTGGAGAGGAAGTATTGGCAGGAGGACGTCAGCGGGGGGAGAGTTTCCGTCTGGCAGTTTCGGAGGAAGTTGATCAAAGTTATTTAACGCGCCTTTGGGACCAGGATCCCTTTCATATGCCCCGTGCCAATCGCTTACAACAATTATTAGATCGCATCGGCAAGTATTTTACCTGGGGCATCATAACAATTGCCGGACTCACCCTGGCCTACTGGTGGGGAAAGGATTTAGGTATGGCGTTTATTGCAGCTACAGCAGTTTTGATTATAGCTTGTCCTTGCGCTTTAGCTTTATCCACGCCATTCACCTATGGGAACATAGTTCGAATCTTAGGGCAGAAGGGTATGTTTTTGCGAAATATTCAGACGGTTACCCAACTTCAAGACATTACACATATGGTTTTTGATAAAACAGGTACCCTTACCGATCCCGGGAAAGACCAGATAGAATACAGGGGCCGACCACTCAGTCAAATTCAGAAAAAGGCGCTTGCTCTTCTAACGGTTCAAAGTCAGCATCCGATGAGTCGGGCGCTTTATGAATTGATGCCTAGCCCATCTTCAGATTTAATTTGTAAGAAGTTTAAAGAATTTCCGGGCCGGGGTATTCAAGGGTCCGTAGGCGGCGATTTTTTTCAACTGGGATCTGCTGATTTCATTCTGGGAAGTCCAGCTTCAGAAACAGGGGTTTGGTTGTCTATAAATGGGGAATACTATGGGTATTTTGCCTTTAGCACTGCAATGCGATCAGGTACAGGACGAATCATCGACTATTTAGATACAAAATACCAGCTGCATGTGGTGTCAGGCGATGGCGAACAAGATCAAGCGCGGTTGCGCGAGCTTTTCCCTGATGGGACAAAACTACTATTTAAGCAGAAGCCAGCAGATAAGCTCGATTATATACGTGGCTTACAAACCTCCGGCGAACGCGTATGTTTTATTGGGGATGGTTTGAATGATGCGGGTGCTCTGCGTCAGGCAGATGTAGGGATAGTGATTTCCCACTCCTCTCAACAGTTTTCACCCTCCAGTGATGTAATTCTAGACGAAACCTCCTGGTCTACTTTTGACCAATTTATATGCTATATAAACAAAAGTCGAACGCTTTTGCATCTTGCCTTTATTTTTGCGGGTCTATATAACTTAGTCGGCTTATATTTTGCCGTTCAGGGCTTGCTTTCGCCCGTTGTAGCCGCAATCTTGATGCCCTTAAGTTCTATTAGTATTATTGTACTTGGATTCTTGGGTTCTTATAGTCTTGCGATATTTGGTTTTTACAAACCAAAATAACAACTTATATTTGAAAAGGTTGAGAAAGATCATATTTAAGGATGATAACCGTCATCCATTGAAAGTATGAGCCTTTCTATATTGCGAATCAATAGCAGAACCCGCATTACATCTTGTATGTAAGGCATCAATAAAACAAATGGAAATCATTTTTTTCTTAATCGGATTGGGCGTTTTAGTAGCAGGAGGCTTTTTAGTGGCTTTCATTTGGGCGATGCGTTCAGGACAATACGAAGATGATTATACGCCATCTGTCCGAATTTTATGGGACGATGCAAAGAAAAAGTCAACGAAATAATTTAACAGTATGAGTAAGATCGAGTCATTCAGTTATGACAATAAAACCGTTAAGTGGTTTGCATATGCCACTATCATTTGGGGTTTAGTAGGTATGTTAGTTGGAGTTTGGGCCGCATTTCAGATGGTCTTTCCCGCTCTAAACTTTTCGACAGCCGAGATCAGTTTTGGTCGGATTCGCCCCCTACATACGAATGCGGTTATTTTCGCTTTTGTCGGTAATGGGATTTTTATGGGTGTTTATCATTCGATGCAACGCTTATTAAAAACGCGGATGTTTAGTGATGCCTTGTCCAAATTTCATTTTTGGGGCTGGCAGGCCATTATCCTGGCAGCGGCATTAACCTTACCCTTAGGACTGACGAGTAGCCACGAATACGCGGAGTTAGAATGGCCTATAGATATTGCGATTGCTTTGGTCTGGATCGCATTTGGAATCAATATGTTTGGGACGATCTTGCGTCGAAGAGAAAATCACCTGTATGTAGCTATTTGGTTTTATATTGCCACTTGGGTTACGGTCACTGTTCTTCATGTTTTTAATAACCTATCCATTCCATACAGTATTATGGGGAGTATACCGGTTTTGGCCGGGGTGCAAGATGCCTTAGTACAATGGTGGTATGGCCACAATGCGGTAGCCTTTTTCCTTACCACACCCTATTTAGGTTTAATGTATTACTATTTGCCCAAGGCCGCCAATCGGCCGATCTTTTCCTATAAATTATCAATCATTCACTTTTGGGCGCTCATTTTCATATATATCTGGGCGGGCCCTCACCACTTATTATACACTTCTCTTCCAGATTGGGCGCAGTCATTGGGAACTGTCTTTTCTATCATGCTTATTGCTCCGAGTTGGGGCGGAATGTTAAATGGACTTTTGACTTTACGCGGAGCATGGGATCGAGTCCGGCAAGATCCAATTCTGAAATTCATGGTGGTTGCTGTGAGTGCCTATGGAATGTCGACCTTAGAGGGGCCTCTCTTATCGATCAAATCTATAAATGCCATTAGTCACTATACGGATTGGACGGTAGCGCATGTACACATAGGAACTTTAGGATGGAACGGCATGCTAACTTTCGGAGTCTTATATTGGTTGGTGCCCCGCATCTTTAATACTAAGCTTCATTCTATGCGTTGGGCTAACATCCATTTCTGGATTGCCACGATGGGAATTCTCTTTTATGCTATTCCACTGTATTGGGCTGGATGGACACAAAGCATGATGTGGAAGCAGTTTGAACCAGACGGATTTCTAACCTACCCCAACTTTTTGGAGACCGTTACGCAGATCCTGCCCATGTACTTGCTTCGAGCTATTGGAGGTACGATATATTTAGTTGGCGCGATTTTAATGGGTGTCAATTTATTTAAAACAATGAACGCTGGAAATTGCGAGGATAATGAAGCTGCAGAAGCACCGGCACTTACACCTCACAAAAAAGTGAAAGGGGAATATTGGCACAAATGGATTGAGCGTCGACCTATACAAATGCTGATCGGAGCTACTGTACTTGTTCTCATTGGTGGCCTTGTAGAAATTTTCCCCATGTTACTCATCGATGATAATGTACCTAAAATTGCCTCTGTTCAACCTTACACACCCCTGGAGTTAGAGGGCCGCGATTTATATATACGTGAAGGTTGCGTCGGTTGCCACTCGCAAATGGTAAGACCTTTCCGCTCAGAGACTGAAAGGTATGGAGATTATTCCAAGTCCGGTGAATTTATTTACGACCGACCATTCTTATGGGGATCCAAGCGAACAGGACCTGATCTCCATCGGGAAGGTGGTAAGTATTCCAATAGTTGGCACTACTATCACATGTTAGAGCCGGAGTCGATGTCTCCAGGCTCAATAATGCCGCCTTATCCCTGGCTGATTGAAGATGATCTCAGCACCAAGTATACCGCTGCTAAGATCAAAGTTCTTCAATCGCTGAATACGCCTTATCCGGAAGGTTATGCCGATCAAGCAGTAGCTGACCTTGAAGCTCAAGCGAAAGAGGTGGCTGATCAGCTTCGCTCAGAAGGGGTGGAGCAAGAGAACCTTGAAAAGAAAGAGATTGTGGCTTTAGTAGCTTACCTACAGCGGCTGGGGACAGACATTAAGCCAGAACCTATTGTAGAACAATAAAAAAATAATACCATGGCTAAATACATATTAGAATCAGCTGGTAATATCAATTGGATGGCCTTGTTTTCACTAATCACTTTTTTAAGTGTATTTGTGTTGGCTATCGTATTGGTTTTTCGGCGAAGTGATGACCATATTCGTCATATGGCTTCATTGCCCCTTGATGATGAATCCGTAAGCGAAGATCAAACAGAGAAAAAATAATCCCTATGTTAAAACAAGTGAGTTTATCCGTAATAGGTTTAATGATTTTATCCCAACCTGCCAAAGCTCAGAGCAGTTTGACTGCTGCCTTTGAAGATATGGAGTGGCTGAGTGCCGCCATGGATGTGCTATTGGAGAATATAGTTGTATTTCTAGCTGCCCTGATCATTCTTGCAGCCTTATTGGTTATGTATCGCACCTTAATGGTGATCTTGAATGAGGAGAAAATTAAGGCTTATGAGGAGGCCGGCTTGCAATTAGAAGATGCAGGATCTCCTGAGCGAGGTCCTTCTTTGTGGAGTCGAATGATGGACATGCTTACAGCAGCAGTGCCCGTAGAGCGTGAGAAAGAAGTTGATCTTGGGCATGAGTTTGATGGCATTCGGGAACTAGATAATCGGCTTCCTCCCTGGTGGTTGGGTTTGTTTTATGGCTCTATCATTTTTGCCTTTGTATATATGTATTACTACCACTTCTCTGGCGCTGAGTGGAGCTCTAGAAAAGAATATAGAGAAGAGGTAGCATCTGCTGAACGGGCTGCAAGACTATATCGGATTCAGCAGGCAGATGTAGTTGATGAAGAAAATGTCCAATTCTTAACTGATGAGCTGGCTTTAGAACAAGGAGAGGTCATTTTCCAATCCAATTGCGCCACTTGCCATGGAGAAAATGGCGAAGGGGGTATTGGGCCTAATCTGACTGACCCATATTGGATTCACGGTGGTACCATCAATGATGTATTTTCTGTAATCAAGTATGGTGTTGCTGACAAAGGAATGGTGTCCTGGCAAGCCCAAATTCGCCCGTCGGCCATGGAAAAAGTGTCGAGTTTTATTATGTCGCTCCAGGGTACGGAACCCGCTGGCGCGAAAGAGAAAGAAGGTATATTCCACGATCCTGAAATCATCACACAAACTGAGGTGGAAGAGGGCTAAGTCAGCCAAAACTGATAGAAGAGAAAATAGAATATGTCAAATGAACCCAGAGATCCAGAAGATAGCTTTAGAGACAGCATAAGTTCTGTTGATGAAAAAGGGAAAAGAATCTGGATTTACCCCAAAATGCCAAGCGGTAAGTTTTACAATTATCGCAAATGGCTTTCCTATGTCTTATTAATCGTATTATTTGGAATGCCGTGGATTAGGATCAACGGCAAACCCTTTATGCAATTCGATATTATAAATCGGGAGTTTTATCTATTTGCTCAGCATTTTGTTCCGCAAGATTTCCATTTGTTTGTTATAGCGATGCTTATCTTTTTGATTTTTATCGTATTATTTACAGTTGTTTTCGGACGGGTTTTTTGTGGATGGGTATGTCCGCAAACCATCTTTATGGAAATGGTTTACCGTCGAATTGAATATGCTATTGAAGGCGACTATACAGCGCAGAAAAGGCTTAATAAAGCCCCATGGAATTGGGATAAAATTTGGAAGAAAACACTTAAGCAGACACTGTTTTTCGGCATCGCCTTTTTAGTGGGAAACACTTTTCTCGCCTACATTATCGGTACCGACAACTTACTAGAAATTATTCAATCACCGATATCGGAACATTGGCAAGGCTTTACGGCCATGCTTATTTTTTCAGTTGTTTTTTATCTGGTTTTTTCACAATTGCGCGAGCAAGTGTGCACAACAATCTGCCCATATGGTCGATTGCAAGGTGTGATGTTAGACAAGCAGTCCTTAGCCGTGTATTACGATTGGATCCGCGGGGAGCCTAGAGGGCGTATTCGAAAAAATGCAACCGAGTTAGAAAAGCAAGAGCAAGGAGATTGCATCGATTGCGACTTATGTGTTAAGGTATGCCCAACCGGTATTGATATCCGAAATGGAATTCAATTGGAATGTGTGAACTGCACGGCTTGCATGGATGCTTGCGATGAAGTCATGGAAAAAGTAAACCGTCCTAAAGGACTCATCCGTATTGATTCTCATGATGGAATAGCCAAAAAGTCACATCGTATTATCAACCCTAGATCTATTGCCTACAGCATTGTTTTGGCTGTCTTGGTGGGAATTGAGATTTTTCTCTTTAGTGCGCGAACAGATGTGGAAACGATTTTACTCCGCACACCGGGAAAATTATTCTATGAGCGTGAGGAAGGTATTATAGAAAACCTCTACAACTATCAGTTGATCAACAAAACAGACAAGGAAATGCAAATCGAGTTTGAGTTAGTTGATATGGAGGGCGAATTCGAGTATGTCGGTCAGCAACCCAAAACCGATCCCAATGGCACCGTTTCAGGGTCTCTTTTCATTAAAATACCAGAAGAGGAGTTAGATGGTAGAAAAACGAGGCTCCGTATTGACATAAAATCAAATGACGAAGTCGTAGAAAGTATAAAAACAAACTTTTTAGGCCCTGTCCAGTAAATTCATAATAATGAAACTACATTGGGGAAATGCAATTTTTATTTTTTTCGTAGTGTACATCAGTATACTTGGATTTACTTTGTATCAATCCACTCAAGTCGATCACAGCTTAGTAGCTGAAGACTATTACGCAAAAGACTTGAGTTATCAGGAACAATATGAAAAGTTGGAAAATTATGCAGCTAGTTCTAAACCGCTGAGTCTGCTTTTCGATTCTGAGAAAGAGCTTATTTCCATCCATGCTCCAGAAGCGACAGATGCAATGACGGGAACGGTCACTTTTTACCATCCATCGCGATCAAATCAGGATGTTAATATTGCCTTTTCTGTTTCAGGAGGCGATAAAGCTGCATTCTCTATTCCAGAGTTGTCACCCGGACGTTGGATAGCTCAGGTCGATTATAAGGATAGCAAACAGTCCTATTATTTTGAGAAAGATATTTTTGTACGGTAGATGTTGTCAGTACCATTTCTTCTGGGGTTTTTGGGTTCTGTGCATTGTCTAGGTATGTGCGGTCCCTTAGCGATGGGTGTTGCCCATACAGGGGAAGGGCAATGGGGAGCTCTATTGAGAAGAGCATTTGCTTACAACCTGGGTCGCGCCCTGACCTATGCCGTATTGGGTTTATTGGTAGGAAGTATCGCGCAGCAATTTTTAGAGTCCGGATGGCAACAAAATATATCGATAGGAGCAGGCGGTATTCTTATTCTTTTCTTTTTTTTAGCGCTAACACCTGAGACCGTATTGCAAAAATTTAGCTGGTATAGAAATGGACTTCAACGCTGGCAATCACAATTGGGAAATGCCATGCATAAATGGGGTCAATCCTCAGCTCTTATTCTTGGTCTACTAAACGGATTGTTGCCTTGCGGACTGGTCTACATTGCCCTGGCCGGAGCACTTGCCTTTTCAGCCGCATGGCAAAGCGCCCTTTTCATGTTCATGTTTGGTTTGGGCACGATGCCCTCTCTGTTTATACTCATGACAGGTTCTGGGAAGTTGCCCATTTTTAAAAACGGATTCTTCCGCAAAGCCCTACCAGCTGTCCAATTGGCTATGGGTGTATTTTTAATATATCGGGGTGTTGCTGTGGAATTACCCTTTGATCTTAGTTGGTATCTTCAGGTCGAAGAGCCTCCCATGTGCCACTAATACTTTCATTATAATTTATCGATTTTTTGGGGCCTCCAGAGCCGCCTTTTTGGCGTCTCTGGCGCTACGTTTCGCCACTCGTTCAGTTACTCTCCTCCGCCCAAAGGGGCAGAGGAGCTTCTCTCGGTCTCCTTCAGTATCTGAAGGAGACTCCGATGCTTGAAGCATCGGACGGCTGCACATCGCTAGTCCGAGCAAGTTGCTCATTAACAGTTGAAATAATTAGTTTTGCGGTGCAGGATGATGGGCTAGGTATAACTATTCGTGGATGACTTCATTCACAGACTAAATGCCTAAAATGTTAGGATGATAGATACTCGGGTTTTGTAGACTGCGAATGACTCCTCTTTCGAATACCTCTACGCGAAGTTGAGGGACTTTTTTCTGGCAACAGCGCAACGTGTGAGGTGCTATCCATAAGTTCTCGCAGGTTTGGATAGGCCTGTCGTAGTTGAGGCTGCAGATTTGAAGAATTTAAAAGCAAGATTGTGTTTTCCAGCTGATCTGAGATTTGATCGTTACCATCTTCCTGCACCCACCGCAATGAAAAGTCAGTATGAGTTTCGAGCTCCTTGATGGCAGAAAGCACGGAGGCTTTCTGTTTTCTTGATGCTACAATGGTAAGGTTCAAATCGTACCAGCTGTATAGCTTCAGTAAAGCCTGAAGTGTTTGTGCGTTTACATACTCAGGGTCAATCCACCATTCAGCTCTCATTTTTGAATGATAGGAGCTATTGCTACCGATGCTGAGAAGGGGTGCCGAAAGATGCGGAAGAATTTCACTGATCTCCTGATCGCAAAGCGCCCATACCGAACTAGGTACGATTAGTGGTCGATCTTTGTTATCCACCACGTATTGCACTATGTAGTCACAAATATTATCATGGACTACTTTATGTCCGATAATAGGTCGGCTTAAAATTTGCCCCATGGGCTCTTCGTTTGTCATTTGCACCTTTTTCGTCAGTGACTCAAACGCTATTTCATTTTGAAGCTTATCTGCAGTAATAAATTGTAGCTCCAGGCAAGACTGTAAGCGATTAGCTAATTGATAACCGTAGAGAAAAGGTGTGTTGATGGAAGCCAAATCCGTAAAAGGCAATGCAATACATGGCCAGTCACCGTAATTATGAGATTGGAGGAGATAAACAATTGCTTTCTTGAGCAATAGGTTCGATTCGTTTCCCGCTGAAAAGTTAAACACAGTATCTTCAATTTTCAAGGAGGGAACAGTATGAATCTCTGCCTTCAATATCTCCTGAATATTAGTTATTTCATTTAGAGTAACAGGCAGCTTAGCTCTTTGGATGACCGCTTCCACCACTCTTTTTATATGCAAAAAAGTGGTGGAGGGCATCCCGTAAAGTAAAATGTCTGTATTGTGGCTTTTCATGCTTGCTTATTCAGCTAAGGCATTAATGATATCGAAAGTAGTGATCATGCCCACCAATTTATCGTTTTCGACAACGGGAATGGCGTGAAACATGTTTACCTTGAATACTTCAAGTGCAACATTTATCTTATCTGTAGGCTCTAATTTAGCTATGCCTTTTGTCATGATTTCTTTTACACGATGCGTTTTCATGCGAAAGTTTTCCAATTCCTCTTCTCGTTTGGTTTTCGAAAAGCCTTTTTGGAAAAATAGGAAATCTGACTTGCTCAAAATACCAGCTAGCTTACCCGCATCTAGGACAGGTATGTGGTGAAAATCATTTTCATCAAATACAGTCTGAACCTTTGTTAAAGGGTCGTCTGCGCTAAGTGTTACGAGTTGAGTGCGCATGATTGTGCTTACAGGTTGTGTAATATCCATATCTATATGTTATTTTAATCTCCAAAGTAAGGCGCTTTTCATTATGACAAAATGATATCTATCAGATGGTAAAATGATTTAGGTCAATCTTGTTATATTAGAGTGCTTGTTTTAAGCTTTTAAATGATTACAAATAACGATTTTTATGCGAAGCGATTGGAAGCCGTCATTAATACGGCATCCGATGGTATTATTACCATAAACGTAAAAGGCCTGATCGAATCTATAAACCCTGCCGCTCTCAAACTCTTTGGATATAATACAGAGGAGGTGATTGGTGAAAACATAAAGATGCTCATGCCTGAACCCGACCATTCTCAGCACGATGGTTACATGAAGAGGTATTTAAAGACAGGGGAAGAGCAGATTATCGGCAAGGGCAGAGAGCTATTGGGTAAGCGAAAGGATGGCACCCTTTTCCCATTTCGTCTTTCGGTTAGCGAGGTGCAGCTCGGCACAAAAAAAATATTTACGGGTATTGTTCATGACTTGAGTGATATCAAAAATGCACAGGAGAAAATCGTTCGTATGAATGCCACCTTGGAAGATAAGGTGGAAAAACGTACTAATGAGTTAGAATCGGTGGTCAATCAGTTGCTTATTGCGAACCGAAAGCTAGAAGAAAAGGAGGAGCGCCTGCGCAAATCTCTGGCAAAGGAAAAAGAATTGAATGATTTAAAGTCCAGATTCGTAAGCACAGCCTCTCATGAATTTAGAACGCCCTTAAGCACCATATTATCATCGGCTTCCCTTATCGAAAAATATCCAAATACCGAACAGCAGCCCAAGCGTACCCGTCATACTCAGCGAATTCGTGATAGCGTCAATCACTTGACGGCTATTCTCAATGATTTTCTATCTATCAGCAAATTAGAAGAAGGCGAATTGGAGGTTAATTGGTCCGAGTATGCACTGGACAAGATATTGGAGTTAGTAAAAGAACAAGTATTTGATCTTTTTCAGCGAAAACAAGAGCTTGAATTTTCTTCACCGGCCAGCTCTTCAACTTTAGTGACAGACAAACATATCTTGAGTAATATTTTAATCAACCTTTTATCAAATGCTGTTAAATACTCTCCAGATGGACAGGTCGGTCTCAGAGTGGAGGAGAAAAGCAAGCATTGGTTGTTTTCTGTTTGGGATAATGGAATTGGTATTCCAAAAGCCGAACAGAAGCATTTATTTGAACGATTTTTCAGGGCTTCAAACGCCATAAATATTCAAGGGACAGGACTGGGACTAAACATTGTAAAACAATACGTGAGTCAACTCGAAGGTCAAATTTACTTTGAAAGCTCCGAAAATCAAGGCACTCAGTTTTTTGTAGAGCTGCCAAAAAAATCGATATGAAAAAAATATTGGTAATTGAGGATCAACGGGAAGTTCGTGAAAACATCTGCGAAATTCTGGAATTAACTGGGTATGAGGTCTGCGCAGCTGAAGATGGCAAGCGAGGATGTGAAAAAGCAGTAGAGTGGCAGCCCGATTTAATCTTGTGTGACGTTATGATGCCCGAGCTAGATGGTTTTGGAGTTTTGAAGATATTGAGAAAACGTACAGATACCCAAACCATCCCACTCATATTCTTAACTGCAAAGGTGGAGATAGAGGATTTGCGAAAAGGCATGGGGTTGGGAGCAGATGATTACCTCATGAAACCGTTTGATGATACGGATCTGCTTGAGGCGATAGATTTACGCTTAAAAAAGCGTGAATCAGATCTCGAGCGCTCCCTTCAATACAAGTCAGAAGTTGGAAATCTTCGTTCAACAAAGCGAGAGCGTGAGACACTAAGTGCGCTTTTGGACTCAGGAAAACCAATATCGATAGCGCAAGGGGATAAAATATGGCGGTTAGGAAAAGAGCCTAGAGGCCTGTATTATCTTAAGTCGGGCGCTATCAAGCTATTTCGGAGACATGATAGTGGTAAAATATTCATGGTTCAGTATATTCATTCCGATGCTTATTTTGGTGCCCAGGCCTTTCTAACTCAGCAGCCTTATAAAACATGGGCAGAGGCGGATAAAGATGGTGAGGTCGTCTTTCTTTCTGCAGATTTAGTTACACAGCAAATGTTTGAAGAACGAGATATCGCTATGTTCTTTTTACACCAAACCATTGAGTTTTCCAGTCATATGGAGGATAGAGCTCTTGATTACGCTTATAGTTCTGTGCGTCAGCGGGTAGCCGCTGCAATACTTGAGATGTGTAAGAATGAAAATCTTAGCGGCCTTCATGTATCTCGTGAGGATTTAGCAGCCTGGGCGGGAACGGCAAAAGAGACCACCATACGAATGCTTTCCGATTTCAAAAGTGAGGGGATTATTGCGATTGAGGGCCGGCATATTACAATCTTAGATGCAGAAGCTCTGGAACAAGAGCGCCTATAGAACCTAGACTATTCAACAGCATTTAAGATGAATGCGTCAGCGCTGCGAAAGGTCCAAGTCTATGGCGATTCAATTACTAGCCGAGTAGTGAATTAAATATTGGTTGGCAGATTAGCTAGCAGGGTGAAAATCTGTAAACCACCTAAGGCCATAGACGCAGGAGTGCGGCTCTCAGAGCCGTACCGGTAGCCTGTAGCATAGCGGCGCCCGGCAGTCGGGCGCGACGCCCTCCAAAGCGAAAAAGGACTTAATCTAAATCAAAGTGAAAATGATTTGGTCTATAAAAAATGCTATTTGGTCTAAGTTGATGTAGTTTTTAGCCGTTTTCCACAATGAAATGAGACACGTATAGTTATAGGTTTGTGCATTTTTTGTTTATCAAGATTTGATGTAATTCATGGGTAAAAATTATACAACCTCAGGTTCGGGTACCACTCAGCCTATAGATTTAGATTCGACTATCGGTTTTCAAGCATCTTTATTAAGCTCAAAATTGAGAAAATCTCTGCTTGATATTTTAAACCATGACACGATAAAGGTAAATCCCGACGAATTGGGCATATTGACCTTATTGGCAAAAGCAGATTCAATAACTATGAGTGATCTGGCTAAAAATATGATGAAAGACAACGCCAATATGACGCGGTTGGTTAAAAATTTGCGTCAATATGGTTTTGTGGATCAGAAGAAAGATCGATTTGATCGGAGGAAAAGCTGTGTTTTTTTGACCCTACAAGGGAAAGAAGAGATGAGCCGTGCCTGGAGCCTTATGGATCAAATGATTTCTCATGCTTTACATAATATTTCGGAAGCAGACCACGACATAGCTCGTGGAGTTTTAAAGAAGATTAATGAGAATTTGAGTGAATTCATGAAAGAAAATAATTAGGGCCATAATGAGGTTCGACAATAAGCGCTTGATGAGATTTCTCGGCGATGAGCTCAATTATTTTTCTTAAATTGCCCTTTCATAATTTTGATCTATGAGAGGATTTAAGATATATTTCAGGCCATTATTTACGATAGGATGTATATATGCATTCGCTTTTCTTACTGCAAATGTAAGTAGTGCTCAAAAAACAATTAAGGGTCAAGTACTTGACCAATCCAATGGTGACCCCTTGATAGGAGCAACGATTATGATCCGTGAAACAGGCGAAGGTGAAATTACAGACTACGACGGTAATTTTGCTTTAGAAACCTCTGTGGACTTCCCTATAACCCTCGTGATAAATTTTATGGGGTATGGTGAAGAAACATTGACTATCCAAAATTATTCAGAGCCACTCCAGATTGAGCTATCAGAAGGAGGTGTGCTATTAGAAACTATCAATGTCAAAGGCCAAAGACTTTCTGAGGAGAGAAAAAAGGAGCCACTCAGTATGGAGACGCTGGATTTATTGGCTATTAAGGAAACACCTTCCGTAAGCTTTTATGAAGGACTGGGTAACTTGTCAGGAGTGGATTTGACTACTGCTAGTTTGGGTTTTACGGTGATCAATACCCGTGGATTTAATTCAACGAGTCCGGTGCGTTCCCTGCAAGTAATAGATGGCGTAGATAATCAATCGCCGGGATTGAATTTTTCACTGGGTAACTTCCTGGGCTCGCCGGAATTGGATATTTTAAAAGTCGATCTGGTTCAAGGGGCTGCTTCAGCATTTTACGGTCCTAACGCCTTTAATGGGGTGATTGATATGCAGACCAAAGATCCTTTTATACATAAGGGTCTTGGCGCTATGGTAAAAGTGGGCGAGCGTAGTTTGGTTGAGACAGCTATTCGCTACGCTGATGATGTAAAGAACAAGGAAGGCTTCGCTTATTTTGCCTATAAAATCAACTTTTCTTATTTGACGGCTAACGACTGGGAGGCCGATAACTACGATCCGGTAGACGCTTCAGAAGTGCCCAGAGACAACCCCGGAGGCTTCGATGCCGTCAATATTTATGGGGACGAATTCTTTCCAGTCAATGATGCCAGCGGAGCAACGCCCTGGGGTAACTCTGCAGGTTTAGGTACCTTTTTTCGAACAGGCTATCGTGAAATTGATTTAGTGGATTATCGAACAGAAAACATAAAATCGAATGCCGTGTTTAGCTTTCGGCTTAATCCAGAAAAAGAGTCCGAGTCTTCGGTCATTGAACTGGCGTCCAATTTTGGATCGGGTACGACGGTCTATCAGGGAGACAATCGGTTCCGATTGGATGATATTTTATTTTTTCAAAATCGATTGGAATGGAGGAAACCCAATAAATTCTTTTTGCGGGCTTATGCCACTCATGAGGATGCCGGAAACTCCTATGATCCATATGCAACAGCATTGCGTCTCCAGGAAAATGCAAAAAGTGACGAAAATTGGGGGCTAGATTACCGCCGATTTTGGCGCTCTCCCGGCTTGGGCAACATACGGGGCCGAATGCGAGACGCGGGTTACCCGGACTTGACGTTTGATCCGGAGACCGGAGGATTTGACTTTGATAATGGAGCGGCTGAAGAGTGGTTTATGACCTTTTCGGATTCATTGCGAAGGTGGCATCAACTATCCGAATCATTTGCAAATGCAGATGGGGGATACTTGACTCCAGGCACAGAAGAGTTTGACGCGGAGTTCCAACGATTAACGACTTCTAAAAATAATGAAGAGGAGGAGGGGACGCTATTTTTTGATCGCTCCGCACTTTACCACGCCCAAGGCGAATATCAGTGGGATATTTCTTGGCTAGATAATTTCCGAACAGGTTTTAGTTCGCGTTTATATCGGCCAAATTCGGATGGTACTATTTTTATAGATACAGCCGGGACTACAATTTCAAATTTTGAGTATGGTTTCTATACTGGATTCGATAAAATGTTTTTCGATGAAGAGTTGACCTTAAGTGCATCCTTGCGTGTCGATAAAAATCAAAACTTTGATTTTGTATATAGTCCGGCTCTTAGTTTTGTTTGGAACCCCATCCCTGACAATTATTTTCGTTTTTCTTTCTCTTCAGCGGTTCGAAACCCAACCTTATCTGACCAGTATCTATTTCTCGATGTAGGACCGGCTATTTTATCCGGAAATCTTACTGGAGTGGATTCACTGGTAACCTTAGAGTCTTTTTCGGATTATCGGAACACGCTAAATACCGATACTCTATCTTACTTTAATATTAATCCGATTCAACCCGAACAGGTACAGACCTTTGAGTTGGGTTATCGGACGATTTTATGGAATGATGTTTTCATTGATGCAGGTTATTACTACAATTTTTATCGCAACTTTTTAGGTTTTAATATTGGAATAGATGCAGATATAGGCGATTTTGGCTTGCTTGAAGATTTACAGGTATTTAGATATTCAGCTAACTCTGAGCAGCGCATTACCACGCAAGGGACTTATATAAGTTTAAAATATTACTTTGGAAAGTATAGCTTGACAGGCAATTATTCCTGGAATCGTCTGAACTCGATAGAAGAAGATCCTATTATCCCCGCCTTTAATACACCAGAACACAAGTTCAATATTGGATTCGGGGGCCGAAATTTGATATTGGATGTTTTCGGAGCCACAATAAAGAATTTAAGTTTTAATTTCAATTACAAATGGATTCAGGGCTTCTTATTTGAAGGGTCTCCGCAGTTCACCGGCTTTATTCCCACCTATCAATTGTTGGATGGACAATTGAGCTGGAGAGCTGAGTCCATTAATACTACCTTCAAGTTTGGCGCAACAAACATTCTTAATAACCAACAATTTCAAACTTATGGTGGCCCAAGGATTGGGCGATTGGCTTATTTTTCATTAACTTACGATTGGAAAAATCAGGATTGATTCACTATTATTCACAAACAAAAAGCAAAAGAATATGAAACAAACAATTACATGTATAGGTATATTAATTTTTCTGACTTCACTTATGTCAGCTCAAACTCGTTATATCGATGAGGTATTTTCTGATGTTGAAGTTACTCGAGATGTAACATACGGCGTTAATGCTACAGTTCTCGCACTACCTCAGGTAGGAGAAGCTATTCCGCAGGAATTAAAGCTGGACTTTTACCAGCCTGTTGGTGATACAGTATCAGAACGACCTTTAGTCATTATTTTCCATACGGGAAACTTCTTACCACATCCTCAAAACGGAAGTACGGGAGGAACGCGAACAGATTCAGCCATTGTTGAAGTGGCAAACCGTCTGGCGCGCATGGGGTACGTTACAGCTTGTGCCAGCTACAGGTTGGGTTGGAATCCGACTGCCCAAGAGCAAGAGGAGCGAATTTTCACTTTGATAAATGCAGCTTACAGAGGCGTGCAGGATGCACGGACAGCGATTAAATTCTTTCGTCGAAATGCAGCAGAAGCTGGAAATACATACGGCGTAGATGCTGATAAGATTGTTTTGTGGGGAAGCGGTACCGGAGGGTATGTTACCTTAAACACGGCTGTTTTGGATGATTACAATAAAATTCCTGCAACACCTGGCGGCAAGTTCTTAACCGAAGTAGGAGGGCAGCCTTTCCCAATGGTGTTAGAAGCAGTTAATGGTGATATAAACTGTGACTCTGTGGGAGTTGTTCCTCAGAATTTCCCAGGATTTCCAGCGGGTGACACCTTAAATTACCCCAATCACGTCGGTTACAGCGCTGACTTTAATCTTTCTGTAAATATGGGAGGTGCATGTGGCGATACGTCTTGGATTGACCCGGGTCAGGTTCCTATCATTTCTTACCATGTACCTACCGATCCAAATGCACCCTACATGGGCGATATTTTGTTGGTTCCGGGTTTCAACCTGCCCGTAGTAGAAGTCTTTGGAGCCTATACCGTTCAGGAGTTTGTTAATGGTTTTGGTAATAATGATGCTTTTGCCGGAATGACTTTCGAGAATGACTTTTCGGATGTAGCGAACAGCAGAAATGATGGTTTTGATGGATTGTACCCGATTATTGGAACATCAGGGCCCGACGATTCGGCTCCATGGCAGTGGTGGAACCCCGATGAAAATGTGAATCACGCCAATGGAATTATGACTAATCCGGGAATGAGTGCAGAAAAAGGCAGAACGTATTTAGATACGATTATTGGATACTTCGCTCCTCGGGCTTGTGTAGTTTTAGGTTTAGATTGTGAAGAAACCTCATCCGCCGAGAATCTGACACAAAGTCAATTTACGGTGGCTCCGACACCTGCTTTGAACGTCATGCGTATTCAGTCTGAAAAAGATGAATTCATTACGGACTGGCAATTGGTCGATATGCAAGGCAAGGTGATGCGTGAACGCCGTGGCATCAATGTCCAAAATGATTTTGTGCGCCGAAATGGTTTAGCTAGTGGGCAATATATACTTCGTGTTGGATTCTCAAGTGGAGCTGTTCAATCGAAAATGGTGATCTTTCAATAGAAGAAAGTTTATTAGAATGAGTAAAAAAAAAGCGGCTGAATTTCAGCCGCTTTTTTTATTTATAATAAACCAAGTCCTATTCCTTTTCATCTTGAAAGTTGAGTTCAAAGCCAATTTTCTGATTGGGTTCGTCATCATCAAAATCTTCCATGAGTGTAATTTCAGAAATAAACTCCTCCATATGTCGAATAAGGTATGGCTTTTTGAGTTCCTCAGGTCGATAAATTGCCAGTGTTTTAGGTTGTTGGGGTTGACCGTAATTCTCGATATATGGATAATTAATCATGACCATGATCTTTCCATTAAAGAGCTGCTGATAGAGTAAACTGCCATTATGCTTAATCATATGGCGATCAATTTTTTCATTTACTTTATGGAAAAGTCCACTCTTTGATTCTCCAAGTGTCAAAACGACAGCTTCCAGATTTTCAATTTGTGTCTTCGATATTACTTTAGCCTCCAGACCACTTAACTCGACCATCTCTTCCAGGCCTTCGATGATGTCATTTTTCAATTGATCTTTCCAGGATTTTCTGTACTCAAGTGTGTTCTCTTTAACTTCTTTATACTTTTTCACTTTTCGGACAAGATTTCTAACTTCTGTTGGGTTCATATGTTTTTATTTTAAACTGGTACGAATATTGATGAATATAAAAATAAATCAGGAATGAATCAAAGAAAGCGAGGTTATTGTCGCAATTGATTCAAAATGAACAATTTACACCAAAATGCCGTTTAGTCAATATGTCAAGTAATGAACATCTCCTTGAAGAGAGTAAAGCCATGTTAGACTCAGTAAACGAAAATATTCGTGAAATTGAGTTAAGTATAAAAGCCGGGTCGAGCGAAATCGACCAGGCAGTAACTACGCATTTGACGGCTTTGAAAAAAGTTAGATTGTCCGTGCGGTTAATCCTTGAGGATGGAAATTCAGAACAGCAAAAGAAAACTGAAGGCCTGGATGAATATTGGAAGATTATCGCAAAAGGACGTAAACTGCTTGAAGAGCAGAAAAAAATTTTTAAAAACAGATAAAAGTATAATTATGAAAAATGGAACAAAATTTGGATTAGGATTTGGATTAGGTGTTATTGCCGGAGGATTTGCCGGGTATTACCTTACTAGCGAAGACGGTAAAAAGATGCGTAAAAAGGCATCAAAAGAGTTCAAAAAATTTGAAAAAAATTCCCGGAAAGTATTGCAAGAAAAGTCTGATGAAATATCTGAGAATTTTCAGGGATTTATTGAAAGAGCAGAAGGGCAGATAAAAACAGCTGTTTCAAAATTTGATGATATTAGAGAATCGACTGCCGAAAAGGCTAAAAAAGGGATTACTGCTTCAGAAGAAATGGCTTCGAAAGGGGCAAAGAAAGCTCAGGAAAAAATTGAAAAGTCAGCACAGAAGGCGAGAGAAGCCCTTGACTAGAAATTATTAGGTTTGCATAAATAGTATCAATGAAGGAGTATCTTAATGAGCTAAGTCTACTGTTCAAAAAGTATGTAGAGTTAAGCATTGAGGATCTAAAATTAGGCCAGACACAACTTTTTGTAAATTTGGCAGCAGGTCTTTTAGTGCTATCTCTTGTCGGAATCGTGTTGCTTCTGATCATTATACTATTAGTGATTTCGGGTTGTCTTTTTTTAGCAGAACTGTGGGACTCGGTTCCTCTTGGTTTATTAGGAGGGGCTGGAATCTTACTTGTACTATTTATTGTATTACAGCTTTTTAGCCATTCGCTTATTTTACGTCCCATTAAGAATATGATTATAAAAATAATTTCAGAAGACTCATGAAAAATATTTCATCATATGAAGATCTCGTTCGTCGGAAAAAAGAAATCCAGCTTCAGAAAGCTTTTTTATGGGATGAAATAGCCCATTTGCATCAATCCAGCGAGGAAGGAGGATCTTCTTATTGGGTACAACGTTTGTTGACTGTGGATCCGGCTGTCATTATACAGACCTGGAACATTGCAGTAAAGTTGGGAAATTACTTCAGAAAATCTACAAGAAAATCAAATGATTGATGCAGTTTTTAAATTTTCCCCCGAAGCTGCTTGTTTTGACTAATTGATATAAAAGCGAAAAGCTACATTAATCTCGGCCAGAGGGATAATTGATTGAATACTTCTTTGACAACCATGAAGATTCAAAGATAATTTATATCAGAGGACTAGCGATGTGCAGCTATCCCGCTGCGCCTTCAGGCGAGCGGGAGTCCGAATCCCGAGGATCGCTGGTAGTGTCATTACCACTAAATCCGTTATAGGCCAAGTTTTGATCTACCTATCTCGATCTTCATTAGTAGAGACAAGGCATGTTTTGACTCTACTAATATGCTCTTTCATTGCGCCTTGATGTGACTAACAATCTACTGCGACTTTTCCATACTTTTTTAGGGGTAATGACACTAGCGATCTCGGAGATGAAGGACCGAGTGAATAACGAGTGGCGAAACGTAGCGACCCTCTGGGCGACGCTAAAAAGCGGCGCCTAGAGGGTAGGCCAAAAATATTAGATAAAAAATGAACAGTTTCTTATTTTTATCGATTGGTATTCTTTAGAGGGTTTCTCCGCAATTTTTACAATATTTTGCTCCTAAATCGTGTCCATAAGTAGCGCAATTTGCGCAGTGCTGAGTATTCGTCCTAATATTTTTTTGATGGCTTATTTCAGAGGTGACAATTCCAGTAGGGACGGCAATGATTGCATATCCCAAGATCATGATAAAAGACGCTAATGTTTGTCCGGCGATGGTTTGTGGTGCGATATCACCGTAGCCTACCGTGGTTAGGGTGACAATAGCCCAATATATGCTTTTGGGAATGCTGGTAAAGCCATTTTCACTTCCTTCAATAAGATACATTAAAGTGCCGAGGATAATTACGGAGGTGAACACCGAAAATAAGAATACAATTATTTTCTCCCGACTAGCTCTTAAGGCTTCAGTTAAGACGGATGCTTCTCCAATAAAGCGAGACATTTTTAAAATTTTGAACAGTCGCAAGAGCCGAATACTTCGAACTACAATTAATGAATGAGTACCTACGATGAATAGACTCAAATAGGTGGGGATAATAGAAAGGAGGTCAATTATCCCATAAAAGCTCTTTATGTAGTTCCATGGTTTTCTTACAATGACAATGCGTAAGAAATACTCCACTGTAAATAGTATTGTAAATCCCCACTCTACACCTAAAAGCCAGATCGCATAATTTTCTTTAACTTGTTCTACGCTCTCCAACATCACAATAAACACACTACATATAATGGCGATGAGTAAAGTAATATCGAACCACTTACCCATTGGAGTGTCGGCTTCAAAAATGATTTCATGAAGATCTTCTCTCCAACCCTCTTTAGGCTCTTTTCCGGTTTTTGTCATGGGTGTTAAATACTAGTGGACGAAGCGAATATAATATGAAAATACTTGCTTCTGCAATATGTCATAGATATAGAGTGATTTTGAGTCATTGAACATGATACTACGCAGAATAGAATTGTAGTTGAACTACGTGAAATGTAAGTGTTTTTTTTTACCTTGAGATAAAAGATTAAAAGATGCTGGAGAGTTCCTCTTTGTCCTACACTTATCCGGAAGGTCCTGATCTTAAATTCCCTGATTTTTCAGTCCCTTCTGATGGTCGGCTATTAATTATTGGAGAATCCGGGAGTGGAAAAACGACACTCCTTCAAATTCTTGCGGGCATACTTCCGCCGGATTCAGGAGAGGTGAAGGTAGCAAACCAATCGTTGTATAGAATGTCCAGAGCCCAAAGGGATCGATTTCGGGGCCGTCAAATCGGATTGGTTTTCCAAAAATCATTATTTATTCAGTCTTTAACCGTAAGTCAGAATCTTCAGGCTGCTGCGTATTTTGCCGGCAAAGTGCTCAAAAATGGAAGGGAGATGGATCTCTTGGAGCGATTAAATATTTTGGATAAAAAGGCCAGTCTTCCTCAGAAATTAAGCGTTGGCGAGCAGCAGCGAGCAGGAATTGCTTTAGCTCTCGTCAATCAACCGCAACTGATATTAGCAGATGAACCCACATCCGCTTTGGATGATGTTCATGCCAAGGCGGTTTATGAATTATTGACTGAAGAAGCTTCCAGATTAAAAAGTGCGTTAGTCATTGTAACACATGATCAACGCCTAAAAGATAAAATTCAACAAACCATATCCATATGAACCTTTTTTTTATAGGTTGGCAGAATATGAGACATCGTCCGGCTTCGGTGATCTTGAGCTTGATATTATTTGCATTAGGTATCGGTTTAGTTTCTTTTTTACTTCAAGTGGATCGACAGATTCAACAGAAATTTGAGAATAACCTAGCCGGAATTGATTTGGTGGTGGGGGCTAAGGGGAGTCCCCTACAGCTTGTCTTAAGCAGTATGTATCACATCGATGCTCCAACGGGGAATATTTCTTTGGGTAATGCCCGTCCATTTCTTCGACGGGGGCACCCTTTAATTGAGCGTGCAGTCCCCCTATCGATGGGAGATAGTTACCGGGGTTTTAGGATTGTTGGTACTACGCATGAGATTCTGGAATTGTATGAGATTACAACCGCAGAGGAAAGCCTTTGGCGGAAACATTTTGAAGTAACAGTGGGTGTTTCTGTGGCCGAAAAATTAAGCTTAAACATTGGCGATCGATTCCAAAGTTCACACGGATTTACTGATGATCTCCACAGTCATGATCAAGATCTCGTTGTCGTCGGGATTTTGCCACCTACGAATACAGTTTTGGATCAATTGATTCTAACAGCGCCGGGGACTTATTGGCACATGCATGGAGAACACACTGAAGAAAAAGAAGCGGGTGATAAAACGCAGGATCATAACCATTCGGATCACGAGCATAGCCATTCAAAGGGCGACCATGAGGGACATGATCACGATTCCAATCATGATGAGCATACAGAGGCCGGAGATGACGAGCGGAAAATGGAGGAGGAGAACTTCTCTCAGGCTTCACTATCTTATTTGTTGCGACAACCCGATGAAGTTGCAATAACTTCAATGTTACTTCAATTTAAAGGACGAAATTTTCAAGCATTAAATTTGGGGAGAAACATCAATGAAAACACGGATTTACAGGCTGCGAGCCCGGCCATTGAGATCAACAGGCTTTTTTCCTTGCTTGATTCTGCAAACGCCGCAATAAAAGCTCTGGCTCTAGCTATTGTTTTCGTGTCGGCAATAAGTATTTTTCTTGCCCTTTATAATAAGTTGAGAACGCGCAAGTTTGAGTTGGCCTACATGAGAGTAAAAGGGGCTTCCCGCACTCAGGTGTTTTTCCTAATCATTTTGGAGGGGCTATTGATTTCAGTTTTAGGGATTGTTCTGGGATTTGTTTTGAGCTATTCAGGATTGTATCTTTTATCCTCAAGTTTGGAGAGCAACTATAATTATAGTCTTTCGCAATTGCAATTCACTGTAAGTGATGTATGGATTATTTTGGCTGGCCTGGGGGTTGGGGTTATTGCAGCCCTTATTCCGGCTATTCAGGCCTCTCGAACAGATATTTCGCTTATTTTAAATAAAGGAGAAGCAGGTGGTTAATATGAGTTTTAATGATTTTCGGCGGTTTTCTGGGTGGACTCTGTTGTTTTTTTGTGTTTTATTTTCGTCTTGTCAGTCGGATACAGAAAACCCATCATTGGAGTCAAATAGTGGAACAAATGAGATGAAGTCCATTATAGATAGTATTTATCGAACAATGAACCCCGTTTTTGCAATGTATGACAATAAGAAAAGAGCGGAGTTTCTGGCGCAAAGGTTACGTGAATCTCAAAGTCCGGGTTTGATTTTTGACTTTGCCAAGGAGAAGCTTAATGCTGGAGAAACGAATGACGCCATTGCTATCATTGAGAATATTCTAGATAACAATCCCAGATTAAAGGAAGTTACCTCTAATTCTCAAATTATCCATGAGTTCTTAGGCATTTGTTATTTGCGGCTTGCGGAACAAAATAATTGTCTGCACCATCACAGTTCTGAATCGTGTATTGTTCCGCTGCGTGGTGATGGAATCCATACGGAAAAGGGGCCGGCAGAACGAGCAAAAGAAATCTATAGTGAATTGCATGATTTTCGACCTCAGGATTTAGAAATACGGTGGCTTTTGAATATTGCTTATATGGCTTTAGGGGAGTATCCGGGGGAGGTCCCGGATGATGTATTCATTTCACTACCTCTATCCACGGAATTGAAAAGTTTCCCCAATATTGGCGGAAATCTGGGGGTCGATGTCAACGACTTATCGGGCAGTGTAGTTGCAGATGATTTTACAAATAATGGCTATCTGGATATTTTAGCTTCTTCATGGGGGCGCTATGGGTCAATCAAGCTATTTGTAAATAAGGGAGAAGAAGGATTCAAAGATCAAACGGCTGAGAGTGGCCTCGATAGTGTTTATGGGGGATTAAATATCAAGCAAGCGGACTTCAATAATGATGGCTGGATGGATTTTGTTGTTTTACGTGGAGCCTGGAAGCCGGGTTTGGATTGGGGAATTCCGCCAAACTCCTTAATGATGAATAACGGAGATGGCACTTTTTCGGATGTGACTTTGCAGTCAGGGGTGTATAGCCGCCGTCCTACCCAATCCGCAGTTTGGCTTGATTATGACCTGGATGGTCATATAGACCTCTTTATAGCAAATGAAACGACGAAAAGTAGCAGTAGTAATTTCCCATGTGAGTTATTTAAGAACCAAGGGGATGGGACCTTCGTAAACATGGCTGAAGACTTAAATCTTGATTATGTAGGGTATTTCAAAGGAGTCGTAAGCGGCGATATAAATAACGATGGCCGTCCGGATTTATTTCTGTCTAATTTAGATGGGAACAATGTGTTATTAGAGAATCGAAAACAAAATGGAAAGGTCGAATTTCATGATATTACTCAAAAAGCAGGGGTGGGTTTTCCTCAGTCAGCCTTTCCTGCCTGGTTTTTTGACTACAATCAGGATGGGTATGAAGATATCTATGTGGCCACATTTGACAGCACGGCTTTTAAGAATCAATCTGGTGAATTTGCGGCCAGTATGTTAGGAATAGAATTGAATTGCGAGCCCCATTATTTGTATGAAAATCAGGGTGATGGCACATTTCTGAACGTAGCTCCAGAAAAATTTGATTTTCATGCCTTATCAACGATGGGCTGTAATTACGGAGATATCACGAACTCGGGATTTCCTGATTTTTATCTGGGAACCGGGGCTCCGGATTACCGTGCCATTGTTCCCAATCGTTTGTTTGTTAACGGATCGGGAAAGCGGTTTTATGATGCCACCTTTGCAACACATACAGGCCATATTCAGAAAGGTCACGGTATATCATTTGCAGACTTCAATCATAGTGGAGGCCAGGATGTTTACGCCGTAATGGGAGGGGCCTTTTCCGGTGACGTTTTTCACAATGCTCTGTATGAAAATCAACAAGCGAGTGGAAATTGGATTAAGTTGAAGATAGAGGGAGAGAAGAGCAATGCCGCGGCCTTGGGGGCTAAAATTCAGGTGTTTGGAGCGGATGTAAATGGTTCACCAATAACTCGGTACAGTACGGTATCTTCCGGTGCAAGTTTCGGCGGCAATCCGACAGAAGCACATATGGGGTTGGGCAAAATGTCAATTATTGACTCTGTGATTGTTTCGTGGCCCAATGAGGAACAATTGATTATGAAGTATACCGATCTAAAGGTCAATCAGCGCTACAAGCTGGATGAAGAAGGGACATCACTTTTGTTTCCAGTAAGGCCGTTTTCATATCCTGAAGATGCCATGCCCCATCATCACAACCATCCTATGTAAATGCATCTCATCCATTTTTTGCCTTGATGTTTGTTTTATTGGTGTTGGTAAATTACAACTAGTTGTTACCTTTGCACTATTAGAACTTAAAAAAATGGACAAAAGGTTCATTAAGTCAAATACAAAACATGATTAGATCATATTATACCATTGCGGTTCGACTCGCGATGGCAGGAGTCATATTGGGAGCATTTGGTTTTTTTGCATGTAAATCGGATACAAAAAAAGATAGTGAGATCGCAACGCGTGATTCTCAAGAGAAAAGAGGTGCCGATAATATCGTCTACAAATGGGCAGCCAAGGCATTGGACGCTACCGCCTGGGATACGGATCGGTTTAAGCCGAGACCGACTATAACCTCTAGGTATCTGGCGTTGACAATGGTGGCTATGTATGATGCCTGGTCCATGTACGAACCGGGGGCAAAATCAATTTATTATCAAACCGAAGCATTCGTTCCACCGACTCAACATCAGCAGGAGAATAAGGAAGCCGCCATTAGTTATGCCGCATACGAAGCGTTGAAGGAATATTACTATTCGGATTCGGCTAAATTTCGCATGTATATGATAGAGCTGGGCTACAATCCGGACACAGTAGTTTCAGACCCATTAAGTCCAGTGAATATTGGTCGCAATGCGGCCTTTCAAGTGATTGAAGCTCGCAAAAATGATGGGTCTAATCAGTATGGAGAAGAGGAGGGGTCTGATGGGATGTCCTATCACAATTATTTAGGTTATCAGCCAATTAATTCACCGGACTCTAACGTCGATATCAATCGCTGGCAGCCCAAATATTTTGTTAACGAATCCGATGGGAGCTTATTTGCCCCTGAGTGCTTGACTCCATATTGGCAGTTGGTAGAGCCGATAACATTGGACTCTGCAAGTCAGTTCCGTTCTCCTCCGCCTCCCATGTATGGCGAGGAGCAACTGCGTAAGGAAGTAGCGGAAGTTGTCGAAATGCAGGCAAATTTAACCCCCGAGCAAATCGCATTGGTCGAGTTCATGCGCGACGGTCCACAGTCAGTCCAGCAGGCCGGTCACTGGTTAAAATTTGCTCAGGAAGTTTCGATTCGTGATCAGCACACTTTGGATCAAGATATTCAAATGTACCTGCTTGTTGAGTTAGCCGCGATGGATGGTTTTATCGCATCCTGGGATACCAAAATGCACTATGATTATGCTCGTCCCTATGCCTTGGTTCATAAGTACTTTGAAGGAGATACCATTGTAGGCTGGGCTGGACCCGGGAAGGGATTTAAAAAGATTTTGGGAGAAGACTGGATGCCCTATTCACCCCCTGTCTTCCTATGTCCTCCATTCCCGAGCTATGTTTCCGGGCACAGCACCATTAGTGGCGCATGCGCTGAAATCCTTCGATTGTATAAGGGGGATGATACTTTCGGGTCGAAAGTGCGCCTAAAGCCGGGATACCTTACAGAGATAAATCCTTCATACGACAGTGTGACCTTATACTTCCCCACATTTACTGAAACAGCTGAAATGGCAGGTATTTCTCGCGTTTTAGGTGGATACCATATTCAGGCTGACAACGTAGAAGGGTTAGAATTGGGAAGAAATGTAGCTCATCATGTTTTTGACTATTACCAGGAATTAACGGGACGAGATGATAGCGATAATGCGCCATAGAATAGAGCACCCACTACCTCTACAAATACAAACTCAACGAATTATGAGACACGTATTCCGCTCACTTCAAATTGTCACCTTGCTTTTGATCCCTTTTCTGTTTTCGAATTGTACTTCATCTGATCAAGAAGAGGTGAAATCAGAAACATCGGGTGCTCTATTTGAACAGATTGATCCTTCCTATTCCGGAGTGGATTTTATCAACGCTTTAGAGCCCGATGCGAAATCTGAACGCAATAACTTATCCTTCCCCCATTATTACAATGGTGCTGGAGTAGCCGTTGGTGATGTAAACAATGATGGATTACCCGATATCTTTTTTGTTGCCAATGAAGGTAAAAACAGCTTATACCTGAACCAGGGCAATTTCAAATTCGATGATGTGACAGAGGAGGCTCAAATAAACCCACCGAATAAGAAGTGGAGTACAGGGGCCATCATGGCCGATGTCAATGCGGACGGATGGTTAGATGTCTATGTTTGCCAGGCGGGATACGGATTGTATGAGGATCGGTCAGATCGGGAAAATCTACTGTTCATTAACAATCAGGATGGAACATTTACTGAATCTGCAGCTAAATATGGAATAAATGATGCGAATGAAAGCATTAGTGCGGCCTTTTTTGATTTCGATAAAGATGGAGATTTGGATTTGTACGTCTTAAATGAATCCAAATATGCGATGAAGGTTTTAAAAACCGTATTCGACGACTTGGAGGATCCGATAAAACGTCGGCAAGCCAGTGGAAGTTTGTATAGAAATGACGAAGGTCAGTTTGTAGATGTTACTAAGGAAGCCGGGGTGCTACACTACGGCTTTGGGCTTGGATTGGCTATTGCAGATATAAATGGAGATGATTGGCCGGATATTTATGTTTCTAATGACTATTCCGTTCCTGATTTTATGTACATCAATAATGGAGATGGCACCTTTACTGATGAAATAAAAATGAGAACTAAGCATGTTCCATTTTTTGGTATGGGTTGCGATATAGCGGATTTCAATAATGATGGGTATGTCGATATTGTTTCCGTAGATATGGCTGCTAATGATCACGTGCGAGATAAGACATTGATGACATCAATGGATATCGAAGGGTTTTGGTATTATGTAAATACCCGTAAGTATCAGTATCAATATATGTTTAATTCCATGCAACTCAATAATGGGAATGGAACCTTCAGCAATATTGCGGGATTAGCCGGAGTTTTGCGCACAGAGTGGAGCTGGGCAGCACTTTTGGCCGACTTTAATAATAATGGATGGAAAGACTATTTTGTATCCAACGGGTATAGAAAGTATACTCGTGATAACGACTTTCGTAGAATGATGGAAGCGGAGCGTAAAAAGTACGGCGGGGATATTCCCTTAGATCGCAGAGAGGAGATTTATGACCAAATCCCCGAAATTCAATCCACAAATATCATGTATCGGAATAATGGAGATTTGACCTTTAAGGATGTTTCAGATGAATGGGGGGCAGGCCAGGCTTCATACTCCAACGGAGCAGTCTACGCAGATCTCGATAGCGATGGCGATTTGGATTTGGTTGTAAATAATATAGACCACAATGCATTTCTTTTGAAAAATAACGGTCGCGAAAAAGACAAATCAAATTACTTGCAATTTGAATTTAGCCCCGACATGCCACATGCAGCAACCTACAATGTAAAGATACGCTTACATCAAGGCGATAGTCTCCAGTATCAGGAATTTCACCCTACCCGTGGATATGCGGGAAGTGTTGAACCGATTGTCCATTTCGGTTTAGGAGACCAATTAAAAGTAGATCGGATAGAGATCGAGTGGCTTGATGGCCAGGTTCAGATTTTGAATGACGTGCCGGCGAACCAACGGATTGTATTGGATATTTCGGATGCGAAACAGACCTCCGCGGACTTAGTCCGGGTGAAGTCACCAACCTTGATGGAAGAAGTAGATCTGCAATCTGTGGGTATCGATTTTTCTCATAAAGAGAACGAGTTTGACGACTTTGCTCGTGAAATTCTGCTGCCTCACAGACAGTCTACCTTAGGCCCCCCTTTGGCTAAAGCGGATGTAAATGGAGATGGCTTAGATGACTTTTATATTGGAGGAGCTCATCTGCAACTTGGAGGACTTTTTATTCAAAAGCCCAATGGCCGTTTTCAGCGCATTCAGGAAGGCGCTCCCTCAGATCAGCTAGACTTGTATCACGAAGACCAAGGGGCTACGTTCTTCGACGCAGACGGGAATGGTACCCCAGATTTGTTTCTCGTCAGTGGAGGAGGAGAAATTCCTGAAGGTGATCCCATTCTCAGTGACCGCTTCTACATTAACGCTTCATCTGAAGCGGAGGGAGTCCGGTTTTTTAAGGTCAATGCTCTGGATACCATGTTCACGGCTGGGAATGTAGTCTCCGCAGGGGATTTGACCGGCGATGGGCGCATGGAGCTATTTATCGGAGGAGCGGCCCGACCCGGCACTTATCCATACCCCGAGAGATCTTATATTCTTCAATTGGTGGGGAACTCGTATGTCGATATCACAGAAAATGTGAATCCAGACCTCCTGAAGCCCGGGATCGTTAAAGACGCAGTTTGGACAGATATTAATGGAGATGATTCCCAGGACTTGGTTGTCGTCGGAGAGTGGATGCCCGTACGTGCTTTTATTAATGATGGCAATGGGAAGTTAATCGAAAAGTCAAATGACATGGGCCTATCTGACACCGAAGGGTGGTGGTATAGTGTCCATTCCGCTGATTTGGATGCCGATGGCCGTGAAGATTTGATCGTAGGGAATGTAGGCCTGAATACTAAATTCTCAGCTTCACCCAAGAAACCCTTCCATGTGTTCGCAGACGATTTTGATAAGAATGGGTCAGTTGACATTGTTCTTAGTAAAGAATATGAAGGGAGACTGGTCCCGGCTCGCGGTCGCGAATGCTCTTCAGATCAAATGCCATTTATAAAGGAGAAATTTCCAACCTATGAAGACTTCGCCTTAGCCGAGTTAAATGATATTTATGGAGATGATAAGCTGGAATCGGCCTTGCATGAAAAAGTTAAGACCTTCAGTTCGACTGTGTTTATGAATCGCCCGGATGGTTTTGAAGCAATTGCATTGCCGAGTCTGGCACAGATCAGCCCGATTATGGGCATAGAGGTGTTGGACATCGATAAAGATGGCAATCTCGATATCATAGCCGCGGGCAACATGTATAACACCGAGGTGGAAACACCCAGATATGATGCTGGAAATGGAGTGGTCTTGCTTGGAGATGGCTCAGGGCAATTTCGCGCACTGGCTCCACATGAGAGCGGACTGTACGCACCAAAAAACGTGAAAGACATTGCCATTTTGAAATCCGGGGGAGAAAACACTTATCTACTTATTGCCAATAACAATGATAAGCCTGCGCTTTTTCGTATCGATAGGGAGGAGGCAGTAGGTCTTCGGAATGACTAATAATGTTGTATATTCGAATAACTAAATAGTATCCCGATGAAATATAAAATAGGATCAACAGCTCTCTTTCTAAGCTTTTTCTTCATCACAGTTGTCCCGAATTTTGTTGAAGCCCAGACAGATCAGGGATCCATTTTGATCAATGGAAGAACGAACTTAACTTTTGAATTTGGAGATGATGCACCACTTGAAGTAGGGGTTTTAGGAGGGTATTTTTTTGCTGATAACCTGGTGGGAGGACTCGATATCAATTACGTAAAAAGGGATGCCTTTAGCTTCACTATAATTCGTCCCTTCGTTCGTTATTATTTATTTCAAAGATTATTTTTTGGCACCGGCTTGAGATACGAAATAGAAACCATTCAAAATGCGTCCAATCCAGACCCTGAGTTTTCATGGGACTTAGAAGTCGGGGGACTTATCATGATTTCAGATCAGGTAGGGATTGAGCCTACGCTTAGGGTACCCATTCCTAGAGAATCGAACGTCTCTCTCATTATCGGTTTTTCTCTTTTCTTTTGAAAAATGTAAAATGCTTTCTAAAGGAAAGTAACAATATTAATTATGAGTAATGACACTCTACCCTTGCCCGCCATAAGCGGGCAATTTCTTTTTATCTTACTCTTAGGGATGATGGGGTGCCAGACACCTACAGGTCAGGATGGTGAAAAAAATAACCTCGCCGATTCGCAAAGTCCCTACCTGCTTCAGCATGCAGATAACCCGGTACATTGGCAGCCATGGGGAGAA
>Ga0102938_10000307_pt1 | contig 35252 bp, 40 predicted proteins | sample SalPonR2_B_D2_MG_FD_84516 | JGI IMG/M metagenome (GOLD analysis project Ga0102938, IMG submission 84516) | Salt pond soil microbial communities from South San Francisco under conditions of wetland restoration - Salt Pond MetaG R2_B_D2_MG | ecosystem: Environmental > Aquatic > Marine >...
ACCCTGGACGACCAAAGCGAGACCGGATAATTATGCCGAACAACACCGCGAGTGCCAGGCAGGAGATACCCGCGCCAAGGTAAAAACTGCGCGGATGGTAAACAAAGTCTACAGTAGGGGCCGACCAATCATTGCTTCTTCCAACGGACTGATTGGAACAGCTTATCCCACATCGCTGAATTCATGCGCTAAAACCCAGAATCAGCAGCGCCACGATGAAAAGTATCGATACGCCAAACAAGACCGAACGTGGAGTTTGCAGATTGCCGTAATACAGCACGGCGTAGATTGCTCGTGACAACACAAACCCCCACGCCGCATAAGCGGTATAGGCAGGGGAAGCCTGAGACAATATGCAAAACAACACGGCGAGAATGAAAACCGCAATGCTTTCATTCGTGTTGGCAACTGCGCGACTGGCGCGAAACAGCAGATTGCTGTGATCCGCGGCCACGGGAGAGCCCGGCGTGTGCCGTCGCCTGATGCCAATAATATCTGCTATCAGTAGCTGTACCAGCAACAGCAGCGCCATGCCACCCAGCGCCGACACCGTGTGTGAATACTCTTGAATAAGCTCCATACTGAACCTCGTCTGCACCGCCAAAAGAAGCGTTTGCCATTCGTATATCTCAAAAACCGCGCTCTTGTGCAAGCGATCAATTTATCAAGAGTAAGCAGACGCAGGCGCCATCCCTATCACCTTTGCGCTGAACATTCACAAGGCCGGAACGCCGCAACCGGCCATGCCGGTGCCAGACAAATCAAGGGGCACCTTGCGCGCCGCAAGACCATTGCGTAAGTTAGCAGCCTCCCCACGCAACAACGAGCGCGCAGCATGAAAGTAAAACTGGCTGTAGTGATGGACCCGATCGCCGACATCGCCTACAAGAAGGACAGTACGCTGGCCATGCTGTGGGCGGCACAGGGACGGGGCTGGGACCTTTACTACCTTGAGCAGCGCGATCTATACCTTGAGCAGGGCGAGGCGCGCGCGAACATGGCGCCCCTGGAGGTCTTTCGCAACCCGGAGCGCTGGTACGCCATGGGTGAAAAGCAGGACGTCGCACTCGATAGCATGGATGTCATTCTCATGCGCAAAGACCCGCCCTTCGACAACGAATACGTCTACTCGACCTACATTCTCGAGGCCGCCGAGCGTCTCGGCACACTGGTGGTGAACCGCTGCCGGGCCCTCCGGGACTGCAATGAGAAAATATTCGCCACGCAGTTCCCCCAGTGCTGTCCGCCGGTACTGGTGAGCGCAGATATGACTCGCCTCAAGTCCTTTTATCTCACACACGGCGATGTGATTTTCAAGCCACTGGACGGCATGGGAGGCGAATCCATTTTTCGCGTGCGAGCGGGGGATACCAACATAAGCGTCATTCTGGAAACGCTGACCCTGCGTGGACGCAAGAGCATTATGGCGCAGAAGTACATTCCCGAGATCGCGGATGGCGACAAGCGCATCCTTATGATCAACGGTGAGCCGGTCCCCTATTGCCTGGCCCGCGTGCCGGAGGTAGGCGAAACGCGAGGCAACCTTGCAGCAGGCGGCGCGGGCAGGCCGCAGCCGTTGAGTGACCGGGATCGCTGGATTGCCGCCGAGGTAGGCCGCAGCCTGCGCGAGCGGGGGCTGCTGTTTGTGGGGCTGGATGTGATCGGCGACTACCTCACTGAAATCAATGTAACCAGCCCCACCTGTATTCGGGAAATTGACGCAGGTTTTGATCTGGACATCGGCGGCCAACTGATGGAATGTATTGAGGGGACACTGAAACAACGGCCAGGTTAGTACCGGAATAAGGTACAGTGGCCGGCACAGACGGGCAGTACGCATGGTTCTGGCGGGGAAAGGGGCACACACAACATCCACGTTTCGTAGCGCATTGCTGCTGGCGGTGGCGTGCCACCTGGTGCTGCTGCTCTCGGTGAATTTCTCCGCCTCACAGGCCAGCTACAAGACTCCACAGATCGAAGTCACGCTGACGACTCAACCCTCTGATTCCACACCCAAAAACACGCACCACGTCGCCATGAACGATCAGGCCGGGAGCGGCAACCTCGACCAGATTGACCATATGAGCAGCCGCGAGAACCTCCCCTTCGCCGCCGATGCCCCCCAGCGCACACCCCGGCGGCAGATGGAAGCGCGCGAGGCCCGCTATCAGGATGCTCTTACCACAGCCGCCATAAACCAACGCGTGGTAAATACAGATCGTACCGAGCGTGATCGCCAGCAGGTGAACCTCGACGGCATCAGCCCGGAGGTTGATCGGCTCAATCGTGAACTGGCAAGCCTGCAGGCAGAACTGGACAAACAGAATCTCAACTATTCGAAACAACCGAGGGTGCGGCGCCTCAACGCCGCTTCAGCGAAACGCTCGGTGGATGCCGCCTACCTGCTGGACTGGCGCCGCCGCCTCGAAGCGGTGGGCAACCAGTTTTACCCGGAGGCCTCGGTACGCTATGGTATTTACGGTGATCTCAAACTTCTGGTGATCATTCGCTCGGACGGCAGCCTGGAAAATATTGAAGTGCTGACGTCTTCCGGTTACGCCGTGCTGGACGAAGCCGCCATCAAGATCGTGCGCCTGGCCGCTCCTTACTCGCCATTTCCGGCAGAGTTGAAAGCCACCACGGACAAACTCGAAATCGTGCGCACGTGGCAATTCCGGGAAAACCAGCTAAGCTCAACCCAGAGCGGCAAAGAGGCGCGGGCAGCCCTGTGAACAGCGCCGCCAATACGAGCCGGGAGAGATTCAACAGCATGAGTGGTCGCTTCTCCGCCACTACCGCCAGAAGCAGCGATAGCCTGCGGGATCATTTCCTGTTGGCTATGCCCTGCCTCTCTGAAGGGATTTTTTCGCACAGCATCACCTACATCTGCGAGCACGGCGAGAGCGGCGCGATGGGCATTGTGGTGAATCAAACCCTGGATATCTCCCTGATGGAAATTTTTGAACACCTGGAGATCGAAACCCGGCGTGATTTTTCCGCAGAGCCCGTCATGATGGGTGGCCCCGTGCAAATCGACCACGGCTTTGTGTTGCACCGCAAATGCAGCAAAACCTGGGAGGCAAGCCTGAAAGTAAGCCCCGAGGTCACTCTTACCACCTCCCGCGATATACTGCGCGCCATCGCCAGTGATGAGGGGCCGGATGATCGGCTCGTCGCGCTCGGCTACGCTGGCTGGTCTGCGGGGCAACTGGAGCAGGAGGTCGCTGAAAACAGCTGGCTCACCCTGCCCGGCGACAGCGACATCATCTTCTCTACCCCGGCCGACCAGCGCCAGTCTGCCGCGGCCGCGATACTCGGCATCGATATCAACCTCATCTCCAATCAGGCGGGGCACGCCTGATTTCAGCACGGCTTCAGGCATGCCTCCGCGTTTCCTGATGGCCTTTGATTTCGGGCTGCGTCAGATTGGCGTTGCCACCGGCAATGCGGAGCTGAAGTCGTCGCAGCCCCTGACCGTGATTAACGCCCGCGACGGCATTCCCGAGTGGAACCGGGTCATGATCCTTCTCGAAGAATGGCAACCCGACTTGCTGATCGTTGGCGACCCACTGAATATGGATGGAACCGCAAGCGAGCTGGCGTTGCGCGCGCGCAAGTTCGGCCAGCGATTGCATGGCCGGTTTGGTCTGCCGGTAATCATGGTGGACGAACGCTTATCGAGTTCCGAGGCGAAACAGGTGCAGCGGGATGCAGGCCACCGGGGCAATTATAAACGCAAGCCCATCGACGCTCACGCGGCCCAGCTTATTCTGGACACCTGGCTTCGGGAGAACTAATTGCTGAAATGTCGGCCCTGATCTTCGCCTTTATCCACCGCCAGGCCGAGGCCATCGTCAATGCCGCCTATGGCGCGTTCGTGCATCTTGATCTGCAAACGCACATCGTTGGCGGAGTCCGCGAAGCGGATAGCGTCTTCCTTGGATATCCGGTCTTCCTTGAAGGCTGAAACCAGGGATTGGTCCAGCGTCTGCATGCCGAGCTCCGTGGATTTCGCCATCAGGTCCTTGATCAGGTGTACTTCGCCCTTGCGAATGTAGTCCGCTATCAATGGCGAGTTCAGCAGCACTTCCACAACCGGGGTGCGGCCTTTGCCATCCTTGCTCGGAATAAGCTGCTGGGCGACCATGGATTTCAGGTTCAGGGATAGATCCATCCAAACCTGTCGATGCAATTCCGCGGGGAAAAAGCTCTGTATCCGGTCCAGCGCCTGGTTCGCATTATTTGCGTGCAGCGTGCACAGGCACAGGTGGCCTGTTTCAGCGAAGGTAAGCGCTTGCTGCATGGTTTCCGCGGTACGCACCTCGCCGATCAGAATCACATCCGGCGCCTGGCGCAGCGTGTTCTTGAGTGCCACGGCGAAAGATTCCGTATCCGTACCTACTTCACGTTGGGTAATGATGCACCCGGCGTGCTCGTGAATGAATTCAATCGGGTCCTCGATACTGATGATGTGCCCGCGGCTGTTCTTGTTGCGGTAGCCGACCATGGCGGCAAGCGAGGTAGATTTACCGGTGCCGGTGGCGCCCACGAAGATCACCAGACCGCGCTTGGTCATCGCGAGGTCCTTGATGATAGGCGGTAAACCCAGGCCCTCTATGGTGGGTATGTCCGTGTTGATACGCCGCACTACCAGGCCGCACTTACCGCGCTGCACAAAAGCGCTGGCGCGAAACCGGCCGAGCTCATCGGTGGCCAGGGCGTAGTTGCATTCATTGTGTTTGAGAAATTCTTTCTTTTGCGCTTCCGTCATGGTGGCAAGCACCATTTCACGGACTTTCTCCTCGCTCAGGGGATGCTCGGAAACTGGAAAAATCTGGCCGTCCACCTTGATACTCGGTGGCGCGTCCGCGGCGAGGAAGCCGTCAGATGCGCCTTCCTTTACCACCCGTTGTAGCAAGTCGCCAATCTTCATCCCGCCTTCCTCTGTTAGTGGGCGCGCGCAGCGGGCGCGTGCAGCAGGTGCATTGTGATTACCGCGTGCGAACGCTAGAAATTTTCCGGCATCCTGGCTTTCTCGCGCGCCGCCTCGCGCGTAATCAGGTGTTTCTCTACCATTTCCTCCAGGCACTGGTCCATCGTCTGCATACCCATTGCACTACCGGTCTGTATCGCGGAGTACATCTGCGCGACCTTGTCTTCCCGGATCAGGTTGCGAATAGCCGAGGTGCCGCGCATGATCTCATGCGCAGCGATGCGCCCGCCGGTCGCTCGCTTGAGCAGGGTTTGCGAGACCACAGCCTGCAGTGATTCAGACAGCATGGAACGCACCATGGATTTCTCCGCCGCTGGAAACACATCGATAATCCGGTCGATGGTTTTTGCCGCAGAGGTCGTGTGTAGCGTGCCGAACACCAGGTGCCCGGTTTCCGCCGCCGTGAGTGCCAGTCGGATGGTTTCGAGGTCGCGCATCTCGCCAACCAGAATGATATCCGGGTCTTCCCGCAGGGCAGAGCGCAACGCTTCCGAGAAGCCCAGCGTGTCGCGATGTACCTCGCGCTGGTTCACCAGGCACTTTTTGCTTTCGTGAACAAACTCTATCGGGTCTTCAATCGTGAGCACGTGTTCGTACTTGTTGTCGTTGATATAATCCATCATGGCGGCGAGTGTGGTGGATTTACCCGAGCCGGTCGGCCCCGTCACCAGCACCAGGCCCCGCGGCATCATGGAAATATCGCGGAACACCTGCCCCATCCCCAGGTCTTCCATGGTCAATACTTTGGAAGGAATGGTTCTGAACACGGCGCCCGCGCCGCGGTTCTGGTTGAAGGCATTCACACGGAAACGGGCAACGCCGGGCACTTCAAACGAGAAGTCTGTTTCCAGGAACTCCTCGTAGTCCTTGCGTTGCTTGTCATTCATGATGTCGTAGATGAGCTCGTGTACCTGCTTGTGCTCCATCGGCGGCAGGTTGATACGACGAATGTCGCCATCTACACGAATCATTGGCGGCAGGCCCGCCGAAAGGTGCAGGTCGGACGCACCCTGTTTGGCACTGAAAGCCAATAGCTCAGTGATATCCATTTGTCTCCCCCCACTGCCACTCGCTCACTGTGGCAGTTCCCTGGCCAGGCCGTGTCTCGTCGCGAGATTCACCGCCCCGTTGTTTTATTCTGTTCTCGCAGGCTGTGTTCGGAATCGGCTAAGATGCGCCCATGCCTTCAGACCTGCTCTGCGACAATACAACAAAGCTGCTTGAAAGAGTAAAGCGGTGCGCACAAAAAAGCCAGTTTCACAATAGTGACATACTTGTGCTTGCGGTGAGTAAAACCCGCTCGGCGGAAGAAGTTCGCGCGGCGCACGGCTGTGGCCTTACAGACTTCGGTGAAAACTACCTGCAGGAGGCGCTCGAAAAAATTGCCGCTCTGGAGGACCTGCCACTCAACTGGCACTTCATCGGCCCGATTCAATCCAACAAGACCCGCGCCATTGCGGAGCACTTCTCGTGGGTGCACAGCGTGGATCGCGCTAAAATTGCCCGCCGACTGGATGCGCAACGACCAGCGCACCTGCCGCCATTGAATGTGTGCCTGCAGGTCAACATCTCCGGCGAGGAGAGCAAGTCCGGCGTTCACGTGGACGCGCTGCCAGAGCTGGTGAACGCCGTGGTCGCGCTGCCACGGCTTCGGCTGCGCGGGCTCATGGCCATTCCCGCCGCCACACCGGATACCAACGCACAAAGGGAGACGTTCAGCCGCATGCGGAGCCTGTTCAACGCATTGCGAGATAGCGCTCCCGGGATGGACACCCTGTCTATGGGAATGTCGGACGACATGGAGGCCGCCATCGCCGAGGGCGCTACCATCGTGCGCATCGGCACTGCCATCTTTGGCCCGCGGGCCACGTGATTTCATCGCCACGCGGCGTGTATACTGGGCGATCATTTTTTGCTTGCCAGACATCTGTGGATACTGCATTGGATACACCCCACATAGCGTTCATCGGCGCCGGCAACATGGCGGCGAGCATTATCGGCGGCCTGCTGCAGAGCGGCCATCCATCGAATCACCTGAGCGCGGCCGACCCCGCTCCGGAGAGCCTGGAGCGCATCAGCGCCATGGGCCCCATCGCCGTGTTCAACGACAACGCTGCGGCGGCTGTCACAGCTGATGTCGTCATCCTCGCGGTGAAGCCCCAGGTGATGGCCGAGGCCGCAGCCAGTCTTGCGCCGGTGATACAGAAAAACGGCGCCGTGGTGATTTCCATCGCCGCCGGCATCACCACCGCAAGCCTGCAGAAAAGACTCGGGGAGGGTGCGGCTATCGTGCGCTGCATGCCCAACACGCCCGCCCTGTTGCGGGCCGGCGCCAGTGGTTTGTATGCAACCGCAGCCACCTCGCCTGCCCAGCGCAGCTTTGCCGAGTACGTGCTCTCCGCGGTGGGCACTACCGCATGGGTCGATGCCGAGGCGCAACTCGATGCCATTACCGCGCTCTCTGGCAGCGGCCCCGCGTATTTCTTCCTTTTCATGGAAGCGATGATTGATGCTGGCTGCGAGCTCGGCCTGGACAGGAAAACCGCCACCGGGCTGGCATTGCAAACCGGCCTGGGCGCTGCACGCATGGCCACGGAAAGTCCCCTGGAGCTAACGGAGCTGAGACGGCAGGTCACCAGCCCCGGCGGCACAACCGAGCGGGCTGTACAGCAATTCGAAGAAGACGATTTGCGCACTGTTGTCGCATCCGCGATGCGCGCCGCTGCGCAGCGCGCAGCGGAATTGGCGCGGGAATTGGGCTAGGAGAAAAGACAGACTATGACGGCATTTGCTGAAATCGGGGTTTACCTTGTTCAAACCGCAATAACGCTTTATATGCTGGCCATGTTGCTGCGCTTTCTACTGCAGTTGGTACGCGCGGATTTCTATAACCCGATCTCCCAGTTCCTGATCAAGATCACCAATCCGCTGGTGCTGCCCGTGCGCCGCGTTGTACCGGGCTTCGGCGGTCTCGATTTCGCCTCATTATTGCTCACTCTTGTACTGCAACTACTCGGTATACTGGCGCTGCTGTGGCTCCTGGGTGCGGGCTTGCCGCCTGTCTCGGCGCTGCTACTGTGGTCGGCCCTGGGTGTGGTGGGGTTGCTGGTCAACATTTATTTCTTCGCTCTGCTGGCCACGATTATTCTGAGCTGGATAGCACCCGGTAATCCCAATCCGGCGATCATGTTGCTGCATCAGATCACAGAGCCGGTAATGGCACCGATGAGAAAAGTGCTACCGCCCATGGGCGGGCTCGATTTCTCACCGATTCTGGTGTTCATATTGATCAACATCATCCAGATCGTGTTACGCAATCTGGCGCAGGGCGTAGGCCTGCCCTCGGCGCTGGTGATAGGCATCTGAAGTTCGCATGCACGCAACATCCGAGAAATCCTCCGTCGGCATCGTCCTGCCGCAGGTCGCCCGCTTCGAGGAACCTCTCGCCCTCACCTGCGGGCGGGAGCTTAGCCGTTTCGAGCTGGTCTACGAGACCTACGGCACGCTCAACGCCGACCGTTCCAACGCCGTGCTGGTGTGCCATGCGCTCAGCGGGAACCATCACGCCGCCGGCTATCACAGCGTGGATGACAGGAAGCCCGGCTGGTGGGATGAGTGTATCGGACCGGGCAAACCCATCGATACCGAACGTTTTTTTGTCGTCAGCCTGAACAATCTCGGTGGCTGTCATGGCTCCACGGGGCCATGCAGTATCAATCCCGCCACGGGCAAGGCCTGGGGCCGTGATTTCCCCGCCATGCGCACACGCGACTGGGTGCAGAGCCAGGCGCGTCTCGCCGACCATCTGGGTATAGATTGCTGGGCGGCCGTGGTCGGCGGCAGCCTCGGCGGTATGCAAGCGATGCGCTGGTCGCTGGAGTACCCCGAGCGCATCAAACACTGCATCGTGATCGCTGCGGCGCTCAAGCTGAGTGCCCAGAACCTCGCTTTCAACGAGGTGGCGCGCCAGGCGATTCTGTCAGACCCGGATTTTCACGCCGGCGACTACCTGCAATACAACAAGGTGCCAACCCGCGGCCTGGCCCTGGCACGTATGGTCGGGCACATTACCTACCTGTCGGATGATGCGATGGCCACCAAGTTTGGCCGCGACCTGCGCTCGGGGAGCCTCGTCCAGGGCAGTGATACTGATGCTGAATTCCAGGTACAGAGCTACCTGCGGTACCAGGGCAGCCAGTTCTCCGGCAACTTTGATGCGAACACCTACATCCTGATGACGCGCGCACTCGATTATTTCGATCTCGCGCTGGAATACAATAATGACCCTGTAGCTGCCTTCCGCCATGCCAGTTGCAGCTTCATGGTCATTTCCTTTTCGACCGACTGGCGTTTTTCACCGGCACGTTCCCGTGAAATTGTGCAATCCCTGATCGCCGCAGACCGCGAAGTCAGCTATGCGGAGATTTCGGCCGACGAGGGCCACGATGCATTCCTGCTACCTATTCCCCGCTACATCGAGGTGTTCAGCGCCTACATGCAGCGCGTGGGGAGGAGCAGCTGATGCGCCTCGACCTCACCCACATTCAGCGCTGGATCGAGCCGGGCTCAAGGGTTCTCGACCTTGGCTGTGGCGACGGTGAATTCCTGGAATTTCTGCGCGACAATCGGCAGGTTCGGGGAATGGGGCTGGAAATTGACCACACCTATATCACTGCCGCCATCGCCCGCGGTATCAACGTGATTGAGCAGGATATGGACAAGGGGCTGGGTAACTTTCCCGACCAGAGTTTCGACACCGTGGTCATGGCGCTGGCGCTGCAGGCGGTGCACTTTCCGGACCGTGTACTGGATGAGATGCTGCGCATCGGGCGTGAAAGTATCGTCACGTTCCCCAATTTCGGCCACTGGCGCTGTCGGATCCAGCTCGGGATAGCAGGCCGCATGCCGCGTTCGCGATACATGCCACACACCTGGTACAACACGCCCAATATCCATTACTGTACTGTTCACGATTTCGAAAACTTGTGTCGGGAGAAGGGCATCCGCATTCTCGCCAGGGACGTTGTCGGCAATACCGCCCGCAGCCCGATCCTGTCGGCGCGATGGCCGAACCTGTTCGCGACCACAGCAATCTACCGGATCACTTGCTGACATGAATACCACTCCAAGCCGCACGCTCTGCCTGCTCCTCGTACTCCTGTTCTCACCGCAGGGCCTGGCGCAACAATCCGAAATGTTCGGTCCCTACGAGCTGCACTACAGCGTGCTCAACAGTACCTTTATCGCGCCCGAAATCGCGCAGCGCTACGGTATTACGCGCGGCAAAAAGCGTGGCATCGTCAACCTCGCCGTGCGTGAACACCGTGCTGAGGGTAGCGACACCATTGCGCGACCCATGCTGTTGAAGGGCCGCACCTGGGATCTGATGCAGAACCAGACGCTGGAATTTCAGGAAGTGCGCGAAGGGCCCGCCGTGTACTACATCGCCGAGTTCAAATTCATCAACGAAGAGTGGCGATTTTTCGAGTTGCACTTTCGCCCGGAGGGCGCAGAAAAGACCTACACGTTCCAGTTCAAGCACCAGCTGTACACCGACTGATGGCAGGGACCGAGCCCACCCGGACCGTGGTGCTGGCTAGCGGCAATGCCGGAAAACTGCGTGAATTCCAGCGACTGCTGGCACCCCTGTCATTCCTTCCCGTGGCGCAACACAACTTTGAGGTGCCGGAAGTTGAGGAGACCGGCCTGACATTTGTCGAGAATGCGATTCTCAAAGCGCGTGCGGCAGCGTCACACAGCGGCCTGCCCGCCATAGCAGACGACTCCGGTCTGGAAGTCGATCACCTGGAGGGCGCGCCCGGCATTCACTCGGCGCGCTACTCCGGTAAAGGGGACGCCGGCAATAACACGAAATTGCTGGAAGCCCTGTCCGGCGTGCCAGAAGCCAGGCGGGGGGCGCGCTTCGTTTGCGTGCTGGTCTATCTGCGACATGCCCTGGACCCGACGCCATTGATCTGCCAGGGGTTCTGGCAGGGCCGCATTCTCCTTGCTCCGCGCGGTGCGCAGGGTTTCGGCTACGACCCACTCTTCTACGTCCCGGAATGCGGCTGCAGTTCAGCGGAGCTCCCGGCGCAGGAGAAAAACCGTATCAGTCATCGGGCGCAGGCCTGCAACCTGTTGTTCGAGGCGTTGCAAACTCAAGCATGACGCTGCCCCCGCTGAGCCTGTACGTGCACTTGCCCTGGTGCGAGCGCAAGTGTCCCTACTGCGATTTCAATTCCCACGAGACAGCAGTCATTCCGGAAACCGCTTATGTCGATGCCCTGCTGGCGGACCTCGCCCTGGACACCGCGGCTATCGGTGCACGCGAGGTGCATAGCGTTTTTATCGGTGGCGGAACGCCCAGCCTGTTTTCCGCCGCGGCCATCCACACGTTACTTACGGGCATAGGCGAGCGGGTAGCGCTGGCGAGCGATGTGGAAATCACGCTGGAAGCGAACCCGGGCAGCGCCGAGGCAGAGAAGTTTACAGCCTTCAAACAAGCCGGCGTCAATCGCCTCTCCCTGGGCATACAGAGCTTTGACGACGACTGCCTGGCCAGGCTTGGCAGAGTGCACGACGCGCGACAGGCGGAAGCTGCCACAAGCCATGCCCGGGCGGCGGGCTTCGACAGTTTCAATCTCGACCTGATGCATGGCTTGCCGGGACAAACCGTAGACGCTGCGCTGCGCGACCTCACCACCGCCATCGGTCACCAGGCCTCCCACGTGTCCTGGTATCAACTGACTATCGAGCCCAACACCGCATTCTACAAGCGCCCACCCAGCTTACCGACGGAGGATTCCCTGGGGCAGATTCAAGAGCAGGGGGAGGCCCTGCTGCACAACGCGGGCTACGCCCAGTACGAGGTTTCTGCCTGGAGCAGGCCCGGCACGCAGTGCCGCCACAACCTCAACTACTGGACCTTCGGCGACTACCTCGGCATCGGCGCCGGTGCGCACGCCAAACTTAGCAAACTCGACGGCACCGTCACCCGTTTCGCAAAACGGCGTCAACCCTCTGACTATCTCACATCGATCGCGAACGGAAACTGCATCGCAAGCCAGCACACGCTGTCACCGGAGGACCTCATCGGGGAGTTTGCCATGAACGCGCTGCGCCTCAATGCCGGCTTTCCACTGACACTGTTTGCGCAGCGCACGGGCCTCCCGGCCGCAAGATTGCGTGACATCCTGGACTCTCTGGCGGCGCGCGGCCTGGTGGAAGTCGCACCGGGGCACGTTGCAACCGCGTCTGCAACTGAGTCTACAACCACAGTCTCAACCACAGCTCTCGGCAGGCGCTTTCTGGACGGCGTGGTAGCGGAATTTTTCCCCGATCGCTGAAGGTGGTCCCTCGCAACCTGTACCGCGCCAGCTCAGTGACGCGTGAACAAGAGATCCCACACCCCGTGGCCGAGACGCTCGCCACGCCGCTCGAATTTGGTCAGGGGCCGCCTCTCCGGACGCGGGGTAAAACCGCCATCGGCCTGGGTATTGGCAAAATCAGGAGACTCCGTGAGCAATTGCAGCATCTGCTGGCCATAGTTTTCCCAGTCCGTGGCCAGGTGCAACGTGCCCCCGGGCGCCATCCTGCTTGCCAGCAAATCGAGGAAGGGCCGCTGAATCAGGCGCCGTTTATGGTGACGCTTTTTGTGCCACGGGTCAGGAAAGAAAATCTGCACACAAGCCAGCGAACCGGGCGCAATACAATCGCTGAGAACTTCAACCGCATCGTGGCGATAGACGCGAATATTCTCGATTTCGCGTGCTGCCATGGCCTGCAGCAGCGTGCCCACGCCCGGCCGGTGGACCTCCACACCAATAAAATCGTGCTGCGGCGCATCCGCGGCCATTTCGACCAGCGAATGTCCCATACCGAAACCGATTTCCAACACCAACGGTGCTTTTCGGGAGAAGCATTTTTCGGCGTCGAGAAGCCCATCACTGTGCTCCAGGCCCCAGCGCTGCCAGTGCTCGGCGACGGCCCGCCGCTGCCCAGGGGTCATGCGCCCGGCGCGCAGTACGTAACTGCGAACAGGGCGTTGTTGCTCAGGCGTGTTTACCAATACAAGGCCCTGCGGATAGCTCTAGCCCAGCAGTTTCCAGCCGGTTGCGGCAAGACAACCCCAACCACCAATAAACGCGAGCCCGCCCAGGGGCGTTACGGCGCCCAACCAGCGCAGGCCCGTCAGAGAAAGGAGGTACAGGCTGCCAGAGAAAATGACGATACCAACCAGGAACAGCCAACCGCTGCTCTTCAGCAGGGCCGTGTGCGGGTACTGCAGCGCAATAATGCCCACGGCGAGCAAGGCCAGGCTATGATAAAAATGGTACTGCACCGCGGTTGAGAACACGTCGAGCGCGTAGTCATCGAGCCTTCCCCTGAGCGCATGTGCGCCGAAAGCGCCAAACGCAACCGCCAACATGCCGCTCAGGGACGCTACGGTGACAAAAAAAGAGGCCACTCTGGCTGCTCCTCAAGCCGCCATCGCTGTCCGTAACTTCTTCAGCGCGCCCTGTTCCAGCTGACGAATGCGCTCGGCCGACACGCTGTACTCGGCAGCCAGCTCGTGCAGTGTCGCTTTATCTTCAGCCAGCCAGCGGCGAGCCAGAATGTCACGGCTGCGCTCGTCGAGATCGGCCAGGGCGGCATGCAGATGGCCTTCGCTGGTCTCCTGCCAGTTGCTGGATTCAACCAGGCCAGCGGGGTCGGCGCCGGTGTCTTCCAGGTAGTACTGGGGAGCCTGCCAGCCGTCGTCATCATCGGCGTCGAGCGGCTGCTCATAACCAACATCGCGGCTGCTGAGACGACCCTCCATGCGCTGCACTTCGGCGATATCCACACCGAGGTCATCTGCCACCGCCTGCGCCTCCTCATGGCTTAACCAGCCGAGGGATTTTTTTGCGCTGCGCAGGTTGAAGAACAGCTTGCGCTGGGCCTTGGTGGTTGCGACTTTGACAATACGCCAGTTACGCAAAATGAACTCGTGCATCTCGGCTTTGATCCAGTGCACGGCGAAAGATACCAGCCGCACACCCTTTTCCGGATCAAACCGGCGCACCGCTTTCATCAGGCCGACGTTGCCCTCCTGGATCAAATCGGCCTCGGCCAGGCCGTAGCCCGAATAGCTGCGTGCGATGTGCACCACGAAACGCAGGTGCGACATTACCAACTCGCGTGCGGCCTCCAGGTTGTCGTTGAAAACCAAATCTTCCGCGAGCGCCTTCTCGCGCTCGGCGCTGAGCACGGGAATGCTGCTCACCGCCTGTACATAAGCGGCCAGATTGGCACCCGGCACCATCTGGTCAACGGGTTGCAAACGCTTGCTCATAGGGCTGATCTCCATTCAATCTGCCATCAATTTTAGCAGTCTTTAGCTTAGAGTGCTAACTCTGGCAAAGTTCCCTCCATACGCCAGGATTTTTTCTGATAAATCTATGTGTTTCAGTAAGTTGGGGAGCAGCCGGGCCTCAGCGCGGCTCGATATCTGCGAGGTGCCGCGAAACCGCCAGCCAGGCTCCCGCCAACCCCAGCGCGCCACCGAAAAGCAGGAGATTGAGAATGCCCATCACGCCCAGCCCGCTGAGATAGAAAGGACTCTCGTACAACGCCGCCAGGCGACCCACGGGCTCTCGTAAAGACCACAGGCCCGCCTCAACCAGCAGGCCGGCCAACAGGCCGCCACCTACACCGCACCAGAGCCCGGTATAGAGAAAGGGCCTGCGCACAAAGGCATTGCTGCCACCCACCAGCTTCACCACCACGATCTCATCGCGGCGACTCTCGATTGCCAGACGGATGGTGTTGCCCAGAATCAGTACCACGCCCAGCACCAGCATGCCGCCCACCAGGAGCACCAGGCGCTGGCTGAGTTCCAGGATACTGTGCAGACGGCGCAACCAGTCCATGTCGAGTACCGCCTCGGCCACCTCGGGCAGCGCGCCCAGTTCCTCTCGCAAATCCGTTATTGCCGATTCGTCAAGCGTCTCCACCGGCGTAGCCAACACCAGGTGGGGCAGGGGGTTTTTATCCAGGCTCGCAAGAATGTCTCCAAAGCCCGAAAGCGCGGTAAATTCCGCCAGCGCCGCCTGCCGGGACACAAACCTGACCGAAGCCAGGTCCTGGCGTTCACCCAGCTCCCGCGCGAATTCGGCGGAGCGCTCGTCACCCAGCCCGTCGTGCAGGAACAGGGAGACCTGGGCGGGGCTGTCCCAGTTGCCCCCCAGGCGTGCGGCGTTCTCCAGCGCCACGTTGAGCCCCACAGGCAGGGCCAGCGCAATACCTATAACCAGCCAGGTAAGCAGGCTGGCACCGGGGTTCTCCACTACCTTGAGCAGGCTCTGGGCAGCGGATAAGCGGTGGTGCTGCAGCCAGGCATGGTAGCGGTCCCGAAGTTGCGTTCGGCTGAGGCTGGCACCTTCCCGGCGCGTGGCACTCTGACGGCGGCTGCTCACTGCGCACTCCCGCTCACCAGCCGTCCCTGACGCAGCGTGATGATTCGATGGTGCAAGCGGGATATCAACGCCAGATCGTGACTGGCGATCAGGACGGTCACACCTACCTGGTTAAACGCCTCGAACAGTTGCATGATTTCGGCCGACAGCGCGGGATCGAGATTGCCGGTGGGCTCGTCTGCCAGCAATATACGCGGTCGCCCGACCACCGCGCGGGCAATGCCGACCCGCTGTTGCTCCCCCCCGGACAGCGTCATGGGTAACGCGCGCTCACTCGCCAGCAGGCCCACCTTGTCGAGGGCCGCGCGTACGCGGCGGCCAATTTCCCGGAAATCGTAACCGGCGATGACCAGCGGCAACGCTACATTGTCGAATACCGAGCGGTCGAAGAGCAGTTGGTGATTCTGGAAGACCACGCCAATGTCGCGTCGATGGCGCGGCACACCGCGCGCTTTCACCTGCGCCAGGTCGCGGCCATCGATCAATACCCGCCCGCGGGTGGGCCGATCCATCAGCATAATCAGGCGCAACAGGGTACTCTTGCCCGCGCCCGAATGGCCGGTGAGAAATACCAGCTCGTCGCGAGCAATGTCCAGGCTGATCTCGCGCAGCGCGTCGAACCCCTCCGCATAACGTTTGCCGACGCGATCAAAGCTGATCATGCAGAACTGTCGTCCGGCGCGAACAGGGCCTCAATAAATTGGTCGGCAACAAACGGCCGCAGATCGTCGACCGCTTCGCCAACGCCTATAAAACGAATGGGCAGGCCCAGTTTTTTGGCAATGGCGAAAATAATCCCGCCCTTGGCGGTGCCGTCCAGCTTGGTCAACGCAATGCCCGATACGCCCACCCACTGCAGGAAATGCTCAGCCTGGGCGAGAGCATTCTGCCCGGTACCCGCATCCAGCACGAGCATTACCTCGTGCGGCGCATCCGCGTCGAGCTTGGCCATTACGCGCACAACCTTTTTCAGTTCCTCCATCAGGTTATCGCGATTGTGCAGACGGCCGGCGGTATCGGCAATGAGAATATCAATGTTGCGCGCCTGGGCGGCCTGCAGCGCATCGTAGATGACCGATGCGCTGTCGGCTCCCGTGTGCTGCGCCACTACGGGCACGCTATTGCGCTCTCCCCACACCTGCAGTTGCTCCACCGCAGCGGCGCGGAACGTGTCACCTGCTGCCAGCATCACTGACTGCCCCGCCCCCATGTAGTGCTTCGCCAATTTGCCAATCGTGGTGGTTTTGCCCACGCCATTGACACCCACCATGAGGATAACGAACGGTTTGCGCCCGGCCACTTCCAGGGGCATTTCGCAGGGCGTGAGCAGCTCCAACAGTTCCTGCTGCAGCGCTCCCTGCAGCGCGGCGGGGTCTGTCAGCTCTTTGCGCGATACCCGCGCTGTCAGGCGACCAATGATATCGAGCGTGGCGTCCACACCAACATCCGCCATCAACAGACGCGACTCCAGCTCCTCCAACAACTCGGCATCGATCTCCTTGCGTCCGAGAAACAGGTTGCCCATGCCCTGCACCAGGTTATCGCTGGTGCGCCCCAGCCCTTTGCGCAGGCGCGAGAAAAAGCCCTGTTTTTCACCTTGCGCACCTTGCCCTGCAGACACGGCCTGCGCATTGTCGGGAGCGGCGTCCTGCGCTTGCTCCGGTTGGGGTACTGGCGCGGGTTCCGCCACGGGGTCTATCCCCGCCGGTGCTTCGTGGTCACTATCAGCAGCCTGCGCAGAAACTTGCTCTGCATAGCTTTGATCCTCGCCTTCGCTTGCATCGGGAGTCGGTGCATGTGTGGTCGAGTCGACCGTATCCGGGGCCGGGGTAGCCGATTCGGCACCCGCGTTTTTCTTGCGTTTGAAAAATCTCATGGGCGTTCTGTTAGAGTATGCGCAAACGGGCGTCTGCGAAGCCGCCTATCCTAACACCCTTGTTTAAAGCGACGAAATGGCGAGATCCAATGCGGGCCGTGGTGCGGGGCAATTGCGTATTATCGGCGGCGAATGGCGCGGACGCAGGCTGCGCTTCACCCCCGCGGAAGGTCTGCGACCCACCGCCGATCGCACCCGGGAGACGCTGTTTAACTGGCTGGCACCAAAAATTGCCAATAGCCGTTGCCTCGATCTGTTCGCCGGCAGCGGCGCGCTCGGTCTGGAGGCCCTGTCGCGCGGCGCGGCGCATTGCGATTTCGTTGAATCCGATCAACGCACGCTGGCAACCATTGCCACACACCTCACGACACTGCAGGCCGCAGATCGCGCCCGCTGCCACAACACTGTCGCAGAGACATTTCTCGCCAACATGACCACACCCTACGATGTGGTGTTCATTGACCCGCCCTTCGCCAGCAACCTGGCGGGCTCGATCTGCCGCCAGCTCGCCGTGACCCACGCGCTGGCGGAAGGAGCGCTGGTCTATGTCGAAACGTCAGCCTCTGAACCTGCACCGACGGTCCCGGACGCATGGCAATTGCAGCGTGAAAAAAAGTCGCGCGAAGCCGCCTACCGGCTATTTGAGCAAACACCGCGCTAGGCCTGACCGCGTTGTCGCTATGCGGTAAATTGTTTACCATCCGCGATCTCAACGCCATTACGGGCCCAGGCCATGCCTACTAACTTTGTCATCTATCCCGGCACGTTCGATCCCATCACCAACGGCCACGTGGATCTCACCGAACGCGCCGCGCGACTGTTTGACAAGGTCATTGTGGCTATAGCGCACAGCGAAAAGAAAACGCCGCTATTCTCTCTCGACGAGCGAGTTGAGCTTTGCCGTTCATCGCTGGATCATATCGACAATCTGGAAGTTGAGGGGTTCAGCAACCTGCTGATCGACTTTGCCACCAGCAGGGGCGCACGCTGCGTGCTGCGCGGCCTGCGTGCCGTAGCCGATTTCGAATACGAGTTCCAGTTAGCCAATATGAACCGGGCGATGAACCCCGAGTTCGAAAGCGTCTTTCTAACACCCTCGGAGCACCTGTCTTACATTTCGTCGTCACTGGTGCGCGAGATTGCCGCGCTGAATGGCAACATCACACCCTTCGTGCCCGAACAGGTCGCCCGGGCACTGGAGGCAAAGTTTGCCTGACAGGCGAAGCGGCGATCAGCTGTCGGAGGCGGCCGCTGCTTCCTGTTTGGCCGCTGCCGCCGCTTCTTCGCGCGCTTTCACTTCGCGCGCCCACTCGATGTCTTTGTCAGTGTAGCCAGTATTGCGGCACCCGAGACAGCGCATGAAGGTGGTTTCTACCGGGCCGGCGATCAGCGTATCCGCCGCCTCTCCGGCATGTCCCGACAGCAGCGTGAACGGCAGGCTGACCAGCCATGTCGCGGCGCCGCCAACGACCATCACCAGACCGATTGGACGTGCGACCAGAAGGTCGCCCACCATGGCGAATTCATTCGGACTCTCGTCGATAGCTTCCTGAGCCCAGAGCGTTTGCGGCAGGATCAAACATAGCATGACCAGAGCCGCTGTGAGGCGCCGCGCGCCAGCGATTATTTGCATTTTTTCACCCCCGGGTTTTGTACCCGTTACAGATCCCCTGAGCGCTACAGTGTAGCCGCTTCAGCGTTGGCAGGTCACGCAGTAAACGCTGCTTCGCTGTCCCAGGCGCTTTTCCCGCAGGGGGGTCGCACAGCGCCTGCAGGGCTCTCCTTCGCGCCCGTAAACCAGCAGCTGCCGGGCGAAATAGCCGGGTTTGCCGTCGCCCCCAACAAAGTCTCTGAGGGTAGTACCGCCCTGCTCTATAGCCGAAGTGAGCACTTGCTTTATGTCAGCGGCGAGACGCTCGTAGCGAGCCATCGAAATGCGTCCTGCAGCGCGGTCGGGGCGTATTCCGGACATAAACAGCGCTTCGCTAGCGTAAATATTACCAACTCCAACCACGACTTTTCCGTCCATGATGAACGCCTTGACCGGCCCCCGGCGCCCGCGTGAACGCCGGTAAAGGAGGGCGCCGTCGAAGGTGCCCGACAACGGTTCCGGCCCGAGATGATCGAGCAGCGCAACCGGCTCACCCGGGAGCAGCCAGTGCACGGAGCCAAACCGTCTGGGGTCATTGAAGCGCAGGCACACACCACCCTCCAGCCTGAAATCAATGTGATCGTGCAATCGCAGGGGCGTACCGGGCGCGACCAGGCGCAGCGAACCCGACATACCCAGGTGGATCATCAGCGTCCCGTTCGCGGTGCACAACAGGAGATACTTGGCGCGACGCTCGACCCGCTGAATCCTCTCGCCCTCCAGCAGACGCGCAAGCTCCGCGGGCACGGGCCAGCGCAGCCGGGGCTGACGCACATGAACAGCCAGTACGGCGCGCCCACGGCAGTAGGGCTCTATTCCTCTGCGCGTGGTTTCAACTTCGGGGAGTTCAGGCATGGCGAGCAAGCAAAAGGGTAATCCGGAGCGGAATTTTAACGCAGTCCGGAGACAAAAAACCCCGGACGGGGCCGGGGTTCACGACATCAGCAGCACGCGGCTACTTGATCTTGCCTTCCTTGTACATCACGTGCTTACGCACCACGGGATCGTACATCTTCTTTTCCAGCTTGTCGGGGGTTGTCCGCTTGTTCTTGTCGGTCGTATAGAAATGCCCGGTGCCAGCGGAAGAGTTCATTCTGATTTTGTCTCTCATGCTGCTCTCCTTTAAACCTTCTCACCGCGGGCGCGCAGGTCGTTCATTACCTGCTCAATGCCTTTCTTGTCGATAATGCGCATACCCTTGCTGGAAACGCGCAGGGAAATAAATCGCTTCTCTGACTCCAGCCAGAAACGGTGCTGGTGCAGGTTAGGCAGGAATCGACGACGCGTACGATTCTTTGCGTGTGAAACGTTGTTCCCGGTTACCGGACGCTTACCCGTAACCTGACATACTCTAGCCATGACTCTAGGTCTCCCAAAACACGGGATTATTGAAAAACGTGGTGAGGCTTGTGGGTCCCGATCGGACCGGCCGCCGCGCAGAGCGCGACTTTATACCAGAGCGCCCTCGCCTTGGCAAGCGGATTGCTCCCCGGAATTGCACTCCGGTGCCACTGGGTCGCGACGGCTTGCTGCCATTCGTATGCGTTCATTTCTGAACGAGATCACACACACCAGCTCATGGCATGCGGTTCTCAGTGGCTTCCTTTCTTCTCCACTTGTTGAATGCGTGCGGTTGCAACAACACCACTGATGCTACAGGCGCTCACGCACCCTCCCGCGCAGTATCAGTTTGATTCAACTCCGGGTTTTCACTAGTCTACCGGCCAGTATCACTGAATTAGCCCGTTCAATTTACGGTCACAAGACAGCAGTAGCAGAGAAACCTGCTGATGGAGAATGCGGAATTGCGAATTATGTCCCTGATTACCACCGGCCTGCTTCTATTCCTTGTGCTTGGTGGTTGCGCGGGCACGCCCGCATCCACCACCCCGGCCGATTCCAGCCGGTTGTCTCTGGACTGGAACGGCGCTTATTCCGGCATAATCCCTTGCGCCAGTTGCCCCGGCATAGAGACGACAATCACGCTCAACGCTGACAACACTTTCGAGCGCTCTGTTCGCTATATCGACGAAGATCCCGCTTCGGTCACCGACAGCGGCTCATTCACCTGGAACGCCGCCGGCAGTGTCATCACGCTCAACCCGGAGAGAGACAAAGCCCAGCGGTACCAGGTGGGAGAGAACCGGTTGTTCATGCTCGACCAGCAAGGCCGGCGCATTGATGGCGACCTGGCTGCCCACTACATACTGCATCAACATCTGCACGACCCACGGATTGAGGGTCGCCGTTGGATATTGATCGAATTGCGGGGCCGGCCGATCGAGAACGGCGAGAATCAAAAGCAAGCCTCACTGCTGCTGCGTTCGGAAGACTCCCGCCTGGTCGGCAATGGCCACTGCAATACCTTCAACGGCAGCTATGCTATCAAGTCCGGGCAGCGCATCGAGTTCGGGCACGACATCGCCATGACCATGATGGCGTGTCCAGACATGACGCTCGAAGATCAGTTCGTCGAAGTACTGAAGATGACCGATAACTACAGCATCGGCGAAGACGGAAGCCTGTCGCTCAACCGGGCGCGCATGGCTCCTCTGGCGCGATTTGTTCGGCAGGAAGAATAATAACAGCAGCCTGCGGCGGCGCCTGTCTCAGCATGGGCCGCCCGGGCCCTAAGGTCCGCACCCCGAGCGACGACCAAAGGGCAATGTTTCAGGGGCGCCCGGTTGTGTTGCCGTGGTGGACTCACAAAGCAAGTGTGCGTCAACTCACCAGCCGACGCTACCGGTGATCGGGATCCCGCGGCAGGCTTTCCGACGCGGCCTCCGCCGGAGGCTCGCCCCTGTCGTCCTGCCCGAGTGACGCGGAAAAGCGTGGGGGAGTGCCTGGAAACGACCGGATATAGACATCCTGCTGCGGAAAGGGAATCTCCATATCCTCATCATCCAGGCGTTGCTTGAGCCGCTTGGTCAATGACCGCAACAGGCGCCAGTAGTCCTCCGTACGCACCCAGGCATGTGTCATCATCACGATTTCGGAGCTGCCCAGGGTATCCACGAAAACAATGGGCTCGGGCTTCCTGAGAATACCCTCGTGTTGCGCGACCTCCTCACGCAGGACCTTTTCGACCCGATTCAGGTCCTCCCCGAAAGCGACGCTGACCGGGATCGAGAGCCGCCGGATGCGGTTTGCAGTGAGGTTGGTAATGACATCGCCCCATATCCTGCTATTGGGAACCACCAGGCGCTGGTTGTCGAATGTCGCGATGGTGGTCGAAACCAGGTTCATGCGCTTGACCGTGCCTTCGACCCCGCCGGCGATCACGTGGTCATCGACATCGTAGGGCCGGTAGATCAGGATCATCCAGCCGGAGGCGAAATTCGCCAGCGTATCCTGTAATGCGAAGCCGACCACGACACCAGCCACACCCAGACCCGCGAGCATGGGCACCAGCGAAATACCGATCGTTGACAGAGCAATGACCAGCCCGATGGCAAACACCACACCGAACGACAGTGAGACCAGCATGCCGTGCAGTAGCTGGTGCAGCTTCACGGAGTCCCGCTGCAATAGCGACCTGACCAGGCTCTGGATAAGCCTGGCGACGAAATAGGTCAGTGCAATAAAGGAAAAAAATACCATCAACTTGAAAACAATATTCGGCCCCTTTGTTACGAGCTGTTGGCGCACCGCCTCAAGCCGATTGCCAAGCAGGGTCATGAAAACCTCCCTGTTCAGCAACTCCACACCGATGGAGCCGCGCTCGGCCAGCAACAGCGCCCGGTAACCGCCAACATTGATGTCTATGCGCTCCATGAGGCCGAGCAGGTTCTCCAGGGATTCCAGGCTGCGATTCTGCTTGCGCTCAATGGCGCGCTCGGCGTTGATAAGTTCCGCGTTGCCAGCATCCAGTCGCAGCATATTGCGCAGTTCCGAAAGCGTCATCGCGTCTAGCAGGATCTGTCCACTCAATCGTTCTGCGGCAAGTGTCATGGCTCCGCGCAACTGCTCTCGCCCCTGCTCATCGACGTGGCCCTGCCGCTCGCGCAGGCCCAACAGCTCGGCGAGGAGATCTACATACCGATAGGATATCTTCCTCAGGTCTTGCTGGAACGCGCGAGCAATAGCCGGCTGAATGCCGGTATCAAATTCGTCGAAGCGCGCCCGTTCCTGCCGGATGCGGTCTTGTAGCCGCTCGTAGCGCTGAGCGATGAAAGTCTGCAACCAGTCGACCTGCTTGAAAAACTGCGCCTCGACCTCTGCGGATTCCACCTGGGCAATCGGAAAAGCCAGGATCAATGCGCCGAGTTCCAGTGTCAGGGAATCGATGCGGAAGTGCACGCCATCGCGCAGCTCCTCAGGGGTGTCTTGAATAGACTGGACGATGTCTTCAATCTGCCCGCGATTTGCCGTAATCCTTTCCAGGTCATCGTCCTGCGCTTGACCCGGCCGGCTGATCAGCAGGGAACCCAGCGCCAGCAGCAACAGTATCATGTGGGCCGTGCCCAGGGATTGAGCGTCTGAACAGCGCCGTCCTGCAAACACGCCGAGACAACCTCCGGTTTGCGACCTTGCGCCCGCCTCATTCTGCATTCGCCGGAAGTAGACACGACCAATCATAGAGAAACCTGTATGCCGGGACATTGTTTGGATGGGGCAGCGGCCATTAGCGGCGCAAGCACCAGTGTAATGCCAGGGAAAATACATCGCAAAATACAAACGCGGCCAGGATGGCGCTCTTGCTCTATTCCCGTGATTACCGCGGGGCCTCGCCCCGGTCCTACAAAAGCCCCTCCTGAGCAAACGAATACTGCCTGCCGCTACCGATGATGATGTGGTCCAGTACGCGAATATCCAGCAAACCGAGCGCTTCGCGCAGGCGTTCGGTGATGCGCCTGTCGGCACTGCTGGGCTCGGCTACCCCAGAGGGGTGATTGTGCGCAAAAATTACCGCGGCGGCCCGGTTCTGCAGTGCACGGATGACCACTTCCCGGGGGTAGACTGCCGCTCCATCCAGCGTGCCGAAGAACAGATCCTCGCAGCGTAAAACCCGATGCTGGCTATCCAGGAACAAACAGCAAAACACCTCTCGATTGCGGCTACCCAGGTGGTACTGCAGAAAACGCCGTGTCTGGGCCGGGCTGTCCAGTACATCGCCGCCACTCAACTCCTGCAGCGCCTGGCGCCGGGCCAGTTCCAGTGCAGCCCGCAGCAACGCATAGCGCGCGGGACCCACGCCGGTGCAGGCCAGCAGGTTGGACTGGCCGGCGCGCAGTAGTCCACCAATGTCGCCAAATTGGGTGAGCAAACTGCGCGCCAGCTCGAGCGCATTGCAATTGTGATAGCCGGTACGCAGAAGTATCGCCAGCAATTCCGCATCCGAGAGAGCCCGGGCGCCGTGTTCCAGCAGCCGCTCCCGTGGCCCCTCTCCATTGCCCAGCCCTGGTATGGCCATGGCGCTCCTCCTTGAGCTGTCACGCACGCAGCCGGTGTCAAGCGGCCCGCTGGATGGTATCGTTCACCATCTTCCCAAGATGAGCATGCAAATGGCACATCTTTTTAATCGCAATGTGCTGCTGGGTGTAAGCGGCGGCATTGCGGCCTACAAATCGGCCGAGCTGGTGCGCCAGCTGGCGGAGCGCGGCGCCACGGTTCGCGTGATCATGACCCACGGGGCGCAGGAATTCATCACGCCTCTCACGCTGCAGGCGCTGTCTGGCAACCCGGTGCATACCGAGTTGCTCGACGCCAGTGCAGAGCTCGGTATGGGGCATATCGAGCTGGCGCGCTGGGCCGATGTACTCCTTGTTGCGCCCGCCACCGCCGACCTGCTCGCGCGCCTCAGTAGCGGCCGCGCAGATGATCTTCTCACCACGGTGGCGCTGGCAACGCCGGCGCCCCTCGTGGTGGCGCCGGCAATGAATCAGCAGATGTGGCACGATGCCGCCACCGTGGCAAACGTCGCAACGCTCCGTTCGCGTGGCGCGAGTGTCGTGGGGCCGGCGCAGGGGGCCCAGGCCTGCGGAGACGTGGGTCCCGGGCGCATGGAGGAGCCGGCGATAATTGCCGACGCCACAGCCGCCCTGTTCAGCTCCGGCAAACTGTCTGGCAAGCGCGTTGTGGTAACGGCGGGCCCCACTCGCGAGGCGCTCGACCCTGTGCGCTATCTCTCCAATCACAGTTCCGGGAAGATGGGCTACGCGCTGGCGCGCGCCGCAGTGGAAGCCGGCGCACAAACCACGATTATCAGCGGCCCTGTTGCCCTGCCGACGCCCGATCACGCAACGCGTATCGATATTGAAAGTGCCCAACAGATGTTCGAGCAGTGCATGGCTCACCTGGCGCACTGCGACGTGTTTATCGCCTGTGCCGCGGTGGCAGACTATCGCCCGGACACCGTGGCGCTGCAGAAGATAAAAAAGTCCGCCGACACGCTGACACTCAAGCTGGTGCGCAACCCGGATATCGTCGCTGCGGTTGCCGCTCACGACCCACGACCCTACACCGTCGGTTTCGCGGCAGAAACAAGCGAGGTGCTCACCTACGCACGCGACAAACTCAGGCGTAAAGGCCTCGACATGATCGTGGCCAACGATGTCTCCGGCAGCGAAATCGGCTTCAACAGCGAGGAAAACGCAGCGACTGTTTTGTGGCCTGGGGGAGAGACCGAACTTGCGCGCGCCACCAAGAACAATATTGCCAGGCAGATTATCCAGCTATTGGCGGAACGGCTCGATCAGGCTTCCTCGCGCGGAGACTAATGGTAATACTGCACAAATAACACCGCAGGAAAGTAAAGAAATCTGTACTTGTGCATATTAGTCGCGCCAGCCTTGTACTATCATTTTTTTATAACACCCGTGGATCAAGGCATTGAAACTGACACTCGGCAAAAATAACAAGGCTGCTCCCGCATCTAGCCCGCCGCCGTCCGCCAGAAGCGGCAACGCCGCACCCCAGGGCATAGCGGCAAAAGGCAATGCGCTGCGCAGTATTTGCGCTACCGCCCTGGCGGGCTGCCTGATCCTCCTCGGCGCTGGCTTTACCTACCTGCTGTTACTCCGCGAACCGGCGCTGCAACTCGAGCAGATCGACCGGGTATCACAGTCTTTCGCCGTACAACAGGCCACCAATGTACGTAGCCACTTCGAGCGACTCGAAACGCGCCTGTTAAGCGCCGCGCAGTCACCTCTCGCCCTGTCCGCCATTGCCAGTCGCTCCGAAGGCGACATAGCGTTGGTGGAAGAGGCCATGCTGGATTACTTCCCGGAAGTGGCCAGCCTGCGCATCATTCCTGTCGGCGATCTCGGCACCGCGGATTTCTCGGAGGGCAATCGTGGATTGCGCAATCACATCGAGGTGGACCTGGTCCGCCGTGCCAGTGAAGCGGAGGAGACGCAACCGGAAGCCTACAGATTCGAAGACAAGTGGCTGACGTCCATCGCGGCGCGGGTGTCACATCCGCGAATCCAGACGCGTCAGGCCGTAATTATCGTCACACTGGACAACGCGCAGCTGTCCGCGCAGCTCGCATCCCTGTCTAGCGATGTGGGCAAGTTCAGCCTCGAACAGCAGCACATTGCCGTCAGCGGCAAGCAGCGGGCGGACAGCATTGCCGAGAGTGGCCAGGGTAGCGACAGCGACCACACCCGCTACGCCGAGATTCCCGACACAACCTGGCGCGTGTCCTTTAATCCGTCCGACGCTCTGCTGGCCGACCTCGATATATCACAGGGTCCACTGTTTGCAGTGCTCGCGCTGGCAATTTTCGCCGCGGCAGCCGCAGTGGGCTTTATCCTCTTCCGGTTCCCGCGCGTCATGGACGCGGAGCTGAATAAAATTGTTTCCGCAGCAGATCGCAAAACACAGCTTGAAATCGCCATTCCGGAGCTGGTGTCCATCGCTAAGCAGCTACGCAGGGCGACGCTGCGGGCACTGCGCCAGAGCAATGCGGGGCCGTCGCAGTTGCCTGTCGCCGAGGTCGAAACGCTCGATGACGACAGCCCGGAGCTGACCAACCCGATGTTCCAGGGGTCCAGCATGCTGGACCAGGACGAGGAGACCCTTGATCTCGATCTGAACCTTGCAGAAGAGCGGGCAACCCGCAGGGGTGAGAGCGGCTTACCGGACCACATCTTCCGCGCCTACGATATTCGCGGCAACGCCAACACGGAGCTGACAGACGAACTGGTGACCGCTATCGGCAAGGCGATTGGTTCCATAGCCGGCGAGATGGAAGAGCAGGCGCTGATCGTAGGCTGCGACGGGCGCACCTCCAGCCCACGTATCAAATCGGCGCTGATCAAGGCCCTGATGGAATCCGGGAGAGACGTTATCGATATCGGCCAGGTGCCGACGCCGCTGATGTATTTTGCTACCCGGCACCTGGATTATCGCTCGGGCGTCATGATCACGGGCAGCCACAATCCCGCCGCCGATAACGGCCTTAAAATCGTACTTAATCAACACACCATTGCCGCCGGGGGTATCCAGGACATCCTTGACCGCATAGTCTCCGGCGATTTCACCAAAGGTAACGGGCGAATGGTTCGCGAGAACATCGTGCCCGCCTACATCGACGAAATACTCCGCGATATCGCTATTGCCGTCCCATTGAAGATCGTCATAGATGCCGGCAATGGCGTGACCGGCGACATCGCGCCCGACCTTTTCGAGGAACTGGGCTGTGAAGTAGTGCCACTATTCTGCACCGTCGACGGCAGCTTCCCCAACCACCCGCCGGACACCAGCAATGAAGATAACCTGGCGGCGCTCTCGCGTGCGGTAAAAGAACACCAGGCGGATTTTGGCGTGGCCTTTGACGGTGACGGCGACCGCCTCGCGGTGGTCACCTCCAGTGGCCGCATCGTGCGCTCGGACGTGCTGCTGATGCTCTACGCGCAAGATGTCGTTTCGCGCAACCCCGGCGCGGACGTGGTGTTTGACGTCAAGTGCAGTCGCAACCTGACAAAGCTGGTCACGGCGAACGGGGGGCGCCCCGTGCTATGGAAAACCGGCCACGCTTTTATGAAAGAGAAAATGCGCGAAACAGGCGCTCTTCTGGGCGGCGAGTTTTCGGGCCACATTTTTTTCGGCGAGCGCTGGTTCGGCTTTGACGACGGCATGTACGCCGCCGCGCGCCTGGCAGAGATTCTCAGTACACACGGGGACAGCCTGGACGACTGCATTGACAAGTTTCCGACTACCGTCAACACTCCGGAGATCATTATCCCGGTCCCGGACGACTACAAATTCAAGCTGATGGAAAAGATCATCACCAGCGTTGACTTTTCTGCAGGCAAGGTAAACACCCTGGACGGGATTCGGGTAGACTTCACCGACGGCTGGGGCCTGGTGCGCGCCTCGAATACCGTCGCAGCGCTAACCGCCCGCTTTGAGGCAGACTCCGCCAAAAATCTCGAGGTCATCCAGGAAGAATTCCGGGCCCAGATCGGCCTGGTTGACCCGAAGATTCAACTCAACTTTTAACGCGCCTGCCTTCACTGGCGGCTTGCGGAAACACGTATGTCTCTTGATCATGCAGCTGCGCTCAACGTCGCCAGGGTCCTCACCGAGGCCCTGCCCTACATTCAACGTTTTACCGGCAAGACCCTCGTGGTCAAGTTCGGCGGCAATGCGATGGTTGATCGCGAGCTGCACGAAAGCTTCGCGCGCGACATTGTGCTCATGAAGCTGGTTGGGATGAATCCCATCGTGGTACATGGTGGCGGGCCCCAGATTGGTGCGTTGTTGGAAAAACTCAACATCAAGACCGAGTTTGTCGATGGTATGCGGGTGACCGACAGCGAGACCATGGATGTGGTCGAAATGGTACTTGGCGGCAGCGTCAACAAGGAGATTGTCTCCTCAATCAATCGCAATGGCGGCAAAGCCCTCGGCGTCACCGGCAAGGACGGACAGCTCATTCGCGCGCGCAAACTCAAGGTCAGCCGCTTCAGCCCGGAGCTGGGAGAGCCGGAAATCATAGATATCGGTCACGTTGGCGAGGTGGATCAAATTGATACCTCGGTGCTTGATGTCATTCTTGCGAGCCACTTTATTCCGGTAATCGCACCGATCGGCGTCGGCGCTGACGGCAGCACCTACAACATTAACGCCGACCTGGTAGCGGGTAAGCTCGCGCAGGTATTACGTGCGGAAAAGCTGATCCTGCTTACCAACGTGGCGGGCCTGCTCGACAAGCGTGGCCAGGTTCTTACCGGGCTCACCACTGCGCAGGTGGACGAACTGATTGCCGATGGCACCATCAGCGGCGGCATGCTGCCGAAAATAGCCTGCGCACTGGATGCGGTAAAAGGCGGCGTCAACGGCGCTCATATCATTGACGGTCGGGTGCCGCACTCGGTACTGCTGGAAACTTTCACCGACGACGGGCTGGGCACACTGATCAGCAACCGCCACTGAGCAGGGCCAGCGCGCACGGCCCTGCACATCGTCTCCCGCCAGCGGGAAATCCAGCGGACTGTCGACAAAAAAGACCGGTGTTTTGCGATGGCGTGTTGCAGCCCGCCCGGGTAGCGGCTAGCATTGACTCAATCGTCATTCGATATGGAACGTCATGCCTCCAAGGAAGTCGCAAAGGCGCCAGCAAATTCTGGAAGCTCTGGCCCAGATGCTGGAGGCCAGCCCGGGTGAGCGGATAACCACCGCCGGCCTGGCAAAGCAGGTGGGCGTGTCCGAGGCGGCGCTCTACCGCCACTTCCCCAGTAAATCGAAGATGTTTGAAGGCCTCATCGAGTTCATCGAAGACACGCTCTTCAGCCGCATAAACCTTATTCTCACCGAAGAGCAGACTGCGGCAATACGCTGCGAGAAGATGCTGCTGCTGTTGCTCGCCTTCGCCGAACGCAATCCCGGCATCACCCGTATTCTCACCGGTGATGCGCTCGCCGGCGAAACCGACCGACTGCACCAGCGCGTTGCCCAGGTATTCGATCGCTTCGAGACACAGCTCAAACAGGTAATCCGTGAGGCCGAGGTGCGCGAGGGCCTGCGCCCCGTGATACCCCTGCCGACGGCAGCCAACCTCCTGATGTGCACTGCCGAAGGGCGCATATCACAGTACGTTCGCAGCGGCTTCCAGCGCTCACCCACGGCGGACTGGTCTGCGCAATGGGCACTGTTGATCGACGGGTTTTTCCGCGAGGCCGTCACCCAGCCTCTCGGCAGCCAGGGCGCCACCTACGTCAGCCAGGGCAGCTGACAAAACGTTCCCAACGAGGCCTACTTGCTCTCGTTATTTCGCTCCTGCCGCAGCGAGCGGCGCAGTGCTACCACCTCCAGCAACTGTTCAAACCGCTCGATATCGGTCTGGTACTCGCCCGCAACATCCTCTATGTCCCGTTCGCGATCAGCGATAGCCCGCTCGGTAGCGCCGATCTCACGCTGGAGTTCCTCGATAGCGCGCAATCTTGGCAAGTCTACCTCCCGCCCGGAGCGCTCGATATCAGCCGCCTCCGCCTGGTAGTTCTCGATTTTCTGCTTGAGTGACCTGCGGTTACCTTTCAGTATGCTGAGCCGAATGCGCAGGTTGCTCAGGGCGCGCTCCCGCGCAGCCTCAATGTCAGCCACGGTGCTGTAACGCAGCATGAGGGATTCATCCCATTGCCGCAGCCGCTCCTGCTCCGCCCGGGCCTCGTCTTCCTGCTTTTTGCGGGCATCGACTGCCTTTTTTTCCTCTTCCGTCAACTCTCGCGGCACGACCCTGATGACCATGCCGTCAGCATTCAGCACTTCGTAGCCCTTGGACACATACTCCGCCGGCACCTGGTAGTCGACCACCACGTTGCCCTCGGCATTCCGGTAACGGTAGAGTTCTTTTGCCACCAACACGGGTGCAAAAGCCAGCAGGCAAGCCGCTACCGCAGCACACCGCATTGACCATCTGGAAATCTTCATGGGTGCCAATATATGCCCTGGCCGATTCCGGTACAAGTCAGACACCAAAGCGCTGCCGGTAGGCGCGCATCCTCTGCAGGTCGGCGGTTGCGTCCGCCCCTTGCGCCTCCAGATAGTCGATAATATCGGTCATCTGGATGATGCCCAGCACCGGCGCCCCAAAACTCTGCTCGACTTCCTGCACGGCGGAGCGTGTGCCTTCGCCACGCTCTTGCCGGTCCAGACCGACAACAACCCCGGCCAGTTCCGCGCCGGCGGCGGTGATCATTGCTATGGCCTCGCGCACCGCCGTGCCGGCGGTTATGACGTCATCGATTATCAGTACTCTTCCCGCCAGGGGTGCACCCACCAGCAAGCCCCCCTCGCCGTGGGATTTCGCTTCTTTTCGATTGTAAGCGTAGGGAATATCCAGAGCGTGATGATCCGCGAGGGCCACTGCAGTTGTCGCCGCCAGCGGTATGCCCTTGTAGGCAGGCCCCAGCAAGACATCAAAATCCAGTCCCGCATCCTGGATGCGGCTGGCATAGCAGCGGCCCAGCTCGGCCAGTGCGCGCCCGCTCGCAAACGCCCCGGCATTGAAAAAATAGGGGCTGATACGACCAGACTTGAGGGTGAACTCACCGAATTTCAGCACATCGTATTCACGCGCTAACTGTATGAAGTCGTGCTGGTAGGGCCGCATGATGAACTCTCTCAATGAAAGCAGGCATTGTAATTGCGGGTTTTACCGATAGAATACCCAATCCTGATCGGCATCAGTCTTCGCTACAGGGTCCCGCAGTGAGGTCGCTCGCCATTATTTTGCGTCTAGTGCACGGGGCCACGCGATACATGGATGGATCGGAAAACGCGCGTTTTCCCTGCACTTTATGCTCTGCGTACTCTGCAATTTTTGCGCAAGAAGCCTGCGGTCAGCCTGTAAAACGCGCCAGATCGCCCTGACAAATAATACACGCTCTCTGACCAAGGGGCTATGCATGAGAATCATCAGTTTCAGTGCTGACGGGCTGCAAGGCGCCGCTGAAAACGGCTTCTACGACTGGCTACAGGACCAGGATGCCGATTTTATCTGTATCCAGGATCTACGCTGTTCGGAGTATGACTTGCAGGACAACCTGTTCTTCCCCGAGCAGTACAACGCCTATTTCTTCGATGATATCGACGGCAAGGCCAACGGCGTTGCCATCTACTGCCGGCAGTTACCCAAAGCGATCATGACCGGGCTCGGGTTCGCGGACTTCGACATGGAGGGACGCTACATCCAGGCGGACTACGAAAATCTCAGCGTTGCCTGCCTGCTTGCGCCGGCCGCGGAGGCCGGCAATGCCGAACAGCAGGAGCGCAAGAACAGTTTTTACTCTCTTTTCGGTGCCCACCTGCAAAAAGTTCGTAACAAGCGCCGGGAATTCATCATCTGTGGCAACTGGCACATTGCACACACCCCGGCCGATGTTCAGGATACCCAAAGCAACAGCACCGTCTCCGGGTTTCTGGCCGAAGAGCGCCAGTGGATGAACGAGCTGCTGGAGTCGGGCTACGTGGATGCGTTCCGTGAAATAAATTCCGACCAGGATGAGTTCAGCTGGTGGCCGGACGGCAACCGGGAGCACAACGGCTGGCGTACGGATTTCCAGATCGTGTCCGAAGGGCTCCGCTACGCGATTGACTATGGCGCAATCTACAAGTCCCGGGAGTTCTCAACCCATGCGCCGGTGATCATGGATTACGACGTCGAGCTATAGCTATAGCACCCTGCCCGGGCAGCTTGCCCGGCCCGCAGCTCAGCCCTCCGCCAGCGCCGCTTTCTGCTTCCTCAGCAGCTCCTCAATTCCCGTGGATGCCAGATTCAGCATGCCATCCAGCTCTTCGCGGGAAAAGGTCTTCCCTTCAGCGGTGCCCTGTACCTCGATAAAACCCCCGGTCTCTCCCATGATCACGTTCATATCGGTGTCGGCGGCGAAGTCCTCGGGGTAATCCAGGTCAAGTACCGGGATACCGTTGTACACCCCCACTGACACCGAGGCGACCATCTGCACCAGCGGATCTCCGGTAATGAGCTTTTCACGCTGCAGGTGATTCAGCGCGTCAACCAGGGCGACGCATGCGCCAGTGATAGACGCGGTACGCGTACCGCCATCTGCCTGGATGACATCGCAATCGACCGTGATGGTGTATTCTCCCAGGCGCGAGAGATCGAGTGCTGCACGGAGGGAGCGGCCGATCAGCCGCTGAATTTCAACCGTGCGCCCGCCCTGTTTGCCGCGCGCGGCTTCCCGCCCCATGCGCGAGCCGGTGGAACGCGGCAACATGCCGTACTCCGCGGTCACCCAACCGCGCCCCTCTCCGCGCATGAAGCGTGGCACACCGGCCTCAACAGAGGCCGTACAGATCACTTGCGTATCGCCGAAGCACACGAGGACCGAGCCCTCCGCATGGCGGGTGTAATGGCGCGTGATACTGATATCGCGAAGTTGGTCGGGCGCGCGGCCACTGGGTCGCTGCATGGGATTGCCTCGTTGCGAAAAACCGCCAGTATACGCCAGCAGCATAACGATCACATCGTTCACACGACGGCAGCGCCGCTGCTCAACTGTCGGCAGTTCTGACAAGCTGCTACACTCGCTGCCTTCTCTGGGCAAAGGATCAGCAACGTGCCAGGCATACAGAGCATGACTGCTTTCGCGCGCGCAAGCGTGCAGATTCCGGCGGGAACGCTCGCCGTAGAACTGCGGTCGGTAAACCACCGCTACCTTGATTGCAGCTTCAAAGTGCCCGACTCGCTACGCGCGCTGGAATCGGGGCTGCGCGAACAACTGAGCACGGCGCTGAGTCGCGGCAAAGTCGACTGCCTGGTGCGCCTGCAACAGCAGGATGAACACAGCGGCGAGCCGGTTATCGATGAGTCAAGGCTCGAGAGCCTGCTGCAGGCCACGCAGCGTGTTGCCCGGCTCAGTGGCAACGCCACGCCTCCGGATTCTCTGCAGCTACTCCAGTTTCCAGGCATTTATTGCGCACCTGGGACCTCGGAAGAGGCCCTGATCGAGGCCACAGGCGAACTGTTTGCGCAGGCGCTGGCAGACCTGCAGGCCACCCGGAGCAGGGAGGGTGAAAAGCTTGCCACGCTGCTGCTGCAGAGGCTCGCGCAGGTTGAGGCTCAGGTGCACGCGACGCGGGAGCTTCTGCCCGAGATCATGCGTGCCCAGAGGCAGCGCATCACCCAGCGTATCGCCGAACTCAAAGTGGAGCTTGATCAGGGGCGCCTGGAGCAGGAGCTCGTGTATCTGGCGCAAAAAGCCGATGTAGACGAGGAGCTCGATCGCCTCGAGGCGCACGTGGGCGAAGTAAAGCGCACGCTGAAAAAAGGAGGGCCCTGCGGCAGAAGACTGGACTTCCTGATGCAGGAGCTCAACCGCGAGGCCAACACACTTTCGTCCAAATCCCAATCGGCCGGTACGACACTGAGTGCGGTGGAGCTCAAAGTGCTGATTGAGCAGATGCGCGAACAGATCCAGAATATCGAATAATGTCAGACAGCGGATACCTACCCAGTATGATCAGCACCGGCACCCTGTATACCGTATCGGCACCCTCCGGGGCCGGGAAGACCAGTCTGGTCAACGCGCTCGTGGCAAGGCGCAGCGATCTGCGCGTATCGGTGTCCCACACCACACGCGCGATTCGTCCTGGCGAGCGCGAAGGCATCAACTACCACTTTATCGAAGAAGAGGAATTCCTTGCCATGTTAGCGCGCTCGGAATTCCTTGAACACGCCAGGGTATTTGACAACCTCTACGGCACCTCGTCTGTCTGGGTCACCGAACAGCTCCAGGCAGGTGTCGATGTTGTGCTGGAGATCGACTGGCAGGGCGCGCGGCAGGTCAAGCGCGTAATGCCCGAAACCCGCTCCGTTTTCATACTGCCGCCCTCGCGAGCGACCCTGGTGGAACGGCTCACCACCCGCGGACAGGACGACCCGGCCACCATAGCGCGGCGCATGAGTCAGGCCGTCGAAGAAATATCGCACTACGTGGAGAGCGATTACCTGGTGGTAAACGAGAAGTTCGAGCACGCCCTGGGCGAGCTGGAGTCGATCGTCAATGCCGAACGCTCACGCACCGTGCACCAGCAGGTCCGCCTGTCGCACATGCTTCAGGACCTGCTCCAACCCTGATAGGGCCAGGCCGGAGCACCCGCAATAGCTGGTCCTGGTAGTGGCTCAGTTTGAAATCACGCACCGAGCATGAGGCGGCAAGGGCCCACTGAAATCGTGCGGCGACAGGACGTCGCCGCCCGGGCCTGTACAGGGATGTACGCGTTTTGGCGTGTTTCGGTGGGCCCTTGCCGCCTCATGCGTTCTCCCTGGTAAATATTCAAACTGGGCCACCACTAAAGAAACGG
>Ga0102938_10000308_pt1 | contig 35229 bp, 32 predicted proteins | sample SalPonR2_B_D2_MG_FD_84516 | JGI IMG/M metagenome (GOLD analysis project Ga0102938, IMG submission 84516) | Salt pond soil microbial communities from South San Francisco under conditions of wetland restoration - Salt Pond MetaG R2_B_D2_MG | ecosystem: Environmental > Aquatic > Marine >...
CCAACCTTGACGCCTCCCCCAACCGATCTCCGCTGCGCGGAGACGGGCGGGGGAAAGGGGGAAACCTATCCTCCAATACGAATCAACTCGCCTAAATCAACGAGCCGTTACGCGTCGGGTTATCAATAATCCGGGTTAGCGCCTGAGGTTCACGTGGTTGCGGCCCACGGCTAGGGGGTTAGATTCATTTGCCCGTGGCTTACTTTCTAGAGGTGCAAGCACACGGGGTGAAATACGGTTCGAATGTCGAGAGACTTGCCGGGTTAGGCTTGCTCGTTGATTGAACTGACCACTTTGTCGATCAGGCCGTACTCTCGCGATTCCTCAGCCGACATGAAGCGATCCCGCTCGGTGTCCTCTTCGATTTTCTCGAGCGAGTGTCCCGTGTGGGTGATCATGATGTCGTTCATCTTGCGCTTCACGCGGCGCAGTTCTTTCACGTGAATCTCGATCTCATGTGCCGTGCCCTGCATCCCGGCGAGCGGTTGGTGAATCATGATGCGTGCATTGGGCAGCGAAAAACGCTTGCCTTTAGCGCCCGCGGTCAGCAAGACCGCTCCCATCGATGCGGCTTGGCCGATGCAATAGGTCGCCACGTCGCAGGAGACGAACTGCATGGTGTCGTAAATCGCCAGGCCTGCGGAAATGCTGCCGCCGGGACTGTTGATGTACAGGTGAATGTCGGCTTTGGGGTCATCCGACTGGAGGAATAGCAGTTGAGCGACAAGTGCGTTGGCAATGTCGTCGTTAACTTGCTGGCCGAGAAAGATGATGCGATCTTTCAGCAACCGGCTGTAGATGTCATACGTCCGCTCTTCGCGACCGCTTTTTTCGATGACATAAGGAATCGGAGCCATATCAGTGAAACCCTTCGTGTTCAGTTAATTGGTGTGGAACGTTGCCGCTAGGTACCGCGTTGGTCGCCTAGCCGGCCGAATCCTCGTCACCCTGGCTCGGTGGCTTGTTCAGAATATCGTCAACCAAGCCATACTCTTTGGCTTTGGAAGCTGGCAAGAAGAAGTCACGTTCGGTGTCTTTGGAGATCGTTGCCACCGATTGTCCGGTTGCTTCACTGAGGATCTCGTTCAGCACGTCACGATAGCGCAGGATTTCCGCAGCTTGGATTTCGATGTCGCTGACCTGACCGCCGACGCCGCCCATCGGTTGATGGACCATCACGCGGCTGTGAGGCAAACAATAACGCTTGCCTTTGGTGCCACCGGCCAATAGTACCGCGGCGCCACTGGCCGCTTCGCCAACGCAGTAGGTCGCCACATTGCACGACAGCATTTTCATAGTGTCGTAAATCGCCAAGGTGGCAGTCACGCTACCACCGGGCGAATTGATGTAGAAATGAATGTCTTTGCGGCGATTTTCGCTCTGCAAATACAGCAGCTTCATCACCAGCTCATTCGCGTTTCCTACGTGGATTTCGCCTTGTAAAAAGACGATCCGGTTCTCCAGCAACAAATCACCGAGCGTCATTTGACGTTGGCGTTGGTAGGACTGGTATGAGTGGCTGTTTCTCAACACCCCTTCGTTCATCAGACGTTCCTTGGGCGGGTCGAATGGGTTAATTCATTCGTAAGTGTTCGCAATCCTCGCCTGACTGACAAGGCGGGGCAGAAAAATCGCCCCAGCCTTGATCTAATTGGCCTCTGTCCGCCATTCCAAACGAAAACAGGTTTGCCGGCAAAAGGCTGCGAAACGTGGGCCGCAATGCGTGTTTTGCATGTCGCCGCCGACGATGAACCTGATTTAGCGATTGAAGGTATGCACAACCAGCGTGCCGGTGTGCCGATCAACGATCTTGATCCGGTAGCCGCATGGCCAGCAGAAATCATAGGTTTTGCGGCCCAGCAAGTCGCGTTGAATGTCGAGTGCTGGGGCTCCGGCACAGCAGACCGGAACGCAAACTTTGACCGTCACGGGACAGCATTGGCAGGGCACCTGAACATGCGTCTCAACCGTTTGATTGCAATCGCAGGGGCAAACGTCGGTCGCCAACAGCGGATGGTTCCAGTAACGGATTTTGGGAGGCTCACAGCAAGCAACGCCCGGAACGTAAGGGCTGTGTCCATAAAGGCTGTGCGCGTGGGGGCTGTGAGGTGCGACATGCAAGTTCATTGCGGGGGCGGTTGCCGTGGGGCTTGCCGGAACGTACGCGGTGTGCCCTGGTGCATCGTGAGGCGCATAGTGCGTCGCGTCATGAGGCTGGGAGTAGACCACCGAGGGTGCGGCATAGCCGACTGCGGGATCGGCTTCGTAGGGCACGACGTCGTAAGGGGAGATCGGCGTTGCTTGGTCTTCCAGGATCGATTCGCCTGGCGCCAGCTCCGGCAGGCCGATGTCGGGCGTCGCATTCAGGGGTGCGACCAATTCTTCCACAGCGGCTGCGGGGCTGATGCAAATCAACGCCACGCACATCGCGACCCATCGATTCTGATTCAAGCTGTTCATTTGGTGTCTCCAAAAAATTAGGCGTTGCACGCGCGGGTGCCGACACAGCGAACGTTCGATGCGGCCCTACGCGGACTGTGCAACCCTAGGTCAACCGCATTCGAAGTCATCACCGAGAGCCGGTCGTCGGGCCGGTTGCCACCAACGATTGCGAATCATCTGCCCTTTGTGACGGTTATAGGGGCCCTGCCGACCAATCGAAGGAGCTGCGTTGACAGGGCGGCGAAGGAGCGGCACGCTAAGCATTCTTCGGGGCCCATGCCATTCCGCCGCAACCGACTCGTGCCAGCAAGCGATCGCCGTGTCTTCACCTGCTTCTGCTCGACCGAGTTCCGCTTCCGGTCCGCCCGCCGCGGCCCGTTATGGCTGGGCGCGTCCCGGCGACGTGAACGCCTTTTTTGGCTTGATGCTCGATAACGTGGCGGGGTTGATTTTGATGGTCAGCTTGCTGGCTGGATTTGGTCTGCCGAGTTCGTTTGTGGTCGAAGCGATGGTGCCAGGGACGGCATTAGGCGTCCTGCTGGGCGACCTCGCTTTTTTCGTGATCGCTTTTCGGCTGGCCAAACGCACCGGTCGCAACGACGTGACGGCGATGCCCTTGGGACTGGACACGCCGAGCACCTTCGGCATGATTTTATTTGTACTGGCACCGGCGTTCCGCAATGCCACGGGCACGCTGGGGATGGGCGTTGAAGCGGCGGCGGTTCACACCTGGCACATCGGCATCGTGTGTGTCGTTGCCTGCGGATTGTTCAAGTTGGCCTGTGCGCCCGTCAGCGGTTGGGTGCGGCGAATCGTCCCCCGCGCGGGCTTGTTGGGATCGCTCGCGGCGATTGCGTTGGTGATCATCAGCTTCCTGCCGTTGCTGGAGATCTTCGGCCATCCACTGCCTGGGTTGGTGGCGATGGCGATCGTCCTGACGGCATTGATTGGCCGTGTCCGTTTGCCGTTTCACATTCCCGGTACGCTGGGAGCGTTAATCGTCGCCGGATCGATCTACTACCTGATGACCGCGTTACAGATGCCGGGCTATGCGGCGTCGGCCGAGCCAATTGTGACGGAGTGGTTGCCGCTGCGTTGGCTGGAGGCGTGGTCGTTTGGTTGGACCGCTAAGATTGGCGATGCGCTGCCCTATTTGCCGGTCGCCTTGCCGTTTGCGTTGGCGACGGTCGTTGGCGGGATCGACTGTACCGAGAGCGCCGCGGCGGCGGGCGACGAGTACGACACCAAGACAGTCATCGCCGTCGAAGCGGTCGCTACCCTGCTGGCGGGCTTGAGCGGTGGCGTGATCCAAACGACGCCTTACATCGGGCACCCCGCTTACAAAGCGATGGGCGGCCGCGCAGCGTATACGTTGGCGACCGCATTGCTGGTCGGTTCGGCGGGCGTGGTCGGCTATTTCGGTTATCTCTATCAGTGGATTCCTGCTCCGGCGGTCTATCCGATTTTGGTTTTTGTGGGGTTGGAGATCGCTTCGCAGAGCTTCCTTGCCACGCCTCGCGCCCATTATCCGGCGGTCGCCATCGCTTGCTTGCCGGCACTCGCTTTCTTGGCCCTCCACATGCCGGGACAGATGGCGATGGCGGTCGATGCCGAAGCGTTGCGACCCGATGTGGAGCGAGGTTTGCAGACGCTGCGAATGCTGTCCAATAGCTTCATCCTGACCAGCCTGCTGTGGGCCTGGGCTTTGGTCGCGATCATCGATCGGCGGCTTCGGACGGCCAGCGTGGTGTTTTTGGTCGCTGCGTTGATGACGCTGTTCGGGGTGATCCATTCTCCCGCGGAAACCAACAACATGGCGTTGCCCTTCGGGCCTGCCGACTGGGGAGCCTGGGTGCTCCGTGGTCCGCATCGCGCGTTGGTGTTTGAATATGCGGCGGGCTATTCAGCCGTAGCGGTCGTCTTGTTAATGTGGTCATGGATGCCGGGGGCAACGCGGTTTGGCCCGCAAGCCGATCCGCTACATCCCATTCCGGCGCATGACGTTCCCCTTGAAGACGACCCGCAGCAAGACGATTCGCATCGCCCTGAGATTTAGCCAGGATCGTTTCGCCATCCATCGGGCCGCCTGAAACCGTGCCTCTGTCACCCTACCCTTCAACGCCACCTTGCTGATCACTTGCCATGCTTGAGCGAACTTTAGAACCGGAATTCAACGACGACGTCGCCGAAACGGCGTTGTACGACGGCATGGGGCACGCGGCTGTTAACGAGCAGTTCGTGCTGGACTTGCTCGCCGGTGGCGAAGTCGGACCGGATGTGATGGACATGGGCACCGGCACGGCGCGGATCCCGATCTTGTTGTGCCAACGCACACCGCACGTTCGTGTGATGGCGGTCGACGCGGCGATTAGCATGCTCGAGCAAGCCAGGACGAATATTGACATCGCCATGTTGCTCGATCGTATTCAGCTCGAGCACGACGACGTCAAGCAGCTCGATGTGTTTGCCGACCAGATGTTCGATACGGTGATCTCCAACACGATCATGCATCATCTTGCCGAGCCCGCGATGGCGCTGCGACAGTCGCTGCGATTGATCAAGCCAGGCGGTCGAGTCTTTCATCGGGATTTGATGCGTCCCGCGACGGCGGAACAGGTTGAGGATTTGGTACAGGCAAACGCCGGCGGCGAACCCGACACCGCCCAGCAGTTGTTGCGTCAGTCGTTGCACGCGGCACTCACCCTCGACGAAGCTCGCCAGATGGCCGTAGGCCATGGGCTGGCAGCCGATTCCGTTCAGGCGACCAGCGATCGGCATTGGACGCTCAATGCGATTCTCGGTTAAGTAGCAACTATGAAAACATACTTAGATCTCCTGCGTGAAATCCTCCAAACCGGCATCCAGCGAGACGACCGCACAGGCACCGGCACGCGCAGTCTGTTCGGGCGGCAGTTGCACTTTGACCTCCAGGCAGGCTTTCCGTTGCTGACGACCAAGAAGCTGCATTTGCGTTCGATCATCTTCGAGCTGCTGTGGTTCTTGCGCGGCGAAACGAACATCGCTTGGCTGAAGGAAAATGGCGTCCGGATCTGGGACGAATGGGCCGACGCGGAAGGAGAGCTCGGGCCGGTTTACGGCAAGCAGTGGCGGTCGTGGTTGACGCCAACGGGAGAGACCATCGACCAAATCGCGGCGGTTGAAAAGGCGATTCGCACCAACCCCAATTCCCGCCGGTTGATTGTTTCGGCGTGGAACGTGGCCGACGTCGATCAGATGGCGTTGCCTCCCTGTCACTGCCTGTTCCAGTTCTACGTTGCTGACGGAAAGCTAAGTTGCCAGTTGTATCAGCGTAGCGCCGATGTGTTTCTCGGCGTCCCCTTCAACATCGCCAGCTACGCGCTGCTGACGATGATGATGGCGCAGGTCACCGGTTTGCAGCCCGGCCAGTTCGTCCACACTTTCGGCGATGTGCACCTCTACAGCAACCACGTTCCGCAAGCCGAGCAGCAACTGCAGCGTGAACCGCGCCCGTTGCCGACGATGGAACTGGTCGGTGACCGCAAGTCGATCTTCGATTTTCAGTTCGAGGATTTCCAGTTGCATCATTACGATCCCCATCCCCACATCAAAGCCAGCGTGGCGGTTTAATCATGACGCTTGCGGCAATCTTGGCGGCCACTCCCGATGGGGTGATCGGGTTGGAAGGAGACATGCCCTGGCATCTCTCGAACGATCTGCGGCGCTTCAAGCAGTTAACGATCGGCTGCCCGATTGTGATGGGGCGCAAGACCTACGATTCGATCGGCCGGCCATTACCAGGCCGCCAAACGATCGTGTTGACTCGCGATCCCAAGTGGTCGGTTCCCGGCGTCATCACTGCATCGGTAGAGCAGGCGCTCGAGATTTGTCGCGAGCATCCGCGGGCTTATGTCATCGGCGGAGCGGAAATCTATCGCCTGATGTTGCCGTATTGCGACACGCTGCTGTTGACCCGAGTCCATTCGCAAGTCGCCGGCGATACCGCGATACAGCTCGACCTGCGTGACTTTCGGTGCGTTTTTGTGCAGCGGACTCCGCAGACCGATCGAGACAGCATTCCGACCGAATTTTGGATTTTGGAGAAAACGTCACCAAAAAAACTGGCAACAGCCTGAAAAATCCAAGTCCTGGCAAAAGCCTGTAAAAAGCACCCTGTTTGGGCTCTCGACGGCTGTCAGCTTTGTCAGAAAACGCCCTTGATTGAGAAATAAAAAAAATTGTGTTTTTTTTCTGCTCGTCCCCATTGAGCAAATCGGGGACCGGCCACTATATTCTTCGATCTTGCTCAGACGACCTATTCGGATGCAAGTGCATCCGTTCTAAGATGGTCGACAAAGGAACACTTATGGAGCCTTCGATATGCCCCGTTTGATGGGCGTCGACATTCCCAACGACAAACAAATTCAGTACTCGCTGACCTATTTGTATGGCGTGGGCCTGCATACGGCGCGGGAAGCCTGCGAAAAGCTAGGCATCGAACCGACTCGTCCCGCCCGGGATCTAGGCGAAGATGAAGTGAGTCGTTTGGCGGCTTTGCTGGAACGGGATTATACGGTTGAGGGCCCGCTGCGGCGACAACTGACGCAGAACATTTCGCGACTGCGCGAAGTCAAGTGTTACCGCGGCGTTCGGCACCGCTTGGGTCTGCCGGTCCGCGGCCAGCGGACCAAGACAAATGCTCGTACCCGTAAGGGACCCCGCAAGACGGTTGCAGGGAAGAAGGGCGTGAAGGATTTGCGGTAGCCTGTGGCCCCGCATCCCGGCAGATTTCAACTTGTATCGGAGAGCCAGCTAAGTGGCAAAAACAAACAAAAAGAAGCGAGTTCGTCGCAGTGTCGTCGCCGGTGTGGCGCACATTCACGCGACGTTCAACAATACTTCGGTGACGATCACCGATCCTAAAGGCGATACGCTGTGCTGGTCGAGTGCGGGAACTTGTGGCTTCAAGGGAAGTCGCAAGAGCACTCCGTTTGCCGGTCAATGCGCTGCTCAGCAGGCAGCGGAGAAGGCCTTGAAGTTCGGCATGAAGGACGTGGAGGTGCGCGTCAAAGGGCCTGGTTCGGGTCGTGAGAGCGCGATCACTTCGCTGCAGGCCGCGGGTCTGAATGTGAAGTTGATTGAAGAAGTCACCCCAATCCCGCACAACGGTTGCCGCCCGCGTAAGAAACGACGCGTCTAAGCAGCGTGCTGCCGGGTGTTTGTCGCCCGGTACATCCTCTCCCGAGTCCAACGACTTAACTACTAAAGGTTTGAACGACCATGCATATTCGATGGCGTGGAATGGAATTGCCAAGCACTGTCGAGGTCGATGCGGAAACGCTGACCGACACCTACGGTAAATTCGTCGCCGAACCGTTCGAACGGGGCTTTGGCACCAGCGTTGGCAATAGCCTGCGGCGAGTGCTCCTGTCCAGCTTGATCGGCAGCGCTGTGACTCAGATTAAAATCCGCGGTGCCCAGCACGAGTTCACGACTATTCCTGGTGTTTTGGAAGATGTCACCGACATCGTGCTGAACGTCAAGAGCCTGGTCGTTAAGAACAACAGCGAAGCGACTCGCGTGATTACGGTCGAAGCCGACAAGGCAGGTGTGATTACCGGTGCCGACGTGCAGGTCGATGCCGACGTTGAAATCATCAACAAGAACCACGTGTTGGCCACGCTGACCGAAGACGTGCCGTTCATGATGGAAATGGTTGTTGAAAACGGTCGTGCTTACGTGCCTTCGACCGAGCACAGTACGGGCGACCACGAGATCGGCATTATTCCAATCGATGCCGTATTCAGTCCGATCACGCGGGTGCGATACGAAGTCGAAGAGACGCGTGTTGGGCAGAAAACGAACTACGACAAGCTGACGCTTGAATTGTGGACCGATGGTTCGATCAACCCCGAAATGGCTTTGATCGAAGGCTCCAAGATTCTCCGCAAGCACCTCAACCCGTTTGTGCAGTATCGTGAACTCGGGCCAAGCATTTTCTCCGCGTCACGCGGTGGTGCTGGTTCCGCGGAAGCACAGCTCGACGCCAAGCTGAACATGACGCTTGGCGATCTGAAGCTTTCCGTTCGAGCAAACAACTGCTTGGAGTCGGAAGACATTCAGACGGTGCGTGACTTGGTTCAACGCAACGAAGATCAACTTCTAGAAGTGCGAAATTTCGGCGAAACGACGTTGAATGAAGTCCGCGAGAAATTGGCTCAGTATGGCTTGCACCTCGGTATGCGAGTTCCCAACAGCAGCGGAATGATGCCGTAATCTGGCCATTTCACTAGAAACTATCCCTACACAAATTTTTCGATAAAGAGTTCCTGTCATGCGCCACCGACGACGAGGCCGAGTGCTGGGCCGTAGCCCCAGTCACCGCAAGGCATTGTTCAAAAACATGGCCAGCGCTTTGTTCCTCACCGAACGAGACGCCGAGTTGGATGACAACGCTCCGAAGGTCAAGGGAAGGATCATTACGACCCTGCCGAAGGCCAAGGAAATTCGTCCGCTGGTTGAGAAATGCATCACCATCGCCAAGAAGTCTCTCGCCGCACAAGCCGAATCCGAGCAATACGGTACGACGGCCGAACGTGGAAGCGATGAGTACAAGCAGTGGCGGAAAAGCGAGAATTGGCAGAAGTGGGCCAACGCTCGAGCTCCCATGGTCACTGCCCGTCGTCGATGCCTGCAGTTGCTTGGGGATAAGCAAGCCGTTAGCATTTTGTTCGATACCGTGGCCGAACGCTATGTCGATCGTCCGGGTGGGTACACCCGCGTGATTCGGCTTGCGACCCCTCGACTAGGCGATGCCGGTCAACGGGCGATGCTGGAATTGGTTGGTACGAATGATCGGGTCCGACGCAGCAGCGAGCGTCCCGCTTTCGATGATGAAGAAACGGAAACGGAAGCCGAATCGCCCGCCGAAGAGCAGGCTGCGGCAACGTCCGAGCCGGCTGCCGAAGAGAAAGACGAATCCTAAGCGTCCATCGCTTGCGGAACACTGAATCGAACAGCCCTCGCTGCAATTATGCGGTGAGGGCTGTTTTCATTTCCGCGAGACGCGGAATGCCTTGGCGTTCGATTCGAAGCGGTTCTGTATTCGGTAACTTGACATCGTGGGGTTCGAGGGCCCCTGGGATGCGTTCTCTCCTGGAGTGGTGCACCTCGGGTATTGGCTTTGCGTTCGAAACGTTCCGGCAGCGATTGGGAACGGGCCCTTCACTCTCCTAGAATTCAAACGTCCAGACACTAGACTGAACCATAGCGGCGGTGCCTCGCAGCTCGCCAACGACGCTTCTGTCAACGATTTCGTCACTCGGCCAGGACCAATGAGCGAAGATTCGAACCTCCCTCCGCAGCAACCGGCGCCCCAATCCGACTCGCCGCATCTGAGGGCACGCATTCCCGACCGTGTGGCGGGAGGTACGTTCAGCACGGGGGCCATCGTCATGACGGGACCCCATGAGTTCGTGCTCGATTTTCTGCAAACGATTGGTCGGCCCCATCGCGTGGCCTGTCGAGTGATTATCCCGCATGCTGTGATGCCGCAATTCATCGCCGCGCTGCGCACCAATCTCGATCTTTATCAAAATCGTTTTGGGCCCGCTCCCACACCGCACGCGCCAGCCAATGAAGGACGCCGTCCGACGCCTCAGGAAATTTATGATGACTTGAAACTGCCAGACGAAATCCTCAGCGGTGTCTACTCCAATGGGGTCATGATTGGGCACGGTGCCAATGAGTTCAGCCTCGATTTTTTGACCAGTTTCTTCCCCCAGTCGGCTGTGAGTGCTCGCGTCTATCTGGCTTCCGGACAAATCCCGCGTTTGTTGGATTCGTTACAAAACGCCGTGGGGCAATTGCAGCAACGACAATCGCTTAGTGCTCCGGAAGAAGCTTCGCCCGAGCCTGATCTGCCTTCGTCATCAGGGGATGTCGAAGGCGGAGAGGAGCCTCCCGGGGATGATTCGCCACCGGAACCGCCTCCCGAACCACCCAACAACGGCGGCAGTGGAGGAACCTGGGTGTGAGCGACAAGGGGGCTCCTCTATTCAATGATTTGCCGCGCGGAACGGTCCCCGAGGGATTGCCGTTGGTGCTGGCCAGCGGTTCCCCGCGACGAGCCGCCTTGCTGACAGCCGCTGGGTATGCCTTTTCCATTCAGCCGGCCGACGATGAAGTGGAGTGCGGTATCTGCAGCCGAGAGACGCCGCCCGAGATGGTTGCGCGGTTGGCCTATCGCAAGGCCGCTGACGTAGCGCAGCATACTGGCTCTGCAGTTATCTTAGCGGCTGATACCGTTGCATCGTGCTATGGGCAGATTCTTGGGAAACCGAAGAACCGACAACACGCCAAAGAAATGTTGCAACTGTTGCGTGGGCGGCCGCACAGCGTTTTCACAGGCGTTTGCTTGTGGTGCACTGCGTCCAGTCGATGCGTCGTCGATGTTTGCCACACGCAGTTGACGATGCAAGCGGTGACCGATCGAGAACTTGAGGAGTATCTCGACACGCTGCTGTGGGAAGGCAAGGCCGGTGCGTTCGGCTACCAGGATGGCGTCGATTGGTTGGCCGTGACCGAGGGTAGCGAAACGAATGTCGTCGGTTTACCGATGGAACGTTTGGCAGAATTGTTTGATTCTTTCGACCAACATGCTCAAGCCATCCGCCCTGAAAACGCCCTTTGATCGTTCAGAGTCCGTCCGTCTTTCGGCAGCGCACCATCTCGCGGGCAAACGTCTCGCGGGCAAACGTCTCGCGGGCAACCGACTCGCGGGCAACCGACTCGCGGGCAACCGACTCGCGGGCAACCGACTCGCGCCGGCAGAAAGCGTTGGTTTGGCAAGCAGCGGTCACACCATTGATGTTTCAACAGAAGATTTTGTTTCTCCGACCTGTCCGCCAAGTGGCTCCATGAATAGACGACTCACCAAAGTTAGTAAGTACTTGACCTTCGTTCTCCGCCATCATCCTGAAGCGATTGGTCTACAGCTCAGTCCCGAGGGCTGGGCTAATACCGAAACCCTGGTTCAGCAAGCGAACGCACACGGCAAGTCGATCACGTTGGAGCAGGTCCATGCGGTTGTCTCCAGCAGTGAAGAAAAGCGGTTTGTCGTCAGCCCCGACGGGCAGCAAATCCGCGCGATCTAACGCTGGCTGAAACCGAGACACTGCCCAAGCGATCGCCGGGAACTCTTGGCAAAGTGGCTCGTCGATTGACCTTGCGATGCTTCAGCCTTGCAGGACTCGCCAGAAGGTGCCGATGAATAGGCTGAGATGAACGATCAGCAGGCCGAGTGACCACTTCGAGTGGATCGACGTCAAGCCTAGCAGGCTGGTGAATCCGCCCAGGCCGGAAATCATCAGCGCGCCGATTTGAAAGAACCACAACGCGATCAAGCCGAAGGGGACCAAGATCGCGGCAGATAGGACGGCACCTCCGGCAGTCATTCGCCACAAACCGGCTTCGAATTCACGTCGCATCTGGATCGCTGCGCGGGCTCGCATCAATACCACGGGTGGGTCTTTGGCGAACGGGGAGCCGGTACGAACGGGACCGACGCGGGCGTCCGAGACGATTTCCTCGAGCACAATTGTGCCCACGACCGCGTCACCGCTGTCGTCCGCGTCGACCACGCCCGACGTATCGGCTTGGGCGGCGGGCAAGTCGGTTGATGAATCTCCCGCGGGCGGGTTTGACGAAGGAGTAGGCTCAGCCATGGAAGCAACCGTGTTATAAGGAAGTTCCATTGTAGGCTGGTCGCGGATCGTCAGCGAGCCCGCGATGCGTTCGGCTGGCTACGCACTTCGTCGCCGTGTCGACTCGAAAGAATCGGCTGCGGGTGGCTCGGTTGCTGCGGTTTCCGCTTGCGGGATTGCTGCAGGCGAATTCCAACTGCACAGGACGACCAGTCCGGCACCCGCAACGATCGCTACATCGGCGACATTGAAAATGCCAGTTCGCAGCCAACCGATCCCCAGGTTCAGAAAATCAATCACCTGTCCGTTGTGCAGCAAGCGGTCGATCAAATTGCCAATGCCGCCGGCAAACAGCAGGCCGACCCCAATGAACGGCCCGCGATTACGGTGTGGATTTGCGATCAAGAACCAGCCCAGCCCCAACATCAGCAGCAGGTTGAAACCGATAAACAGACTCCGGCGTGCCCGTTCCGGCAATTCGCTGCCGAAGCTTAGGAAGCCCCCGGAGTTCATTGCATAATGCAAGCGTATCGAATCCATCGCAAAAGACTGCGTCGGCGCTGAGCGAAGTGTCGCTGTAGCCCAACGTTTTGTCCCTTGATCGGCTGCCACGCAGATGACCACCAAGGCGGCAGCTAGCAGCAGGTTTTGCAACCGTGCACGCGCGGTCATTGCAGATGGCTCGGAGCTCACGGCGGTTTTTCAAGCAAGAGTCGTGTGGTGGCAGGCGGTACATCACAGCAAGCCGAACGCGGAAGCTTTCTCACACTAGCAAATTGACCAGCCCAGCGTTAACGCCAATTTCCGCTCGGAAAACCTTCCTTAGTTGGATGCCGATCCTTCAGGCTTGGGTTTTATTAGGCAGTGGAACCCGACGCAGGCTTCTTCGTCTTCGCGTTCGATTTCGGCTGCTTGCAAAATTTGATTCACTTGGGCTAGTCGAGCAGGATTGAGCGCCGCAGAGACCACGCGCTGCTGGCCGTCCGCCCCCATGATGACAGTGGTCAAGACGGCCACGGTATCGTCGTGCTGGAGCGCCTCGAGGATGTGTCCGCCGACCTGTTGTTCCGCGTTCTTGATCGTCGTGACAAACCGAGTCAGTTGAGCTTGGTCCACCTTGGGAGTTGCTTGCAGCGGCAACTCCGGCGAATTTTTTTCAGTGGGAATTTCATCATTCATCAGGCACCAACAGGGAAAGAGCGGCTCGCTCGGATAGCACTTTATCTTAGTCTAAACGGCTGTGAGTCCGGCGCCTGTACGTTCCTGCTTCGCTTGCATCAGCAATGACGTACCAAGTCGCTAGACTTTGCCGTTGTCAAGCAGCAGGGGCAATCGGTAGCAGGTGCAGTCGGTGCGTTTCTGTTCTCGCACGCATCCTTGGCACGACTGTGACATGCCCGAAAAGATTCGCAGCGGCTCCGGTGCAATCCGTTGCCTGAGGAGTCGTCCGTTTCGTGGGATCCATGCGTGGCGATCTTGAGCATTTCGGCGGTGCGGCATGCGACGTCGCCGATGGTCTTCCAGGCTTGGTATCGAAAGGACGGTGCGTTGGGCGATCGAAAGGGGCGAGAGAAGTGTATATGGCCATTTGGTTATGATGATTGCCAAGAGTAAAATGCTTCCCTTTGATTCCGATCCTCATTAGAAATGATCGATGTCCGAAGATGAATTGAAGCCTCGCGGGCGTCGGGATTTACCGGGTGATCTTGAAATGTCTCCCGTGCGGGACCCGAATGCCACCCAGCGGGCGCGGCCTCGCCTGCCTCTGCAATCGCCGTCTGCCGCCACTGAAATGCCAGCGATTGATGGCTATCACATGGTGCGCAAGCTCGGGCAGGGCGGAATGGGGGCGGTCTTCTTGGCAGAGGATCAGCAGCTGGAGCGGGAGGTGGCGGTGAAGATCGTTTCGCAGACCTTCCACAAAACGGCAGCGGTGAGGCAGCGATTCGAAGGCGAAATTCGCGCGCTTGCGGCGCTGCAGCATACCTACATCGCGCAACTGTTTTCCGCGGGGACCTATCAGGGCTTGCCGTACTTTGTCATGGAGTTCGTCAATGGCAGCACCTTGGAGGAGCTGGCTCGTGAGCCGATGAAGCCACCATTGGCGGCGCGCGTCGTCGGGCAGTTATGCGAGGCGGTCGAGTACTGTCATCAACAAGGTATTTTGCATCGCGACCTCAAGCCGTCCAACGTGTTGCTGCAACGGCGACCGTTGGCAAGCCAAACATCCACGATGGACGGCGGGCAGATTGCCTCAGGTCAATCCGTAGCCACGGTGCGCGACCTTCCAGCCGAACACCTCAAGCCACCGACTGTGGGGCTGTCGGTCGATAATGATCAGACTCTGTTGCCGCAAGCGTCACCTCAGGCATCACCGCGAGTGGCCACTGCCTACTCGGACGCGAGTCCCATCGGCATCGAGAATTTCGTGCCGAAGATTGCCGATTTTGGTTTGGCCAAAGTGATCAATGCCGATTCCTCGGCGACCCAAACGGGCGAGATACTGGGCACGCCTGGCTATATGTCACCCGAGCAGGCCAGCGGTGTTGTGAAGGCACTGACTCCCGCCTGCGACGTCTATGCGTTAGGGGCGATTCTCTATCGATTATTGACCGGGCGTCCGCCGTTCGCCGCCTCGGAACCTTTGCAGGCGGTGATGCAAGTGCTATCTGACGAACCGGTGCGACCGCGGGCTTTGGTCGCCAATGTTCCTCATGAACTGGAAACCATTTGCCTGAAGTGTTTGGAGAAAAATCCTAGCCGACGCTATTCGTCAGCGGTGGCGATGTTTGACGACTTGCGCCGCTATTCAGAGGGTGTGCCGATCGCCGCCAAACCGGCAGGTTGGTTCGAGCGATCGGTCAAATGGTCCAAGCGTAATCCCACGCGGACATTGGCATATGTCGGCACCGCGTTGCTAACACTGTTGTCGATCGGTGGGCTGGTTTGGCATACAAACGTCTTGTCCGAGGAGTTGGCCAAGACGCGCCGATTGGCGGACCACGGTTCCGAGTTGTCAAAGTGGCTGATCCAAGATCACTTGACGGACTTGAATACGATCGCAGGGACGACCAGTAATCGACATGAACTGATTCAACGCGTACAGAGTTACCTCGATGCGAGCGTTGTCGATATGCCGCCCGACAGCAAGTACACCAAGCAGCTCGGCTATGCCTACATGCGACTCGCGGCGGTATCTGGGGGCGACGACCAAAACAACTTGGGCGACTTGAAGACAGCCGAAGCAAGCTATCGAAAATCATTGCAACTGTACGACGCCGCCTTGTCGCAAGGGGCTGCAAAATCGGAAATCCGTAAACTAAAGGCGGACACGCTCTTGTCGTTGGCCGACGTGTACCGCGAACTGCAGCAGCCCGAACAGAATGCTCGGTATTTGGCAATGGCTGGTGAACAACTGCAGTTTATCGGTGCCGATGACTGGGACGGCCTGTTCCTGCAGATCCAATGGATCGAACAGCAGGCTGAGCGGGCGATGGCGAGCAACGATTTTGAGACCGGTCTCCAGCAGCTAGACGAAGCGCACCGCTTGTTGGATACGGCCACCGAAGAGGCTAACCAAGAAGAAGTCGAGAATCAGCGGATCTGGTTGGCGAGTACTCGCAGTCGATGTCTCGAATTGCTCGGCCGTTTGGACGAGGCGCTCCAGTCTTACGAAAACACGGTCGCGCTCGCGAAGGCGGCCAGCGAAGCACAGCCTGACAATGCCTTGGCTAAACGACGGCACGCATCCACATTGGTCCAGCACGCCGATATCGTCTTCTCCAGTGAGCAAGTCGAGCAATCGCTCGAGCTGTATCAGCAGGCGTTGGAGATCATCGAGCAGATGTACAACCAGGATCCGGCAAGTGTCGAACTGGCGGTCGATTTAGCGCTCAAGCATTCGCGTGTCTGTACCGTCCAGCGTTATCTGGAAAACTTTGCTGCGGCCAACGAAGCTATTTCCAAAGCGATTCAGCTGCACGAGGAATTGAACCAGCAGGGGAAATCTGGCCAGTCGTTGCAGCAAAGCTTGGCCACATACCTGTTGTCCAAAGCCGACCTGTGTGTGGCAACGAATGACTATGCCACCGCCGAGCTTTATTTCGATCGGCATGAGGCTCTTTGCCACGCCCTGCTGGAAGCGAATCCCGATTCGCTGACGGAACTCAATCAGTTGGCCGAGCACCACTTTCAACGTGGCGTGATGCTGGTGAGACAGTGGTTCGGCCAAACACATGACACGGAGGCCAAAAGTCTGCGGGCCAGTCCTGAGTACCTAGCGTTTCGAAAACAGTTTGACCAAAGCCTGGTTTTCTTCGAGAAAATCAAAACCACCCACGGCTTGGATTACCACCAAGAGCAATACCGCCAACAGGTTGTCAACCTGCTGGCGGTTGTCGAACAATCGATCGACGACATGATCGCAGCCGAACAGCAGGCTGCGAAAGAAGCGTCGTGACGACGCTAGCAAGGCGGTTTGTTGGCAATACGCGTCGGGGGCTGCCAAGACCAGTGCCCGTCCGGCGAATAGCGTGAAAAAGACCCCCGTCCCCTTTTGTGGATGATGTATCGCAGGAGGGGGGAAATGGATAGAATTTGGGTTTCTGTTCGTCCTTTTGTGCTTTGATTTATGGCTAAGAAAACGAGTTCCGGTAAAGCGGTGGCTTCCAAAGCGGCGAGCGATTCGGCTGCGAAACCCGAGCGGTCGATAGCGTTGGCCGGGTATCGCGAATCGGTGGAATCGATTTGTGTGGCGATCATTCTGGCGCTGCTCTTTCGCAGCTTTGTTGCCGAAGCGTTCGTGATTCCAACCGGCTCGATGGCTCCGACGTTGATGGGGGCTCATAAAGATCTGTTCTGCAACGAATGCGGCTACAACTTTCGCGTCGGTGCCAGCGTCGAACAGCGCGACCCCCAAACGATGCTGGGGCAGAATAACAAGGCTCAATACCAGCACGTGGTTGCCGGTCGGTGTCCCAATTGTCGAAAAAACAATGTGCTTAGCTTGGCGAGCGAGCCGAATCACGACACCTTTAGTGGCGATCGCATCCTTGTCAGCAAGTTTGCCTACGCCTTGCAAGAACCGCAGCGCTGGGATGTGATTGTTTTCAAGTTTCCCGGAAATCCGAAGCAGAATTACATCAAGCGACTGGTCGGACTACCCAATGAGACGCTGCGGGTACACCACGGCGACATCTTGACGCAACCTGCCGGCAGCGACGATTTTACGATCGCGCGCAAGCCCGACCATAAAATCCTCCCGACATCCCACTTGGTGTACGACACCGCTTTCCAAGCCGAGGATTTGCTGGTGGCCGACTATCCCAGCCGCCTGCAGCCGTGGGACGTTGGCGCCCGGGTGCCTCCTAACGATTCCTGGTTGGTGAAACGGACCCCCGAGGGTTTGACGGCTACGGTGCAGGCTGGCAACGCGCCCAAATGGTTGCGTTACTTCCATAACTTGCCAACCGATGCCGAGCGATTGCAGGTCGACTTGGGGCAACGGCTGGAAGGCGTGAATCCGTATCGCAGCCAAGCGATCACCGATTTCTATCCTTACGATTCTTATGTCACCACTGACCGTAATTTTGTCCGTGGGGTAAATGGTTTCAGCATGCAGTACCAAGATGGCGAGTTGCCCCGACGGACATACGACAACGCACGCATGAACGGGGCTTTCCACTGGGTGGGGGACTTGACCTTCGAAGCCGACTTGCAGACCGACGCGGCGGCCAAGCAACTGATTCTTGAGATCGTCGAGGCTGGTATTCTCTACCAGTGCCACATCGACTTGGCGAACGGAGACGCGGTGCTGTCGATCAATGGCGAGCAAGCCGAAATGTTCGACGGGGGCCTGCTGACCGTTGCCGCGAGTACCAAGGTGCGTGCCGGTGGCAGTTACTCACTGCGTTTCTCGAACGTTGACCAGCAACTGCGGTTGTGGGTCAATGGCAAAACGATCGTCTTTAACGCGCCGCCGGCGTTCCATCCCGAGACGTTTGCAACCGACCATGGTTCGCGGCCTCACTTCACCGTCGCCCATCCGCTCGATGCTGCACCGGTCGGCCTGGCTGTTGTGGGCGGCACCGCCACCCTGGGGCATTTTCAGTTGCATCGCGATCAGTATTACATCGCCACCAATGGCAGTTCGCCGATGGAAGATTACGACTCCTTGCAGACTCCCGATGCAATTCACACGGTGCTGGGAAATCCCGAGCTGTGGGATTCCACGACTCTGTGGGCGCAGCGCCGAATGATCGAGTTCCCGTTGGAGGCGGATCAATTCTTTCCGATGGGTGACAACAGTCCGGAAAGCAAAGATGCACGCTGCTGGGTGGACAATTATTTCCCGTCGGTCCCCGATCAGGATGCATACATGTATGCACGCAGCAGCTTTGTGCCGCGGGATCTGTTGGTTGGCAAAGCTCTGTTGGTCTTTTGGCCACACCCGTGGAACCGGCCCGTGCCTTACACGCCCAACATCAAACGAATGAAGCTCATTCGATAACGCTCTGATTCGTTCACGAATTGCAAGGAAGCAACGATGACTACGGAACCGATCCTGCAAGCGATCGATTTGCAAAAAACGTATGGTCGCCGACGCGTTGTCGATGGGGTCAACCTGCATGTCGGCGAAGCCGAGATTGTGGGTTTGTTGGGTCCTAATGGCGCGGGGAAATCGACGAGTTTTCGGATGATCTGCGGCATGGTCGAACCGGACCGCGGACGCGTCTTTTTAAGTGGCCAAGATGTCACGAATTGGCCGATGTTTCGCCGAGCTCGCGACGGTGCGATGGGCTATCTGCCTCAGGAGCCGAGCGTGTTCCGCAAATTGACAGTGGAGCAAAACATTTCGGCACTGTTCGAATTGTTAGGCGTTGGTCGACGCGAACGGAAATTGCGGACCGACCAATTGCTGGAGGAATTCAATATCACGCACATTCGACGCAGTCGTGCCTCGGGCCTATCGGGAGGCGAAAGACGCCGCTTGGAAATCGCGCGCTGCCTCGTTTCCGATCCTCGCATCGTGATGTTAGACGAACCGTTTGCGGGGATCGATCCGGTGACGGTCCAGTCGATTCAAGGGGTGATTCACCAACTGCGCGACGCTGGAATCGCGGTGCTGATCACCGACCATGCGGCGCGGGAAATCTTGGGGACGGTCGATCGCTGCTATGTCATTTCCAAGGGGCAGGTCTTGATCGACGGCAGCCCGGACGAAGTCAAGCGCCACCCGCAGGTCCGCGCCGAGTATCTGGGCGACATGGATGGTGCGAGTGGTGCCGCGGCATCCCCGGTTGCAGCAGAAACCACCGCGGCCGCAACCACCGCAACTTCGATTCCGGCTCCGCATTTTCGCACGTCAGGCGAAACGCCAACAAACGATGGGCCTCATCGACCCAAGCGACGCATCACCGATGTGTGAGCTGCTGCCGGGCTGCGTTGTTTTTACTAGCGGGTCGAGCCGACGATAAAGCCGAGGATCGCGCCAACCAACAGGCAGACTGGAATCGTAATCGCCAGTGTGATCGCGACGACTAAAGCGACCGAGGGTTGAGAGGAGGGCAAGGGAGGCAGCGTCGAGGGGGCAGCCCCAATTTCTACCGGTCCGCTGCTCGAGACCTCTTCGGCGGCCGTCAGCTCGGGGCCCGACGGCGCGGTTTCTTCTGACGATTCGCTTTCCGCTGGAGGCGGCGGTGTGGCCCAGTGACCATTGTCAAATGGCCGTTCGACTACGCCCGCGACGCCGCCTGCCCAAGGTTCCAGACGCTCGGCGACTTCCGCCGCGGTCGCGATTCGCCGTGCGGGATCTTTTTCCATCATGTCAGCGATGATTTCGACCAGCTCTTCATCCAATTCCGGCACGAACTTGCGAGGATGCCAAGGCGTCTCCTCGCAGTGCCGCCGACACTTCGACAAGCTATCCCCGCCTGGGTAGGGGACTTTGCCGCAGATCGCATAGTACATCGTGCAACCAAGCGAATAGATGTCGCTGACCGGTCCGATCTGCAGCGGGCTGCGTATTTGTTCCGGCGAGATATAGTCGACCGTTCCGACGATCTTGCCAGCACGTGGATCGTCACCCAACCCCATCGACCAAGCGGCCAAGCCGACGTCGGAAACCTTCGCGTGGCCATCGGGGGTGACCAGGATGTTCCCCGGCTTGACGTCCCGATGGACCAAGCCCTGGCGGTGGGCATAATCGAGCCCCAAAGCGGCTTGCATGATCACCGAGGCGGCTTCATCCATTGGCAGCGGCCCGCGTCGCCGAACCAGTTGTCGCAGGTCGGTCCCTGGTACGTATTCGGTGACTAGATAGTGGACGCCGCCATCTTCACCGGCATCAAAGGCGCGCACCAAGTAAGGGCAATCGAGCCCCGCTTGCAAGCGAATTTCGCGTAGGAAGGATTCGCGGGACTCCGCTGTCGAGCGTTCCGATGGCAAGACCTTGACCGCTGATTCGCGTCCCATCACCTTGTGGACCGCTTTGAAAACCTGCCCCATCCCGCCTTGGCCGATCCAGTCGGTGATGACGTACGGCCCGAGCGTTAACTTGCTGCGACCGGCCAATAACTGGATTGCCTGATACCGAGTCAGCACGCCCGTTTGGACGAGCCAATCGGCCAGCCGCTGGTCACGTTCCTGCAGTTGGTCCAGCCCGTCTTTCGGCTTGTCCGGGTCCACTCCCGAGCCCCCCTCGGCCGCCCGTTGCTCGGCCATTTTCCGCAGCACGGCTTGCTTCGCCGTCTGCCACTGCGTTTCCGATACCAAGCCACTCATAATGGCTTTGACGTGGAACTGCGAGGGTTTTGTGGAAGCGGGTGCGGACACGTGCAATGGGACTCCGAAGAAAGACGGCTCGGCAATCAGGCCGACGCCGCGGCGGTCGATTCTATACTAATTCAGCAGAAAAGTCGGTGCGGTCTGACTGCGTGTAGGCGAGCTCGCCGGAGCCGCTCGGTCGACTCAGTCGGCGAAACGCTGGCGAGCGCTCAAACGCCAAGTCACTCCCAACATTAGCAGCCCATTGAGGATTGCGGAAACCACAAAATAGCCGATCACCAGCATCCAATTGCCAACATTAGCCGGGACCGTCTTTTCGGCGGCTAATTGTTCATCGAGCGGTAGGGAAAACGCCGCGTTGAACGGACTGGCAATCCCAAACCATTCGGCTTTGGCAATCGTGGCTGCGTCGAAGTCGAGGATCGACAGCAACAGCACCAACGCCATCGGAGCGGCATACAAAAACAGCAGCACCGCGTAGGTCGACATCAGACTGATCGAGGTCTTGCGAGCAAACGCGCTGCAGAACATGGCAACGATCGCGTTGGTCACGCAAGTCATTCCCACGATTGCGAACATCAACAGCAGCGACAGCCAGTTGCTCCAGAAGTCGCTGACCATCAAGCCGCCAAGCAGCAGCGGCCATAGCAGAAAACTGGTCAGCACGGCCGAGACACGAAAGCCGACAATCAGCTTGCCCCATAGAATTTGCCCGGGAGTGATCGTCGTGGTCAGCAGCAAATCGAGCGTCTCGCGTTCTCGTTCGCCCGTCATACTACCAGCCAAAAAGACTGGGCCGATCAGCATGTTGAAGACGATCACATAGACCGCATACCAAGCGCATCGGTAGGGCTGGGCGAAGAGCAGCCAAGCCATCAACGGAATCGCTAACAGCATGCTGATTTGGATCACCAGTCGCAGCATCAACGTGCCTTGGCTGAAGATTTCGCTGTGGATTTCTTTGTCATACACCGGGTTTGCACCGTCGGCCATCAACTGTTGTTTCTTCGGCGGAGCGAACAGTCGGTCGGGAAATTGGTCACGTTGAATCACCAGGCCCACCGCCTGTTCGGCTTCGCGTTCCAAGTCGACCACCTCTTTGCCTTCGCTGCCCACGTCGGGCGGATAGAGCATCCGCGCTGCGGCATTGCTGCACAGGAGAATGACGGCGGTCAGTCCATAGGCGGGGATCACCAGCAGCGCTAACTTTAATCGTAGTGCCGCGTCCGATTCCAGTGACTTCCAAAACAGGACGCCGACTAACACGAGTGCCAACACAACGAGGTAGCTGACTGCCAGTGAAGCGCTTGTCCGTTTGAAGTAACTGCTCGCCGCGATGCCGATGGCCCCAAATAGAATGACCGAAACGATCAGCCCGACGTAGGCTGCCACGACTTCGTAGACGCTGACGCCGCCCAGCGGCAGGCACAGCACGATGATCGGCAACGAAGCGACGATCAGCATGCCGATGTGCGTCAACGCGGCGACCATTTTGCCCAGCACGATCGCACCCGGACGTAGCGGGCTGGCCAGCAACATTTCGTAGGTCTTGCGTTCTTTTTCCCCCGTGATCGCGCCGGCGGCAAAGCTGGGAGCCATCAGCGAGGCGATCACGTATTGGCCTAAGAAAAACAGATCGACCAGTTTTCGCGCCGAGCGAGGATTGCCCGTCAGGTCGAGCCGCTCCTCGCTGGGCCAAGCGATCAGCACAACCACCGCGAGCAGCAACTGGTACAGAGCCAACAGCAGAAAAGCGCGACGGGTACGCAAATTGACTAGCAATTCGCGTTGCAGAACAGGATTTTCAAACAGGTACATGCGGCCCCGCCACTCCCGGTGTCACGACAAACGATGCGGATGTTTTAGCTTAAAATCACCGCCGTGTGTGTGGCCAGCGACCGCCGAATGGTTTCTGCCGCGCGAGCCCAACCGAGACCATTTCAACCTGGCCGTGGTGCAGCGACGGGGAGCTATTCCCAATTCAGCCCCTCGGGCAACCGATTCAAAATCTCCGGCCCCTGTTCGGTGACGACGATCATATCCTCGACGCGCACCGATCCTTCCAGTCTCCCGTACAGACCGGGCTCGACGGTGAAGACTTCACCGGCGAGCATCGGCCCGCCCCCGTCGTCCAACAGAATCGGCTCGTGGACTTCCAGGCCGATGCCATGTCCGGTGCCGTGCTGGATCGTCGGCTCGTCGCTCACCTGGCCGCGTGACAGCGCAAAGCCGTGACGCTGTTGCGTTTCGATGACCGCGTGATGGACTTCGGCGGCGGCGTTACCCGGCAGTAACTTGGCGATCCCGGCCGCTTTGGCTTCGACGACGGCGCGATGCATCTTCAGCACCGTCTCGGTCGGCGTACCGTGGACGACTGTCCGCGTGCAGTCTCCCCAATACCGCGTCGACTCGTCTCTGGGAAACAGATCGACGATGATCGGCACTCCGGTCCGCAGCGGTCCGGTACCACTATCGTGGCAGTCCGCGCTGTGAGGCGCGGTGGCGACGATACACCCGTGTCCCATCGTAAAATTTCGCTCGAGAAAAAAGGCTCCGATCAGCCCCTTCGCACGCTCGCTCGTCAGCACTTCGCCGTCGTGATGCAGCGTTCCCTCGGCGTCTGCGGAACAGCGAGCGATCCATCGGCAAAGGGTCTGCATTCCCTCTTCGGTGACTGCCTGAGCTCGCCGCAAATATTCGATCTCCTCGGCCGACTTGACCCGGCGATCGATCACTCCCAGGTCCGCATCGTAGGCGACTTCGATGCCTGCTTGCATCGCGTGCCAGGCAAAGATGAATGGCAACGAGCGATCAGCGGTGATCTGCGAGATCCCTTCGCGGCGCAGGCACTCGGCCGCCGCCTGAGCCGTCGCGGTAGCGCGATCGGGATCCAGACCGCCCGCCGGCGTGAAGTCGGCAGGGCAAGCCACGCGATGCGGCTTGCCGACTGTCCGAGCTCGCTGCATTTCGATGTCGCGAATGATTAACGTCGCTTCCCCATCGAGTGACAGCCAAGCCGCAGGGTCTCCGGCCGCCATCCCGACGGCTCGGTACAGCGTTGGGTTCTCGGCAGGAATCCCCGCCAGCAAGATGTTTTTCGTCATGATTTGCAAAGGGTTTGTGAAGTTTGGACGTGCCCGAGTAGACAGGATAACCGCTGACGATGATCTGTCGCGGGGTTGCTAGCAAACAGCACAGGGCATTTTCGCGAGTGTCGTTTCCTGGAAACTTCATTATTGGAGTTTTTCTGGCGGAAACGTTGGCCGTTATGCCTTGTGGACGCCGAACTACCTTGCTGTCCGCCAAAGCGGGTCTAGAATTAGAAATGTGGGAAGAGAACTCAACCCACTTTCCTTCGATCATTCACCGGCAGAGGGACCAATTTTTCGGGCTGGTCAAAGCCACCTTAAAGGCTTGTGCAGAAGCACGCCGAGGCTTTCACCATTCTCCCAGCGGCTCCGTGTTTGCCGCCGACGATCGAAGGATTCTATATGACCGATCGCCACGGTGCATAACTGTGGCGATCGGTTTTTTTTTGCAGCGCCGAGACGGGGGCTAACCATCGGGCGGTGGCGAGTTACTCAGCTTGGCGATTTTCCAGAATCATAATCTTCTGCCAAATTTTCCGGCTGAGCGAGGTGGTCAGTTCTTCGATCTCGCTGACTGCGGCTAGCGACGTTGCGTCGTCAAATCGCTGGACGTAGAGTGCTGCGATTTTGCCTGTCAGCGACAGCATCTCGGTGCAGTAATCGAGGTACCGATTCAGTTGCAGCGGCGACATCTGTATCTGCGGCGACGTCGGCGTGTTTTCCCACTTGCGAAACATCCGTTCGGGATCCTTCGTTAACTGATGCATGTCGATGATGTGGGCAATCGAACGCAGTTCGTGGATGGCGGCCAGGGCGCGTTGTCGCTTGATGCGTTTCTCTAGGCTGAAAAGAAAGTAAATTGCAGCACCCAACAAGACCGCTTCGTTGCTGATCGATTCGACCAACGGAAACAGATTGCTCGGCTTGGCGGCATCGTCGTCAAGCTTTGCCTTTTCGAACGTGAAATAGACCAACAGCAAGGCTGAAACGACCAGCAGTACCGTCAGCCCATAGCCGACGTAACGGAGCGATCGAATCGGCTTTTCGATCCAATGCGCACGTTGGCTAGCTTGGCGAGAAACATCCAGTAACTGCCCACAGAGAAGGTATAAGCCGGACGTGGGAAAGCGTTCGCCAATGCGGCGTTGGAGCCGAGCGACGGTCGCGATGATTTCTCTGTCGCGCAGAATCATCTGCGGGGTCTTGAGCGTCGCGTCGGCTGATGAATCGTCAGCTGGCGGGCGTCCCGCGGGGGGCGACGATGGTGTTTCAGGAGCGGCGATGTTAGATCTCCAAGAACTCTTCGAAAGCTTCCCGGACAACCGATTCGTCCGGCCGGTGCCCCGTCCAAATCTCCAACGCACGTGTCGCTTGCATGATCAGAAGATCCAGTCGCGTTAGTGCCAACAAACCTTGCTGTAAAGCATAACGAGCCAGTGGCGACGTGCTGGTGGTCTCCGCCATATCGATCACCAACGCTGGCTGGCTGAGTCGCTGAAGTAGTGACTCCGGGAGCTCGGTGGGCTGGGCACCTTGTCGACCGCGGATGATGATTGCGGTAGTCTGGTCGATGGCGTCATCCACGCGATCGACTTCACGCCAATCGAGTCCTTCGTGCGGCGCATCGAGAATGGGTTCGGTAACCCACCAGCGATAGCGATCGGTCTGCATCAGCGGACGTAGCGCCGCACGCATTGTGGGGCAGTCGCCCAACATCGCAATCGAGACTTTGCCCCGCGCGTCGGGCTCGGGGACCGCGTCGGCAATCGCGTCGGAAATCGCCGCACTCTTGAGGTGATGTCCGGTCAATTGGCCGTCGGGCTGGCAAGCAATCATGTCGACCTGCTGCGCCGCGGCAGCTTGTTCACTGAGGCCATCACAAAGACCGACGACCCCCTCGCGATGCGGATGACCGACCATCACGCCCAGAAAACCCATTGCTCGCACACCACGGATGGCATCTTCCAGGCGTTCCGCGGTCACATCGAGCGACAGAAATCGCCAATCAAGTTCCGCGGCTGCCAGCGCCCGCTCGCAAGCGAATTGAGTAGGGTTGCCGGCGATCGGATGGCCGATCACACAGGCTATCGGCTGAATAGGTAGGTCAGTCACCGGCGGTTTGGCCCTCGAATGGATTTGGCGGGACTATTGTTATCCGCAGCAAGGCCCTCGTATGCAATCGGGCATGCCCCCAACAAGGCCTGCAGGTTAGACTCGACGTGTCGGCCGGGTTTCACTTTCCCGTTTTATTTCCCTAGCCAAACCGCAGCCCGTGCAGCTCTTTCGTCCCGCTCCACCGGTCGAACCATCCTCTGCTCCAGAGAAAGATGGTCCCACCCGCAATGACTCCGCCAGCGACTTGCTTGACAGTGACGTGCCAGTGTTGGGCTGGACGTCGGCCGCTTGGTTGATATCGCTGTTCGGATTGCAGATCGGGCTTGCTCCGCCATCTCCCGATCTCTCGCTAACCGTCGCCGCTTGGTTGGGAGTCATGTGGAGCGGTTTGTCGATTGCCACCTGGATCTTAGCTCATGGTCGGCGGTCGCTGTTCGCCTATTCGCTGTTAGTCGGCTGCTTGGGTTGGCATGTCTATTGGATGCACTCGGTCATGCAGCAACCGCTGGAGCGGTACATTTTGTCGATGGGCGGTTTGGTGGTTGTCCAGGCATTGTGCGGGCATCTGCTGGTCGTGCCGGTTTGGCGGTGCCGGATCGGTGGCGAGCCGCCGGTTCCCTACCCGTGGCGACGTCAATTCGGAATCGCGACGCTGCTTGTCTTGACCCTCGTCTCGGCGTTCATTTTCGCCGCCGTCAAAGACTACCAGACGCCTGACCCTTTGCATTATTGGGGCACCGCCACCGTAGCGGTCGGTCTGGCTGCAATCGCCATCAGTGGTCAACGGGCTTTGTTCGCACGTCGCTATCGCGCAACCTTGGCGACGCTGTTCGTGGTCTTGACCGGCGTCGTTTTCTGGAGCATTACAGCGCTAGCCGAAGTGCGCGACGCCAACTTTTACTCCGGCACACCCACGCCCAAGTCGGCTACGACGTTCTGCATTTTGCTCGTCTTTGCTGCGGGCATTCTGGGAGCAGGTTTGTGTGGTCACTGCGACCGAGCGTGCGGCGTGAAACGGTCCCGGTAGCAGCTCACCTCTGCCATCGATCCGACGCCGCCACGGTTCGGTAATTGCTTGTCCTGGCACCTGCAGTGCGGTAGCTTGGGAGCAGAAGCCCCCCTTGTCGTTCCTCGCTTCCCACACCGCCACCCTGTTGGTCCTGCCGGAGGATCTGTCGTTGTCAGACTTGTTGTCGTTTGCTTTCGCCAATCTGTACCGCTGGCCGGCCACAGCCCGACCTTTGCTGGTGGGGGCGTGCTTGCTGGGCTTGCTGTCTGCCGGCAATGTCGCGCAGGCGGAGTCACCATCGAAGCAGGCTGCAGTCACGTTGACTCGCTTCATGCAAAACCACTGCATCGATTGCCATCAGACGGCCGAGCCGACTGCGGGTCTGAATTTGGAAACGTATCGGTTGAGCGATCTGGATCTTGCCACGTCGGAACAGATCGTCAAACGCTTGCGAGGCCGTCAGATGCCGCCCCCCGCGATGGGGCAGCCGACCGAGGCGGAATATGAACAGGCGCTGGCGGTTTTGGAGTCGACATTGGATACCCACGCCAAGACCAACCCTCAGCCTGGTCGGACCGAATCGATGCGGCGGCTGACGCGAACCGAGTACGGCAACGCGATTCGTGACTTGCTGGGCATCCCGATTGTCGTCGAAGATCGACTGCCGGCCGATGAGTCCAGTCATGGCTTTGATAATGTCACGGTCGGCGAACTCTCCCCGACGTTGCTCAGTCGTTACGTGGCGGCGGCGGAAAAGATCAGCCGTCTGGCGGTGCCCGTTCCGCAACGCGCCGCCGATGGCGTGACGATCCGCGTCCCTCCCGATGTCACTCAGCAGGGGCACGTCGAGGGCTTGCCGCTAGGAACGCGCGGCGGCGCAGTGGTGCAGCACTACTTTCCACGCTCGGGCGAATACGAAATCGAGCTCCGCTTGGCGCGTGATCGCGACGAGAAAATTGAGGGGCTCGATCAGCCGTACGACATCGACGTGTTGATCGATGGGGCGCCGGTGCATCGTTTTCACATCCAGCCACCGCAGGGCCGCCGCGATGACAGCCACGTCGACGCCCACCTCAAGCAACGGCTGCGCGTGACCGCCGGCAGCCACACCATCGGAGTCACCTTCCCGCGGAAATCGGCGTCATTGTTAGAGATCAAGCGACAGCCTTTTGATGCTTCGTTTAACCGCCATCGTCATCCGCGTCCTGCACCGGCGGTGGGACAGATTTCCATTTTCGGTCCGCTCGACGCTATTGCTGAGGACGCCGACTCCATCTCGGAAGTCGCCGAATCGGGGCCGTTGGCGGTCCGTCGCCCCGCCACCCCGGCCGAGGCCGAAGCGTGTGCAACGGACTGGCTGCGGCCGCTGTTGCGACGCGCCTACCGGCGGCCGATCACCGACGCGGACCTCGCGGCTCCGCTGGCTTTCTTTCGCCGCGCCAATGCTGCCGATGGCTTTGACGCCGGCATCGAAGCGGCCCTTGCCGCGGTGCTGGTCAACCCTTACTTCCTGTTTCGTGTCGAACACGATCGCCCGACGACAGCGGCAAACGAAACCGTTTATTCGATCAGCGACATCGAGCTCGCTTCGCGATTATCGTTTTTTCTCTGGAGCAGCCTCCCAGATGACGAACTGCTCGATTTGGCCGAGACGCAGCGGCTGAGTGAACCGGCGACGTTGCGACGACAAGTCCGCCGGATGTTGGCCGACGAGCGTTCGCAGGCGCTGGTCGATAACTTTGCTTCGCAGTGGTTGTACCTGCGGAATTTGGAATCGATCACCCCCGACCTGCGAGCCTTTCCGGACTTTGATCATAACCTGCGAATAGCCTTTCGACGCGAAACCGAATCGTTGTTCACGGCGGTGCTGCGCGAGGACCACAGCGTCTTGCGGCTGATCGATTCGCCCGAAACCTACTTGAACGAACGGCTGGCCAAGCACTACGGGATCCCGCACGTTCGCGGCAGTCACTTCCGCGCCGTCGCAACTTCGCCGACCAGCCGACGTGGCGGTTTGTTGCGGCATGGCAGTATCCTTATGTTGACTTCCTACGCCACACGAACGTCGCCAACGGTCCGCGGGAATTGGATTTTGAAGAACTTGCTCGGCACGCCGCCGCCGCCACCGCCGCCCAATGTGCCCAGCCTGGCAGACCCCGCGACCGCGACGTCGCACGTTCAAACCCTCCGCGATCGCTTGGCGCAACATCGTGCCGATCCGGCTTGTGCCAGTTGCCACGACTTGATGGATCCGATCGGGTTTTCGCTGGCCCATTTCGACGCCCTGGGACGTTGGCGGGACTTTCAAGAAGAAACCGCGATCGATGCTCAGGGACGCATGCCCGACGGCACCGAAATCGATGGAGTCGACCAGCTAGAAGCGGCGATTTTGGCGCGGCCCGAGATGTTTGTCGGGACGCTTACCGAAAAATTGCTGACCTTTGCCCTGGGGCGCGGCATCGAGCCCACCGACATGCCGGCGGTCCGGCAGATCGTGCGAAATGCCGCTCCGGACAACTATAAACTTTCCGATCTGCTCGAAGGGATCGTCTTCAGCCCACCGTTCCAGATGAGAGCCCGGCCATGATGTTTCTCCAACGTCAACTGAACCGTCGCACCCTGTTACGCGGTGCGGGAGCGGCCGTCGCGTTGCCGTTGCTCGACGCGATGATCCCCGCGATGCAAGCCACCGCGGCGACCGTGGCGAGTGCTTCGCGGTTGAAGCGGATCGGCTATGTGTATGTCCCGATGGGGTTTCATCCGGCGGCTTGGAAACCCGCCGGCCAAGCGCTCGAGCAGCTTCCGACCAGCCTACAACCTCTGGAAAAGGTCAAGCAGCAATTGACGGTCATCAGCGGAATGGATCTGCAAAACGCCTATCCGGGATCGCACGCGACCAGCAATTCGGCGTTCCTCAGCGCCGCACGCGCTAAGCTGACCGAAAGCACCGATTACCATCTCGGCACCACCGTCGATCAAATCGCCGCCAAGCAAATTGGACGGCGGACTCAACTGCCGTCACTCGAGCTGGCGATGGATCTACTGACCACCGTCGGCCAATGCGATAACGGCTACGCCTGCGTCTATCAGAACAATTTGTCGTGGTCTTCACCGACCACGCCGCTGCCTGCTGAAGCGCATCCGCGAATGGTCTTTCAATCTCTCTTTGGTGACGGTGGCTCTCCAGCCGAACGACGTGCCGCCCAGACGCGTCGCGCCAGTTTGCTAGATAGTGTGACCGCGGAAATGCAACGCCTGCAGCGGAGCCTGGGCGCAAACGACCGTAATAAAGTCAACGACTACCTCGACAGCATCCGCGAAGTGGAACGACGTATTCAGATCGCCGAATCCAACGCTCTCGACCATCCACTGCCCGATTTGGATCGTCCGGTGGGGGTTCCCGAATCGTACGCCGAGCACGCTCGGTTGATGTTTGATCTGCAGCGTCTGGCGTTTCAAGGCGACATCACGCGCGTGACGACGTTTCAATTGGCGCGCGAAGCGAGTACGCGGACGTACCCAGAAATTGGCGTTCCCGAACCGCATCATCCGATTACGCATCACGGTAAGAATCCCGAGAAGCTCGCCAAGGTCGCCAAGATCAACCAGTTTCATGTCGGTCTGTTTGCGGAGTTCTTGGAGAAGCTGCAGGCGACGCCCGAAGCCGACGGAACGTTGCTCGATCACTCGGTGTTTCTCTACGGCAGCGGCATGGGAGACCCTGACCGGCACGACCACAGCAATCTGCCGATTCTGGTCGCCGGCGGCGCGGCGGGCCAAATCCAAGGGGGGCGTCACCTCGAATTCGGCCAGCCGACGCCGTTGTCGAACCTGCATTTGACGCTGTTGAATCAAGTCGGCGTGCCGCTCGAAACCTTTGCCGATAGCAACGGTACTGTGGATGAACTGTTCGATCCGGTGACCCTATGATCGGCTGTGCCTGGGGTCGTCGAGTGGCGCTGCGCGGGCTGGTGCTGGCCGCTTGCTTCGCCGGTTCGGTGCTGTCGCTTTCGGCGGCGGAACCGAGCGCTTTGATTATCGCTGCGAAAAACCAAGCTTGGCAGCAAGTCAGCAGCCTGCTGGACGAGGGGCACGATGTCCATGCCAAGTCACCCGCGGGGATGACCGCGCTGCACTGGGCAACGTTCTGGGGGCAGGAGTCAGCCGTCGGGCAATTACTCGACGCTGGCGCCGACGCTCGGGCAGCCACGGAGTACGGGGTCACTTCGCTGGAGCTTGCTGCCACGCACGGACATGCGGCGATCGCCAAAAAGCTGCTCGACCAAGGGGCCGATGCGAACCAAAGCTGCCCCAGCGGCGAAACGGTATTAATGCAAGCCGCACGGACGGGCGATCGAGCAACGGTGCTCACTTTGATCCAGCATGACGCTGATTGGAATGCGACGGATCCGCGCGGGCAAACGGCCTTGATGTGGGCTGCCGCCGCGGGCCACGCCGAGGTGGTCGAATCATTGTTAGTCGCTGGTGCGGATCGAGACACCACCCTCGCTTCGGGCTTTTCCGCCCTCCATTTTGCGGCGCGCGAAGGCCAGCAGGATGCCGTCGAACGTTTACTGAAAGCCGGAGCGGACGTGAACACCGCGATGACGCCTCGAAACACCTCGGGGCGGGCACCGCGAAAAGGAATGAGCCCTCTGATGCTGGCGGTCGAGAGCGGTCACTTTGACTTGGCGCTGCGGCTGGTCAAGGCGGGGGCGGATCCAAACGATCAACGCAGTGGCTATGCACCGCTGCATGCCATCAGTTGGGTACGGAAGCCGAATCGTGGTGATAATGTGGACGGCGATCCTCCGCCTCGAGGCTCCGGTGCAGTGCCTAGCCTGGCGTTCGTGCGCGAGTTGGTCGCTTGCGGCGCAAATGTCAATTTGCAATTAGAGCGAGGCCGTGGTGGCAACGCGCGTCTGAATACACGCGGCGCGACACCGCTGCTGTTGGCCGCTGCGACCGCCGATCTGCCGCTGCTGAACCTGCTGGGGGAACTCGGTGGCGATGTCACCATTGCGAATGTCGACGGCTGCACGCCTCTGCTGGCCGCTGCCGGCGTAGGGGTTTTTGTTGCTGGAGAATACGCTGGCGAAGCCCCCGAAGTGTGCGCTGCGATTTCGTTCCTGCATCACCGTGGCGGACAACTGAATACGGTCGACGACAACGGTGAAACGGCGCTGCATGGCGCGGCTTATCGTAGCTTTCCCAAGGTTGTCGAGCATTTACTGGAACTGGGGATCTCACCAGCCCTGCTCGCGCAAAAAAACAAGCTTGGGTCGACGCCGCTCCAGGTTGCCCAAGGAAAACGCCCTGGATCGTTCAAGCCGGATCAAGCTACCATCGCGGCGCTCCAAGCGGCTCGCGCAAACGCGACGTCCGACGAGCTTTCGGATTAGAATGATCCGACCTGTCGTGCCGGTTTGCATTCCCAGGCAAAGACGCTTCACGGCTGGGCCGGCAGGGTTCCATTTCTTTCCAGTCCTCCAACGATTCCTCCAACGAGGAACGGTTCGCAATGATTTCACACCTCCTAAGACTAGCGTGCCTTTTTGTAATTGCAGTTCACTGCCTCCCGACAACAAAGGCCGACGAACCGACGCCGAAAACCGCACCGGTGAAATCGCTGATCCTTCCCGGCGAGTCTTTCCTGGTGGAAGATCGACCGGCGTTCATCTTCTGGCCGGCGGAATCGCTGCGGCAGTTGCCTCAGCCATGGATCATGTACTGCCCCACCCTGCCACGGTATCCCGACGTTCATGAAAAGTGGATGCATCAGCAGTTTCTGGATGCGGGGATCGCGGTGGCGGGGATCGATGTCGGCGAAGCCTACGGCAGCCCTACCGGCCAGCAGCAGATGACCGCACTGTACAAAGAGCTGACCGAAAACCGTGGCTTTGCCAGCAAGCCTTGTTTGTTTGGACGCAGTCGTGGCGGGTTGTGGGTCAGCAGTTGGGCGATCCGGAATGTCGAAAAAGTGTCGGCCATTATTGGCATTTATCCTGTCTTCGATTTGACGACCTATCCGGGGCTCGACCGCGCGGCACCGGCTTATCAACTGTCCGCCGACGAACTTCGCGATCAACTGGCGGTCCATAATCCGATCGCGCTTGCCGATGGGCTGGCCAAAGCCAAAATCCCGATCCACATCATTCACGGCGATGACGACCAAGTCGTTCCACTAGCGCAGAATTCAGCCGCTCTGCTGGAGCGTTATCGACTGGCCGGTGCGGAAGAATCGATCACGCTGCATGTTGCCAATGGGCAAGGCCACAGTTTTTGGCCTGGTTTCTTTCATTACCAACCGATCGTCGACTTTGCGATCCAACACGCCAAGCAAGGCGCCCAACCGGAAGGGAAATGAATCACTTTCCTTTGCTCTGATCCAGGGGGTGGGCGTAACTCCCGTCGGCCCGTTCGCCATGGCTTGCCAGCCTGCCCCGTGGCGGGAAGGATAACGGTATGAACGATTTTTCTCCCGGTTACGCCGTCGCTTTTACCACCCTTCAGCGTAAAGAATGCCGCGACGCACGGTTGGTGCTGGAAGCCATTGGTTTAGATGTCGAGACGACGCGACAGGCGGGCGAGTGGCTGGTGCTGGTGCCACAAGAGGAATTGCCGCGGGCGATCGCGGAGTTGGACGCGTATCGTCAAGAGAATCCGCAGCGCGCTGACGAGCAAGCGGCTCCGGTGCCGGTGTACGGCGGCGGTGTCGTCGGAGTGTTGCTCTATGCGATCTGCCTCTTGCTGATCGATACTTTCGCGAGGACGCGTGGGTTGGACCACGATTGGTTGGCTGCGGGAGACATGGTCGCGGGCCAGGTCTTGTCAGGGCAGTGGTGGCGCGTCGTCACGGCGCTGACGCTCCATGTCGACGCGGGGCATATTCTTTCCAATCTGGTTTTTGGCACCGTGTTTGGACTGTTGGCCGGCAGGGTCCTCGGGGGCGGCGTGGCTTGGCTGACGATCGTCATCGCCGGTAGCCTAGGTAATTACATGAATGCTCTGGTTCAGCCGGCCGAGCATACGTCGATTGGAGCGTCGACCGCCGTCTTTGCCGCACTCGGCGTTATCGTTGCCCATGCTTTGCGTCATCGGACTCCGGGGCCGCAACGCGCGCTGCTGCGGTGGAGCCCACTGATTGGAGGCGTCGTGCTGTTTGGCTTGTTGGGCATCGGCGGCCAGCGCACCGATGTGATGGCTCATCTGACCGGCCTGCTCGCAGGCATGTCGATCGGCTGGTTCGGCAGTCGCATCCCCAATCGTTGGCTGAGCAACCCGATCGTGCAAACCTCCGCCGGCATCTTGGCCATCGCCGTGGTCGCCGCCGCGTGGCGGGTCGGTTTGAAAGCAACCGGTTAACAGGTCTCGCAGGGCAGCGCGTTGTCAGGCACGCCGTTTACGACGACATCAGCAGCGACCCTTCAATCGGAATGAATCGGCTGGCGGCCTGCACCAGACTACCGGCGGTAAGTTTCTCAGCCCCGTAGACCTCCACTCGGACGCCATAATCGGCACGCAGTTTGTGAACCAGCAAATCAAAGTCGCCGTCTCCAGAAACCAACACCGCCACATCGACTTGGCTAGCCCGTTCGAGCATGTCGATCGTGATCCCGACATCCCAATCCCCTTTAGCCGAGCCGTCACGACGCTGAATGTAGGGTTTGAGTTTGATTTCGAAACCGATGCGTTGCAGGATCTGTTGAAATTGCATCTGCTTCGGATCTTGCCGGTCAATCGCATACGCAATCGCACACACGACTTCGCGACCCGCGGTAGCTTGCGTCCAAAACGCTTGGTAGTCGAAGTGGGATCGATGCGCTTGTTTGACGGTATAATAGACGTTTTGAACGTCGACAAAGATTGCCAGTTTATCCATTCGTTGCCATTGCTGTTAGTTATGGTTTCGGAAATCGACGATCCTCAATCAAGCACCGCAGTCACTGCGACAACGATCACGAGGCCGACCCAATGATAACGGAACCAGCGCGCACCACACCCACCCACTCGCGATCGAGTGCCGATGTCACAGCGCCACACGTTACAGCACCTCACACCGAAGCACGTTCCACGCCTTCACGATTGTCTGGAATTCGTCGTCGGA
>Ga0102938_10000310_pt1 | contig 35069 bp, 35 predicted proteins | sample SalPonR2_B_D2_MG_FD_84516 | JGI IMG/M metagenome (GOLD analysis project Ga0102938, IMG submission 84516) | Salt pond soil microbial communities from South San Francisco under conditions of wetland restoration - Salt Pond MetaG R2_B_D2_MG | ecosystem: Environmental > Aquatic > Marine >...
AAAGCTGGGTCGAGCAGGGGGCTCCGTATGCGGAACACTGGGCGTTTCGTTCCCCCGTTCGCCCCATCCCGCCAGCCGTTCCAGCCGATGCCACGGTGCGGAATCCAATCGATGCTGTTGTGCTTGCCCAACTTCCGTCGCAGCAACTTGCCCCGTCGCCAGCCGCCGACCGCACGACACTCATTCGCCGCCTATCGTTTGACCTGACAGGCCTTCCACCGACCATCGCCGAAGTCGACGCGTTCCTCAACGATTCTTCCGAACAGGCTTACGAGAAACTGGTCGACCGACTACTGAAGTCCTCCCGGTATGGCGAACACATGGCCGTGCCCTGGTTAGACGCGGCACGTTACGCCGATACCGATGGCTACCAAAACGATCGTTATCGCTACATGCACGTGTGGCGCGATTGGGTGGTGATGGCGCTCAATGAGAACAAACCGTACGACCAGTTCATTGTTGAACAGATTGCCGGCGACATGCTACCGGACGCAACACTGAAGCAACAAATCGCGACCGGCTTTTGTCGCAATCATCGCATCAATTCCGAAGATGGCTCGATCCCTCAAGAATGGCATGTCGAGAATGTCGTTGACCGCGTCGATACGATGGGAACCGCCATCCTTGGGCTGACCGTGGGCTGCGCCCGCTGCCACGATCACAAGTACGACCCTTTATCGGCCAAGGAATATTACCAACTGTTTGCCTACTTCAATAACGCCCCGGAATGGGGCATCGGTCCCAACAACGGCAACAGCCCTCCGTTCATCACCGTTCCGAAATCGTGGCCCGATCTGACGCCGGAAGAAAATATTGCTCGGACGCCTGCAGCTCTGGAACTTCGGCCGGCCCGCAAAGAAGCCGGCAACGGTTTGGAGCGGCCGCAAGCGGGCAACGCGCAGACCGTCATGGTGATGCATGAAATGGAAACGCCGCGGCCGACCTATTTTTTGCAGCGAGGTCAGTTCGATCTGCCAGACAAATCGAACGTGCTCGCACCCGCCGTCCCAGCAGCTCTCAGCGGTTTCTTGGACCGGACACCGCGGAATCGGTTGGAGTTGGCGGAGTGGTTAGTCGATCCTCGGCATCCGCTCACGGCGCGGGTCGCCGTCAATCGGATGTGGCAGCAATTCTTCGGCGTCGGCTTGGTCAAAACGGCTGAGAATTTCGGACTGCAGGGCGAACCGCCCAGCCATCCCGATTTGCTCGATTGGCTGGCGCTGGAATTGATTGACAGCGACTGGAACGTAAAAGCCGTCCAGAAACAGATCCTGATGAGTGCGACTTATCGTCAGTCGAGCGCTGTCTCACCGGCACAAATCGCCGCCGATCCTGACAACCGTTGGCTTGCGAGGGGGCCCCGCTTTCGGCTGCACCCTTTCGCGCTGCGAGACACAATGCTGGCCAGCAGCGGCCTGTTGGTAGAACAGATCGGAGGGCCTCCCGCGATGCCTTACATGCCGCCGAAAATCTGGAGCTCGATCTCCAACAACAAGTACAAGCAAGATCAAGGTTCCCAGCTATATCGCAGAAGCATCTATACCTTTTGGCGGCGCACCATTCCACCGCCAAACATGGTTAACTTTAATTCCGCCGAACGAGAGGTTTGTGTGGTGCGCAAGGACCGCACAAATACGCCACTGCAAGCCTTAACGCTGATGAACAACATCACCTTTGTTGAAGCAGCGAGGTGTCTTGCGGAGCGGACGCTGCAGCAGACCGCCGACCAGACCGACGTGCTCGTGTCTGGATTTCGGCAACTGATGGCACGCCAACCAACCCCCGAAGAGCTCCGCTTGATCCAGCAAGCCTACGAGACTTTCTACCTGCGATACGAAACCGACGATGCGTCCGCTTTGCAACTGCTGAGCGTTGGGGAGCAACCGCGTGACGAATCTTTGGACGCGTCGCGACATGCTGCCTTAACGATGACGATGTCGATGCTGATGAACTTGGACGAAGCGATTACAAAGGAATAAACAGCGATGCATCCGGTCCGTGAACTGCAAACCCATCTTCATCGGCGACACTTCTTTGGTCGCGTTGGAGTCGGCATGGCCGCACTATCGACGCTCCTAAGTGGCTCGTCGGCGGCGAGCGCCGCGTCACCGGCAAAATCGAGTCGTGGCTTGGCCGAGTTGCCTCACTTTAAACCGCAAGCCAGACGGGTGATCTATCTGTTTCAGTCGGGCGGACCATCTCAGCTTGATCTGCTCGATTACAAGCCTCACCTGCAACAACGTTTTGGCGAAGAGGTCCCGCAATCGATCTATCCCGATGAGCGGAAGACTACGATGAGCAATGCTCAGGCCGCGTTTGCCACCACGCCGAGTTTGTTTGCATTTCATCAACGTGGTGAATCGGGTTTGTGGTTCAGTGAATTGCTACAACACACCGGGCAGTTGGCAGACGAACTGTGTATTGTCAATTCGATGCACACACCGGCCATCAACCATGATCCGGCGATCACGATGCTGCAAACGGGGTCGCAGATTCCAGGCCGCCCCAGCGCGGGCGCGTGGTTGAGTTATGGCCTGGGAAATGAGTCGTCAGAACTGCCAGCGTTTGTGGCGATGAGTTCCAGAGGCTCAGGCAAGACGGGTCAACCTCTGTACGATCGTTTGTGGGGCAGTGGTTTCTTGCCCTCGGTGCATCAAGGTGTGAAGTTTCGCAATCAAGGCGCCCCCGTACTGGACATCTATGACCCGCCGGGCGTCGACGCCCAAACACGCCGCGCCATGCTGGATTACGTCCGCGAGCTGAACGAACGGAAGTTCCAGCAAATGGGCGATCCGGAAATCCAAACACGCATCGCGCAGTACGAACTCGCCGGTCGAATGCAGGCGTCCGTACCCGAGCTGACCGATTTTCGTCAAGAATCCGCGGCGGTGTTACAAGCCTACGGTCCCGACGTGAAGCGACAGGGTAGCTATGCCCACAACTGCTTGATGGCCAGGCGGTTGGCCGAGCGCGGCGTGCGGTTCATTCAACTGTTTCACCAAGGCTGGGACCAACACAATGCACTGCCGAACCAGATTCGCAAACAATGCAAAGATACCGATCAGGCCACCGCAGCGTTGTTGAAAGACCTAAAATCCCGTGGAATGTTGGAAGATACGTTGGTGATCTGGGGTGGGGAGTTTGGCCGCACGGTCTACTCACAAGGTAAGTTGACCAAACAGAATTATGGCAGAGATCACCATGGAAATTGTTTCTCCGTGTGGTTGGCCGGTGGTGGTATTCAAGGGGGCATGACGTACGGAAAGACCGACGATTACAGTGTCAACGTGGTGGAGAACGGCATGGAAGTGCATGACCTGAATGCAACGATGTTGCATCTCATGGGGATCGATCACGAACGTTTGGTATTCCCCTTTCAGGGACGCGACTTTCGGCTCACCGACGTTCATGGCCGAGTGGTCGAAGAGATCCTCCGCGTCGGCAATAGCTAGCCGGAAAAGGAAACAGGGCTTGATTTGCACCGCCACTATCGGCGCGGGTGTTTAGACCGACGGACCGACATAGACGGTGATCGCCCCGGGGACCAGATCGAAATCGACGGGCTGTTCCTTAATGGCTTCTCCATCGAGGGCAAAACGCATCGCGGGCTCCGATGTTAAAGCAACGTGTTTTGCTTGGCGAAAAATCACCTGCTCGGACTCTAAAAAACTGGTTAACAGCGTTTTCGAAATGATTTCCGCCATGTCCATGACCGTGCCATCGCGAATAATAATCAGATCGAGCCATCCGTCACTCGGCGAAGCGACTGGCGCTACCGGGATACCTCCCGCATTGGTGCGTCCATTGGCGATAAGGATCGCCCAGGCGGTCAGTTGAAAAGACTCATCATCGGCCTGCAGGCTTATTTGGTAAGTCTGCATGTCGGTCAGTACATCCACCGCTCCGCGAATATAGCTGAAGGAGCCCCAGGCCTGCTTGATCTCATCAGTCATCTGCTCGCTGACTCGAACGCTATTTCCGCCAGCGGCCACGTTCGCATAGTAGCGTTGGTAATTCGACGCCGCCGCTCGGATCACATCCATGTTGGTTTTTCGCTGTTCGAACAGCAGTGCGACAGCGAGTTCGGGTTCGATGGGGATAGCCAAGCTTCCCGCAAAGTCGTTGGCGGTTCCAAATGGCAGGATGGCCAGTTCAGGACGGTTTGCCGCGGGGATCGACATCAGCGCATTGACCACTGCATTGACTGTCCCATCACCTCCTGCCGCAATGACGATTCCGCATCCTTTCCGCACCGCCGCGTCAACCTCCGCGGCAAGGTCGGTCTCCGCACACAACTCACACTCGGATAACTCGACAAATTGATTCAGTCTCTGCCGCACGACGGCTATCGAATCAGCGTTGCCTGCCTTCTTGTTCGTTATCAGCAGGCCTTTTCCCATCGCTCTTAAATCCTTTGTTGAAGCTCTGTGGTTTCTGCCATGCCCATTCCTGAAGGTTGTCGCCGCCCTCAATCGAAAGCGGCACGTTGAATGCGCCACAACGGCGACTCAAACGGGCACTGTCCAGCTAAGCTCAGCCACGCAACACGCTTCGTTTGGTCCATTGGTAGACACGCAGTGGTGGCAAGTTCATCCACACCGTCTGGACCTGCTGCAAATCGAAGAAAGGCCGCGCGTACTGTTCGACATGGCTACGCAACTGGTAGGCGATTAAGACCCCATTGTCTGGCAACGCTCTTGCAATATTTGCCATGATTGCATGGGCCGTGGCCGGCGGGACCGCCGAAAAAGGAATCCCCGAGACGATCACATCAGGTGCTGCAAATCGATGCTGATTCACGAACTGTTCCAAATCCATGGCATCTCCCAACTGCACCGCGAGGCGTGGATCGGCAATGCTCTGTAAAGCGGGGATGAATTCGCTTTCCAGTTCAATGGCTAGAACTTGACTGTCCGGCGAAGCGTGCTGCAACAGCGCCGCGGTGGTGTCTCCGGTCCCGGGCCCCAACTCGACAATGCACTTCGCGTTGCGAATACAATTTCGGTCGGCGATGCAATGCGTCAGGGCCGGTGAACTGGGGAAAATCGTGGCCACTTGCCGCGGTTTCTTCATCCATGCATGAACGACCGCAGCCGTACGGGCAGGGTAGGGCGTTTGCTTCGAGTTAGCGGCGTGAATCGGCACCTGACGTCTTCCTAAAAGATTCTTCTCTAATGATGCTTATGAATTTTACAGTTTGGTTTCCGCGTAGTCCGTCAAGGGAAGCTCAACATAGCATTGTAAAGCAGAGTTCGCCCGCTGCATCGCCCATATTGACTTCCGCGTAGGTACCAGTATGGCAAATCGGATGCCAGTTCTTGCCAATCTCAGACCTTCCGTTGCGACACCGACCTAGAGACGGGTGGGTGCGAGCTTTCATGATGAAAGCCAAGATAAAAGGAAGCCAGGGTATAGAAAGCGGGGTAGGCTAATGAAATCCAGAATAGCCAAGGCGCAGAGAAGGGATAGCTGGGCAACATCGCGACCATCAAGATTACCCAGAGAACCGCTCCGCTGAGCAACCAGACTTTCCAGCGTCCGGGAGCCAAATTGGGATAGATCAGCCGAATCGGCGAAACGGTCAAGATGCTTAGTCCCCACAGCAGCAGGCCGCTGATCCAGGGGCTTGCCTGCACGCTGATTAGTCCGGCGTAAAAGGCAAATACGTTCCAGTAAGATGGAAAGCCGCGAAAGAAACCACCCGCTTCATCCTTGGCTTCGCGATGGGCAAACCCAAACAAACTCGCCCCCATCGCCAAGCTAACAGTCCATTGCGTTCCGGCAGGCAACCATCCCATCCGCCAGATCAACATCAATGGAACAAAGGCAAAGGTGAGGTAGTCCAGCAGATCGTCGATCGTCCGTCCATCGGTCGCCGACGCATAGTGCTTGACGTGATACCGTCTCGCGAGCGGCCCGTCGACAGCGTCGATCAGCGTCGCGACGAGCAGGTAGAAGAAGACCGAGCGTGGATCGCAATCGCGCTGCGTAATCTCCTGCATGGCGAGTGCGGCTGGAAAAATCCCCGCCGCCGTAAGTCCATGCACGGCGTAGGCTTTAATAGACCGAATCGTTGGCAGGGAGGTCATGAAGTTGGGCCGCAGGTTTGCCGCAAACCGTGAAGATCAAAACGGGGCTCAGGCATCTGCACTGCCAACGACAGCAAACTCCGTTCCGCGTCGGACGTGTCTATCCACGGCGTTGTCGGCTGACATCCCACGCGGCCCCAAAATGTTGTTTGGCACGAGGCTTGCTTTCAAGATTGCCCGCCGAGGAGTCGGTTAGCAACCGTTCAGCGCGGCGGGTCGCCAGTTCGCAGGCGAACGCATGTCCCATTCTTTTCGGAACCTCATGTTCGGCGCTAGTCTTCAAGTTGCTTGCCTGCTGCTGCTGCTGATCCTCTCGGCCGGTTCGCTGCTGAACCTTAGCACTTCGGCGCATTGGTTTGTTCGAGGCTGGGATTTCCCTCGGATGCAAATCCTGACGATTGCTGCGCTGGCTGCCGGCATTTTTTTGCTCGTCCAGCTGGCATCGAGCCAATCGTTGGGAGAGACTTGGGTCTGGCTGAACGGCGGACTGTTTGGCTTCTTACTTGCTTGGCATGGCTGCCGAATTTTGCCGTACACACCGCTGTGGAAGAAGCAGACCCTTTCCGCTCGAGCTTTTGACAGCGGGCAATCTCTCCGGATGGTGATTAGCAATGTTCAACAAGAGAACGCACAGCATGAAAAGTGGATCGCAACAATGGAGCGTGAAACGCCCGATATTGTGCTGGCAGTCGAGATCAATGACCGCTGGCTAGCCGATCTGAAAAGCTGGATGTCCCAGTACCCACATCGAATCGTTCGGCCGCAGGACAACTGGTACGGGATGCTGCTCGCTTCACGTCTGCCGTTGCTGGACGCCAAGTTTCGCTTCTTGGTTCAAGACGACGTGCCGACGGTCGATGCCCGCGTCCGCTTAGCGTCCGGCAAGGAGGTAAGAGTGATCGGCGTCCATCCGCGTCCTCCAGAGCCCAAGCGAGACAATGATTCCAGTGCGCGAGACGCCGAACTGATGGTGCTGGCTCAAGAACTGCGCAGTCAGACCGAACCGGTTGTGCTAGGAGGCGACTTAAATGATGTCGCTTGGTCTCGTACGACGCGTCTGTTTCTGCGGATCAGCAATCTTTTGGATCCCCGACGCGGACGGGGCTTTTTTAATTCGTTTCATGCCCAACACTGGTACATGCGTTTCCCGCTCGATCACGTCTTTCATTCGCCGCACTTCACCTTGCGGGACCTGCGGCGATTGAACGGAGTGGGCTCGGATCACTTCCCGATTCTGATCGACTTGCAATACGAACCTGGCATGCAGAGCGAACAAGACGCCCTACGGGCAACCGAGGCAGACCTCCAGCAAGGCCAAGAATTGATCGACAAGGAAAAGCCATTCGAGACGCATTCCCGCTGAGGATCTTCACCCAAGGAATGCCTGTGCTGGCCTCGGGGAGTTGCCTCCCGTTGGCCTTGGCATTGGATCAGCAGTCAACGTCAAACAAACAAACGTTTACAGTTCGCGGAAACGAATGTTCTTGTATTCGGCCCACATCGGCTTGCCGGCATGCAACTGCAGGCCGAGTTTCCCTTCGCGGAGTGCCCACTCGGGATGCTCGTCGGTAAAGTCGAGCACCAAAGTGCCGTTCATATAGTGCTGGATGTGGTTGCCCTTGGCAATGATGATGACATCATTCCAATCGTTCAAGCGAAACAATTTTTTGTAGCCGGCAGCATCGATCAGTTTTTCCTCTGCGACCTGCTTACCGTCGGCGGTCCAAGTGGCCTTTTCACCAACCAAGCAGATGCGGCCTCGCTTGCCACCTTCGTCATAAATGAAACCCGATATGTTGGGAAAGTTATTTTCATTGCGGATTTCATGTTGGTAGCCGCGCAAGATCCACGCGTTGGCGGGCTTGCCCTCGGTGATGTGGCGGGACCGATACTGAATTCCCGAATTGTTGGTGGCATTGCAGCGAAACGATAACCGCAGCTCAAAATCTTTGGTCGCACCCTCTTTCCAGATCAAAAAGGTATTTCGATTGGCGCGGTTTTCGTTGGTGGTTTCGCCGTGAATGACACCATCACGGACCGACCATAAACGTGGGTCGCCGTCCCATCCCGACAGGTCACTGCCATTGAATAGGCTGGTCATCTCGGCTTCGGGGGGAGCGGCCCGAGCGGCATCTTCGGCAACAGCGGGGGTGAGCAACAGCAGGCCGGCCAACGAGGCAAGTAGTAGACGGGAAACAGAAACGAGCATGTGCATATCCATGAAGTTTGGAAAACGGTTGCCGGGCAGTTTCGCCAGGCAAGGACGTAAGGGTAGCCAGCGGTAAAGTATGCTCTAACGCTGAGCGTAACTCAAATGGTCACGCGAATTCGGGTCCCCCGATCGATGGCCGACTCGATCGCGACGGCTCCCCCGACCGCTTCGGTACGACGCGTGATATTCCTCAGCCCAAAGTGGCCGCTCGGTACGTCGTCAGGGTCGAAGCCGCGGCCGTCGTCTTGGACAACCAGCTCGCAGTGCTGTCCACTGCCAGTGGTCGTCACAACAATGCGTCGTGCTTGGGCGTGCTTGACCGCGTTTCGGATCGCTTCTTGGGCAATCCGATAAAATGCCAGAGCAACTGCTGGCGGGAGCTCTGCAGCGGTGGCCTGGAACTGGAGGTCAATGATCACGTCATGCGGCGGCAGGCCGCTGGAAACGTAGTGCTGCAAAGCCGATTGCCAGTCGGTTCGCTCGAGCTCGGGGGGTTGATTCTCGGTAATCAACCGGCGGCCCTCCGAGGTCGCCGTTGCGAGATATCCCACCAGCGTGGCGAGCTGTTCGGCTCGATCGGGATCGTCGCAGGTGTCATGCAAACGTTCGGCTTGCATGCGGGCAACGAACAAGAGTGGCAACAGCGAATCGTGCAGCTCGTGGGAAAACCGCTCTTGCTGCTGATCGAGCAACGCGCCGAGCTCTTGGGGCGCCGTCGGCGATGATTTGTTAACGGAAGATGTTTCGTTAACTGAACCAGCCTTTTTTGTCGAAGCTGGCGATGGCTTTTTCTTCGCTGTCATAGATATCAAACAGCTTGTTGAGCTTGGTGATCTTGAAAACCTCCATCACGTTGGGCGAAACGTCGGAGAATTTCAACGAAATCCCTTGAGCTTTGCAGGTTTTGTTGAGCATGACCAATTTGGTGATCATGGCAGACGACATGAACGAGACGCCGCGAAAGTTCAAGACCAGCCGCTTGTGAATGGCCTGAGGCACAGCCTCCTGCAATTCGCGTCCCACTTGTTCGATGCGTTGGCTATCCAGGATTTTGCCGTCGGTGAAATACACCACAACGACTTGTTCTTTAGCTTCAACAGAGATTGCCGACATACTGCCGTCTCATTCAGAAAAAGGCCGAAAGCATCGCATCCGGCACGGGCGGTGAACTCAAAACATTAGGGCATAAGATAGCAACCAATCAGGGTGCAAGCAATTCAACCAAGACGTTAAATGTCGAGGTCGTTCAGTCCATCGACAAGTTGATCCAAGTCCGCACTTGAAATGCGCTCTCGGCGGGCTGCGGCGGGCTGCGGTTCGGTACGCGTTGCCTCGGCATTTGACGGTTCCGGGGTGGCGGAGCGGTCGATGCCATGGGAGTGGCTAGGTGACTGGGCGGAATCGATTTCCTTGGCCGCAGGCGACGCCACGGGGCTGGCTGGCAGCTTTGCGGGCGAAGAAACCTTTGAGTTGGCCGGAGCCAAGCCGATCGGCACCGCCACGACTTGCAGACTAAGCAAGATTTCGCGGAGTGCGTCGGCGATCGCGGCGCTGGATTCAAAGTCACGCCAGCAGAGGCAGAAGATCCGTCGTCCGCCGCCCGACTCGGCTTCTCGATCGAACCGATGTGCGGCGCGGCGGCCGACGATCTGCAGCGTCCTTAACGCGGCGATGGCCTCGGTCGGTGGATGTTGCGAAAGGATCACGAAGTCGCGATCGAGCGACTCCAGAACCAGCCGGTCGGTACTCGACAGGGATTGCTCGCCCAAGGCTCCGATCAAGCTGACGTCGATGCCGGCGGTCCCCATCAGCTCCATCACCGTGTCGGTTTCTCTAGCCTGCTGCTCGGTGGAGGCTCCGACGGATTGGCTGAGGACGACGGACAGGCGGACGGCCATGGAGGAATCTCGGGAAGATGCGGCAAGGAACGGGAAGACGCTAGGGGTGCGGCGGAGATGGCGTGACGGTCGAGCAAGCGTTCGAAATCATCGTACAAGGCAAACCAGGCCTCTCGCAGGTTAGGCTGCCGCTCGGACCACCGCCGCTGAAAGCACTCCATCAAGGGTGCATGATACTCACTGCAGTCACGCAGCAGATACTGAGTCAACCGTCGCGCGAGCGGTTCGTCTGGGGCGGATTGCCACAACGTCTCGGCCCCCGGCACAGGCTGATGGGCGGTCAACAGCAAGCAAGTATCGCGACGCTTCCAGCTTGCCAAAAAGATCTTTCGCAGCCATCGCGGTAGTTGCTCAAAACCATCGACGATCAATAACGCTCCGCTTTGGCGGCGACAGCACGACGTAAACAGAGCCCGAGGCCACCGCTGTCCCGCCTGCAGTCGGTAATGCGACAAACTGGAGAACTCGTGTTGCAGCAACGGCAACAGCGTTTGCAGCAAAGTCGACTTGCCACTGCCGTGCGGTCCGACCAACGCTCCACACCGGCACACTTTGATGCGATCGAGCAACCGTTCCGGTGAGAAGGGTGCCGGACTCACGAACGGTACCGCGCCAGGTTTGATGAACCGCGTGGAAAACGGATTCGATGGCCGCGTGACAGGGCCCCTCATCCGATCGATCACAGCAGCGGAACCTGGCATACCAGGGCTCAAGTTGCCCTCACCGGGGCTGCAACGAAGCAGCTTTGCATAAATCATTGGGCAAAACTCTGTTAGCCGTTTGGCGCTAGCCCCGGTTGAATGCGAGAACCGCGGCTATCGCCAAAGCGGTCATTTACCGGATGACTCCTGTCTATCCGCCTAGCCACCCAACGGAGTGGCGGTCAGCCAAAAAGGATGCTGAGCAACGATCTCGTTTCCGCTGGACAGAAACAGTCGTAACCGGACGCACCACCGAATCCGCAGCAGGTTGCCTTCGTAGCTGAGCGGGCTGACCGGCAAGGTGGTCTTCAGCATGTGCTCGCAGCTCCAATCCATCGTGGCGATCTCTGCCGGTCCGAATCGCTGGAAATAATGCACGTTAAAGTCTTCGTCCCCCTTACCTTCGGTGTACCACATCACCGAAGCTTCGACGCACTGAATCGCTGGTGGCTTGAGGTCTTCGGTCACGGGCGGTTCGCTATCAACCGAAAGGGCGGAGGCGACGCGGGCCGCGGGAAGATGAATTCTCCAGCGACACTCCATCGTTTGGCCGCCCTCATAGCGGTGGTCTTCGTTACAAAACGCAAGATTCACCGCGGGCTCCTTCTCGGGAGCCGCGTGGTGGGCTGAACGACGACGGGAAAACTTTGGCAGAACGATGGCCACGGACGGGCTTCTCCACTGACGATAACTTTCCACTGAACCGCATTGTGAGGACTGCGGAAAGAATGCATCGCCTCCGACGGGATGGTAAGATCGAATTCTTGTTCCCAAGGCCGCCCTGGGTCAATGGTCAGATCGTATTGATCGAGAATTATTTGCGAAAGAACTCGATTTCGGTCAATACGAATGTCGGTTCCTTGCCGAAAAGTCGACTCCTCTTCACAAACCAGCTCAATCCGCAATCTCCGCAGATTCATCCTCCCCAACTGGGCCACATAAGCCCTGTAGGTGCCACCCGGCTGCAGCGGGTGCTGGTCGATCTCCACGATCGTCGCTCCCACCCCGGCCGTTTCTCGCAAACACCGGGCGTAATGGCGGAGCACCCAGACGCCGACGCCCGCCATCGGAAACAACAGCGCCGTCAACACCCAACGTGGCCGGTCGGACCAAAATCCGGCAATGACCACCACTAGCAGCACCAACCAGACGGCGTTCCACATCAATGCCAAAGCCGCCGCGGCGGCCAGTCGCTTTCCCGGCCACACCGTGCCTGGCAGCCGATAAGTCAACCGCATGCCGGGACTGTCCGTTAGATTGACGCCGCGCGGCACGGCGGGAAATTCGGCTCCTGGTTTGCCGATGATTTCCAGCTCCTCGGCCTTGCGAACAAAGGCATTGCGGCGTTCACTGCTGGCACCGATCTGCAGGACGCCCAAAACGAGCGCGGTCCCGCCGACAACCAGCATCGCGATCGCCAACACGACCAGAATCCAAAACCCCAAGCCGGTCGCCAGGGGCGACCAATCAGAGGCCACAAAGCGCTGAGCCAACGTCAGCGCGAGAATGAACACGCCCGTTAAAAACAGGGCGGCGAAGAAAGCGGCTTCGCCAACCGTTCCCGCCAGAGCGCGGCCGGCCAGACGACTGCCGCGTTTCTTACTCCAGGGCTTGGGAAATCGCACAGTGTCGCTTTGCCGCTAGACTTGAGCTGGCTTGTGACCGGGACGGTAGAAGCCCAATTCTTCCAACGCACTGTAAACCTCTTCTAAGGTCTTCTCGCCAAAGTTGGAAATCGCTAACAGCTTTTTCGGCGTCGCGTGCAATAGATCGCGAACGGTGAAGATGCCGGTCTCTTCCAAACAATTGGTCGTGCGAACCGAAAGCTTCATTTCGGCAATACTCATCTGCAGTCGCTCGTTACGCAGACGAATCTGTTCTTCGGCCTGACTAAGTGGAATCCGGGTCATCGCAAGCTCCTCCTGTAATTTGCATTCACCCTCGGATCGTCGCCGATCGATGCCCATCTGCACCCTCGGTCGATCACTGGCCAAGATCATAGGCGACACAATCGGAATCCGCAAAGACTGCTAAGTCGGCGTTTGCTAGCAAACAACGATTTCCAGCTCCTTCGGCATGCCACCGATCGGCCTAGCCACCGCGCCGGCAACGGGCGCTCAGTGGCGACGCACGCGCTGAATCAAGAGAATCCCAACGGCGACCAGCACGACGTTTCCCAACCACACGCTATACGGTGGGAAATCTCCATCCTTGGCCTGATCCAAACCGAAGATAAACAACGGATAATAAAGCAACAGAATGGGCAAGAAGCACATGCCGAAGGTCGTCCAATAATCGGACGTCCGAGCGATCATCCCCAACGGCGCACCGACAATCACAAAACAAAGACAGCTAAAACCGCCCGCCCAGCGACGCCAAGGTTCTGTGCGGAGTCGAATCAGGCGATGACTGCCGCCGCTGATCCGCGCTTCCAACGGACGCACCGGCTCCGAAGCGATCTCGTCCCAACGCGAGGTTAGCAAAGAGAATCCGACTTGCGCGGCAAGTTTCCCGCGGTCCGATTCGACCGCTTTCTCGGTCTTAATCGCTTCGGCACGCATCTGATTCAACGGCAGATGACTGGGGCTGGTGTTCGATGCACTGCTTTTCAATAACGCCTGATCGAGCGAAATCTCGATCACATCCTCACCATCAAAGTCCCCTCGAAAGGAATCGCCGCCGGTCAGTTGACTGTCGACCACACGCAACACCAACGCCATTCGCTCGGGATCGAGCTCTAACTGGCCTTGCCTTGCCATGATTTGCGTCGGAGCTTCCGAACCGTCGCCATACAAGGTTACCGTCGGCCCTTCGAGCGTCTTGCCGTTGACGCCGCACACGGAAATCGAAAACCCCTTGTCGCTGCTGTAGGAATGCTGCGCGTTCAACACCCGATAGACGATCTCTTCCAACGAATGCAGGGCTACGCGACGCACGCCCGGTTCGCCCCATGAAACCGCCACGTCGCCCAGCCACACCGCACAGGGGCTCAGTAAGGCGGCGAATACGAATGCCGGTTTCATCAACTGCACAGGGGAAACCCCAATGGCTTTGACGGTGGAAATCTCGCCATCCGAAGCCATCCGGCCATACACGCAGCAGACCGCGAACAACGCTGTCGCGGGGAGTGCGAACTGCAAACTGATCGGCAACACGTAGGGCAATAATTCCACGACCGCCATCGGCCCCATGCCCTCTCGGATCAGTTGACGCGCAACGCCAATCACCAAGATCAACATCGTCAAAGCCACAAGGGCGACAATGAAAATCCGCAACGTTTCAAACAGGATATAGCGTGTCAGACGCGTGGGCATACAACGGCCGATGAATCAATCAAAGCGTGACGGACCGAGTCGATGTGGGGACCGTACCAAGCCACCGCGATACGACGCAATGGCTTTCCAACCAGCCGCACTCCAATGCGCAAATAACCCAACACCCTAAGCCCGCCCCAACGCCCCACAGCACCACGCAGCGACACATTGGGCTGCGAATGCTCGCTCTGACCTGCGGCTCTATTCGCTGCGTCCAAACAGGACGCAAATGGGCGTCGGGACCATCGCCAAGCTGCGGGTGTAGGTCAACTGCCCGCTCGCCGGATCGATCGCAAACACCGCGACGGTGTGACTGTCACGACCCGCCGCCAGCAGCCACGCGCCGGCGGGATCCACGTTGAAGTTTCGTGGCCAGCCTCCGCGAATCGGCTCTTGTTCCACCAATTTCAATAATCGCGATTCAGGATCGACGGAGAAGACGGTGATCGTGTCGTGACCACGGTTGGCTGTATAGACAAACCGTCCCGATGGATGCACGCGAATTTCGGAACCGCTGTTGAAGACTTCTCCTGCCTTCTGCGATTCGCTCAGCGTGCCAATCGTCTGTAACGGCTGCATGCCGCCGGTTTCCGCGTCGTATTCAAACACCGTCACCGAACAGGCCAACTCGTTCAAGACGTAAATCCGGTCGCCTTGGGGATGAAACTTCATGTGCCGCGGCCCACTGCCAGGCGGGCATTGCCCAGCGCCGTGCAGGCTGATTCCCCGAGGCATCCGTGGGTCGTCGACTCGCCAAACCAATACCTGATCCAGGCCAAGGTCCGGTACAAAGGCAAAGCGGTTGTCGGGCGAAAAACCGGTCCAGTGCGCATGCGGTTTATCCTGTCGGCGTTCAACCACACCCGACGCCCCCTGATGCTTCTCCAGTTGCGATCGAGGGCCAATCGATCCGTCGGCGTTTAACGGAAAGGCTGCCGTTGATCCTCCTCCGTACTGAGCGGTTAACAACAGACTGCCCGTGCGATCGGTCGATAAGTGCGCCGCTCCTCCATCGCCAATCGGCTGCGAATTGATCGGAGTTAACTCGCCGGAGTTCGGTTGGTGCGGGCGATAGGCGATCACCGACGGTTGCCCATCAACGGCGCCAACGCTGTACAGCACCGGCAGTCGTGGGTGCTGCGTCAAAAACCCGGGGGAGGAAACTTCGACGGCCAAAGTCGGCGTCGACAGTTTGCCGGTCGATGGGTCAAACCGAGCATGATAGATCCCTTTGCTCAGGCCGCCTCTGGGAGTTTCCGTCCCAAACCAAACGTCATGGGTTTGTGCTCCCGCAACTCCCGCCAACAAGCAACAACTGACCAACCACCCCAGCAAAGGAAACGCCATGGAAATCGGGAAGGGCATCGGCAACGAGAACGGAAAAGAGGACAAAGAGGACATGAAACAGAAACCTCCAGGAAAGGGATTCAAACAGGGGCTGCCAGTCTACACCGGTTACTGCACCGAGTTGTCATGACCGCGGCGTGTGCCGTTACAGTTGTTCCAAGACCCGCCGAACGATGGCGTCGATTGTTTGCAGGTCGGTCGCCGTTACGCCCGGAGTTTCTTGACTGGACAACATGCTGACCAATCTTTCAATTTCCCCTTTCGCGTTGTCGATTGCCGTCTGCTGCTGCGGTGTCTTGGGCTGACGCCCGGTCCCCATTTCCCAGCCGCGTGCGCGGGCGCCCTGCCGAAAACCTTCCGGGAATTCGCCCGCACCGATCATCGCATCGAACAACGGCAACAGTTGATACTGCATCTGCATGGCGGCGTCGATTCGACCTTCCTGTACCGCTAAATAAATCGCTCGCGTCAACTCCGGCACAACGCCACTGGTGGCGTTCGTCCCACCATCACAACCGGCGATCAACATCGGCACCAAAGCCGCATCCCAACCGGTCAAAAAACTGAAGTCATCGCGATGCGGACGCACCGCTTGAATCATTCGCATCATGTTCGGCAGGTCTCCCGAACTGTCTTTGATGCCGATCACACGTGGGCATTCGAGCGCCAGTCGCCGCACGGTGTCGAGATCGATGGGCGACGCGAACAGAGGAATGTTGTACAGCGTGACGTCGACCGAAACGGTGTCGGCGATCTCGCGAAAATAGGCGTACACTCCCTCAGGACTGAGCCGATAATAATAGGGCGCCACGATGGCGACAGCGCGCACGCCCATCGCGCCGTAGGCTTCACAGGCCGCGATCGTCTCGTGCGCGTTGGCTTCGGCCGCCCCCGCCAAAATCGGCACGCGACCACGATTCTGGTCGACCACCACCTGCACGATGCGCCGACGTTCGGCTGGCGTAAACCGAATAAATTCGCCGGTGCTGCCGTTGGGATAAAGGCCATGAACCCCGCGATCGATCAGCCAATCGACGTAACCACGCAAGCAGTCTTCGTCGACTTGACCACGCGGATCGACCGGGGTGAGATTAGGGGTCAAAATTCCAGAGATACGATTTGCTGAAGACATGGTGACGGAATCCAAGGCTGGTCGAAAACAACCGATCATTGACGCGGGTGGGAAGGGGAGTGAGCGGGCAGTAGGCGGGCGGGGAGCACAGTGAGCAAAACCGCCCGTGACCAAAACTGCCAGATCACGTCTACAATGTAGTTCGTCAGTATGCTTCCGGTCTCTTGTCACGCCGTTGAATGTCCGCCAAGAACTCGAAAAAAACACCCAATCCCGATAACAAGCACGACCGGTCCTCAGCCGGTAGGAAAGCTGCGCAGCCCGAGCTCCCTGAGGGATCTGAATCCAGCCAGTCGGTGCTAGGCAATGCGCCGGCAAGGGCCCGCTGCGCAATCGCTTTCGGTTTGGCCTTGGTCTGGGCTGTCGTTTATTTGAGAAACCCATTGTGGCCGACCGATGTCGTTGCCGCCGATGCGGATATCAACGGCCCGCGGTGGTTCCTGCTGTTGGTTCCTGACCAAATCCTCGACGGCTGGCTCGCCGGTCCGGTCTCCGCGGCAGGTTGGCTGGAACGATTCGCGGTGTTGCTGCCGGCGTTCGCGGTGTTGGGAGTGGCGTGGTTTAGTGGTCGCCTGCTCTTGCGGGCTTGGCCGCCGGTGTCCGATACCAATCGTCTCGAAGGCATCGCATTGGCTACCGTGGCGGGGCTCAGCCTGCATTCTTTGGTCGTGCTTCTAGCCGGACTCGGCGGCGCGGTCGGTAAGGCCTGGTCAGGCCCGCTGCTGGCGCTGCTGACGGCGGGACTTGCCCAAGCGGTCGTCCTGCTTCGAAAACGCTGGTCCGATGACGCGCAAGCACAATCGCCAGTAACGGCTCGACCGTCCGCTGAAACAACGACCGCTCAATCTCATCGACTGACGTTTTCTTTTGGACTGGGCTGTATCGCGGTAGGGTGCTTAAGCAGCCTGCTGATCGCACGCGCCATGCTGCCACCTGCCGAGTACGACGTGCGGGAATACCACCTGCAAGCTCCCAAGGAATGGTCTCAAGCGGGACAGATTCAGTTCATGCCCCACAACGTCTATGCCAACATGCCGATGGGCGCCGAAATGCATGCCTTGGCGACGATGGATTGGTGGCGACTAACCTCCGCGGCGCAACCGTGGTGGTGGGGAGCCTTATCAGGCAAAGTGGTGTTGGCCTGCTTTGCCCTGTTAACGGCAACGATCATCGGCTGTGCAGTGACTCGTCTATCCAATCGAGTCACAGGAATCTGGACCGTCGCCATCACGCTGGCGATGCCGGCCATGATCGAAGGCGCGGCACTGGGCTTGATCGAATCGGCGGTGGCCTGTTTTTTTGCCGCGGCGATTTGGATTGTCGTTGCGGTACACCACCCAGTCTCCCCGCACCCACCGACGGGTACGGCCAACGTGTCGGGATCGCTAAACCATGCCATCGGCTGGATGGGATTCTTTGCCGGATCGGCTTTGGCTTGCAAATACCCCGCTTTGCTGTTTGTGATTCTTCCGCTCGCGACCGCCGTTGAGCTGTTACCGAGATTTCGCAGCCAAACGACAGGCTGGCAACGCATCGCCTACTTCAGCATTGGCGCGGTGTTGGCATGCGGCCCTTGGTTAGCCAAAAACGCCATTCTGGCACACAACCCCGTCTATCCTTTGGTCGCTAAGCAACTTGGTGGACGGACGATGGATGAAGCAAAGATTGCTCAGTGGAATCGTGGCCATAAGCCCGGCGATTACTCGGTTGCGGAAGTCGGAAACGCAGCCCAAAAATTGTCGTGGCAATGGAGAACCCAGAGCTTGCTGCTGTTTCCGCTGGCCGGCATTGCGATCCTCTGCCAATGGCGAAGTCGCGACGTCCGTTTCGCGGCGGGAGGCGTCCTACTGGCACTGCTGGCCTGGTGGATCGTCACCCATCGCGTCCCGCGGTTCCTGATCCCGTCGCTGCCTCTGGTGTTGCTCCTCGCAGGCTTGGGTTGGCATACGCTTCGTGAGCAATTGGGAGAAGCAACTGCGGTGACGATTGTTTGTCTTGGCTGCTTGCTCAACGGACTGATGATCGGCAGCCCGCTGCTGGGAGATTCTCGCTTAGCGGTCGACCTCTCGGCACTTCGTGAAGATACCGCCAACGCGCGAGGCACTTCTCGGTTAGCCGAACACGTGCATTACGCCAACGCACAGGCCAGAGCCGGCGACCGCTGGCTGCTCGTCGGCGAGTCCGCCGGGTTCGATTTTACGATGCCCCTCGATTACGCGACGACCTTCGACCAGTCGCCTCTAACCGCGATCACCGCCAACCAACCGCGAGCGCAATGGCGAGAAGCTTTCCAAGCGGCAGGCTGGACGCATCTGCTTGTTCACTGGGGAGAAGTCAAGCGACTTCGCTCGAGTTATGGATTTGACGAACGGATCACGCCCGAACTATTCGATGAACTGGAGCAAGCGGGCGTGCTGCGGTTGGCCAAGCAAGGCCTGAGTGGCGGAGCAGTCGACGTCTATTTCGTGACGGCGGCTACTTCTTCAAAACCAAAGTCTGCAGCAGGCTCTGAAGACGAGGATTCTCGCTCGCCTTGAATGCCATGCGGGCATGAATCTTCAGCTGTTCAATCGCTTGGCTCAAATCGGCTTCGGTCATCCCATCGGCCTGCACAATGTTCCAGCGCAGTTGATTCGCATCGAGCTGAAACTGCACCCAATGGGCATCCCGATTGACCTGCTTACGCTGATCGGTAAACCGCTGCAGGGCGGTAGGCGACAACGGAACGGGCGACGATACAGCGTCGCCTGACTCCTGCCGTGCTGCCTTGATTGGTTCGGTCTGCACATCGGCGGCCGGTGGGGTGTCGACCTTGCTAGGTAGCATTCGTGGGTCGACGTCGATACCAGCTATCGCCGCGGGATCGTTGATCGAATAGTCGACGTCGGGATCATAATCATCGCTGTCATAGATCGAATCTCCAATCACCGGTAGCGAACCAGAACGTGTCTGTACTTCGCGGCGGCTGAGGTAACCCGCCGGCGGCAAACCAAAACCGGGGTCACGAACCCCCGCGGCAATGCCTCGTTCCACTCCTTCTTCAATCGGCTCGGTGACCAACGGCCGGTCGGCAAGAAAATCTTCAACGCGGAAATTATTGACATCGGCTAGATCCGCGCGGGGATCAATTTCTTCTTCGATCGTCTCGGTGACTCCCAGCGGCCCCGCGGTGGGAACGTTGGGAGTCGCCGCGGACTCAACAGACGCAAGGGGCTGCGGGGGCGAAGCAGGGTCTACAGGTTCCGTGACAGCAGGCTTGGTGACACGGACTGCGCGAACTCGCCGCCAGCCGAACTCCTCCATGGCCTGAATAACCTCTTCCGATTGCTCGACGACTCGACCAAGCTGTTCGACAACTGCTTGGTCTTCCTCCCCTTTGGCAGCTTGGCGAGCAAGCCGTTTGGTTAGACTCGCGTCGCTCCACACGACTCCCGCGAGTGCCCAGTCACTGATCCGACCAGGCTCGCCCGAAGGCACCACCTCCTCGGGTTTCAATGGTGGCTGCGCGCACAGCGACGCAATCACCGTGCAGCTCATAATGACATAAAAGGTTAAATACAGCCAAGCTCTTTGTTGATTCATCAGTTTGTTCCGAACGATACCACGAATAGGATCACGAATAGGATCACGTTTAGGAGCTGCTCCGGTGATGCGAGCGGTCTTCTCGAATTCGGCCACTTGTCACCAAGCCAATGGCCGGTGGCAAGTGCCGATGGATTGCGGTAACAAAGCTTCCCAGTGACACAAAGCTTCCCAGCAACTCAAGTCAAGGGAACGCAAAACAAGTGCCACCTCTACCGACGTGTTATTTGGCATGCTTCCGGGAGCGGTTCGGTTTACCGCTGCAGCCCTTCCGCGGTGATCGTTAACTCAGCCGACTCGGACAGCAAGAACCGCTCCTCACCATCCTCCAAACGCACCTCGGTCGGAACGCATCGCGTGAGGGTGGCGACGACGCGTGGCGGCATTTCAAATTGATCCACATTGCCGCCGGACTCGAGCACCAAAGTCCGCGTGTTGGAAGATTGATTCTGAATCTTCACCTGAATCTGCAGCGACTTCGGGCGACCAAACAACTGCACGGCAAAAAAAGTGACCCCATCGCTGGTGGCGACTCCCGCGCCTGTCTCGGTCACATAGGAGGCCAACAAGTTGTCGCGATGAGACGATGAATCGATCCACCCCTGCACAAACACCTCTGTCAGGCTATCAACTGTCACTTCGCCGGTATTAGTACGGTAGGCGATGTTTTCTCTTACCACACAGTATTCATATCCGGCCGCTTTGGCGCGCTGCGCAGGCGTACGGCCATCCGCTTGGTGACCATAGATGTCGTTCGACGCCATGTATTCGGCAAACTTGGCGGCCGCGCGATCCAAGGCCTGGCTACGGTCCAGGCGATCCATCCCTTCCTCGACGCGAAATGCGTTGGTCCGTTCAACGATCGCGGCGGTAACTTTGGAAACCAACACGGAACGGGTCGACGACCCCGATTCGGATTGCCCCGACTTGGATTGCGACCAAGCGGCAGCGTCCGACCAAACGACAGCAAGTAACCCCACAGCCATAGCTGACTTAAAATAACGTTGCATCAGAATTCCTGAAATAAGGGCATGGTTGCGAAGGCTCCCCGAAGCGTACCTCCACCGCAAAAGACCTCCACCTACGAAGCATTCTTTAGCTGGACAGCGCCAGGTTGGATTGATTTCCAAGCATTTCCCGGTCTTTACGAACGCATCAGCCGTTTTGGCGTTAACCAGGGTGCCGTTTTGGCGTTAGCCAGGGTTCTGCCCGCGAAAACCGTGGCTAACGCCAAACGGCCAATCCAACCTGGCGATCCAATCCAACTTGGAGCTGTTGGTCAGCAGCGAGTGTAGCCGCAAGTCTTATGCCCAATCCCAGCCCAAGCCGCACGCAGCGCGACGACTCGTATGGTCGACCGTCGGCCTCCATGGCGCCTCTGCCGACTCCGCAGCAATGGCCTGCTGGTCGCGGCAGTTGACAACACGCGGTCCGCTTCCGCGTTTTCAATCCCGCTCTGGCATTCCAGTTGCTGTACCCCGGGAAGCCGTCTCCAAGCCGTTTCGCGAAAACAAATCATCATGACTTTAGAGCAACTCCACCTGGAGGGATTTCCGACCATAGCCCTCGCGGCCGGACTGGGGGCTATACTAGGTGTGGAACGCGAATTTGCTGGAAAACCGGCGGGGATCCGCACCCACATGTTCGTTTGTGCGGGCTCCGCCTTGATGATGATTCTGGGTCAAGAAATCATCAATGTATTTCAAGATCTCGAATCCGCCGAAACGTTCAGTGCCGACCCGATCCGCATCCTGCAAGCCATTGTGGTCGGGATCAGCTTTCTCGGCGCAGGTACGATCGTCCATGACGCAAGAGAAGGAGTTGAAGGTCTCACAACGGCCGCCACCATTTATTTGACCGCGGGAATCGGCCTCGCCGTCGCCGTCGAGCGAGCCGCCTTGGCAGTGGTAATCACGCTCTCGGCTGTGCTGGTCCTATTCTTCATTGGCTGGCTAGAAAGACGCTCACGCCGCAGAAAAACTCAACACACTTGCCCGTCGCCGGCGCCTCCAAAGGAATAAGCCACCTCTCGAGCGTTGCGGATCCCGACCCAATATCTCATCCTGTTTGTGCTCAGGCCAATCCATGTCACGCAACGTTTCCCTCTGGCTGCTGATCACGATTGTGATCGCAATCGGTGTTGTGTTTGTGCAAGTGGTGCGTCCTTTTGTGGTAGCAATCTTCCTTGCCATTGTGCTGGCAGTACTCTTTTCACCCGTTCATCTATGGCTCTCCGCTCGCTTGCATGGGCATCACCGCATAGCCGCCGGACTGACCACCCTAGTAGTTCTCATGATGGTCTTGCTACCCATCTCAGGCACGCTGCTAATGGCTGGCAATGAGGTCATGCAGCTCGCACAACAGGTCATGGCCTGGGTCGACGAAACATCCCCTCAAAATGTTGAGGGGGCCCTCGATGATGTTGATTCCACTAGGCTCCGTGATCGTGCCACTCGCTTCTATCAGGATCTCCCTGAAGAGCAACAAGGACAACTGCGTCGCTCCCTTTCCACACTGGCAGACAATGTCACCGCCGAAGTCTACCAACGCACCCGCAATATCGTGTCGGATCTTCTGACGTTTGCCACCAGCGCGGCGGTGATGATTTTCGGCTTGTACTATTTCCTTGCCGACCGCGCCCTGTTCCTCAGCGAGTTCCACCGCCTAATGCCGTTGGAAAACAACGAAGAAGGCCAACTGACCGATCGCTTTCAAAACGTCGTTCGCGGAGTGGTGCTAGGGACCATTGTCGCCGGCATCGTCCAGTCGGCGCTGTCGGGAGTTGCCTATGCCGTGTTGGGAATTCCCCAGATCTGGCTGCTGATCGTGCTGACGATGGTTTTTTCTTTCATTCCCTTCGTAGGCTCCGCCGCGATCTGGGGTTCGGTGGCGATCTATCTAATGTCGACGGGGCGCGTTGCGGCCGGACTGGGATTAGCCCTCTTCGGTGCCGCAATCGTGGCGACCTCCGACAATCTTGTCCGCGCTTACGTCATCGGAAGCCAATCCAAGCTGCACCCTTTTGTTGCACTGGTGACCGTCTTGGGCGCGATCCGATTGGTCGGTCTGTGGGGCATCTTCATCGGTCCAATGGTTGCCGCCTTCTTCTACGCCTTCCTCAATATCACTCGCTCACGAGTCGAGCCAAATCACTCTCACACACTGGACTACCTCGCCATTCGCTCCAGCTCGCCTGCAAAACAGCCTCCCCATACCGACCAAACGGACGTGCTGCCTAAACCATAGCCTCCTTCGCTCTTATTCTCACCCCTCAGCGACGCCTGCCATGGACTCTCTCAGTTGGAAAATATTTTTCGACGGACTCGCCCCTGTTTTCCGCACGCTCATCCTCGGCACACTGTCCTACATTGGCCTGGTCATTCTGCTCCGGAGCAGCGGCAAACGTACTCTATCAAAGATGAATGCGTTTGACTTTGTGGTCACGGTCGCCCTCGGTTCGACGCTGGCTTCTATCCTGACTTCCAGAACCGTTTCGCTTCTCCAAGGGCTACTTGCGCTGGCCTTGCTGATCTTGCTGCAGCTTATCAACGCTTTTCTTTCTGTGCGTTGGAGGTGGTATCAAAGCTTGCTCAAAGCACAACCAACGTTACTGTTCTTCCAAGGCCGGTTCTTGAGAGATGCGATGCGAAAACAAAGAGTTAGCGAAGAAGAAATCCTCGCGGCGATGCGCACCCACGGAGTCGCCGAACCATCCGCTGTCGATGCGGTAATCTTGGAAACCGAAGGGACTCTCTCCGTTCTCAAACAGCATGCGGCGACACGATCTGCCCTCAGTGCATTGGGAGTCGATACTGAGCGGCCCGCAACCGAAATAAAATCAGAACAGTGATTTCGATAAGCCGTGTTGCATTGGTCCGGCAACCCCATCTCTCCTGATTCCACACAGACAACCGCAGACGTCCCGTTTCAACGAAGCCCCAACGAACGGGCCAGTAAAAAACCTCGGCTGTTAAACCGAGGTTCCGATGCAACTGACAGCCGATATCCCGACTTAGCCGGGACCGCCTTTAGTTGGGCGTTAGTTTCTTCCGACTGGTTAACGCCACCTTGACCGTCTTTGTTTCCTGATCGCGCCGGATACGCAATGTAACTTGCTCACCAGGCTGCATGCCGCGAATCAACTCGACAACCTGCTTGGCGGTTTCAACCGATTCTCCGTTAACCTTGAGAATTAAATCGCCCTCTTGGAAGTCTTTGTCCGCAGCCGGTCCTTGAGGATGGATCGCCACCAGCGTCGGCCCCTCTTCACTGTCGCTGACAGCCAACCCTAATGCTCCTTGACCATCAGTCTGTCGCGATTCGTCTTCCGACTTTGGCTTGGAGCGATCACTCTGCGGGTCGCGGTTCTTAGAGTTCCCTTTCGAGCGGGCGCTTACCATTTCTCGCCGAGGCGTCAGATTGATGCGTTTTCCTTTAGCGTAAATCTGATCCGCAACCATGGAAGCTTTCCCATTCAATCTGGCAGGTCGTACAAGCATCCGAACCTTGTCACCCTGCTTCAAACCCAACTCCTTCAGTTTCGACTGAGGGCCCAAATTGACCGACGCTGTCTTACCACTCTGGAGTTTGACCTGACCGACCACGAATGGCTGCTCATGGCCTTTAAATTTTGTGGTGCGAGTGCTGAGGATCTCACCGCGGACACGCTTCGCACCACGACTCGGTCCCAGTCCCACCTTAACGTCGCTTCCATCGGCCGAGATCGTGCTCGCCAACAACATCGACTTGTCATTTAAGCGGCCTTTGAACCCTTTGACCGTAATCTGACCACCCTCGCGAAGGTCAAGCGATTCAAGGTCCGACTGCTTGCCTAACACCACCTTAGCCGAGCGATTCTCGTCGGTTCGAATCCTGGCAATCACACAGGGCTCTTCCTTGCCGGCAAGGGTCTCTTTCCGCAATTGCAAAATCTCGCCAGTGATGGTCTCCGGTCGTCGTCGTTGCGATTCGCGCGATCGCCGAGACTCCTGATACTGTCGATCCGACTGTGAGTCGCGACGCGTGGTAAACTCCTGTGACCAGCTTTCGTCAGCTCCCGCGACCCCCTGGCGACGATCCCGCTGCTTCTGAGCAGCACGGGCTCCGCTCCGTTTGCGGGCTTGCTCTAAATCAAAAGCATAAATCGTTTCGATGGCGTCGAACCGGCCATCGTTATCGTAGTCGACAGCCACCCGAATCCAACCTTCGGGGGACAACCGGTAACGAGCTTGATCTCTTTGATCACGCTGCTGTTGATCTCGTCCCTGCTGCCCCGGCGGCGATTGCTGACGTTGCTGTCCCAAGGAAGTGGTTGCTGCCAACAATGACACAAGACAACCTACCGATAAGCGTTGGTAAATTTTCATATTTTAATTCCCTATTATTTTATTGTTTGATTGTTAACAGCGGCTTGCCAGAAAATTGGTCCCGACCGAACCGGCGAAAACGGATTACGAAAAGCCCTTTTGCAGACGTGACGAGTTGAGCGTCAGCAAATCGACTGAATTCCCAGCCATATTAGTATTCGTCGACATACCAATCATCAAATTCGGGCTCATTGTCATACCAATCACTGGTGTAGAAGTTGTCTCCATACCAATCATTGTCTTCATACCACTCTTCTTCGTACTCACCGACGCCCGTATAGTCATCGTCGTAGTAATTCCCGTAGTAGTTGTCTTCGTAGTCTTCGTATTCAACGCCCGTATCAGCGTCAAACCAGTCGCTGGGGTCATACCATTCTTCCTCGTGGTACCCGTAGGTGGGATCCCACTCATAATCGTCGGCGATTCCATCTTGTGCCGACACCGCCGGAGCAGCCAAGCAGGCTGCCAACAGGCAAGCCGTGATCGCCGAAAAGGGTTTCCAAGAGGTAAGGAAAGCAGGGAGTTTCATTTCGTTCTCCAGTCTGAATGGGGAGTTGGTGCTGTGAAAAGCGTACCGTTAACGAGACGTCGAAAGGGCAGTTTGTCCACAGCATGAACATTGGAACGAGACACCGTTTCCGCTTGCCCCATCACGCCCGGACCGTGACAGGGGCAAAAAGGCTTCCAGGTGCCTGAGGCTCAAATAGAGCAAGGCTTGCGCCGAAACACCCCTGGATTGGGCCCAAACGACGAACAAGGAGCATTCCACGCTCCGCGGACAAACCTGCCCACGAGGAGGGAGGAGGGCCGCTCGCAGACAACTCGAACCAGGGATGCTAAATGGTTCTGGAAGAGACGATGAAGAGGCTGCGAGCTACTTGTTAGCTCGCCCAATGGTCAACCAGCGTGCGAGAAGCCAGCACAACAACGCCCACACCGAACCGGCTGCCCATCCAGCCAACACATCGGTAGGGTAGTGCACGCCCATGTAAATACGGCTGATTCCAACACACCCGGTCAGAAAAATTGCCAACGCAATGACATAGACTCGCAACCAAAAATGTGCCAGCACGGGTGCCACCAAGGCACCCAACGTCAGATAAACCAGCGCAGACATCATCGAGTGGCCGCTGGGAAAACTGCTGGTATAAACCTCGGACAAGTGAGGTACCAAATCGGGACGTGGCCGATCAAAAACGCGTTTCAAAAGTAAGCTGGCGACAATCCCACTGATTGTCGACGCCAGCAACACGACCATCGTTCGATTTGCACGCTGAACCGCCAGAAATCCCGCTGTCGCCGCGACAAAGAAGGACAAGATGGAAATTCCCCCCATGGCTGTGACATCCCTTCCGACCTCCTTCAACCACGTCGGCCCGATAGGCTGTGCGGGATCGTGCTCCTGACGTAACTGTCGAACAGCCCATCGGTCAAACACGCCGGTGCTCCCTTCTAGGACTTCATCGGTCAATTCGATGAATCCCCAGGTCCCCAGCGCAATCAACAGCAGCACCACCAACATGATGGGCTCGCGTCCTCGAATAGCACGAATCCCAACGGCAATCCAGCGACGCAAACGCTTCGGTAAATGGTGGTGAGCAGTCCGCAGCACAGTTCATTCTCCCTGCCGGTTGCGAAATATTGGCCTGTCGGACGGAAACTCCCAACCGGTCGGCTGTACAATTGCCCCGGGCGTTGGCCGACACCCTGGAGTACGCAATCGAGCGACACAGCCACTTAACAGACGGCGTTTCCCTTTCCGCTGCGGAAAGCATGCAACCACCGTTCCGCGAGCCTGCCAAGTAAAGGGCGACAAGAAACCGACCGTGTTGAAGAAGGCCACTTGGCTCGCTGTGTCGAAAAACCGTGCCTCGCTGGCCCCAGCGATACCAAGATATCCAGCGATACCAAGATACCCAGCGGAGCCAAGGCGCCCAGCGGAGCCAAGGCGCCCAGCGGAGCCAAGGCGCCCAGCGAAGCCAAGGCGCCCAGCGAAGAAAAATGCCTAGGACGCCGGACCCCCGGTTGCTTCTTTTTCGAGCGTCAGCCTTTGCAAGGTTTCGTTATACCTGCGATCGAATTCGGCAAAAAGTTCAAGCGTTTCGGACCGTTGCAGCACCGCCTGCACCTTCGTTGCCCCCGCCTCAAGGGCCTCGTCGCTTGGCAGTTCCCCCGCGGCAACGGGCGACCTGGTCGCCAAACGCCTAGCACTCGCGATCGCGGCGGCCTTCAATCCGCCCACGCTCGACAGCGCATCGAGCATTGCGGCCCGCAGGACATGGAAGTCCATCCTGGCAAACGATTCTTCAAAGGCAACCCGCATTCTCACCACCTCATCGCCGCTCGGAGGCACAGCTTGCTCGGCGAGGTACCGATCGAGCGTTCGTCCAAGTAACACCATCCTCATGATCTCCAGTGGCACATGGCGCACCGAGGTGACCAGGACAAGCACTTTCCGAATGGGGAACAACAACAGCTTCAGCGGTGCCCTGATTAGACTTCCGATGCAACCTGCCAAGCAACCGCCTCCACCGTACACTGGCCGAAAGTGCCTAGCCCACTCAGAGCGGTCACGCGACGCCAGGGCGCGAGAGACCACAAACCGTTGGCACTGCATCCGAACAAGGTCGTCAACAAAAGGAAGCGGCACGAAACGCGATGCAGAGGAAACCAGTCCCGCCACGACGCACTGATGTTGAAGCCACCTGCTCGGCTCGCTTGACGGTGTTGGACTCTGCTGTGGCTCCGACATGGCTTGACCTAAAGGACGCTTACACTTTGAAAAACACGCCTGACCGTGTTACCAACCTGACCGAACCACATCAACGCGATCTCAATGCAATAACTCGCTTTGCTTGCGTCCTGCTCGAATTTTGGCTGACCAGCCCTCAGAACGAGCCATCACCGTTCAGTTATTCCTGCGGGCTCGGCAGCGTCAACCTGCCGAGCCACATTCTGCGAACGTCTTCGTAGGGTCGCTAGGCCCAAAGGGAAAGCGCTGTAGGGCTCGCTCATCGCAAGTCCTGGGCCTGATGCAATTCGTTAACTAGGTCTAGGAATAGCCGGGCCATCAGCGGTTGTCGATAGGACATGAAACAATAGCAACGATGCGTGCAATGGCACACCATCTGCGTCATCTCCGGTCAATGAAACAACCAACTTGCTTCTTCCTTTCATCTACGTGGAGCCCAAACGGTGAACCAAGCCTCCCCAGACAGCAAGGCACCGCTGAACACCAAGCGAATCGCCTTCCTCGCTACCGACGGCTTTGAACAAGTGGAATTGACCAAGCCTTGGGAGGCGCTCCAGGACGCGGGTGCTGAATGCGTGCTCGTTTCACCCAAAGAGGGCACGATCCAAGGCATGAATCACCATGAGAAGGCCGAGACTTTCTCCGTCGACCAATCGGTTCATTCGTCCTCCGCAGAGGATTTCGACGGTCTGGTTCTTCCAGGCGGGGTTGCTAATCCCGACGCTCTGCGAATGTCCGAAGACTCGGTCAGCTTTGTGCATGATTTCTTCAAGCAACACAAACCGGTTGCCGCCATTTGCCACGGACCGTGGATGCTGGTTGAGGCCGACGTCGTCCGAGGCCGACAAGTCACCTCCTGGCCGAGTCTTCGAACCGACTTGAAAAACGCCGGCGCGACTTGGATGGATAAAGAATGCGTATGCGATCAAGGGTTGGTTACCAGTCGCAACCCCGATGATCTGCCAGCATTCTGCGACAAGGCGATCGAAGAATTTGCGGAAGGTAAGCATGCACAACAGACGACTTAGCACGATCTCGTTCCGCTGTTCTAACGGCGCTCGCGATGCAAACCATTGCACGACAGCGAGACGTCACTCTGGCGACTGCGCCATAGCACTCGCCTCTCAAGACTTGCCCCGAACAAAGGAGAATTCATTATGAATACTCAGAAAAAACTATTGGAAATAATCGGTGATTTTGACACCGCCATGTTGGTGACGCACGCAACCGATGGCACAATCGATGCGAGACCGATGGCAGTGGCACAAGTCACTGAAGAGGGCGACCTCTGGTTTGTTACCGACCGTCATTCGGGCAAAGTGGCCGAGTTGACGCTCGACAGCGATGTTGCCGTTACCATGCAAAGCTCCAACAAATTCGTCGCCCTGTCAGGCAAAGCTGTCGCGGTGGATGACCAACAAAAACTAGAGGAACTTTGGCAAGAATCATGGAAGGTATGGTTTCCGAAAGGCAAAGCCAGCCCTTCGATCATCCTCTTGCGAATCGAGACCAGCGAAGGCGAATACTGGGATAACAGTGGCGCTGCAGGGGCGAAATACCTCATTCAAGCTGGCAAAGCTTACCTGCAAGGCGAGCGAGCTCAAACCGATTCGACAACGAATGCTTCGGTGTCGTTGTAATTCATGAGGCGTTCCAGGACCTGCTATCGACACATTCCTGACGCTAGCGACAAACGACTTAGAAACTTCGTTGCATCCGTCCTACGCCTGGAACGGATAGCGAAGGCAACCACTTTTTAACCTGCATTACTGGGAGTTAGTCATGCTTTACTGGGCAGCCGTCTTTTTTATTATCGCTTTACTCGCTGGGATATTTGGCTTTACCGGCATCGCTGGTGGAGCAGCGACGATTGCGCAAATCCTGTTCGTCGTGTTCCTGATTTTGTTCATCGTCAGCCTGATCGTTGGTCGACGCGGCCACGTTGGCTGATTCAGCGTCATCACGGCGCACGTTTTGCCAGCAACGCTTAAGGTCATCGGTCGGCTGCATTAACCGATCGCTCGGCGGGCTCTGCCAGCGGTGCATGTTGCAGATTAAAAGTTTCTCTATCCCCAAAACACCCACCATTCCCCTTAAAGACAGGATTCAAGAAAATGCTCTGGTCAAAATACTTCCTGATCGGTTCGCTTTGCCTAGCGTTAGCCGGTTGCGACGAAAACCAAGACGCCGAACAAATGGAAGGCCTCCCAAACGGAGACCAACGATACCCGTCCGAAGTTCAAACGGATGACGAACCCACCGCGACAATTGATTCGGAACTCGCGGACGATATCGCGGAGGATGTTTCCAACGAAATCCAGTCGCCTTACGAGTCCGAAAAACCGGCGGTTAACGAACCGACGGAAGCTCCCTCAGATGCTGACGACGCCGTCACCGAAGTCGCTCCAGACACCACGGCGATCGGAAACGGGACGTCGGATGAAGCGGACATGAAAGAGCAAAACACGTCAGAATCGGCTACCGCAACGGAGCCGGAATCGGATTCCAATGTCCAGCCGACTCTTCCCGAATCGGACTCCAGCGAAGACGCCGCAGCGGTCGACGACGCCGTGGAAGAGGTGACCCCGGAATAACCCTTACGTCCGCATACCGCGTTCACTCTCTTTCGGACGGCCTGCAAGGGCCGTCCTTTTTTTTGGCGAGAACGAACGTTGTGTGGCTGGTCACAGTGCCTGCGACCTCCTCCAAATTACCCACCATACAAAACATTCCCCCACGGCGACCGGCTGGCAATCGTGTTTGGCACATCAAATGCGAACTTGAGTTTCTGGAAAGCGTCGCGTCGTTGGCGACGCTCTTATCTCAACTTGGTCATTCACAGGTGGATCAATGAAAACCATACACCCCATCCCATTCGCCGCGTTGGCGTTCTTGATGTTCGCTTTCGGCTCACCCCATGCGCGGGCGCAGCAGTCAATCGAAACCTCCGATGGCATGCTGAGATTAGTTATTGACATGCCGACAGAAACGCGGGCCGGCGAGTCGTTTAGCTACACCATCAAAGCAACCAACAACAGCGATCAAATGACGCTGCGAAACGTTCAGTTAAAACAAGAGAAGGTGAAAGGCTTTACCGTCGAAAGTGTTTCGGTACAGCCTTCCCAGAACAAGGCCAATAGCAGCAAGGATTCGGAGTCGAGCCAATCGGCCACGAACTCGCAAGAGCAACAGCAAGGTCAGGATCAAGGCCAACAGCAGGCCCAGAACAGCCAGGCCAAAATGACCATTGATGCGCTCGAACCGGGTGAGACGAGAACCATCGAGGTGAAAGCCGCCGCCGACGAGGAAGGGCAACTTCGCACCTGCCTTGAGGTGGTCAGTTACACGCCGGCGATCTGCTTAACATCGAAGGTTGTTCGTCCCAAATTGGAGCTGACGAAAACGGCGCCTGAGCAAGCCAACCGGTGCCGAGTCATTGAACTGGAATACACCCTGAAGAACGGCGGCACCGGCGACGTTGCGGCCATTCAGATCACTGATGATCTCGGGGAGGGACTGGCAACGATCGAAGGGAACCAGAACCTGAAGTTCGACATTGACAGCTTGGAAGCGGGAGAAACTCGCAAATTTGTGGCGCGTGTCTATGCCCGAAAGCCTGGCGAATTCTCGAGCCGAGCCATCGCCAAGGCGGAAAACAGCGAGCTCTCCTCGCGGAGTCAAAGAACGACGACCCGCGTGAATGCTGCGGAACTCGATGTCCAAGTTACCGGCACCGAGCGACTCTATGGCGACCAGTTAGCTCAGTTTACCGCCACGGTCACCAACCGAGGTGATGCCGACGCAGAAGACGTCCGCGTTAACCTGCAATGGCCCGACCAAGCAAACTTGGTTGACTTGAGCACGGTCCGGGTCAAGCAATCGAGCGATCAAAACCAACAAAGCAGCCCACAGTCGAACCAAGACAACCGGCCAACGACGGCGGAAAGCAGGGCTTCGACCGATGGTGCAAATGGCACCAACGGTGACCAAAACGGTGATGCGGCTGCCGAAATGCGAATGGCTGATCGTACGATGATGATCGACCGACTGAAAGCGGGACAGACTGCCGAGTTTACATATGCGATTCGTCCCGGCCAGTTGAAGACCATCCCGACCAAAGTCAAGGCACACTACGTTTGCACCGTCTCGGCTGCTGAGGACGAAGCCAAGGCACGAAGCGAAACCACGTCGATGGCAATGGCAACTGCAAAGGTGGTTCGACTGCCGGCCTTGCAGTTAGTCGCGTTTGACGATGAAGACCCCGTCTCGCAAGGCAGCGAAATTGCCTACACGATCCGTGTCTGGAACGAAGGCGATGCGCCAGACCAAAATGTCCAGATCGCTGTGAATCTGCCAGAAGGCTTGGAGTTCAAGAAAGCCGACGGACCGACGGACCACAGCATGGAGGGTTCGAAGGTGGTCTTTGAGCCAATCGATACGCTGCAACCTGGCGAACGCAGAGAGTACCAAGTGATGGCGAACAGCATTGGTAGTGGCAGTGTCCGCGTTGCAGCGGAACTGACCAGCCAAATGCTCTCGCAACCAGTCGTCGCCGAAGAACCGACGCGACTATTTGATCGTCAGGCACGCAGGTAAGCGTTGGTACCGCTGGCCCACTGATTGTCTCTCGAAGCGGCTCGTTTCTCATCCGAAGCGAGCCGTTTCGATGCGCGGCCTCTGCGGATTCGATGCGCGGCCTCTGCGGGCTGAGGAGTTGCATCCAAATAGCAAGTCTGCAGGCAGTCCATTCATTTAAACCTTCAAGCAACACAACCTATTGGGATCCTCCTCCATGGCCACTACCAGCACCCGATCCAATACCTTGCTCAAAGTGATTCTGGCCATTTTACTGCCGCCATTGGCGGTGTTTATGGAACGCGGATTTGGCGGCCAATTTTTGCTCAACGTCGTGCTGACAATCGTCGGCCTATGGGTCGTCGGCATCATTCATGCGCTGGTCTTGATCCTCTGACTAACCGAGACAGCTGACATAACAGCAAGTGGTCTCGCTGTTGAATTCCCTTCTAAGCAGTCACTCCCTCGGTGGATGTTTGGGCTGAGGATTCGCTTCAAGGAAAAAAGAGGATTTTCCCGCCCGGTGCCTGATCCAGTTCAGCGATTGCAGAATGACTTTTTGATGCACTAAGAATTGCTCCAAGCGATACTTGCCAGGAAAATTTGTCAGCGATAGACCAATCAAGATGCTGATGATCCCTTGCCCCGGCAGCACCAGCATGGCAATTCCCATGAAAATAAAAACGATCCCGGCAATGTTTTTGCCGACCAGCCAAGCATAGTAGACAAACGCTCCAAATCCGAAGGCCTGAACGGGGTGCCGTCGCGGATAGCAAAAGTAGTCTGCTGGCAAGCGAACGATGATCACCGGGATCGCAAACAGGGAAGCCAAGAACATGACTACCGACCCAGCCACCATCCACCACACGACAGTCGGATCGATTTGCATGGAAACTCGGCTGGCTAGGACAGTTGGCGATCGGGCACTGCGGACAGGTTGTCAGCCGCACAGTTGTGGAGTGTCATCATGCCCCGCAGCGGCTAATCGGTCGATGTCTAGCCAAACAGCTTAGGCAATCAATGCGCCAACGTTCCCAAGCGGCTGCCCTGGGGGCTTGCCGCGTCAACCAGCCGAATCATCCAACAACATGGCGTTGTCGCCAACCCAACACCAGCGCACACCTCCCTTACCTAATCTTCGATCGTCACCAATTCGAGTTCGGTAAAACGACCAACGGACATGTTGGCGCCGCCAATCATCAACAGCGAATGGGAGGTCAGGGGCAACATGCAATGAAAAAAACGCCCCGGCTGGTAAGTCCCGATAACCTGCCACGACTTTCCGTCGTCGCTCAGACGCTGCACGGTACCGCTGACCGTACTGACCAAAAGCTGTCCCCCACACGACTGAGCCCAGCATCCAAAGCCTGCCATTGGCGGGCCCTGCAGCGAAGGTCCCTGAGTCCACGAATCCGTGGCCGGATCATAGACATCCATGCGCGCACTCGGTCCACCCTCTTTTGCCATACCACCGACTGCGTAGAGCTTGCCATGGTGTGCTGCTAGCGAGAGCGCGCGGCGCTGGAATGGCGGGGCAGCAATCGGCTGCCATTGAAGAGGAGACTGCCCGAGGTCTGCCGTCCAAGCTGTCTGATGCCAGACCGTCGGTTCCTCGCCCGACATGTTCCACCCACCGACAACGTATACCTGACTGCCGATGACGGTAGCCGCGTGGGAAGAACGAGGCTCGGGCAAAGCCGTCAATGGTTCCCACTTCTGGGCTTGCAAATCAAATCGACTGACCCCATCCTGCGAGTGCAAGTCATGCTCCTCCCCTTCGGCATTGAGCGCCGTAAAGCCTCCCAAACGGACCACCGAATGTTCATCTGGCACTAGCGCCAAACCCTGCAGACGTGGCCCCGAAGGCAATGCTTTCCACTCGGCCTTTGGAGACCGCTGATCTAAGTCAAGCATCCACAGAGCATTGGACTGCTCGGGAATCGAGTACGAATGAGCATCGCCGATGTGGCCTCCATAGAGGAACAATTGGCCATCGACAATGGTGCCGCCAAAGCTGGTCAGCTCGGTAGGCAGATCGGGATAGTCCGCAGCGACAACTTCCGCCGTTCCCTTCCATGGGAAGCTGACGGTCAAATAATTC
>Ga0102938_10000311_pt1 | contig 35067 bp, 27 predicted proteins | sample SalPonR2_B_D2_MG_FD_84516 | JGI IMG/M metagenome (GOLD analysis project Ga0102938, IMG submission 84516) | Salt pond soil microbial communities from South San Francisco under conditions of wetland restoration - Salt Pond MetaG R2_B_D2_MG | ecosystem: Environmental > Aquatic > Marine >...
AGGCGCCCATGTGGTAATGGGAGATGGTGCTGTCAAGTTCATCACCGACTCGATCGAATCGGGCAACATGAACGCCCCTTCGGTCTCCAATGCCCCCGGCTTCACACCGCCCGGTAACGAAAGCCCTTACGGCTTGTGGGGAGCGATGGGCTCGATCGACGGCGCAGAAACCGACACCTTGGACTGATTGCCCTGAACTCCATTCAGTACCAAACGCTCGATGCTGCCGTGGGCGACATCGAGCGTTTTTTTTGCTACTTCGATGCCGGTAGCCGTGCCTCGAGCGGTAGGTTTGTTACGATGTTTTTCCAAACGTGTGACTCGGTTGTCGACACGGTTTTCTATCACTTGATTTGTGAGCCCTCAGTTATGAAGTTTGAGTTTGTAATTCGGTTGTTGGCAGTTCTGGTATTGCTGGTCGTTCCATTCAGCTTTGGCTGTGGCGCGGCAACGGGCACGACAGAAACCTCGGACGTGGTCGAAGCGGATCCCGATGTCGAAGTCGAAGAAGCTGAGCCGCTGCCAGGTTGCTAGATCGATCAAGGCGAGCTCTTGAGTCTCGGCCTAACCGACAAGGAACCGCTTGCGAGGCGTTTCCAGCATTTATTGGGCTAGCACTCAATCGACCAGCAGGGTCCTACGGAAGGATTTGCACAAACCTGCCACAAACTCCCGCAGCCGCCATGAGGAGAGACCTGATGGCGGCTGGAGAACGCCGCCCGAGCATGAAACGATCGTGACTTGCCCCCGCGCACACACGGAGGCCGAATCTCGGTCTGGGGAACAAGTCAAAACGTCTCTTCATGTCAGCGCCCAGGATTCGGTACGGCAGCCTGAATGACGTGCCGCCAACAACTACTAATTCTTTAGTTGACAAACTTGGCCTGACAGATATGCTGAGGGAATTGAACGTCATTCTCATGCGCTCCAGAGCCCCTCATGTCAAGACACCGTCAGGCGACGCCGACCGAAGTGGAGCTTGAGATCCTGCAAGTTCTGTGGGAGGCTCAACCGGCAACGGTCCGCGAGGTGACCGAGGCGTTGAACCGGCAACGACCACGGGCCTATACCTCGATTCTTAGCATGCTGAATGTGATGCACGAAAAGGGGTTGGTGGTCCGCGAAGTCCAAGGCCGGGCTCATCTTTACCGTGCCAAAAAATCGCGGGAGAAAACCTTGGGTGGTGTGGTCAAAGATCTTTTGGGCCGAGCATTCCAAGGTTCCTCCACGTCACTGATCACTCAGGTCTTGGAACAGTCAAAGCCTTCGGCGGAAGAACTGCGAGAGATCCGTCAGGTGATTGAGGCATGGCAAGAGGAAGGCCAACAGAAATGATGGAACAGCTCTCCTCGCCGATGGCCACCACCTTTGCATTGACGCTGCTGCATTTCCTGTGGCAAGGCTTGCTAGTGGCGTTCCTCTACGGCTGTTTATTGCAGGCTCTGCCACTGCGTTCGACTTCGCATCGTTATACGATCGGGGTCGTCATGTTCGTGCTGCTGTCGCTCTGTCCGCCGGCAACTTTTGCGATACTGCAGCACTCTGCTGCCCATTCAACTGCCGCGCATGACAGACCAGTACGAAGCCTCACGACGCTACCGATTTCGAGCACTTTTTCCGGCGTTGCCAATTCGCCGACTAGCACCTCCATTCTGTCTGCCACCACAACGGACTCTCTCACACCCGCTGTTACAACCTCGCGTCTCCATCTGCCCGTTCCTTTCCTGCTGTTGTTGTGGTCAGCCGGAATGATCGTATCAGGAGCACGACTGTTGGCGGGATTCGTCAACGTGCTGTGGCTGCGGCAGGGCCGATTCGCGATTGCTTTACCACTGGCGACTCGCTGCCAACATCTGGCTCAACGATTGAATATGGAGCCCGCGCAGGTATTTGGATCGTTACATATTCGCGAAGCGGCGGTGGTCGGTTTTTGGAAGCCGATAATCTTACTTCCTTCGGCTTGGCTGATGTCGCTGCCCCCAAACGTGCTTGAAGCGGTGATCGCGCATGAACTGGCACATCTTCGTCGCCACGATGTGTGGATCAATTTATACCAACGGATTGTGGAAACGCTCCTGTTCTACCATCCAGCGGTGTGGTGGTTATCGAATCGAATTCGCATGGATCGAGAAATGGCGTGTGACGAACTGGCGGTGGTTGCTACGGGTGACGCAGGCCAGTACGTACGGGCTCTTGAGCAGATTGGCAGATGGCAACTTCGCGGGACGCCCAGTCTCGCACCCTCGTTTACCGGAGACAGAAAGATGAAGCTGTTAAGTCGCGTTCAGAATGTATTGCACCGAAACACCAAACCCGAGCGGGAACCAGCGTGGCTGGTGGGCTTGGTTGCGGTCTTGCTGCCCCTGCTGTTCGTCGTGGTCCACAGCTTTCCGATGCTGGAAAGCAAGGCCAATGCGCAGGACGAAGGGGGATTCCGATCTGCGGAAGCCGAAGCGGGCGCGCGGCGTTCGCCCGAAGGCGAGCGAGATCGCGCACGGCCTGAGGGGCGACCGCAGGAAGGCGAAGCGATGAACGGCTTCAAGCCTCAAACACCTCGAGAAGCAGCGCTGTTTCAAATGATTCTCAAGCTACAGCGGGACGTCGCCAGCTTACAGCGGCAAGTTCCATCCCGAAGCGGCGAGAGGGAAAGTCGCGGGGGCGACTTCCGTTTCCGAGACCGAGAGATGGGTGAACGGACACAATCGGATCAGACGCGGAACTGGCAACAATCCAAGGCGGGACAAGTCTTCAAGGCTTATGACAAAAATAGCGACAACATTGTTTCGTTGGAAGAATGGCTCGCGATGACCAACGGCAACATCAGCCCGGCGCGGCGGGAATTACAAACCGAACGCTTCCAATCTGCGGAACCAAGCAAGGATGGCAAGTTCACCCCGAGCGAATTCATTCAGTGGTACACCAAAGATCGATTTGATACTCGCGAAGGGAATCGTGATGCGGAAGCACGCTCGTCAGGCGACCGGGAACGGGAACGCTCGAGCGGCGAACGCGAACGGGAAGCAGGTGAAAGGCCTACACGCGAAGGTGGTGCACGCGAAGGTGGTGCACGCGAAGGTGATCGAGGCCGCGGTGGCCGGGAAGGCGAACGCCCCGGTCCGCGGGACCGCGAATAAATCGACGGCCTCCTGGCGTACCCAGCAACGTCAGCCATCGCCAGCAAACGGTTGCTCGCTGTGGCTGACCGATCCCAGCGTTTCGCGGCAGCATGCTGGCGGTTTTACGCAACCCTCAACAAGGCGATTCCATGGCAGGCGTTCGATAGCGTCGCGCGAGAATCGTTAGCGCCGCAAACCAAGTCCCTCCCACTAGCAGAGGCGCGGCAGCAGGAAAAAACAGCGTCAGCACCGCAACGCCTTGAAAGACGAATCCAAGCAAAATGGACGCTCCCCACACATGGCCTCCCATGGCTAAGAAACCAAAACCACTGAGGGCCGCAGCGATGGGAAAGATGGCCGTGTGAGGAATCCCGCCAAGCAGCAGCAACAGATTCATGACCGCCAGCGTGACCAAATAGCCCAACCAGATCGACCACAGCGGACGCTCCGCGACGCTGCGTGGGGTGATCGCCCCGTCGCGATAGTAGTAGACCAGTCCGAGCAGCGCCACAAACATGGTTGCCCGTGGCAACCAGAAAGCGATCGGTTTGGAGAACTCCAATCGATCCAGGGTGAAGATGCACACATGCGTCACCAGGATCAGGCAGCCGATCAGAAAAAGGCCGCGTCCCCAAGTTTGAAAAGATTCCTGATGCTGATCACGTGCAAGAGTGCGTGTGACACGATTGATGATCGAAGAACGCGTGCTGTGAACTTTTTCTCCGTCAAGAAAACGCTGCAGGTCGGCAGCCATCTGCCCAGCGGACTGGTAGCGTGCCGCTGGAGATTTTTCGAGACACCGCATGCAGATGCACTCCAGATCGAGGGGAACCTCGGGACAGAGCTGCCGAGGCGAGTCGGGATCGCAGTTGAGCACCCGCTGGAGAATTTCTCCCGACGATTCGCCTGTATGCGGCGGGCTGCCGGTTAAGAGGGCATAGAGGATCGCCCCGAGCGAATAAATGTCGGCGGCGGGACCGGTGTCATTGCGTCCGGCAGCTTGCTCGGGACTCATAAAAGCAGGCGTCCCAAGCACCTGGCCGGTGCGAGTTAGCAGCGTGCCATCGTGGTGCCACTTGGCTAATCCGAAATCGGTCAGCATCGGACGTCCATCGTAATCCACAAGAATGTTGTCGGGCTTCAAGTCGCGATGGACAATTCCCTGATCATGAGCGTATTGCACGGCCAGCGCGATATCGCGGAGCACCATGGCGGCATCCTCATGAGAGCAAGCACGGTCATCGACCAAAACTTGCAGCGTATCGCCTTCGATCAAAGCCATCGAAAAGTAGGCATGCCCCTCCCATGACCCGATATCGTGAATCGGCACAATGTTGGGATGATTCATCCGAGCAGCCGCTTCGGCTTCGATGCGGAACCTGCGTTTCTGTTCCGCCGACGCGAGGATGCCACCGTTGATCAGTTTGACGGCGACGGGACGTTCCAAACCTTGCTGGCGAGCTTGGTAAACGATTCCCATACCACCACGGGCGATCTCGCGTTCCAACTTGTAAGGGCCGATCTGAGTCCCCACTAAATCGGGCTCGGCAGGCTGGCTGAGTTCTAACCAATGGTGGTTGTTGAAAAAATCACGCAGCTCCTCCGCATGCTCCGGATAGGTTTTGAGGTACTCATCGGAAACCGGCCGATGCCCCGCCTCCATTTGCTCGAGATACTCGGCCATGATCGAATCGAGAGATGTCATGGATGCGCCGGGGCAAAGGGATTTCGCAAATTACCAAAAAAATTGCACACGATGGATCATTCTACGGGCTCTCCGATAAGAGACGCCTGCTATGCAACCCCACGACCGGAACTGCGTCGATGCCGAGACCACCTAAATGTTGACCCTCATTGTAATCGGCGTTGTGCTGCTGTTGGTAATGCTAATTGGTCACGGTCTGTGGATGTTAGCTAGTCTGTTTTTTCGAGTCTTGCTTGGAAATCCGCATCCGCCCAAGGAAGATTTGTTCCGTCGTGATCTGGCAGGATTTCAGCGAGTTTTGGGGCGTTTGTGGGAGCGTGGCGATATCGCCACGGGAGACCGGGCCGAATTACAACTGCAGGCCAACGCCCTGCTGTCTCCCGTCGCACAGCCAATTGCCCCGCAAGCGGCTACCGCGGCGCGTACGTCGGCAGCCGAGCGTGCGAACGTCGACCCAAACTGGCTAGGCGAGGAAGAGCCCCCCGTCATTGCGCAGTTGGCCCCGTCGGGTGCCCAGCCTCCGGCATTCGCCCCCGGCTACGAAGGCGGCGTTCATCCGCTCGACCAGTCAGTGCCTGCGTTATCCTCCGAAGGCATCACGCGGGCAGACCCCCACGCGTCAGCAGCCCCACTGGCTCGCAAGGCTACCGCCGAAGTTCTAAAAAGCTTTCTCGCGGCACATAACATTCGCTGGGGAGAATTGATCGCTGGCTTATTGATTGTGGTTTGCTCAATCGGTCTGGTGATCAGTTTGTGGAGCTCTCTTACCGAGACGCATCGCCTGCTGCCGGCGTTTGTCTTTCTTGCAGGCACCGCGGCGATCGAAGCGGCCGGGTTGTATACGCTGCGGCGCTGGCGTCTGCGGCACACCAGCCGAGCAGTACTGACGATCGCCACCTTGCTGATTCCGCTGAGTGTGGTCGCCGGCATTGCGGTTGCCGTTTCCGGGACCGAACCGATTCATCTTGAAGATCCCTTCACGCTGGGTTTTGTCGCTGTAGGGACGGCACTTTACGGCGGTGCGATTTGGCTGGCTGGCGTGGCCATGGTTCGCCGTCACGACGCGCAGTGGTGGTTAGTCGCGGTCGCTTGTCCCACGCTGTTGCTGCCGCTGGTGCCCACATTAACGCACCACTGGCAATCCTCTAGTGGTTGGACCTTCGTGGCGGTCGCAAGCTTGGTCTCGCTTGCGATTCTAATGCCAGCAGGACGACGAAAACCGCGCGGCAATCAACCGATGATTCGTCCCGTTGCGGGACGGCACCAACTATTAATCGCGGGACTCGGCCTGCATGCGTTGCTAGTCCTGGCAGGATTTTTTGCGTTCTTTTTATCGAAAGCATCGGCTGCCGTCATTCCTTTGGCCGTTTCGTTGGTGCCAATCATCGTGACGCTGCACGGTCTTGGCAGTTCCTTTCGTCGGTCGCAAACGCAGTGGCAGCGTCTGACAGGGATCATCTTGATGGGGCTGACGGCCAGCGTGTTGGCCGGCAGCCTTCCCCTGACGGCAGCGACACCAGGCTGGTTGATCGGTTGGTGCGGATTGACGGTGATCGCATCGATCGCCGTCGCGGCTCGTTTACGCCTTGAATCTTTGTTGGGCCTAGCTCTCCTAGCGGTCGGAATTGCCGGCGTGTCGATCTTGCCGTGGTGGTGGAGCGACGGCGAGTGGCTTGGCGCGCCGGGCGTGATCGCAGGCCTGATCACCAGTCCCGCGATGCTCTTTGGATTCGGCTACGGCTTGTTCTTGGTACTGGTCGGTACGATCGTCGAATATCGTCAAAAGACATCAGCACTCGGCTCGCCTCGATGGTCGCAGAGCTCGTATTGGATAGTCACGCTGACCGGGGCGGGTTGGTTGAGCTATGCCGTGGCGATCGCTTTGTTGAGTGGTTGCTTTGGTTGGGTGAAATGGTTCGCACTACAGTCGCTCGAACCTGCTGCTTGGCAGGCAGCGGTGCTGGTGATCGCCAGCACCGCCGGCTTGTGCCTGTTCGCTGCGAGCGATCTGAAACGGCGTCGCTTCTTTTCCGAGCCTCGTTTGCGCCCTTGGCGGTTTTCTCTCCTGCGGGGCGGGCAAGCGGGATTGTGGCTGGCAGCGGGAATCGTACTGGGTTGGTCGATCCCGGATCGCTTGTTTGGCCTCCAGGCGTTTTCCCACGGCAACGCGGGATGGTGGTGGCTGGGCTGGGCGGCGGCCTGTGCGTTGGCATGGCAAATCCTTCGGTGGAAGGCACCGCATTGGTTTCCCGGCAGACTGGCCGTGCATCCTACTCGGATCACTGTCGATGTCTTGGCCGGCTTGCTGGCCTCCAACGCAATGATCCTCTGCAGCGGACTGGCCGTTGCCAGACTAATGATTTTGTATGGCAGCGAGCAGAGACTCGTTTTCGGCGCGCCTTGGGTGCCGATGGTAGCCATCGCGTTGACGCTCGGTTGGCTGGCAACGGTCCGCACTCGAAACCATGTTCTGCAAACACTGTTAATCGATCAACGGGTGCTGGGGGTCCAAGCGGCATTCACCTGGTTCGCGCTGTGCGGCTTTGCCGCCCGCCCCTTGGCCCTAGCTTGGATTGGATCGATCGCCTTGCTGGTGATGCTGATCGGCTTGAGTACCGCGTGGTGGCTGGCACGGCGACTGGCGGCGGAACGCCACCCCGGCGAGCGAAGGATTGAATTTGTGGCGGGACTGGCAACGCGCAGTGCGGGGTGGGGCGGTGTGATCGTCGCCCTGATGTCAGCCAGCACTTTGCAACACCATTTGGTGCCTGCGTTTTTCACGACAGCGTCGATTGACATAACGCGCGTCATCCCTGTCGTTGTCTGGCTAGGGATCTGCAGCCTCACGTTGGCCATCGCCTCGATCGTCACAGCAAGGCCAATCCTAGCCAGCCTGGCTGGCGCGGTGGCACCGCTGGCCGCCCTGATCGCAGCCCTCACAATCAGCAACAGCCCTTGGGTCTGGTTCGAGACGATTGGATGGACGGGATTCGTGATCGTTGGCGGCCAACGTTTGCTGCAGCAAAGGCGTGTCGTTGCCTGGCTGGAGTCTCTGGCGATCACTCCGCGCACCGCTTCCCTCCACAACGCATGGCCCTTACCGATACGCGGTCTGCTGTACCTCGGTCTGGTGATCGCTGGCCTGTTCGCGTTGATCAACGTTGGTTTGCTTTGGCTGGCACCGAGCGGCAAACTCCTGTTGGCCGCCAGTGGTACGGCGAACCTCGCGACACCTTCCACGATTGCTTTCGTCGCAACGGCAATGCTGATGTGGTTTTGGCAGGCGAGCTTTCAGAAAAAGCCGGGCTTTGAAATCTTCGTTCAGCGGCTGAGCGATCTGCTGCTCGTGTTGGCTGGACCAATTTTCATTCTCGCGATTCGAGAAGCGTGGCTCCTACCCAGCCAAGGACGCGTCAGCTTCTTGGCCGTATTGATGGTGTCGACGTGGATCGACACCCTACTTGCGATGCGAAACCCAGCCGGTGATCAGCACTGGGCGCTGGGCATGGCGAAAGGATGTGGACTGGTACTGCTGGGCTGTTTTCCCACCATTCTATCCAGCAACGCCGTGTGGTTCGGCGTTGCCGGTTGCTTGGCCGTTCAAGCCCTGGGAATGATCGACGGTCACGTGTTAGTATCGAGTTGGCTGACCGGCCATCTGCCCAGCGGCAACCAGCAGACACGTTATTGGTTCAGCCAGATTGTTTGGAGCGTGACGACCTTGATCGGCTGCGTGATGGTCGCTTCGGTTGCTTGGCAAACGACCGGCGAGCCACTGCTGGCGACGATCCTGGTGATGGGCTGGCTGGCAACGGTGACAACCTACTCGCGGATAGGTCAGCCGCGTCTTCACCCCGCGTACCTTTGCCTTGCCGAATCGATCGCGGTGGGACTAACTCTGCTGGCGATGCTCCAGCTGATCTATCTGGACGTAAGCAGAGACGACGGCAGTTCGACACCCTGGTTGGTCGGCGGTGCGATGCTTACGACGGCGGTCGTGTTGGCGATGACAACCGGGTTGCGGATGGGGCGAAACCTGCATGTGGTGGCCGGGGTGACCGGAGTGTTGCTGGCGACCGTTGCACTGACGCTGCAGCTCTCCACGATCGCTGGTGGGCTGCCACGAGCCGCCACGGCAACGGTGGCTGTCGCCGTCATGACAACACTGCTGACTTGGTTGTGGCCGCTGCGCCGCAGTCTGCGTGCAGCGCTACGCAGCCTTGAACTTGACTGGAGCCGCACCGAGGATGCCAGTGCCACCAAAGAGTTCTCCGCGGTGGTGATTGCCGTCACCTGCGGAACCCTGATCCTTGCGACCCATGCCGCTTTCTTCGCAGCCCTTCCACTGAACCGTCATTTGACGGTTGCCGCAGTCATGCTGTGCGGCTGGGCCATGGCGGTGGTTGCCAATCGGCTGGATCAGTTCTGGCTGCGAACCGCCGCGGTATTGCTATTTGCCAGCGGTGTGATGCTGACCGCGATCGCAGCTCCCGGCGGAGGCATGTTGGCCGGCAGCGATCAACGAGCGTTGATCAGCACGATGCAATTGCTGGTCGCGGGCTGTTGTTTGGTGCCAACCTTTGGCTGGATCGTGCCGCGGATTTTTCGCACCAGTACGGAACCTTGGCGTGGTACGGAACCTTGGCGTCGCCCGCTTCGAATCGGTGCCGGCGTGGGAGGGTGCCTAGCTACGCTTGCGTTGTTTGCCATGTTAGCTTTGGAAGCGAAAGGCTATTCCAACGGCACGATCGGAACACTCGACCGCACCGTGGTCGGCGGGATTGCAATCTTGTTAGCCTCGGTTTGTGCCGCGACCACTTGGCTGGCCGTGCGTGCGCCTCAGGGACTGCCAACCAGTCTCATGCCGGCGCTGGTCGATGACCAGCGAGCCGGTTTGATCTATGCGGCGCAAGGCTTGGGACTGGTCACTTGGCTGCATCTTTTTCTTTGCAACAGTTACTGGGCGCACCTTGGCCTGCGTGCCTATTGGCCCTATGTGGTGGTCGTATTGGCACTCGCAAGCGTTGGCGTTGTGGAATGGGCGAAACGTCGAGGCGACTCGTTGCTGGCCGAGAAACTGCGGCAAACAGCCATTTTGCTGCCCCTGATTCCCGCGATTGGGTTTTGGCATTCAGGCGCCCACCAGGGCTGGCAATTTACCGGTGGGAGTGCTCAGTACGCGGTGCTGCTGGCGATTGTCGGGATGTTTTATATCGGCTTGGCCTTTGTTTGGCGAAGCGACCGCTGGCCCCGCGTGCTAGGACTGATAGCGGGCAATGCAGCGATCTGGGTCTGGCTGCTACAAAGCCCGGGCTGGGCGTTTCTACAACATCCGCAACTGTGGCTGATTCCGCCGGCGGTCTGTTTATTAGTCGCCTTGCACTTGGAACGCGAGCGTTTGAAACCGGAATGGATGGCGACGATGCGGTATGGGGCGATGCTGGTGATTTACATCAGCAGCACCGCCGACATGCTGCTTCAGGAAATCGGTCAAACCCTGTGGGGGCCAATCATCTTGGTCAGCTTGGCGCTCCTCGGCGTAATGTTGGGGGCCGTGCTGCAGATTCGATCTTTCCTTTACCTGGGGACGCTGTTTGTGCTGCTGGGCGTGCTGAGCATGGTGTGGCACGCCCAACAGGCGATTGATCAAATTTGGCCGTGGTGGGCGTTTGGGATCACCAGCGGAGTATTGATCCTCGCGGGGCTGATGATGTTGGAGAAGCAAAAGCCGCAGATCCGTCGACTTTCGCAACGCCTTGCCAGTTGGGAAGGCTGAGCTCTCCGGTCCGCTGCCATGCGGTGGTCTCGATGAGAAATTTTCTGTTTTTTTTTGTGGGGCCGTGAACCTACCCACGTCGTCTACGTCTATAGAATGACAAGTGTACGGTTTGCAGCTACCGGTCAGTGTCCGATGGCAACGAGGTTTTGCTAACCCCGGGGTCGATCATTGGCGTCTTTGACCGGTTTGAGTTAACCTGCAGTGGGAAGCAGCAATGGTTTGTTGCTTTCCAGAAACTTCATAATTTCTTTTATCGCACTGTCCGTGCTTGAGATGCACGGGGAGGAACCGAAATGCGTATTCAACGAATCATTGCTGCCGCCATCCGTTGTGCCGCCGACCAAGTCGAGCGCTCCAATACGGTTGTCGCGGGTGTGATCGCCTACGCTTTTCACCTCCGCCATGGACAGCTGTATCTGGGGATGCCGTCAATGGGCGGCAAACCGTTTCTCGGCAGTTTAGAACGCTGCCAGAGGGAATGGTCAGGCACACGCGGCAGATCGCTGCGGCTAGCAATCGCTAGCGCCTGAGATTGTTTTCGCATCGTTCTGCAACCAGAACGTTTCGGAAAGCCACACAGCTAACGAACGAGCTGTATCCCCTAATTCCCCGCCTGTCAGAAACTCTGTCCGTTAGAGCCGCGCGCCCTGCTTGGGTCACCGCTGCCGCCTACAGAGCCAAACGACAGGTTAGGGACTAACCCATCCTGCTGGTCGGTCGGCATGCCAACGCATGGCCACCGGACGACCAGCGAATCGGTTTGCGGCCACTCATTAGGAGCCTCACCGCAGGTCGGTTTGTTTGGTGTGATGAAGGAACCGAATATGTCATCGATGCACGAACTGCAGACATTTACCGTCGTCGAACTGGTGCGCGCTGCGCAGCGGGGCGAGCGGGCCGCCTTTGGCGAATTGTTTGAACGTTACCGAATCGGTATCGTAGCGCTTGCAATGCGTCGGATGCGAAACGCCGACGAAGCCGAAGAATTGGCTCAGGATGTGTTTATTCAAGCGATGGAAAAGATTGACCAACTGCGAGTCCCCGAAGCGTTTGGCGGCTGGTTGCGGCAGATCGTCCATCGGATGGCGATTAATCGTGCCACGCGGCGTCCGCCAGCACTCGCCTGCGATCCCGAAACGTTGGAAGCGACTTGCTTTTCTGACGATGCGCCTGACGCATTGGCGCTGCATCGGGAAGCTGCCGCGAGTGTCCGGGCGGCGGTCGACCGACTGGGAACAATGGACCGCGAAACGCTGCGAGCGTTTTACATGCGTGGGCAGTCGTTGGTCGAAATGAGCCAAGCGTTTGACGCTCCGGTCGGAACGATCAAACGCCGTTTGCATACCGCACGGAAGCGACTAGCCAAGGAAATGGATGTGGCTCAAGCGGTGTAGTAACCGGTCGTTTGATAATCCTCATTCAACCGCTTGGTAGCGGATCGGCTGCCAAGCGGTTTGGTCGTCCAACTGGATTTCAACTATGCAGGCACTATCAGCTCGATTGCGTTGGGGTTGGGTCCGGTTATGGGCGGCTCCTTACACCCTCAGCGGTTTGCTGCTCGGAGTCTTGCTGCGAGGCGAATTCCGGCGAGTCGACGGAGTGATCGAGATCCATGGCCGCCATGTTGCGGCCTTTCTGATTCGCCTGCCTCCCAAAGCGATCGCATTGACGTTGGGGCATACCGTCTTGGCGCAAACCCAACTAGCTTTGGAAAAAACCCGCGCCCATGAACGGGTGCATGTCCGGCAATTTGAACGCTGGGGCCCACTGATGGGCCCCGCTTATGTCTTGGCTTCGTGTTACATGGCTTATCGCGGGCGGAACTATTACCGCGACAATCCCTTTGAGGTTGAAGCATTCCAGGAAGATGCGAAACGACGCGAAACTTAAAGTTTGTTGTCGTCGTCTTCGTTGTCGAACGGTTCGTCCTGCTCGCCACTATAAGCTTCGACGAGCGACTCTTCATCGAGCTGCAGCAGGTCGCGTTGCTCTTGATCTAGTTGAACGTAGCCGAGCGAGCGGATGACTTCCAAAACTTCGCTGCAGGTCGGGAACATGCGTCCGGCGGCTCGCTTGTACTCATCCATGGCGTGCATGAACTGGATCTCTTGATCGCTGTAGTCCCGTTCGCAAGTCGTGGGATCGATCTGGCGACGACGCTGTTGCTTGCGGCGACCACTCGGGTTCTCCGCGGCGACATCGTCACGGCGATCCGCAGTGCGACGGTCGAGGGTAATCGTTTGGTCAGCTACAGGCGTTGCGGTCTTGGTCACGTACAGGATTCCTTCTGGGGAGAAGCCCTCTTTTTCCACCGCATGGGTGGTATCCGTAGGACTTGCAGGAAGTAGGCGGGTCGCAGGGTCGTGGCTAACTTTGCCGATGAAAGATAGCACGCCGTTTGTGCGTGTGACGGGAACTTTTCCCTTTCGCCAAGCAAGGATCTCTGCAGGGGCAGGGTAGTCTGGCAGGTTGTAACGAATCTACCGTCATCCCTTTCCTAAATTCGTGCATGAACCACCTATTGGGGGCTCGCATTGACGTTTACGACCCCATTTTTGTAACGGGTAGATATTGTTTGCATTTCATTTTCCTTGACGACCGCCCTCGCGGTAACCGATGCCTGCCAATCCCGCAGTCGCCGACGGACCTTTGCCACCCGCCACCTCCTTCTCGGTCCCCGCTGCGCTGATGGCCGTCGCTGGAATCGCTGCGATCGGCGCCTTTGCCACGCTCTTTAGCATCTGGGCACGCACCACCGCGCCGGGAATTGCCGACACGCTTCGCATTGCCTCGACGGAGTATGCCGCGGGTCGTCCTGCCGTCGCGGCTCAGATCGCTCAGACGGTGGAATTCCCGGAGGACATGGATGCCCCCGATCTGTTTCATCTCCGAGAATTTTTGATCGGGGCCGGATTGGCCGCAGCGGCGGACAAAACCGAAGACATCAAAAGCTGGCGTCTGGCAATGCACGAAGCGACGCCTCATCTGATGGCCGTGAACCGCCATGGCTTCCCGCCCGGTCGCGAGGCCGAAGGCAAACGCCTGCTAGGAGAAGCGTTGCTGAGCCAAGGAAAATTTAGAGAGGCATCGGAATTTTTAGGCGAGGCGATCGCGGTCGACCCGTCATTACGCTTGCAACTGATGCCGCTGCTAGCGGAAAGCCAACTGTTAGCCGATACCTTGCCCGCCAGCGCCGCCCTCGGTTCCGCGGAGAAGCTCCTCTCTTGGCAAACTCCCGGTTCGATCGCTTTTTTTGAAACCAAATTGCTCTCCGGCCGCGCTTCCTTGCGACTGGAACAATGGCCAGCGGCGCGAGAAAAATTCCGACATGTGATCGATCAGTGCGAACAACCCGGACTGGTTCTAGAAGCCAAACTGCTGGAAGCCAGCAGCCAGATTGCCGAAGCTATCGCGTTGCAAAAACGAGCACCGCAGTCGAACGCGTCGGCCGTTGTTCAAGAGATTCTCGGGGAGGCTCTGCAAACGCTGATCGCGCTTGACCGCGAGTCCGATCCGTTGCTGGCAACGCGTGCGAGGCTATGGATGGCAAGAGCCCATCAAGCGTTAAATCAGCCTGCCGAAGCCATTGCCGCGGCCACTTCGGTGCGGCAACATCGCCCCTTTAATGCCGAATCGATCGCCGGCGGAATCCTGGAAGTGGAGCTACTAGCGGCACAACAAAGAGGCCCCGAAGTCCTCCAAACCGTACGCTATCTGGTCCGAGAGATTGGCGATGAGCGTCTTTATGATTCGCGGATCGTGGGCTTGGATGAGTTTCGGCAGCGGATGACCGCCGCTGCCGACCGCCTGCGTGCCAACGGTCAATTCCAAACCGTGGTCGACCTAGCCCGTACCCTGCCTCCGGTGTTTTCCCCTGATGACGCCTTCATGCTAGAAGCGCTCGCATTTTCTGATTGGGGTGAGCAAACGCTGCGTGCGGGCCGCGGTTCCGTTCAAGAAATTTCTCGGGAGATCGCTGCGGCGGCGCGAGACTACTACCACTCGGCAGGGGATGCGGCGGCCGCGGCGGCCGACATTCGGTTCACGACGCGCGAGTACATTCCGACTTTGTGGTCCGCGATCACGGCCTATGAAAAAGGACGCGATTTTGAGCGAACGCTGGAACTGCTGGAGAATTATCTACAGTACGAAGACCGAGCGCTCAAACCGCGTGCCCTCCTGACGCAAGGCCGTGTGCTGCTGGCGATTGATCAACCGACCAAAGCCCTTGAGCCACTGAACGACTGCATCATCGAGCATCCTCGCGATTCGCTTCGCTATGAAGCTCGCCTGATCGCGGCAATGGCACATGCGGAACTGGGACAACTCGTCGAGGCACGGCAACTGCTGGATGAAAACCTGCACGACGGCACTTTGGCACCGGCCAGCCCAGTGTGGCGAGACTCGCTGTATTTGCTTGGAAAGCTGCTCTATCGCGACGCTTATGAGAACCACCTTCGCCTAACAGACAAGGTCGATACGGCTCCGGATGGGGTGTCTCAGCCCGCCGTGACCGCCCCGGCAACTAACCGCGATGCCGCGCCCGCGTCGGGCTTGCGGGAAAATCAAGTGTTGCTGGAAAATGCGATCCGACGACTGGAAGAAACGGCCGAACGGGAGCGCATCCTGGTGGCGGAGAACCGATTGCGAGATGAGGTCTCGCGGAACGAAGCGATTTCTCGTGCGCAAATGGCCAGCTACCTAGCGGCCCGTTCACGTCAAATGGCTGCCTACTGGCCGACGCTCGAAGCGGAGCTGCCCGATGTACTCGATGCGGCCAAGCGGCAACTCCATCAGACGCGTGATGGGCACCTCCAAGGGGCGCTGAACGGCTTTAACAACCTGCGACAGACGCTGGCCCGTCGCGAGGAAGATCGCCCGTTGTCGGATGAAGACCAAGCCCTCCTCAGAAATTGCTTTCTCGCCGGAGCGGACGTCCTCCGCGAAATGGGGCAACTTGCCGAAGCTGCCGAAGCTTATCGCGGCGTCTCGCTGAGGTACATGAACCAACCGCCCGCCTTGGAAGCGATGCTCGGACAAGCACGCTGCATGGAAGAACTTGGCCGCAACCGCGAAGCCGAGCTGATCATCCGCCAAGCCGAACGGGTCCTGCAACGCATACCCGAAACCTGGGATGGCCAATTCTCCACCACCACTCGCTATGATCGCCAACAATGGGAACGTTTGTTAGCCTGGTTGGCTCCCGCTGCCCCCGCCGCGGGCTCCTAACGCGCACGCCTCACGATGGACCGATGATGGACGATACCGCCACCATGATTTTGCTGGTCGAGCAACGCTGGCAGACGCTTCAGGATCTGCTGCGCATGTCCCTCGAACAAAGCGACCTGATTCAGCAAGGCCGAATCTCCGAACTACTTCAGCACTTGTCGGACAAGCAAAAATCGCTGCAGCAGTTTACTCAACTCCAAGAACAGTTGCGGCCCTTCGCCTTGCAAACTCCTGACCAACGCGAATGGCCAAGTGAAGCCCAACGGGAGAAGTGCCGCCAGCAATTAGCCGAAAGCGATGAAATGCTAGCGGAGATGATCCATTTGGAAAACGATTGCGAAACCGCGTTATTGGCGAGTCGTGACCAGCTCTCCGAACGCATGAAGCAATCCGTTGGCTCCCAACATGCGGCGTCGACCTACCGCAAGTTGGCCGACCCCGGTGATATCCGTCACCTCGACCTATCATCGGATGACTGAAAACACGGATCGGCAAAACTTTAGCCAATCCGAAAATTTCTCTTGTCTTCGTAGCCTTTGATGGAGTACTGACGAGCTTCAAGAAGCTTCACTTCCCGAAGGAGCGGCTGATGGCCTCGCCACTACCCAACCGATCGCTGCGCTGTCTAGTCGAGTCGATTGCAACTCGAGCATTGTCTCCCCACAGGGACGATATCGATCTGGAAATTGACATCGACCCCAGCATTATCCTGCCCGCTGCCGAAGCCGATATGACGCAGCTCCTGCAGGTCTTGGTCGGTCAGTCTTTAAGAGAGATCCAGGCTGGCGAATTGTCGATCATCGCTTGGCAAGGCCCTCACTGCCTGGAGCTTGAAATCGCCGATTCGGGATGTCCGGTCGAAGACCGCGCTGCGTCCCTGCCAATGATCGCGGCCAAACTGGGAGCTCAGACCGTGCGTCAGAATTGCCCGCAAGGCGGCGCAGCGGTCACGGTGCGGTTTCCACAACGGGCCGCTCGTCGGGAGGCGGCTTGATGTTGAACATGTTCTCTTCATCAGCGATCCCGGCGCTCGAGCAAACGGCCGTCTTTGCACAGCGACGACACGAAGTCTTAGCGGGCAACCTGGCCAACCTCGATACCCCGGACTATCGCACGCGTGATCTGTCGGTCGACGCTTTTCAAACGGCCTTGGCGCAATCGATTCAACGCCAGCAGTCGCCATCGAGCGCTGCTTTTCATTCGGCTTCGCCGAGTCATCAAGGCAGCGTCGAGCAGGTGTTTGGCGACGGCCCACGTGCGGCGATGCAACAAGTTGTCTATCACGATGGCAGCGATGTCGGCATGGAACACCAAGTCACCCAAATCGCAAAAAACCAACAGATGCACAACATGGCGATCGCTTTGATGCGAAGTCAATTCAGCCTCCTGCGAGCTGCGATTACTGAACGCGCCTAACCTGTCCATCGCTCCATTCACGTGACCTCGGAGAGTCCGCAATGATCAGTTCACTCGACATCAGCACATCCGCCCTTGTGGCGCAACGCGTCCGACTGAATACGGTTTCAGGAAATATCGCCAACATGTCCTCGCTAACGGATGAAACCGGTAAAGCGACTCCCTACAAGGCCCGTCAGGTGGTGTTTCAAACCGATGACGAATTGACCACCAGTGGGGCATCCGGAGTGAAAGTCTCCGAAATCCAGACCGATGACGCGGAACCGCTGCATCGCTATCAACCCAATCACCCGCTGGCGATCAAAGAAGGCAAATGGAAAGGCTACGTCGCTTATCCCAATGTCAACCTGACCGAACAGATGGTCGACGCTTTGGAAGCGACACGTGCCTACGAAGCAAACATCGGGGTTATGGAAATCACCAAAGACATCGGCCGCGAGTCGCTATCGATCATCGCCTAAGCAATGAGCGATAAATAAGTTCGGGTGCCTTTTGTGCGAAGCACCCGAAGGGCGAGTTCCTCGCAAAAGGTACCCGACACTTTTTTGTCGCACGATCCTAAGGCAACTCGAGCACACTTAACGAAGAGTCGCATCGGAAGCACGCTGCTGTCGCGGCGCGCCCCCCAACGGACTCGCTGTACCGCCCCCAACATCGCCTGCTCCGCCAACCATCCGCTCCATGCAACCGCTGCGTTTTCCTGCACAACCGCCCCCCATGCCCCTTCCGCCGGCACCACCGAGCAATGGGTTGCAGGCTGGACCGCTGAAACAAGCCGGCAGTCCCTTTGTCGATTTGATGATCGGCAAGGTTCAAGAGGTAAATACAGCTCAACAGTCGGCCGATCAGATGGTTCAACAGATGCTCACCGGCGAGGAGGTAAACCAAGCAGAAATGCTGACCGCTGTCCAAAAAGCCGACATGGCTTTTCGCTTGATGTTGCAAATGCGAAACAAGTTGATGGACGCTTATCGCGAAATCCAGCAAATCCAAATCTAACCGGAGACCTGTCACCGACCGCCTGAAATCACCGCCGCCGCTCAAATTGCGGCAGCATCCAACGCCGTGCGACGACCCGCTCGGTCTTTCCACTGTCACCTCCTTTTGATCGTTCTTTTCTAATCGATGAACCTCCTGAAAGACTCCGCCGACCAGATTCGCAGCGCGCTGATGGGCATGCCCATGCCATCGCGAATCATCGCGTTGATGCTGACGATCGTCATCGCGGTGGGACTGGGAATCCTTGTGCAAGGCACGGGCACCACCGAAGGGGTTTACCTGTTTGGCGGAGAATCCTTCAATGAACAGGAACTTGCCGAGATGGAACTCGCCTTTAGCAAAGCCCGGCTCAGCAGTTGGTCTCGTGAGAACAAACGACTTCGCGTACCAGCCGATGCGGTGCATGAGTATCTGCGTGCCCTCGCCGAGAATGGAACGCTGCCAGCGCGGCTTGAATCGGCCGTCACCGAAGCGCTCAGCCAATCCAATCCGTTGGAACTGAATGACCAGTTTAAATTCAGAGCTCAACACGCACGACTGGAAGATATCAACCGACAGATTCAAATGTTTGAGGATATCCGCTGGGCACGCGTCCAATACGATCGCTCCGAGAAAGGTTGGTCAAAGCAACATCAGCACACCGCCAGCGTGACTGTGATGCCTGAGGGAGATCGTCCGCTGTCGCCGACAAGGGAACGTCAAATCCGCGACTTGGTCACCCATTCGTTCGCGAACCTGCGATCCGAAGATGTGGCGGTGATCGATACCAACGCCTCGCGTGGCGGAGCGATGGCAGATGAGGAAAACGAAGTCCTGGCAACCAAACGTCGCGTGGAAACGGACATGGAGTCCCGGATCCGTAACCTACTCAGCCCCTACGGCGATATCCGTCTGCTGGTTACTGCGGATATCGACCCCACCTTACGAAGCCAGACCACCACGGTCTCGTACAGCGACCGCATGGCGCTTGACGATCAGTCCCGCAAACGCGAATCGGAAACCAGCAAAGGTCCGGTAGGCGGGGTTCCCGGAGTGCAACCCAACGCCTTGGCGGAGAACCAACGGATCGCATTGAACGATACCCAGACGGTGACCAAAACCAAAGATGAGGAACGATCAAGCCGTGGCATTGCCGGCCAGACTTATGCTCAAACCGAGCAAGCGCCGCTGCTGGTCCGGCGAATTAAAGTCAGCATTGGCCTGCCCAAAACATATTACGAAACCGTTTATCGCACCGATTACTTGAAGGAGAATCCCGACACACAGGTCTCGGACATTCCGCCCATCACTCCCGAAAGATTAACCAAGATCCGCGACGAAGTTCAAACGACCATTCAATCCGCAGTCGCGATCTTGCTCAATGGTGTCGAAGCAGGCGATGATCGCCTGAAGATGGTCCAGGTTTGGGATTACTCCGATCTGCCAGAAGCTCCCTTGGACTTGCCCGGTGCCTCGGACAAAGCCTTGTCGTGGTTAGCAAAATCATGGCAGACGATTGGTCTGATCGTGCTGGCGCTTGTCGCCTTGCTGATCGCACGTTCGGTCGCCAACAACATTTCGGCTCCTCCTCCTGTCGCTGTCGAAGAAGGCTTTGGCCTGGAACTTCCTCCGATTCCCGAAAGCCTTCAACCGAACGATCAAGATTCCGAATCCGGCTCCGGCATGAAAATCACCGGCGGAAGTCTCAAGGATGAACTGACCGAATTAATCGACAACAATCCCGACGTCGCCGCCAACGTGCTCCGGTCCTGGTTAGGGGATGCCGCGTAAGCGACATGAGCCAAAAACTCCTCTTGGCGTCTCTCGGTGTTGACGGGTAAAAGACAACGTACCGCGCCGACGACACGCTGATCAGGACGATTAGCGGCATCTGCGGATGGAATGGAATCGATCGATGGCCCTGACAAACCACACCATAGACTCCCAAGCGTCACTGCGGCGCACCGCGATTTTGCTGTCCACCCTCGGCGAGGCGACAGCCCGCAAGATGCTCGGCAATTTGCCACCGCTGAAACGTGCCATGCTGCGTCGCACGATTGCGGAACTGTCCGATGTCGACCCGCTGGAACGTCGGCAAGCGATGCGTGAGTTTTTAAACAGCGCGTCGTCTCAGCCTGCCAAGTCGGCCGGCCACGGTGCCGACGTCGAGTCGGTATCGACGTCGGAGCCCCCGACTCCACTCTCTTTTCTAGGCAGTGTCCCCGACCAAACTTTGCTGAAAGCGATCCAGGACGAACACCCACAAACGATTGCCATTGTGTTGGCATCCCTGCGCCCTGAACAAGCGGCACGTTTGATTGCCAAACTCGACACGTCCACACGCAATGCGGCGGTGCAGCGATTAGCGAAGCTTGACCAGTTACCACCCGACGCGCTCGATCCGATTGGCGAACACCTCCGCAAATTGGTCAACGAAGCGGGCCCCACGGCGCCGGGAGCAACGGGCAGTCGAACCCTGGCAGCCATTCTGGAGCAGGTTCCCGGTGCCTTGCGGCGCGACGTCAACAACGCTCTGGGTTGGGAAAATCCAGAACCCAGCGAGAGTGAAATCCGAGAGGATCCACCAGCAAACGAAGCGGTGTTTCAAGAAACCGATTCCTTCTCTTCCACAGGCCTACGGCTCGCACAAGGCACCCAGGGCGCGCATGACACTCAGCGCAGGACGAGCGATCGCGAGGAGATGCACGAGCAAGAATCGCTGCAAATCGACCATCAACTTGCCAGGCTCACTCCCACCGAACTGCGAGACGGACTGGCCAAGCTTGATGGCCGGCAGGCGATGCTCGCGATGTGTGGATTGCCAGCACGGCTTGCCGACCGCATTCTGGCAACCGTTCCACGTCGCCAAGCTCGGCAGATCCGGCAACAGCTACAGAATCTCGAATCGGTAACGTTGAAGGAAATCGATTTAGCCAAACGTGAATTGGCCCTCAGCCTCGGCCTCGCCGTGCCTCCTTCGGTTCGACAGGCATCGTTGCTCTCGACGGCCGCTTAAGCCCATTTGCGCTCCGGCAAATACCGGGGCGAACGCCATCCGAAGCAACGGTTCCCCCGTCGCCGCTTCATCCGTATTCCTATTTCGATTTCTGTTGTTGGTTATTCCTGTATGGCATCGGTACTGAAGACAAAGGAATCGGAGGAACGGGTCGGACCGAGCGGCTTGACCGGGTTCAACCTGGACGATTTTGCGTCCAACAGTCGCCAACTCCTCGAACGTGCTCAAAGCGAAGCCCAACGGCTGATCGCGGCGGCCCACGAAGAGGCTTCGGCAATCCACAAACAGGCGGCCCAGGAGGGGCGTGCGACCGGTCTGGCAGAAGCTCGCAAAACGGTCAACGAAGAGATCCAACAGCGCGTTCAGAGCGAACTCCAGGAACGCTTGGCGGTGCTCGAGCAGACGACCGGCGAACTGGCCAAACAGCAGTCCGAGTGGCTGGAGCAATTCGCGGAATCTTTGACCGAATTATCGATCGGCGTGGCGGAAAAAATCGTTCAGCATCGTCTCGAGGACGAGCGGGAAATCGTCGTTCGCTGGGCCGAACAAGCCCTCCGGCACGCTCGGTCGGCACGTTCCCTCATTGTCGCCGTCCATCCTGAAACACTCGTTCAATTGGGGCAACAACTCGAAACGCTGCTGCAGGCGGCGGGGATGCCCGAAGACACTCGCATCGAACCCGACGAAACCTTAGAACCTGCCGGCGTAGTGATCCGCCAACCGGGCGGCAGTATCGATGCCCAGTTGTCAAGCCAATTGGCCAGCCTGCAACGCCTGCTTTCCTAACCCCTGCTCAGAGTCCAGCCCTGCAGATGCCTGTCCCATTACTCCCCTCCCTGACCAGTCAGCTAGAAGTGCTTCGCGAGGGTAGCGCAATGCGCATCCGTGGACGCGTCGCGGCGGTCTCGGGAGGAAACATCGAAATCGAGGGGATGACGGCACCGGTCGGGGCGATCTGTGAAATCCGTATGGCCAGCGGAGAGACGTGCAACGCTCGGCTGATCGGTTTTCAAGGTGCACGTCCAATCCTCGCACCGCTGGCGTTTCCCGATGGTGTCGCGGCGGGTGACGAAGTGGAACTGATTACGACCAAAGCTCGGATTGCCGTGGGCCCAGGTTTACGGGGACGCGTGCTCAACGCGCTCGGCGAGCCCGTTGACGGGAGTCCACTGCCGACTGGACTGCGAATGGCGGAACTGGAACGGGACTGTCCCGAATCGTTGCAGCGACCGGCGATCTCCCAGCCGCTCGAGACCGGCATCCGTGCGATCGACGCGTTTTTGACCTGCGGCCAGGGGCAACGCTTAGGAATCTTCGCTGGTTCAGGCGTGGGCAAAAGCACCTTGTTGAGCATGCTGGTCCAAGGTAGCCAGGCGGACACCATTGTGATCGGGATGGTTGGCGAACGAGGCCGAGAAGTGCGTGAATTCATCGAGCATAGCCTGGGGCCAGAAGGCATGCAGCGGAGCGTTATCGTCGTCGCAACCAGCGACCAACCGGCAGCCTTGCGTGTGCAAGCGGCCTGGTCTGCGACCGCCATCGCCGAGGCGTTGCGGGACACGGGACAAAATGTCCTGCTATTGATCGATTCCGTCACCCGCTTCGCGCTCGCCCAACGCGAAATTGGCTTGGCCGCTGGTGAACCGCCAACGACGCGAGGTTATCCCCCCAGCGTGTTTGCCATGCTTCCTCGTCTTGTCGAGCGAGCTGGCACGACGGAAGAAGGATCGATCACTGCCTTTTATAGCGTCCTGGTTGAAGGAGACGACACGAACGAACCTATTGCCGACACTCTTCGCGGCTTGCTCGATGGACACATCGTGCTCGATCGCCAGCTCGCCGCGGAAGCGCATTGGCCGGCGATCGATGTGCTGTCCAGCCTCAGCCGACTGCAAGCGAGGATCGTCGCTCCCGAGGCCCGTGCGGCTGCCGAACAGCTTCGGCACAGCATGGCGGAATACCGCCGCAACGCCGACCTCATCGCCATTGGCGCTTACAAGGGTGGCACCAATCCAAAACTTGATCAAGCAATCGCCATTCGCGAGCCGCTCCAAAAACTGCTCTGCCAAAGTACCGATGAACGGTGGACACTGCTACAAACACAGCAGGAATTGCTCCGTTTGGCCGCCTCCTTGGCAGCCACGCCGCCCCCCGCCGCCAGTGCGAGCTAAGATTCGCATGGCCCCCTTGCAAGCAACCGCCCGCCCCTTGGATCGCCAACGATCGCTGCACGCCATTTCCATTAACCCTCGCGACCGCAATTCATGAGCCGCTTTCAATTTCGATTCGAAGCCTTGCTGCGTCTTCGTGAAAACGAGCGTGATGCGGCACGCCAAGAAATTTCCGACGCTTTTCGCGCTCTCGACATCCTCGAAGAACAGCAATTTGCCTTGGAGCAACAACGTCAGCAACTAAGAGTCGATTCCCAGCAGCGCATCGCTCGGCCTCAGTTTTCCGTCGACACATTGCTCAATCAAGGCCGTTACGACCTGCAATTGCAAGCGGAAATTCAAGCGATTCAGAAAAATTGCGCCACCGTCCAGAGGGAAATTGAACGCCGCCAGGCAAAGCTTCAAGCTGCCGACGTGGAAGTGAAACGCCTGGAGCGGTTGCGAGAAAAACAACTGCGAGACTGGAGCATTGCCGAACTGGCAGCTCAGCAAAAAGAGTTCGACGAACTAGCGTCGATGCGATTCACTCGCTCTCAAAACAATGATGGATTGAACCGATGACGATGCTTTTTCGCTTGGTGGGTGGCATTTGCGTGGCCACCGTGCTGACCCAGTTAATTGTGCTGGGCGCCTGTTTTTTTCGCGGTACCGTGAATTCCCAAACCATCACTCAAATCATCGCGTTAATGAATGGGATCGATATCCAGGGTCAGCGACTGAGCATGGTGATCAATCGCGCCAACGGAGTCGAACAACCCGACTTCAACGAAATCCTCGATGCGCGGGCGCGCGAGGCGCTGGACATGGACCTGCGTCTGGATGCACAGCAGCGCTACAGTCGCGAACTGGAAGAAAAAAACAAGGAATTAAAAGCCACCCAAGTCCGATTCGATATGCGTCGTGAAGAGTTCTTCAAAAAACTCGACGAGATCCGTCTGGGAGCTCAGCAAGATGGCATGCAGGAGTTGACTCGCACCCTGCAGGCAATGGACGCCGAACAGGCAAAAGACCAACTGCTGCGGATGCTTAATGCCGATCGTATCGAAGATGTGGTCAATATTATTCAAGCTACGCCGCTGGATAAACGAACAGATATCTTGGCGGAGTTTATTTCCGAGGACGAAAAAGAAAAACTAGCAGAGATCCTTCGCAGGATTGGCGAAGGAGAACCCGCCACCACGTTGATCGATCGCGCGGCCCAATAAGACGGTTCGCGGCGATACCCCGCAGCGGAACGTCCCATGACCTCTTTTTCCAACTCTAACGATCACCACCGGATCTCTCCTTCGGCTGCAGGGCTGACGGTCGGTTGGACGCGAGCGCTTTCACAGAACTCGGGCTTGGGCGGACCAGCTATCGGCGGAGCGGGAGATGCCTTTGCGGAGGTGTTTCGCATGATGGCCAACGCATCGCCACCGACTGCTCGCCAAGCCTCGTCCAGTGACTCCGAACCGCAAGCCGCCGAAGCGGAGACCGAACAGACCACGGAGGCTTCCGCGGGGCCGCATCAAAACGATCCCGGAGAGGAAAACGCACCGGTCCAGCCCGAGGAAGTTTTGAACATAGAGCCCCCACCCGCGCATGTTGCTGCGTCGGAGCAACCTGCGGCCCCGGTGGAGCCGAGCGAGCAAGACGTTTCGCTGCCTGCGGCGTTGGCAGATTCCACTCCCAGGGAACCGACCGCACAACCAACAGCGCCTGCTGCTGCACCGGCCGCCGCAACCACAACTGCTGTGCAAGCGGTCAGTGGAACGCCGGCCGACGCCATTGCGGCCGAGGCGGCTACCGAGGCGGCGACAGCGGTCGATGCCACGGTAGCGGCAACGGTCGCTTCCAAAGAGGATGTCACGCGGCGGCAGGCTTCGCGTACCAGTTCCGAGGTGGTACCCGTTACGTCCGAAAACACTGCCGCCGACAAATCGACGCTCTCAACCGAAGCCAAAGTGTCTTCAGCAGACCAAGCCGCCGAGACATCCGTTCGTTACGCGGGAGACGCGGAGCCCGCATCGGCGCGATCCGAACACCTACGGGACCGCCGACGGGAGGGTGGTTCGCAGCGCGACCGAACAGCCGCTGCGACCGATCAGCCGACACCGCAATCGGCACGTCCTCTGGAATCCGATCAGCGCAGCCAACAACCGCTCAACCCCGCTTCCGCAGTTCGGGCGGGTGATCCAACGGTTGCAACGGGAGTGGACAGCGGCAGTCCTTCGGTTGCCTCACCAGCATTGCCGACGCCATCGAACGTCCAGCCCAGCGCCACACCTGCTGCAGTCGCCACGTCTTCTATACCGAGCATCCAAACTGCGGAATCGGGAGCGGCCACTCGCGGAGGCGAGACCTTAACACCAGCCAATCCCAACTCGAGCCCGGACCCTGGGGTGACAACCGGAAGCGATAAGAAACCGTCTTCGATGGAGGGACCTCGCGTGGCCGATCGTGCCATCTTGGTGCAGCGCGTCTCCAAGGCATTTCAGCGGCTCGGGTTGGACGGCGGCCAAGTCCGAATTCGTTTACATCCCGAAGAACTAGGCAGCGTTCAGTTGCAGATGAGTATCCAAGGGCAACGCATGAGCGGCCGCGTGGTCGCGGAAACGGAAGCCGCACGGAGCATCCTGGCGGAGCATCTCCCTGAACTCCGTCAGCGACTTGCCGAGCAAGGGATCCAGGTCGAGCGTCTGGAAGTCAGCCTGGAAGGTGAGCCCGACCCGCGCGGGCAACAAAACCAAAGCGGCACTCAGCAAGGCGGAGCAGGGCAGGGCAGTGGGCACCAGCAAGGGCACCCACGCTGGACGCGTTCGCAACCCACGGCTACCGATCCACAGGCGTCGCCCAACGAAAATGCGACAGCGAACAGCGGATCAGCAGGTCGCTCGGTGATCGAGGCCGCCCGGCACAAAAAAGTCGACTTAGTCGGCTAAGAAAGTGCCTGAAAATGCCATAGCGTTTACGAGCCCGACTGGATTAGTCTCCCGACGTCTCGTAGCGGTTTCTTTTTAGGACAATCTGATGTCTGCAATCAATCCCACCTCCTCGGTGGTTCAAAGTGCTGAGAACATTTCGTCGGGTGGTCAAAACGACGGTTTCTCCGACCTCAACATCGATGAATTCCTGCAGTTGCTGATCACAGAAATGCAGAACCAAGATCCGCTCGATCCGATGCAGAATAGCGAGATGCTTCAACAGATTGGGCAGATTCGAGAAATCGGGGCGACCGATCAACTCACCTCGACGCTGGGCAATCTTGCCTCGAGTCAGGAACTGGTCGCCGCAAGTGGACTGATCGGAAAAGAAGTCCAAGCCTTGGCGGATGATTCCACCGAGATTTCCGGAGTCGTGGATCGTGTAACCGTACAAACCAATGAAGATGATTCCCGGAATGTCAAAGTTCACGTGGGTGGAAAGACGATAGATATACAGAATATCCGGCAGATAAATTCTGTGTAATCGTTACGCATCCCCATCGGGTGCGAACAGCACTCCGCGTGTGGGGAAACTATGGGACTTGCATCGGCACTTTCGACCGCGTTAACGGGATTGAGCGCGGCGGAAACGCAGATTGACGTGATCGGCAACAACCTTGCGAACTCACAGACGGTCGGGTTTAAGGAATCGCGAGTTGTCTACTCGACGCAATTCCTGCAGACTTTATCGCTAGGGGCTTCGCCAACAGCCAACAACGGAGGCACCAACCCTCGCCAGGTGGGACTGGGGGTTCAAGTTGCCGAGATCTCCTCAAACTTCGGCCAGGGCACGATCGAGATCAGCAGCAGCCCGTCGGATCTCGCGATCCAAGGCGATGGCTTCTTCATGGTCCAAGGCTCCTCGGGAGAAAAGCTCTATTCTCGCAACGGCATCTTCAAGCTGAATGCCGATGCCGAGTTGGTGAATTCAACCGGTCAGCGCCTGCTCGGTTACGGTGTCGATGAACTGTTCCGAATCCAACAATCCGGACTGGTCCCACTCAAGGTTCCTTTGGGAACGGAAAGTGTTGCCAAGGCAACGGAAAATGTGACTTTCGAAGGGACGCTCACCCCGGAAGGCGAAGTCGCTTCGGCAAGCCAAGTGATCCAAAGCCAGATCCTGGGCGATGCACAGGTTCCCAGGGCGGACGGCGCGACCATTCAAGTCAGTGGTGCGCCCCTCTCTTCGGCGACCGGCGTGACGGTGAATACGGCCGGTGTCGGCACATTACCCGCCGGAGACTATCAATACCGCGTGGCGTTGGTCGATGGTGACGGCAACGAATCGGTGCTCAGCAATCCGATCAGCACTACCGTTGGCGCGGGGAACAGTGTCCAGTTGGGCTCGCTGCCCGTCGACACCGATGGCCGCGACTTTCCAACCGTCAACGTTTATCGCACCGACACCAACGGCAGCGATCTGTTCTTCTTGGGATCCGCCGCCGCGGGAAGCGCTTTTACCGACGATGGCTCTCAGGCTCTGAACCTGAACCAGCCCGCCAAGACAGAAAACTTGACGGGCAATTATTCGTATATGGTGACCTATCACAAGGATGGAGAACCCGAGAGCCGCCCAAGTCCGATCCTCGGACCTCGCAACGTTGTCAACGGGCGCGTCACCCTAACCGATTTCCCAGCCCCGCCGGTTCCTCCCGACGGAGGTGGCTTTCCTGCTTATGACTCGATCCGAATCTATCGCAACTTGGCAGGCGACCAAAACAACTTTTTCTTGGTCGACACGGTCCGTCCCGGCGAGACCTACACCGACAGCAAAAGTGATGCGGAGATCGCCGACCTCACCGTTACGGAAAACAAGGCACTCGATCGCAACGGCCCGTCGATCGACAGCAACACGCTGCTAACGAATGTCTTGCGTCGTGACGGCGCCAATCACGAAAACCTGTTTAAGGAAGGAACGCTCAGTTACCAAGGTCGCAAGGGTGGCCGGGCGTTGGGCACCAAATCGCTCGAGATCACCGCATCGACAACGGTGCAAGAATTGATCGACTTTGTGGAAGATGCTTCAGGCCTCCAAACCTCACAACTCGATTCACAAAATCCCATTCCGATTTCAGACAACAACATTCTTGGAGAAACCGGCAGTCTCGTGCCTGGCGGTATCATTCAGAATGGTGCGATTCGGTTCGTCAGCAACACGGGCGAGCTGAACGCGTTGGAGATCGACCTTACCTCCTTCCGACTGGAAGATAATTTTGGCAACGTTTCGGTGCCCAACCTTGCCTTCGGTACGATTCAAGAGGCGGAAGGCACTAGTGCCGCGAGTGACTTCATTGTCTACGACACCTTGGGTGTGCCGATCAATGTTCGTGTGACGGCGGCGCTTGAGAGCCGGACCGATGAATCGACCGTTTACCGCTGGTATGCCGACAGCACGAACAATCAGCCGCTCAGCGGCAACGATATCACCGTGGGCACCGGCTTGGTGACTTTTGACGGAAACGGCAACTTCGTTTCCGCAACCAATAACCGGGTGAGCGTGAACCGCCACGGTGTCCCAAGCGTGACGCCACTACAGTTTGAACTCGACTTTAGCGCCGTGTCGGGATTGGCAACCAATGACGCCACCTTGGCGGCCACGCGACAGGACGGCAGTGCGCCTGGGGTGCTGAATTCGTTTGTCGTTGGCGAAGATGGCGGGGTACGAGGAGTCTTCAGCAACGGCATCACCCAGGACTTGGGGCAAATCCGCTTGGCACGTTTTGCCAATCCGGTCGGCCTTGAAGAACGCGGAGCCAATCTGTACGCGCAGGGCATTAACACGGGCCTACCGGTCGAAGGCTCGCCAGGTGAAAATGGCATCGGTGCGGTCATCGGTGGGGCACTCGAATTGAGCAATACCGACATTGGCAAAGACCTGATCGACCTGGTACTCGCCAGCACTCAATACCGAGGAAACAGCCGAGTCATTACGGCCAGCCAGCAACTGTTGGACGAACTGCTGAACCTGCGACGATAAAACGGCTACGCCGCGGCGGCAGTGAGCTTGTCGCATTCGACAAGCTCACACGTGGTCCGCGTGCGGCTCTTGTCATTAAGCGGTACCTATACCTTAAGCTTCCGGCAATTCGACCAACTGGCCTTCGGCAGCCATTTTGCGGATGTCTTCGGTGATCTTCATCGAGCAATACTTCGGCCCACACATGCTGCAGAAGTGGGCACTCTTGAAAGTATCCTGCGGCAGGGTCTCGTCGTGGTAAGCCTGCGCGGTTTGCGGGTCAAGGGAAAGACGGAATTGCTCATTCCAGTCAAAGGCGAAGCGAGCTCGCGAGAGGGCATCGTCCCGATCTTGAGCTCCCTTGCGACCGCGCGACACGTCAGCCGCATGAGCCGAAATCTTGTAGGCAATCACACCCTGCTTGACGTCTTCTCGATTTGGCAAGCCGAGATGCTCTTTCGGCGTGACGTAGCACAGCATGGCCGCGCCATACATCCCGGCCATCGCCGCGCCGATGCTGCTGGTCATGTGGTCGTAGCCCGGCGCGATGTCGGTAACCAGCGGGCCAAGTACGTAGAACGGAGCCCCATTGCAGACCTCGATCTGCTTTTCAATGTTCATTTGAATTTGATGCATTGGAATGTGGCCCGGGCCTTCGACCATCACCTGAGTCCCATTGGCTTGACCGCGGGCGGTCAGTTCCCCCAGCACGTCGAGCTCCGCAAATTGGGCCGCATCCGAAGCGTCGGCGATCGAACCCGGTCGCATCCCATCGCCGAGCGACCACGTGACGTCGTATTCTCGCATGATGTCGCACAAATCATCGAAGGCGTCGTACAACGGGTTCTGCTTGTTGTGAGACATCATCCATTTGGCAATCAACGAGCCGCCACGGCTGACAATGCCGGTGACTCGATTGACGCTCAAATGTAAGTGCTCCAGCTTGACGCCGCAGTGAATCGTCATGTAGTCGACACCCTGCTTGGCTTGGTGTTCGACCATGTCCAAGAAGTGTTGCGGACGCATGTCCTCGATGTTGCCGCCCAACTCCTCCAGCATCTGATAGATGGGAACGGTACCGATCGGTACAGGGCTCGCTGCAATGATCCGCTTGCGGATGTTGTCGATGTCTTTGCCCGTCGACAGATCCATCACCGTGTCGGACCCAAAATGGACCGCCGTATGTAACTTTTCGAGCTCCTCGTCGACATTGCTGGTGACGGCGCTGTTGCCGATGTTAGCATTGATTTTGCACTTCGCAGCGATGCCGATGCACATCGGCTCCAAAGCACCCTGCAAGTGAACGGTGTTCGCGGGGATCACCATTCGACCCGCAGCCACCTCATCGCGTATCGTCTCGATGGGTAAGTCTTCTCGCTTCGCAACGAATTCCATCTCGGGAGTGATTTCGCCTTGGCGAGCCGAGAGAAGCTGAGTTTTGGCCATCTATCTTTACTCCATCGTTAGCCACCCGGCACATGACAGGCTAGGCGGCTCAGTTGGTTTCAGTCACAAAAAGATCTTGCTTTTGTATACCATGCCTGGCCTGTCGAGTAGGGCTAGCAAGCTGACTAAAGCGTCTTCAGATACTCCAGGACCGCCGACTTCTCGTCCTCGGACAATTGATCGGGGTAATCATGCCCTGCGTTGCTCTTGCCTCGACGCCGAGTATCAAAGTACTCCCGACGCACCGCGACATCGCTTTCGGTCAAGGGAATTCGATCGACAACCTCGATTTGAAAGCCAATCCGTTGTTCATCGATGGCTTCGGCGGTCCGACGCCAAACGGTTGGACGTTGGTCCGGATGCAGCACGTGCCACAGCGTCGGCACGCTGCCATTATGCAAGTAGGGCGGGCTGGCCCACACGCCATCTAGCGGCGGAGCAACGTACCCATCGGGACGTGTCTCGGTCTGCTGTTGTCCCTCTTCTCCGGCATGAGCAAACCAACTGGCCGCATATTTCTCCCGACCGGCAACGGGCAACGCGGCCAGTCGAACCGGATCGGTACCCAGTTCACTCAACGGTACACGCCGATTCGGATACCTCGGTTGCTCGCCGTAGGTGCCGTGGCAGTGTGCACAGTGATCGTTAAACAATCGCCTACCGCGAGCTGCCAAGCGGGCGTCGACCGCACCTTGGTAACGGGGCGCACGGAGTGACATCATGTAGTCGTAAACCTGACGAAAGTCGGACTCCCACTGGCGAAACTTTTCGGGGCCGTTCTCCTCGACCAACATAAACTGCATCAGCCCGCGATGACCTCGCTCCGCGAAACCATCGATGTAAATCGAGGGGCGTTTATGAAAATGCCACCATGCCGGAGCATCCATGTCGTGATGCACGATGGCGGGCGGCGGTGCGTTGATCAGGTTCAATTGCGGATCGCGATAGTTCATTAACGCGACTCCAAACACCACCGCGTTGGTTGTCCCTCGTGTCGTGCCCAAAGGAATCGCCACCGAACCGATGTCCATTCGCGTCAGTGATTTGCCCAGCCGAAATTTGGTCCGTCGCAACTCTTCCGTCATCGTTTGCAAAGCAAAGCGATTGTTCGGAGCACCCGGCGTCGGCGTGCCATAGACACTGCCTCCATGGCACGAGAAACAGTTCATCGTCCACTTCCCCTCCGCGTCGACGACATACTGCAACGGACGCCCCGAATCATCGCCGGGACGCGGGGTCAAGCCATAGCGATCAAAGGCCATCTCCCGACGCTGCTCCGGTGTCGCCTGAGCAGCTTGCTCTCGCAGCTTCTTGGGCCACGATTGCCACACGGCATCGAAGGTCGCTTGATCAAAGTCAGCCGGCAAATAGGCCTTCTCGGTCAACAACCGAAACCCCTCCGCGATCGCGTATGTCGCAGCACGCTCCGCATCGGAGGCATTGGACTCCGGCGGGTCGGCAGCCTGCACCGAGCATGCTGTCCAACAACCAGCCCACAGGATGAACGCAAACCACACCTGCGAGCGGCGTTTGAGTATCCGAAAAAACTTTCTCTGTGGCATTGCAAATCAGGCGGGTGACGTGGAAGCGAACTGCCCAAAGTACCGACAGACGTAGCGTGCTCGATTAACCGCTCCGTTGGCAAAACGGATCGCTGCTCTGGGCGTTAGCTCACTTTAACAAATGGACAAGCTCACCCCGATTCCGCGTTCACCGTAAGGCAAGAAATGACCGTCCGTCCTCCGGCCCATTGCCCCAGTTGTGCGACTAAGGTAACTCACGAATTCGGATGTTACGGAATTCGATCGGCGACCCCTCCGCTTCCAAGCACAGGTAGCCCCGGCGCGGCTCACAGTTCTTGCCGCCGGAAACCTCTTGCCCATTAACCCACAAGCGGACTTCGCCGTTGATGGCGCGAACGTAGTAGTGATTCCACTCCGGCGTTCCCTTGCTTAGGTTCTTCGACGGAAAACTGCGAGAACCGTTTGGCGAAAGGGGCGGAAACGGTTTCATCTTCGATTGACCGACCGCGAAGATGTCTCCGTTGGTCGAAAACCAATCGCCCTTCTTGCCACTGTTTTTTTCGTATTGCTCGGTGTAACCATGATCGAGCATCTGGATCTCGATCCCTCCGGCAGGCAGGCGTCCCGGCGGCAGGTCGGTTAAGGCCGACTCCGGCACCCAGGCGAAGACTCCCGAATTCCCGGCGGCGCGAAGGTGACGCCACTCAATCACCAACTCAAAATTCTCGTACTCCTTGGCAGAACGGGTGACGCCGACCGGAACGCCGGTCGACTTGGCAACCCCATCTTCAAACACCAACGTGTCGGGATCACCGTTGACACGCACGAAATCTTGCTCGCCAAGCTTTACCCAGCCTGGTCCAGTACTATCGATGGTAGCTTGAATGCCCGTCGAAGGCGGTTCTTCAGCAAGTGTCAGTGAACAAAAAACGCAGCCCAACAAAGCGGCACAAAGGAACATTCGGATCGTCATCGGTGGTTCTCACAGTAGGAAATGGGGGCAAGGCGAAGCGCCCCCGATCACCGTCGCGGTCTCCGGAGTTTGATTTTCGGCTACCGAGACAGAGGCAGGGAACGGGGAATGCTGTCGGAATGCCATCATACCGTACAGAGGGGACGCATAAGTCGGTCGACCAGCCGTTCCCCGCGGTTGTGCGGTGACCACACCACAGAGACCCTTCCTGTGGGGTTACACTAGCGAGGAACAGCCATCAAAATGAGTTCGTGAACCCCCTGCAAGGGCAGGCTAGACGCTGCTAAAACAGGGCCAAAGGCAACCTAGGTGCCACTGAATCAGGACCAGAAGCCCCCCGACCCATCCTCAGGCACAGCTGGTTAGATAGTCCACAACCATCAAAGGAATGTGAATATGACGTTCATCGTGTGGTGTTTCGCACTCGCAGCTTCGATCCTGTCGTTGCTGTGGGCCTTTGGCTTTTATAAGCAGATGATGCGTGCCGACGAGGGCAACGATCTGATGCGCGAGATTGCCGCTCATGTCCGGGCCGGTGCGGACGCTTATCTGGCCCAGCAGTACCGCTGGGTGACGATTGTTTTTCTGGTCGTCGCGGCACTGCTGGCTTGGGCTTCGTTCGGCTTGGAGCTGCTGAACGGATTTGTTCCCATAGCGTTTTTAACCGGCGGCTTCTTCTCGGGTCTGTGCGGCTGGTTCGGCATGAAGACGGCAACCCAAGCGAGCAGTCGCACCGCAGCGGCAGTGCATGGGTCACTGAACGATGGCTTGCAGATTGCGTTTCGAAGCGGTGCCGTGATGGGCTTGACCGTCGTTGGGATGGGGTTGATGTACATCTGCCTGTGGTTCGCCATTCTTTATTGGCTGTGGCCGTTGGCGGTGGGCAGCGAACACGCTTACTCTCTCGAACAAATCTCCGTCACGATGCTATCGTTTGGAATGGGTGCGAGCGCCCAAGCATTGTTCGCTCGTGTCGGAGGCGGCATTTTCACCAAAGCGGCCGACGTGGGTGCGGACTTGGTGGGTAAAGTCGAAGAGGATATGGACGAGGACTCGCCGAACAATCCAGCCACAATCGCGGATAACGTGGGAGACAACGTGGGCGACGTGGCGGGCATGGGTGCGGACCTGTATGAGTCCTACACCGGGTCAATTCTCGCTGCGGCAGCCCTTGGGGTGGCAGCTTTTGCATCCCCCGCGATCGTCCCTTCGGGAGTCACCACCGGCGAAGCGCAACTAGCCGCGATGATGTTGCCGCTGGGTATTGCGGCGGCCGGCATTCTGGCATCGATCGTCGGGATCTATATGGTTCGCACCGGAAACGATGCCTCACAACGAGCGTTGTTGGGCGCCTTGTCGCGCGGGATCAATTTGGCAGCGGTGCTGATGATCGTGATCGCCATCGGACTGACAATGTGGCTGATGCCGCACACCGACGGCACACTGCTGCCAGGTGGAATCCCTGGGATCGCTTTCAGTGTGGTCGTCGGATTGTTAGCCGGTTGGCTGATCGGAAAGTGGACTGAGTATGCAACCAGCGACGAATATGCACCGACGCAACGATTGGCCCAACAAGCCGAAACCGGCCCGGCGACGCTGATCATCGGCGGCATCGCCGATGGCATGGCAAGCACTTGGGTGCCGGTCGTGGTGGTCTGCGTCGGAACCTTTGCAGCGTTTGGGTTTGCCACCGGCGGAAACTTCACCGAGCTGACCTACTTCTCACTAGGCTTGTACGGCGTCGGTGTCTCGGCGGTCGGCATGCTCAGCACCCTCGGGATCACCCTGGCGACCGA
>Ga0102938_10000312_pt1 | contig 35053 bp, 26 predicted proteins | sample SalPonR2_B_D2_MG_FD_84516 | JGI IMG/M metagenome (GOLD analysis project Ga0102938, IMG submission 84516) | Salt pond soil microbial communities from South San Francisco under conditions of wetland restoration - Salt Pond MetaG R2_B_D2_MG | ecosystem: Environmental > Aquatic > Marine >...
CCTGGTTCGTACTATCAATCCCTTTTCTTCCAAAGAATTAAAATCATTACGAATCGTTACTTTTGAAACTTCAAGCTCATCACTAATATCTGTAATGTTCTTATTCGAGTCTTCAATGAGTATATCAATTATCCTTCGCTCTCTATCGGTCAGTTGCGCTATCATATCTCTTTCCTCCTCTCCGGTCGCGTTACAAAGCTTTTGAGTTATCCTATTCAAAACCCGGATTCATCACAGATTACACTCCCAACCGGTTTTGCCGGAGCAGTTCTCCCGGTGTTTGTACAGTGGTGGACTGATGTCCTTTCAGAGGGAGAATACGTTCATGAATAGCGTCAATCATCCACTCTTTCTGAGGAAAGAACTCCTCTTCCATCTCAGCAGCAGGACTTATCCAGTTTCGCGAACCAACAACCGCCGGGGGACCGTCCAGGTAATCAAAGGCGATCTGCGATATGTTCGAGGCTACTGTGTGTAGAAAACTGCCCCGTTCTACTGCGTCGCTTACCAGCAGGACTTTTCCTGTCTTCTTGATTGATTCTACAATAGGTTCGTAATTCAGCGGGTTAATAAACCTCAGATCAATTACTTCCGCATCCACACCGTATTTTTCTTCCAGTTCAACGGCGGTTTCCATGGCCGGATACAGGGTAGCACCTATTGTGAGGATCGTGATGTCTCGGCCCTCCTTTCGCACTACCGGTTCTCCTTCCGGAATTTCGTAGTAGCCTTCCGGTACGCCCTCTTTTACAAACTGCTCTCCTACACCGTATATCTTCTGGCTTTCAAAAAACACGACTGGGTCGGTCCCTGCAAGCGCCGAGTTCAACATCCCTTTTGCATCGTATGGAGTGGCCGGGTACATGGCCTTAAGGCCAGGAACATGGGCGGTCATCGCACTCCAGTCCTGGCTGTGCTGGGCCCCGTATTTATTACCGACTGAAACACGCACCACCAAGGGCATCTTCAGAATTCCCGCGCTCATCGACTGCCATTTGGCGACCTGATTAAAGAGTTCGTCACCGGCCCGTCCCATAAAGTCACAATACATCAGCTCTACCACGGCCCGACCGCCGGAAAGGGCATACCCTACTCCAGAACCGACGATCGCACCCTCACTGATTGACGAGTTAAACAAACGATGGTAGGGCAGCGATTCGGTAAGCCCGCGGTATACGGCGAATGCTCCGCCCCAGTCCCTGTTCTCCTCACCATAGGCAACCATGGTCGAGTCGATATAGAAACGATGCAGCATGGCTTCGAACAGGGCATCGCGATAGGCAAAAGTCTTGTTCGCCGAAAGGGGTTTTCCCTTCTCATCCAGCCCGTAGCGCTTGCGGCGAGCTAACTGTTTTACGCGTGGGTTCTCTTCCTTCGGAATCAACACCTCCGGTTCGCGGTCCTCCATCTTCTCGCACTTTTCATTGGAAAACATGACCGATTCAATAAAATTGCCCTTTACGCGGGGGGAGCGTTCCATATCGACTGCCAGCGACACAATCTGCTGCATCGTGTCGGCTACTTCTTTTTGCACTGCCTCTATATCATCGGCACTCATCACACCGTTTTTCCGGAGGTACTCAGCATAAGAGGGAATTGCATCGTTTTCGGACCATTCGTTGATTTCCTCTTTGGTCCGATAGCTTGATGCGTCGGAGGGACTGTGCCCGGAAATCCGGTAGGTGATAGTGTCCAGCAGAACCGGGCCCTTCCCTTTGAGCAGCAGGTCCTTTTTACGCTCAATCGCATCGGCTACCGCCAGCGGATTATACCCGTCTACCCGTTCGGAATGCATACCCTCCGGGTTTACCCCGGCCCCTACTCTGGCCAGCACATTGTAGCCCATGGTTTCACCTTGGGTCTGTCCACCCATGCCGTAGAAGTTGTTGAAAAAGTTGAACATCACCGGCGGGGCTCCACCAATCTCTTTATCCCACAGCGTGCGGTACTGTTCCATTGCAGACAAGCTCATAGCCTCCCACACAGGGCCGCATCCCATGGAAGCGTCTCCGATATTTGCGATCACAATACCCGGCTTCCGATTGATGCGCTTAAAAAGTGCAGATCCGACACTGATGTCGGCACTTCCGCCGACTATCGCATTATTCGGCATAGAGCCAAAGGGGGTAAAGAAGGTGTGCATAGAGCCGCCGAGGCCCCGGTTGAAGCCCGTCCGTTTGGCAAAAATCTCAGAGAGTGTTCCGTACAGCACAAAGCGCATCGCCAGTTCTTTTACACTCCCCTTGTAGTCCGCCTCCACAACCGCAAGGGTCTCACCATCAAGAAAGTTTTTCATTACGCTGTACAGCTCATCTTCGCCCAGCTGCTCAACCGCTGAAAAACACTTTGCAAGAATTTCTCCATGGCTGCGGTGGCTTCCGAAGATAAAATCATCGATATTCAGGTTGATAGCTTGACCGACCGCCGCAGACTCCTGCCCCATTGATAAATGGGCCGGACCTCGGTGGTTGTATTCTATACCGGCATACACATTTTTGGTCTTTATAGAATTGAGGGCTGTCTCAAATTCGCGGATATACAACATGTGCCGATATACCTGCTTCAGCTTTTCGTCTCCGTATTTTTTCTGCTCCCGCTTGAAATCAGGTTTATATTGATTAATCGGAATATCTTTGATCTTGATAACCGATGGTTTTCTCACTTCCGCAGGTTTAATTGTCATTGATTTAGGCATTGTTCATTCTCCTTCTATAGATTTATAATTCCCATACCGCATCCCGAAGGACCTCGGAAACGGTAGGATGGGGAAAAATGATTTCCCGGATATCCACATCCCGCAGTTCTGCCTCTATCATCGCAGCAGCGCTGTGGATAATCTCGGAGCTGTAGGCCCCCAGCAAATGCACACCCAGTAATACTCCGGTTTCGGCATGTACAACCATCTTGCACTGCCCAACCTCACGTCCATTTTCCGCTAAAAAGCGCCCGTTGGCAGCCATTTGCGCACCCGATGTTTTTATCGGAAGCCCGGCGCGCTCTGCGTCCTGTTCAGTTATTCCGCAGCCCGCAGCCTCCGGCAGTGTATACACCGCCCATGGTATCGCATGAGACCGGAACATACCGTACTTCGGTTTTTCGGGGTTTACAAGGTGGCCTACCGCTACCTCGCCCATCCGGGAGGCGGAATGGGCAAGCCGGCTTTTTCCTGTCACATCTCCAATTGCGTACACACCGGGCACATTGGTCCGCATGTACTGATCAGTTTTGATGCCTTTTTTATCGTAATCAAGCCCGATTTCATCCAAACCGAGGCCTTCTGTATTCGGCTTTCTTCCGGTGGCCATGAGCACAAGTTCACAATTCAACTCATGCGCCTCTCCTTGCTTAGTAAAAAACACCTTCCCCTCTTCGAGCTTCTCTACCCTGGCCCCGAGGTGAAAACTGATATTTTTTAGCGACTTGCGCATAGTTTTCGCTAATCCCAAATCCATCATCGGCAGGATTTCATCCAGCATCTCGACCACAGTCACCTCCACTCCTAATGTAGAAAAAAGAGAGGCAAATTCCATACCGATCACGCCACCCCCGATCACAACAAGCGATTTCGGGAGCGAATCGATTCCCAGGATTTCTCTGCTGGTGACGATATTTTTGCTTTCTTTTCCGGGTATAGGCGGGACCATAGTTGAAGAGCCGGTGGCAATCAGCACGGATTCAGATTGGTACTGCTCGTCTCCAACTGCTACTGTAGTCCGGTCGGTAAATCGCGCCTGCCCTCTCACCACATCAACCTTGTTCTTTTTCATCAGAAAAGAGACGCCCTTTTGGAGTCGGGTGACGGTTTTTTCTTTCCATTTCATTGCAGTCTTTAGATCAAATTCTACCTTTTCGGCACGAACTCCATACTGATCTCCATGTAATGCATGATGATAATACTTGGCCGAATTCAACAGGCTTTTAGTCGGTATGCACCCCCAGTTAAGGCAGACTCCGCCGATTTCCTCTTTTTCTATCAGTAAGACTTTTTTCCCTTCGGCACCGGCCCGCTCGGCTGCTATATATCCGCCGGGACCGCTGCCAATGATGATAATATCATATTTCATGCTGCATCACTCCTTTCAGAACACACTGCGGCTGCATTAAAGGGCGGCCACTTTTTCAAGATCACCAAGCTGGCTCCCGAGTTCTTTCAGAAACCGCGCCCCCGGCGCGCCGTCAACTGCCTGATGATCAATTGTCAGCGACAGTCCGATATGGGGAACAAATTTCGTTTCATCGTCCTTGAGGACAGGCTTCAGCTGAATATTGTTCACCCCGAGAATGGCGACTTCCGGTGCATTCAGCACCGGAGTAAAACTTTCAATTCCGAAAGCCCCTAAATTGGTGACTGTAATTGTGCCGCCGGACAGTTCTTCCGGCGAAGCGATCCCGGATAGGCATTTCTCTGCCAAGAGTTTTACCTCGTGTGATATCTCAAGCAATGATTTCCTGTTGGCAGCACGGATTACCGGTACCATGAGTCCTTTTGGGGTATCTACCGCGATGCCGATATTCACATCGGAGAACCTGCGGATCTTGTCCCCGAGAAAATGTGCATTCAGCTGTGGGAATTGAGGAACGACCCGGCTTACTGCAAACAGCACTAGGTCATTGATGCTTATGCCGGACAGGCCGCTGTCCTGGTCGGAGTTTTTGTAGATTTTTCTCCACCGCATCAAGCTTTCCGCCGGGGCCGAGCTATTAAGTGTGAGTTGTGCCGTCTGCGCCAGGGAGGCCTGCATTCTTTCGGCAATCACCTTGCGTATACTCTTTACCGGAATGTCCTCGTATTCTCCTGTCTCCGTAGAGACTGCAGCAGTGTCGGAGGACTGTGCTGATTCTTCTGCCGGACTTGCGGCCAAGTCACCCCTTGTAATTCGTCCGCCTATTCCGCTGCCCCGTGCCGGGACTGCGCCACCGGCGGAAATACCGGCTGCAATTGCCGCCGGAGTTGCCGGTTCACGGCTGCCCAAAACAGCCTGGACATCTCGCTCGATTACCCGACCCTGCGGACCACTGCCGGATAGCTGCTCAACAGAGACTCCCTTTGCTGCAGCAAGGTTGCGGGCTCTTGGGCTGACTCCATGAGTTCCGTTTTTATCTGCTCCCACTTGGGGTCCGGATAGAGCGGATTCCTTAGCTTTTGCTTCGACAGCCCCTTCTGTTTTGGGTGCGTTTTCGGCTGTTTCCTCTGCCGTCTCGGCAATCAGCGCGGATATATCCTCCCCTGGCTGCCCGATTATGGCTATCGGATCGAGCACAGGAACATCATCATCTTCATCTCTTAAAATTTTTACTAGAGACCCTTCCTGTTCAGACTCCACATCAAGCGTGGATTTGTCGGTTTCAACACTGCACAGGACATCTCCTACAGCGATGGGGTCGCCTTCCTTTTTGAGCCATTCAACAATTACACAACTTTCAACAGTATTGCCCTGCCGCGGCATAACTACTAATTCGGCCATAGTTACTCCTCTTCTTGCTCTTTTAAACCTTCTAATCACTTTGTTATTACTTTTATTTTAGTTTCTTTTATCTTTCGTTTTAATTTTTATCATATTATTTTGAGCCATGCAATACCTGTTTAAGACAATTATTAAAAAATTCAAATCATCCAAAAAAAGAGAGGTACTTTGCATGAAAGTCCTCCCCTATAAAAATAGATTATGAAAAATTAGTGTTTCAATCGTTTGAATTATCTGTGTACACGGTTTTTTTAGATACTTAGAGTAATCCGAGGGTCATAACAAGGCCAAAAATAAAAATTAGGCTGTAGCCGCCGAGTTCAAGGGTGGTATGAAGAATGGTGGTGAATTGGTGATGTTTTTCAGCACCCCTCTGAAGGGTCGCACGCGCTCCAAGTGTAAGGACCGCCACTGCACTTATGGTGACCGCCATACCCAGCGACATAGCTCCGACGGCCATTAAACCGAAGGCGGTCATCTGCATGGACAGCGCAAACATAAGGACCATCGCCGCCCCGGGACAGGGAACCAGGCCCGACCCGATTACCAGCAACAGGAGGTTTTTGCGACGCCTTTGCCGGGGGATGTCATGCCCCCCCTCCGCAGAGGTTGGTGTCGAAGGGCTTGGACCATGCCCCTGGTCATGACCATGTGCGCCCCGCAGGAATTGGATAAGATGATAAATGAGCATGATTCCACCAAAGGCCGCAATAAAGGCGAAGGTAGCTATTTCAATATAAAGACTGACCGAGTTAAAGGTAATAAGCAGTGAACCCCGGAGGATATAGTATATGGGGAGAATGAGCGCTGCGGCGGCCGCACCGTGGAGGACCGCCATAAGCACCCCCGCCGCTACCCCCTGGAGCACCGGCGCGTCTTCGGCCAGGAAGTATGAAAAGATAACCGTCTTTCGATGGCCGGGCCCCAGAGCGTGGAGCATACCATAGAGGAAAGCCGCACCAAGTGCAATAAAAAGCATCTGTCCGCGGTTTTCGCGACTTTTCACGGCCTCCATGGCTGATGCTATGTGCTCATACAAACTGCGCTGGAGCTCAGTGATGCGCTGGAAAAGCCGGTTTTGGCTTTGCCTGGGAGGAGCAAAATCCCCGGAACTTTTTGGGGGCACCTCTTCTGCCTCTGCTGACTGAACACTGCCGTCCTCACCGGTTTCACCACTGCCGCCCCCCGAAAGAAAGGGATTCTGCTGGGCCCCAAGTCCGACAGCCGATAGAAACAGCGTTAGTAAAAGAAGATAATGAACTAGGTGTGTTGGCCGGGGAGTAAAAACAATCATTTTCCGCTGAAGGTAAGGTAGAGTTCGTAGGGGTAGGCCCTTCCCTCTGCCCCTCCTCCGTTGTCCCTGGACATGCCCCCGGTGGGATCATAGGTGACGAGGGCATCCCTGTTTTTTTGTATCCGGGCTTTAACAGAAACAAACCGGCGGCCTTCGATGCTGACGGGATTTTTCTCCATGTACGCGATGTCACAAAAAAATGTATCATCAAAGATCACCACCCTCACCCTATTTTTTTCCTTAGAAATAGGGATAGACTGGGGTACAAAGAACCGGTAGACCAACCGTTCATTTTCCATCCAGGCGGAGAATTTTTCAACACGTTCTATCCGATGGGCGTTTTCGCCGTGAAAAATGGTGGTAAAATAGTGGTAATTTTTTAGGTTTGCAAAGGCGTTTTCTTCGATCAATCGCACTTCGCTGTCGTTGAACTCGCCGTCTCGATTGCGGTCGTAATCCATACGGATGGAGGCGGTGAACATTTGGTCGAACTTCCACTCTATCCAAAAGCCCTGGAGCTGCTCCTGATTGAAGACTGCGGATACATGCGAATCGATGAACATATGCGGATGGGCCCAGGTCGGAAATCCAAGGATTATTGAGAAAAGTACTAGTACTATATATCGCTTCATATTTCTCCTGTTTCAGAATCTATCATAAGAGGATTGAGTGTGTCCACTTCGGAGCAGCAATTCGCAATGTGAAAAAATATTAAAATTTTTTCACATTGCGAATGCTCACATTTTGTGTAAGATAGATAGTTTATCTTAAAGATGGTGTGGGTATTCTCATTTTGGAAGTCCTAGGACTTCCAAAATGAATACCTGACTTCGGATCTCTATTTTCAGCTATTTTTGAATTTAGTGATGCAAAGCTTGTGTAGTGGTACAAATCTTGTGGTAAAAAAAAATTCACACTCTACCGGCGAGTAAATATATAAAAACCGATAAAATGGTCCCGTTTTTATAGTCTTTGAGAGGGTGAACATATAACCTTTATAAAATCCACAAGCTTTGTACCATTAGGTATCAAATAGGGAGGGGCCCTTCGGCGGATGATCTGCAGGCCGGTCCACCGGACAGACAAGCCGCCCTAAGGCAGAACGGGCGATGAGCGCAGATAGTGAGACAGCAATAAATACCGGCACATAGCCGAAAAACCCAATCAAAGTGCCAATAACAATCGGAAAAATTGCAATCGACAAGTTTAAGGTACCGATAATCGCAGTGTAAAGGACACGATTTTCCTCCGTTGAAAGCTCTACAATAACCGCATCCTGGCTTACTTTGCGGCCGCTAATCGCCGCACCTGTGAATAGAAAAAGTGCAATATACGCGGGTAAAGGCAGGTAATGGCTCACAAAGAGTGCCGCCGGCGGTAAGAGAAAGGACAAGCCGGCCCACACTTTTAATACCCGCTTAAAACCCCCCGATTTTACTACACGAGGCCAGAGGAGACTGGCGGTGATCATACCTAGTATTTGTACAAACAGCAAATTCCCCGCCAGTGCAGGGTCGAGGAAGTAGTTCTTTTTCGCCAGGGACACGTAAAAGGGGATCAACGCAACGTGAAAACCCATTCCGTTTACAAACCACAGATAGGATCGTAGGTTGGAATCGGCCCGTACTACCGCGGGAATAGATTTTAGCGTCTGAAAATAGCTGCTTCGCTGTCGCTCCCCGGCGGGTTTTTCCTCTATCATCCAGAAGCCTAGGGTAGCTATCAACAGTACCACCGCGGCGGCTCCAAATAAAAAGCTGTAATTTTGAGGGTACGGGAAGGTATGCAATACCTGACGGGCCAATAGGGCCGATATAAATATGCCGATGCCGGAAATCAGTTGTTTGCGGGTAAAAAAGCGTTGCCGCAGCTCCTTGTGAAAACTCTTGCCGACTAAATCGACATAGGAAATTCCCGCAAAGGCCCCTCCTGTTGTGAACAGCAGCAGTTCGGCATATATCAACAGCAGTGCCATGGTGGTGGAAAGGCCACCTACTCCAATCAGGGTTATTGCAATCAGGGCTAAGGAAAGGACCCGCAGGTTTATGCCGGCCAGCAGATAGGGCTTCTTGCGGCGCTTGCCGTGCAGAAAGCCGGCAAAGTTCAGCTGGGCAATGAGGGGAATGCCGATCATAATCGCCGTTACAATGCCTATATGAAACTCATCGCCCCCCACCTCGAGAATCATGGCGGGGATAACAGAGTTTACTTCTGTAAAAGTCACGGTGATGGACAAAAATATCGCGTGCCATAGAAAGGCACGATAGTTATGGGAACCGAGTGGTGTATCACGCATATATAAATACTACTAGTTTTTTTTCTCCGGGGGAACTAAGGCCCGGGGGCCATATCCGATTAAATCGGTTCGGCCGGCCTTTTCCAGGGCCTCCCGCACTATCGCAGCGTTCTCGGGGCGGTTAAACTGAAGCAGCGCCCGCTGCATCCGCTTCTCCCTTCCGCCGCGGGGCACATACACCGGCTCCATTGTCCGCGGATCAATACCGGAATAATACATGCAGGTCGACACAGTACCAGGGGTGGGGTAAAAGTCCTGTACCTGCTGGGGTATAAAATGCTGGTCCCGGCAGAACTCCGCCAGTTCAATCGCATCCTCCAAGCCGGACCCCGGATGCGATGAAATAAAATAGGGGACCACATACTGTTTCTTCTTCAGCCGGCGGTTCGTATCTGCATAGACCTTCATAAAACGCTTATACACTTTGCCGCCGGGTTTCCCCATTTTGTTCAAAACCCTTTCTGATATATGTTCCGGGGCAATTTTCAACTGCCCGCTTACATGGTATTCACACAAATCCTGTAGAAAAGCCCCTCCCTGTTCTTTGTCCGCCAAAAGATAATCGTAGCGTATACCCGAGCGCACAAACACCTTCTTCACCCCCGGCAGTTCCCTCAGTGTACGAAGGAGCTGTCGATAATCCCCATGATCCGGCCGGAGCTGCGGGCAGGGTTCTGGAAACAGACACTGCCTAGTAGGACATGCTCCATGGGTTTCCTGACGCTCACAGGCGGGTCTGCGGAAGTTTGCCGTCGGCCCTCCGACATCGTGAATATAGCCTTTGAAATCCGGATCAATGATAAGCTGCTGTGCTTCCCTCAGCAGAGATTCGTGGGAGCGGCCCTTCACGATACGGCCCTGATGGAAGGTAAGGGCGCAGAAACTGCAGCCGCCGAAACATCCGCGGCTGGATACCATGCTGAACCGTACTTCCTCCAAAGCGGGAACCGGCTCACGGTAGGAGGGATGGGCCCGCCGGGAATAGGGCAGCTCGTATACTTCGTCTAATTCTTTCTGCGACAATGGATAGTCCGGAGGGTTTTGTACTACCGCCTGTCCCCCCGCCTCTTCGACCAGGGTGTGTGCAGTAAAAGGATCCGCATGTTTCATTTGTACGGAAAAACTGCGGGCAAAGGCTGTTTTATCACGGCGGACTTCTTCAAAGGGGGGCAATTCAATCATTCCCCCCAGCGGACTCATAGACTCATCCTTTGACTCGTCCTTTGGATCGTACTTTAACTTATCCTTTAGTTCGGAGGTTTCGCTGCCGGTAAGCCGGTACACCGTACCTCGTACATCGCGGATAGAGCGAATTTCTTCACCTGCGGCTAATCGGCGGGCAACTGTACGCAGCGGGCGTTCAGCCATTCCGTAAATCAGAAGGTCCGCCTTAGAATCAAGCACTATCGACCTGCGAAGTTTGTCGCTCCAGTAATCGTAATGGGTCAATCGCCGCAAGGAGGCTTCTACCCCGCCGATGATTAGGGGTATACCCTTGTAGGCACCCCGTGCGAGGCCTGAGTAGGTGATCACCGCCCGATCGGGGCGCCGCCCGTACTTTCCTCCGGGAGTATAGGCATCATCATGGCGAAGCTTCCCGGCGGCGGTGTAGTGATTTACCATAGAGTCCATGTTTCCGGAGGTAATAAGAAAGGCAAGCCTCGGGGGGCCGAGGACTTTAAACGAGTCTACACTGTTCCAGTCCGGCTGGGGAATGATTCCCACTTTAAAACCCTCGGCCTCTAGGACCCTCCCGATAACCGCCGCGCCGAAGGACGGGTGGTCTACATACGCATCCCCCGAAATGAGGACAAAGTCGCATTGTTCCCACCCAAGAGCGTCCATCTCTGCCTTTTGCAGGGGTAAAAAGGGGGGCGCCTTTGGGTCGGGGCGTGTTGTCATGTTGGGGCGTGTTCTCATGTCGGGTGCAGCCTTTTTATTCCGGTACTACCAGCAGCTTTGGGTATGGATCCTGGGGAAGAAGATGAAGGCGCACATGGGTTGGTTCGCCCATTTTTTCAACGCACTTCAAGCTTAATTCAACCGACCCAAGCCGACACTCGTTCTTTTGGTAGAGCCGTGCATAGTGGGGTTCACCGTTTTTTTTCAAAATTGCCTCTATAGAATCGCCTACGTACAAGAGCACCGTTGCTTCAGTCATCATCAGACCAAGATCAAACCCGTCGTTCGGATTTATTACTACCTGTTTTTCCGGGAAAGAATAGTCTGCCAGTACTTTTAAAAACCCGGTTTCTCTCTTGTCCATGGGGCGTCCTCCTTGTCCTATACTGAATAATAGTGTCTCTTAAAACTTTGGTCAAATCAGGCTTGGTTTTATGCCGGAATTTATGCCGGAAAACATTCCGGTGAACAGACCTGATATCAGTGGGGGGAAAGCTTTTGACACTTTTAAAACCCTTGAAGCTCTTGAAGAGTATCTTGACAATTTTCATTCCACCCCATAAAATCTACATCATAAAGTACGTATACGTTCATGTTTACATATTTTTATATAATCTTATACGTTTAGGTACATTTTAATTATGCAGAGCAATAAAGATAGTAAAAGCAGCAAGAACAGTATTTTTACATTAAAAGAGATTTCAGCGGCCACAGATACAGAGGAGGCTTACTTACTGGAATGGATACACGCAGGCTTGATAGAACCTGTCGGTCAATCCGACGAAAGCACCCCCTATTTTGGAAATAGGGCCATTGATAAAATTCGGCATGTAAAACAATTCAGTGAAATGGGTTACACCATCGAGGAAATTCGAAAAATACTCAGGAAGGTCGGCATACCAACTGAAAATAAGGGGGGCCGGAGATCCGAGGCTGAGGGCGAGCAGTTTCTTACCGTAGGTACTCTTGCCGAACGCGTAGGTATCAGTTCCCGAACCCTCAAACATTGGGAAGAAAAGGGGATTATCGAGCCGGATATGCGAAGTCAGGGAGGTTTCCGTCTTTATAAGGAGCATTACGTGTTTTTCTGTAAACTAATTCAGGATTTACAGCTCTTCGGCTACTCCCTCGATGAAATAGAAAGAATTTCTGATTTTTTCCGTGATTTTGTAGCCATACGTGCCGATGAATCCACCCATCCCCCGAAGGAAACCCACCAGCGGCTTCAGGAAATGCAAGACGAAATAGGTAGATTATTTGAAAAAACCACCCAGTTAAAAGAGGGCATTTCCCGATGGGAGGAACTGCTGCGTACACACAAAAAACAGATCGTCAATCTTCAAAATAAAAACAGGAAAAAGTTACCGGAGGAGTCGGAATGACACTTACCCACCACAGCCTTTCAACCACGCTCTCAAAACACCTGACTGAAGACGTGGGCTACATTGATCTTGAGCCTCTCATTCGGCATCCCCTTGAGCTTCACTCCTACCCTCTTTATTCCGATCACACCGAAGTGTACCCCAAGGAGGATTACAACGTAGGCAGTTCACTTTTCAAAGCACTACTACGTTACTATCTTGACGAAAATGAATTTTCGGATAAATTTCTTTTTCATCATCTTCAGTGGGCCGATCGCACTATCAACGAGAATAAATCCTTTTCCTACCATATGGTCCAACCCAAAAAAGAGGGGCCCTTCAACGGAGTGATACTCCTGTTCCATGGGCTCAACGAGAAATCATGGGATAAGTACCTGCCCTGGGCGGCAACTTTATCCGATCATACCGGCAGGCCGGTCATTCTCTTTCCCCTTGCCTTTCACATGGACCGTGCTCCCAGGTCATGGTCGAATCCCCGCAGCATGATTCCCGTTGCCAGAGAGAGAAAAAAGCTTTTCCCGGACCTCTCTTCGGTCTCATTTTTAAATGCCGCATTGAGTCATAGAATACAGTTTGCTCCCCACCGCTTCATTACCTCCGGTCTTCATAGTTTTTTTGATGTCCGTGACTTAACCCGTGCTATTCGAAGGGGGGACCATACCTCATTTACAGAGGGGGCGTCCGTTGACATATTCGGATATTCGATTGGAGCCAGTCTTGCCGAACTTTTACTGTTGGCGGACCCTGAACAGCTTTTCTCGGATAGCCGTGCTTTTCTGTTGTGCGGCGGGTCCACACTGGACCTTGCTACCCCCGTGTCAAAAACCATCATCGATGGAGAAGCGTACAAGGAGTTGTTCGGCTTCTTTAACAGCCTTTTTGGCGATATCGGCGCTCTAGGAGAACATTTTCTCAGTTTGACCGGAAAGTGTATACGGGAGTTAGAATGGTTAAAGAGTCTTCTTTTCATCGACCGCCTAAAAGCACTGCGGGAAGGCAGGCTGCAGCAGATAGCCCATCGTATTTCAGCGGCGGTTATGAAAAGGGACCAAGTATTTTCACCGCAAGCGGTCCGGGCCGGCCTTACCGGCGCATCCGGGACAATACCAATCCACATTAAAGAGTATGACCTCCCCTTTCCCTACAGCCATGAGACCCCCTTTCCCACCTCATGGGACCAGTCCGGGGCAGTTACGTCCGCTGAAACAGTTGAAGCGGAGGTGGACCATGTGTTTCAAGAAATTATGAATACCGCCGGGAGATTTTTCTGTAATGTCTAAGCTTAACTGTGCTCTTGTCGGATTGGGGAGAATCGGCAGCAGCCTTGAAAAGGACCCTTTAAGGGAGAAGCCCTGTACCCACGCCGGTGGACTGATGAAAAACTCCGATTGCATCCTTACCGCCGCCTGCGATATTAAGGCTGAGGCTCGGGAAGCCTTTGCCGCCCAGTGGTCTCCTGAGTATTCGATTGAACTTTTTGAAGATATCGATGCACTCTTAAAGAAGGTCCGCCCCGACATTCTCTCGATTGCAACTCCCCCGGATACCCACCTCAAATTGGTACGAAAGGCCGCCCAGGCCCGGGTACCGGTGGTAATTTGCGAAAAACCCCTTGCCCCTTCACTGAAGGAAGCACGGGCAATTGAGAAAATTCATAAAGAACAGCAGGTTAAAATCCTGGTGAATCACGAGCGCCGCTACTCCCGGGACTACCAAATTGCACGGGAATATATAAGATCAAAGGAGTATGGAGAACTTCTTTCGGTCCGCGGCACCCTCTATTTTGGACGAAACACCCCCCATCGGGATGTTCTGCTGCACGACGGCACTCATATGATCGATGTCATCAATTTTCTCACAGGGTCCACCTGCAATCTGAAAAAACGATACGGTTCTATGGGCCTGGCAACATCCTCGGTCTTTTTGTCCGGGAAAGCGGGACCCGCGGCGCTTATCCTTGAGGTTGGAAGCCGTCGGGACCACCTTGTATTTGAAATTGATATGAGCTTTGAATTCGGAAGAATCAGAGTGGGGAACGGGGTTTTTACTTTTGAAAGAAGCGGGGCCAGTCCCTACTACAGCGATTACCGCTCCCTTCTTCCGGAGGAGACACCGGATATTCAGCAGACCGGTTACTTTTCAGGAATGATTGCCGATGCAGTGAAATGCCGTCTCGAACCGCATTACACCCCGGTATCAGGAGCGGGGGATTCTTTAGAGGTAATGCGCTTTATCCGTTCGGCACGGCGCCGGCTCTAGGGGCTATCGGTTCAGTTCGATTCCGTCTTCACGAAGGTTTATTTTCTTCTCTTTATACAGCGCTCCGATAGTTTTTTTGAACAGTTTTTTGCTCATCTTAAGGCGGCTGTAAATCTCTTTTGGTTCACTTTTATCATGCAGGGGAAGAAAGCCTCCCCCCCGCTTAAGGGCGGTAATAATTGTTGCAGCCGCCTGCTCTGAGGCAGGCAGAAAACCCTGGGGCTGAAGCACCACATCCACCAGGCCGTCATCTCTGACTTTTTTTATATACCCCTTTTTGCGGTCCCCAATTTTAATTGGTTCAAAGATCTCGCTATGATACAAAAGGCCGGAGTAGCGGTTATCGATTACTACCTGAGCCCCCAGCTTGGTGATGTCCCACACCAGCAATGAAACCTCCTGGTTGTACTCCAGCTTTGACGTGTCCGTATCGAAATGGGGTTCGAGAAGACAGGTACCGATTACTCCTGTCTGTTCATAATCCAACATCACATACACAATCGCGGTATCACCCTCGTTCAGGGGACTGGACTGATTTTTTTTCGGAACAAATAGGTCTTTTTCAATCCCCCAGTCCAGAAATGCCCCAAAATCGGCAGCGCTTACTACCTTCAAAGGGGCAAAGTCTCCAACCTTCGCCGTCGGCTGCCGGCTTGTAGCGCCTACACTGTTTTTCCCGTCGTTATATACAAACACCTCAAGCTCTCCCCCCGGAGCAGCCCCCCTCGGAGTATCAGCTTTTGGGAGATAGATCTCCCTCTGCCCCCCGTCGAGATAACAGCCCCCCCGGGAGGTTTTTATGATTTTCAGGGTATTAAAATCACCGATTTTCAACATACGCTATATCTTACAATAAAATTCATAATAAACAACAATTACCTCTTTTTTTCTTACAGCATTCGTATTATAGTATTAATAGAACAGGGAGCTGATGAAATTATCCATCAGCACTAGTTTTTGTTACAATTGCAATAAAAACGTGAATTCAGCCGCAAAAACGCTTCCTACTGTACCACAGCCGCAATTTCATTGGTCACCCTCATTTTAACACAGGAGGGTAATTATGCAATCAGTACAACTCAGTTCCGTTCCCCCATCACAGGACCATATTCTTGAGCTTTTCCACAAATTTCAAAAACAGGACACGGACCAAAACTATCTCTCACCAAACTCGGTTCGCCGCATAGCCGAACATCTCAATCTCTCGATGGCCCAGGTATACGGGGTTCTCTCTTTTTATCACATGTTTTCCTACCGTCCAAGGGGTACCTATGTAATCCGTTTGTGCGATTCCTTGTCGTGTCGAATAGTGGGTTCTCTGGATATCTACTCCTTCCTGAGAAAAGAACTTGGACTGCAACGAGATAAGGTAAGTGAAGACGGGCTCTTTAGCCTTGAGATTGTAAATTGCCTGGGAAGCTGTAATACCGCGCCCAATATGATGATAAACGACCAGCTTGTCCCCAATCTTACTGTCGAAAAGGTGAAAGACTATATCCATTCTTTACGAGAGGAGGCCAAAAATGAAGCGGTCTAGGGTATCAATTTCCAGTTATGCAATGGAATCTCCCGATATTGAGGCGTACCTAGGCATCGGCGGATATCAAGGCCTTAAAAAGGCCTTACACATGAAGAAAGACGGGGTAATTCAGGAAGTGCAGGAGTCTAAACTCCGCGGACGCGGAGGGGCAGGATTCCCAACCGGAAAGAAATGGGCCGGGGTACCGCAGGATGAAGAAATCTACCTGGTGTGTAATGCCGATGAAGGCGAACCGGGAACTTTTAAAGATCGATACATCATGGAGCATACTCCCTTTTTGATGGTTGAAGGTATGACTATCGCCGGCTATGGGGTAGGTGCTTCGAAGGGATATATCTATATTCGTGGAGAATACCCCGCTATTGCAGAAACAATCCAAGGGGTCCTTGAGGCAGCCCGAAAACAAAATTTACTTGGAAAGAATATACTCGACGGTGATTTTTCCTTTGATATCGAAATCAAACGCGGCGGAGGCTCATATGTGGTGGGCGACGAAACCGCCCTGCTGAGTTCACTTATGGGAAAGCGGGGGTTTCCGTGGATGAAACCTCCCTATCCCACTGAAAAGGGACTGTGGGACCGCCCCACAGTGGTAAACAATGTGGAAACCCTGACTTATGTTCCCCTTATCCTTGCACACGGGGCAGCCGCCTTTGCAGATATAGGGGCCCCGGGCTCTCCCGGACCGAAGCTGTACAGTGTCAGCGGAAATGTAAACTCTCCCGGGGTGTACGAATTTCCCATGGGCGTCAGCGTAAAGGAGCTTCTCAAGGCCGCCGGAGGGGTCCAGGGACAACTAAAGGCGGTACAGATAGGAGGAACCGCCGGCCCACTCTACGATGATACCGCCCTCTCGATGCAGCTGGACTACGATTCAATGAATGCCGCCGGCGGTACCCTGGGTTCGGGAGCAGTGGTTGTTATGAACTCAAAAACAAACATGGCCGGTGTGCTCGACGTCAGTATGCGCTTCTTTGCCGAAGAATCCTGCGGCCAGTGCTTCCCCTGTCGTTACGGCACCCGTCAGCTGAGTTATATGGCCCGCCGCATAGCCTCCGGCAGCGGAGAACAGCACTATCTTCCCCTGATGCGGGAAACCGGAGAAGTAATGAGGGCAACCTCCTTCTGTCCCTTCGGGCAGTCGGTCTGCACCCCCCTCAACTCGCTTTTGGATCAATTCGGCGATGAGGTTGAGGGGTTTATCCGGCAACAGGACTACATAAGGGAGGTAATATAAAATGCTTAGTCTTACAATTGATAATAAGGCGGTACAGGTTGAAACAGGAACTACCATTCTGGAAGCGGCGGAAAAGGCCGGAATCGAAATACCGACTCTATGCAGACATGAAGATATCACCCCGCTGGGGACCTGCGGGATGTGCATGGTCGAGGTAGAAGGAGATCCAGGATACAGCCGGGCATGTATCACCGAAGCACGGTCGGGAATGCGGATAAGGACCCACACCAGGGAACTCCGCCGCATCAAACGCAAACTCCTGGAACTGGTTCTGGCGGCCCATCCCGACGACTGTCTGCAGTGCATCCGCCACGGTGAGTGTGAACTGCAAAAGCTGGCGGAGAAGTTTGAAATTCGACAGCTCAGCTACGACCAGTATACCCGGGGGCTTCCAATTGATTCCTCGGCCCGTGGAATAGTGAGGGATATGAACAAGTGTATCGGCTGCGGTCGCTGCGTGGAGGTGTGTCAGAATGTGCAGACAGTGAAGGCTATTTCCTTTTACGGCCGCGGGGCCGACACCATCGTATCACCGGGGGCCGAGACCGACATGGGCTCCGGGGTATGCGTGAACTGCGGACAGTGCGTGGTATACTGTCCGGTGGGAGCCCTTCATGAAAGGGAACAGGTTGATGATGTGTGGGGCGCTATTGAAAATCCGGAGCTCCATGTTGCCGCACAGATTGCCCCGGCAGTAAGGGTCGCCCTTGGCGAGGAGTTCGACATGGAGCCGGGGGAACTGGTGATCGACAAGATTTATGAAGCCCTGAAATTGCTCGGCGTCGATACGGTATTCGATACCAATTTTTCCGCCGACTTGACCATCATGGAGGAGGGCACCGAGTTTTTACACCGCCTCGAGGCGGGGGGCCCCTTTCCGCTGATTACCTCATGCTCTCCGGGCTGGATAAAATTTGGAGAAACCTACTTTCCCGAACTGATTGACAATATTTCCTCCTGTAAATCCCCCCAGCAGATGCTGGGAGCATTGATTAAAACCCACTTTGCAGAAACCCGTTCTATTCCTCCTGAAAAAATCGTCAGCCTCTCCATCATGCCCTGCACAGCCAAAAAGTTCGAAGCCGATCGCCCGGAGATGAACTCCAGTGGTTTCAAGGATGTGGATTACGTGCTTACCACCCGCGAGCTGGCCCGTATGATACGCCAGGCGGGCATTAGATTTGATAAACTCAAGGGTATCAAGCCGGACAAACTCATGTCGGCCTATACCGGTGCAGGCACCATTTTCGGGGCAACCGGCGGGGTGATGGAAGCGGCACTGCGTACAGCCTATGAACTGAAGACGGGAGAAGCTCTGGAAAATCTGAACTTTGAGGCTGTGCGGGGTCTGGAGGACACTAAAACTGCTGCAATTCCCCTATCCGGACAGGAGATTCGGATAGCCGTAGTACACGGACTTTCAAATGCACGAACCCTCTTGTCTCAAGTAAGGGAAGATTTGAAATCGGGAGGGGTTCCCTACCACTTTATCGAGATTATGGCCTGCCGGGGAGGCTGTGTCGGAGGAGGCGGACAACCGATAGAAAACTCCCTCTACCAGCGCTTTAAGCGGGCCCAGGGACTGTACGCCGAAGATACGGGAATGCCCGTAAGGAAGAGCCATGAGAACCCGGAAGTAGCCGCCCTTTACAAAGATTACCTCCAACAACCCGGCGGGGAGCTATCTCACCATTTACTCCACACCCGCTATCACCACCGGGATGCTCTATCTATATAAGAAGGAGGAGAATAGAGAGGGGGTGAATTCTTACTCAACTTTTGAACAAGGGGCTTGAGGCGATTCGTAAAATCCGCAAGCCGGTTGAGGTTATAGGGAAAGGCATAAATAAAGAACCCCTTTACTATCACAGAGCTCTGATCGACGGCAGCTGTATCATCCTGAGAGAAACCGGATACTCCCAGCTCATCCCTTAAAATCGGCTGTAGAGAACGCTGGGCAAAGGCAATAAACTCTTCAAGGGCCGCCACCCCCGATTCCAGAAGATAGGTGTCCCGTTCGTAAAGGGCTTCAAGCTGAATCATCTGCCTGATTTCCCGCAAAGACGAAGAAGGAAAGGACATCTTGTCCAGCAGGTTCAAAAACCACCCCTTATCAAGATTATTGTTGAAAATTCCTCGTATTGCCTCGATTAAAAACAGAATCCGGCGGGTATCTTCATTCTCCGCCACCCGGGGCATAAGTCCGCTGTTATTTTGCATATACGGTTTCATGACTCTTATTATCGGTGAATAAGTACAAAGTATAAGATTCTTTCACGACTCTCTGACCCTGCCCGGATCGTCAAGCCGCAGAAAATTTGATTTCTCCTTCGGTTTTTTTTACCTTGAATTCACATACAGGAAGTGTGGCATGCAGTAAGTGTGGTTATTGTAGGGAAAGGAGTTCGCATGTATACCATTATTTTTTTAGCATTGATCATTATAAGCGGTTTTGTGATTTTTCGGGGAATTCACTCCGGGAAAAAGAAAGGAATTGTTGCCGGAGCTATTCTGGCTGTGGCGACACTTCTATTTTTCTGGTTTATGGGGTTCTGGGTTGAAAAACTTTGGTTTGAGTCCCTGGGATACGTAAACCGTTTTTGGGCGGAGATATTGATTCGAGTAGCCGCCGGTTTTATCGGCTTGGCGATAGGAGCGGGAGTTCTGCTTCCGTTTGCCCTGTTAGTGAAAATACCCGATAACAGCGGCCTGCCAAAAAAAACACTGCGCCTTCTGCCGGTAGTGCTGGCAGGCTTAATCGGTGCTGTAAGAGGGGCCGGTAACTGGGATACCATCTTCAAGTTTTTGCATCAGCATACCACCGAAGTAAGCGAGCCGATTCTGGGATTAGACGGCGGATTTTACATGTTCACCCTCCCTTTTCTGGAACTGCTCTACTCGCTTCTTTTTATATTGTCTGTAATTGCGGTCATTCTCACTTTTCTGCCCCTCTATGCCCACACCCAACTGGGGCTTAATAAATATCTTAGAGAGAAAAACGGAGCCAGAGACGTTACTCCCGATGAGGATGAACAGTCCCGTATAGAAGAGGCGCAGCAGGGGGGGAAACTCTTTTTAGCAGCGGCATCACTGTTTTTCTTTACCCTTGCCCTGGGCAAGTTGCTGGAACGGTATCGCCTGCTGCTTGACCCGGGCGGTATTACTGTCGGGCCCGGCTGGACGGATGCCAACATACGGTTACCCGCCTATCTGGTTGCCGCTGTACTTGCTTTAGCCGGAATCGTCGTGCTCTGGCTGCCTGCTGTAAGGAGAAAAATCAGCACACCCTTCAGCAAACTATTTTCACACATGGTACATCCCCAGGTTGTGGGGGCAGGTTCAGTTCTTGCACTCATACTTGTAGTGTGGTTTCTTGTACTCAACCTAGTCCCCGGACTTTTTCAGTCCCTCAAAGTGAGTCCCAATGAAATTACGATGGAAAGAGAGTACCTTGAAAACAACATCGAGCTCACCCGTCACGGTTTTAACCTTCAGAATATAACGGAAGAGGAGTTTTCCGTGAGCGAGGAATTAAATGAGCAGATAGTACAGGATAATCAAGGCACCATATCCAATATCCGACTGTGGGACTGGCAGGCCCTGGATGCTGTATATAAACAGTTTCAGGAAATAAGACTGTACTACGAGTTCCGTGATATCGATATCGACAGGTACACTATCGACGGGGAATATCGCTCCGTGATGGTTTCGGCCCGTGAAATGGCACACAGCAACCTGCCGCCGAAGAGCCAGACCTTTGTAAACGAGCACTTCAAATACACCCACGGTTACGGAATTACCATGAACACGGTAAATGACTTCACCGATTCGGGCCTGCCGGAGCTGCTTATACAGGACATTCCCCCAAAAAGCACAGATAAATCCCTCGAGGTCACCAGACCGGAAATTTACTACGGAGAGCTTACCAATAATTATGTAATTGTAAACAGTGAAGAACAGGAGTTCGACTACCCCAGCGGCGATGAGAACCAGTATGTCGACTATGCCGGAACGGGGGGAGTGGAAGTATCCAACTTCTTCAGAAAATTCATCCTCGGCTACAAATTGGGGGGCACCGATTTCCTGTTTTCCGGCTACCAGAAAGACGACAGCCGGGTTATGTTTAACCGTAATATTGCTGAACGGGTGAATAGGATAGCACCGTTTCTTACCTTCGACCGCGACCCCTATATAGTACTTATCGACGGAGAGCTTCGCTGGATTATCGATGCCTACACTACCTCCAACAAGTTTCCTTACAGCGAGTATTATTCAGCCCGGGCGGTGGGCACCTCAAGGATTTCCGAACGATCCCAGTCCGAGGGCCGGCAGATGACCGGACAAATCAACTACATCCGCAACTCCGTGAAGGCGGTGGTAAACCCGTACAGCGGTGATGTAGATTTGTATTTGTATGATGAAGATGATGCCCTGATAAAGGTGTGGGACCGGATATTCCCGGGACTCTTCAAGGATAAATCGGAGATGCCCGAAGAGCTGCGTGCACATGTGCGTTACCCGGCAAATTACCTGATGATACAGGGAGAGGTGTATGCAAAATACCACATGACCGACCCGGCGGTATTCTACAATCAGGAGGATCTGTGGATTCGGGCTACCGAGAAGTACTACAACGATGTGCAGGAGGTAAAACCCTACTACGTGATGTGGGAGCGCCCCGGATCAAACAAGCCTGAGTTTGTGGTTATGATGCCCTTTACCCCGAAAAACCGACAGGTACTTATAGGCTGGATTGCCGGCGCAAGCGACCCTGAACACTACGGGGAGTTTATTGCCTACAAATTTCCCAAGGATAAACGGGTCCTGGGGACCCAACAAGTGGAAACCAAGATCGACCAAAACAGCTATCTTTCAAGCCAGCTCTCATTGTGGGACCAGCGCGGCTCGAATGTCATTCGGGGCAACATAATTACTATTCCCGTTGATGATACGATACTGTATGTCGAACCTATCTACCTGCAGTCGGAGACCGCCGCCTATCCGGAGCTGCGCCTGGTTGCAGTAATGTACGATGATCAGCTCTCCTATGCTGAAACCTTTGAAGAGGCCCTGCGGGGCTTATACGACTCGGAAAAGGGACCGGATAAATTAAATGAAAATATTGTCTCCCAATTTACTTCACAACAGACCGAAGAACCGGGGGAAACAGAGATGGAGCAGCAGCCCCAACTACCCCAGGAGCTCAACCAGCTCATACAAAGTGCCAACAGCGCCTTTGATACCTACTTTGAACTTCTCGGTAACAAACAGTTTGGTGAAGCGGCGGACGAGCTGGACCGGCTTGGGCGGGTCCTGGAACAGTTGTCCCGCCGGCAGGGGGAACAGTAATAGAGGAAAAGCAGTTTCGAGAATACCTGGCCGATATGGAAGCCGGCGAAGACGAGGGTAAAAGACTATTAATTATGGCCCTAATTATGCCCTAATTATGGTTCCCGAACATAAAGGCCTTTAAGAAGTCGGGTTTCCCAGGCTCTGTGCTACCCTTATGGTTCCCGCCGACCTTTGAATAGGGGCAGGCAGCGACACAGACACCGCAGTCGGTGCCGAACTGTTTCCAGGCGGAAAAACAGGCCTCATGATCGATCGAACGGACTTGCTTCGCATAGTCATCTAGTATCGGGCCGGAAGGAATAGCGCCTACCGGACACAACTCAGAGCATTTGCGGCAAGCCTCGCATACCTTTGGCAGATTGAAGTCCACCGGCCCGTCCAATTGGAGCTCCGCATCGGTTGTGACCGCACCCAGCCGAATACGACTGCCGTATTTCTTGTGTACAATCAGCCCATGCCGCCCGATTTGCCCGATTCCAGCCCGCTCGGCTATCGGCGGCAGCACAAGTTCACTCTCACCATCCATATGACAGACCGCATTGTAACCCAGGCCGCGCAGATAAGAGGCGATCACTAATCCCGGGACCGCAACCCGCAAATAGGTGCTCGCAACCTCTGCCGCCTCTCGGATGCCGGGGGCTGTTCGCATCTCATCGATAGACATTTCCATCGCATAGACCAGGGTAAAGGGAAGCACCTCATCTACCCTGCGGTTATAGCGCCCGTCGCGGCCCCTGACCGAATAGACACAGCTTTCATCCGTCTCGGTTGCCCCGGTGACTACCGCACCATAGGAGCGCAGCGTTTTTTTTATATACTCCGTAAGGGCTGCGCAGTTCATCTCCTCCCTCAAATGACCGGGGGCCTTGTACTCCCCCTCAAAACCCCGGACAAAGTCCCTGAGCTTGGTGATAAAGGCAAAGGTTGTGTCCACCATCGGGGCCTCCGGCATTGCATGGGAAAAATTTCCCGGCGGGGCGGCTCGCATGGCGTCGTCAAACTCTTTTTTCTCGGGATGCCTGGCGTAATAGCTCCTGTAGTGCTCGGTTCCGGGTTCCAGGGTCATCCGCGAGAAAATTGTATCCCGTTCATCTATTCTGTCCATACACACACTATAAATGAAGCCCCGGGTTTGCAAAAGACTCCCAAAGCGGGAATTCTGATATTGAAAGTCATAAGCATCACAGCTGTAATTTATTTTCCCTCTTTGAGAATAAATCCTTGCTAAAAGCAGGTCACCTACCTATGCTCATTAGTAGAGAGGTAAGTTCTATGGCACAGTTAAGAAAAACACGAATTGTGGCGACTCTAGGGCCCACCTGCGACGAAGTTCCAAGGATGAAAGAGCTATTGAACGCCGGCATCAATGTTGCCAGATTTAATTTCTCCCATGGCGACCATGATGAACAGGCCGGCCGCATTAAAAGAATACGACAAGCCTCCGCCGATATAGGTGTGCCGGTGGCGATTATGCTTGATACAAAGGGCCCGGAAATTCGCACGGGAATGGTGAAGTCCCAGGGAAAATCCGACGGCGAGATTACCCTTCATATCGGCGATGAGATAGTACTTACAACCGAAGAAGTCGAGGGGGATAAACATCGCCTTTCGGTTAATTATGCTCAGCTTCCCCAAGATGTAAGCAAGGGAACGCACATCTTTATCGCCGACGGGGTTATTGACCTCGAGGTCACAAAAGTAGAGGACACCGAGGTGTACTGCCTGGTCCGTAACGGCGGCAGCTTCGGTAACAAAAAAAATGTAAATATTCCGGGAGTAAAAGTATCCCTGCCGGCGATTACTGAAAAGGACCGACAGGATATTCTCTTTGCGATTCGACATGAGATGGATTTTATCGCCGCTTCCTTCATTCGCAGCCCCCAGGAAGTGGAGGAAATTCGGGAAATCATAAAAGAACACAACTCACATATTCATATCATTGCGAAAATCGAGAACCAACAGGGCCTTGATAATATCGACGATATTATCCGGGTGTCCGACGGAATAATGATCGCCCGAGGTGATCTTGGGGTACAGCTTTCAGTTGAACAGGTCCCCCTGGCACAAAAGCGTATTATTGAGAAATGCATCAAACAAAACAAACCGGTTATCACCGCGACCCAGATGCTTGATTCGATGATCCACAACCCAAACCCAACCAGGGCGGAGCTTACCGATGTGGCCAACGCTATTTTTGACGGGGCCGATGCAGTGATGCTTTCCGGTGAAACGGCTAATGGAAAATATCCCCTGCGGGCTGTTGAGACTATGAATCGGATCGCTCTGGCGGTAGAACAGTCACCGGAGTACCTTGAGAGGAACCGTCGGTTCTTTGATCCGAACAAAACCTCGGCGGATATCGGACATGCCATCGCAAAAGCGGCCTATATTGTAGCCCAGGAAATTGATGCCGGGGCAATCGTTACCCCGACCCTTCGAGGGAACAGCCCCCGCATTTTGAGCAACTACCGGCCTGTACAAAAAATCATTGCTGTGACCACCTCCCAAACGGCCTATCGCCAGCTCATGCTCAATTGGGGGATCTTTCCCATCTGTACCGAACTGGTACACGACTCGGAGATGATGCTGCAGAACGCTCTGCGCCTTGCAATGCAGCATGGATTCATTAAAAAGCCGGACAGGGTGGTCACCGCCGCTGGAATTCCCCTCAATTCTCCTATCCCCATGAACACCATCAAGGTGCACTTTTTAGGCAGCATTCTCAACCGCGGACACCGCGGCTTCGGCAATGTTTGCTCCGGCACGGTGGTAAAAGCCGGCACCTTTGAACAGGCCCGATCCCGTCTCAAACTGGACGGTACGGAGATACTGATTACCCGCTACCTCTCCCGTGAGTTTACAGAACTACTGCCTGATATAAAGGGTATTATTCTGGAGGAAGATTCGGCAATCCCCCCCGGGGAGATTTCTAAATCCAATCCTCACATCGTGTTCATCTCCGATGTACCCGAGGCACTTGCACAGTTTGAGGACTATCAGCTGGTTACCCTGGACGGGGGAGAGAAAATTATTTACGAGGGTTTTTTAGATAAAACCTAATTTGTTCTAATACATAAACGGTAAATCGAAGATTTTACTAAAAATTTCTGACTTAGCTGGTACAAACTGAAGATTTTAAAAACGCAGGTGCGAGGTGTTATTTTTTGATATCCTAAATCACACCCCAAACTCTAAGGGGGGAGCGGAATAGCCCGCCCCGGGCACCCGGCGGAGCGGAGGAGCGGAGCCGGATATGTGCCCGGGAGCCCCAGCCTGGACTCGGCGGCTATGGAGCGCGGGGGCGCTCCCCCGCCCAAAATAACTATTTAAAAAAAGCGCCGTGGAACAACAATTTCGGAAAGTTCTTAACCCAAAGAGGGAGAAAAGTTCTCTCTTATGTCGTCCCACGGCGGAGAGGCCTAATAAATTTTTCTAATTCCAGTCTACATACCAGCCGTATGAGGGTACTGCGGTGTCATCATAACTGGTGTGTAAAAGCGACTCTTCTCCTGCACTGATAGAGGATACGGCAAAGTCGTACTCACCGTACGCTAAATCGTCGGTTGTAATGGTGTACTCTGTTTCGGCGGCGCCGGTGTCGACCAATTGGACCCACTCGTAGTTTCCGTGTTCCCGATAGTATAACCGGTATCCGTCTACAGTGAGGGGAGTTCCGGTGTCCGGGTCCTCGGGAGGATTCCAGGCAACTGTAAAGGTGTCCTCGGTTACAGCAAGGGCTTCACCGGGTTTATTTACCTTATCAAAGCTGAATACATGCTCAGTGGTGCCGCTCGCAGATATATGGACTGCTTCCGCGAAACCCGCAATTACGATACCGCTGTCCAGCAGCTGGGCTTCCAATGTATAAAAGCCCCCGTCAACCTGCACTTCACCTACCGCTTCACCCTCGGTGCCGATTGCGAATTCCATCGGGATTGTTTCATTTTGACTGCTTACAAGGTATCCTTCGACGGTGGCGCTGCGGGTCTGTACGGAGTTCCACTGAACTTCGATGCGGGCGGTCCCCTCCCCGTCGGCGGGGCCAAGGGTGATTGCTACAGATACGGTTTCGCCGGAGTTTACTTCGACATCGGCGGTCCCTAGGGCAACCACCTGATCAGTTTCGTTCAATCCTTCAACCAGTATATTCCAGCTTCCCGGTGAGGGGAGTGAAGCTTCTATAGTAGTTTCCGGGGAGTCGACAACCACTTCACTTCCCTGGGCATCCGAGAAGGTTACCCGATAGAGGCTGACTTGGGTAGAGATGTCGGATACCAAAGTCCGGGAGCCGATTCCTAATTGCACTTTTACTTTTCCCTGGGGTGCACTGTTTCCCATCGGGTTTGAGCATGCTGAAACCAGCATTATTATCGCCATAATTAGGGCGGCTGTCATGTGTGCACTGGCGAACACTCTACCGGGCACATTATTTTTCCTTCTATTTCTCATATCCAAATTACCTCTCTCAAGCCGGGGAATGCAAAAATCATACAGCTTGTCGATTTTTGCATCGCCCCTGGTTTATAGTATTCTTTCCTTTTTCTTTTTAACTTTCTGTTACTGTGAAATTGTGGGTGACCGACCCTGCACGGCTACCATCAGCGGTAAACCCAATAACATCCAACCGGTACAAACCGGGGGATAAGGTACTGTCGGTTGTGTAGGAGGATGTTCCGCTTGTCTGAGATACACCATTGAGATACCATGTGTACTGCACGTCGGCTACTCCGCCGGCATCTGCTGTTACGGTCATGGTGCTTCCATACACAATTGAATCAACTGCACCCGATAGGGTGATGGTCAAGGGTTCCTGAAGATCGGGGTCTGCGATTACCTCTACCCCTCCGGTGGGCAGGTTAAACTCATTAAAGGTGAACTCTCCGGTAGTCTGCTCTCCATTAAATATTCGGACCGCTTCAACCGCCCCCGCAATTACCTCGCCCGATTCCAATAACTGAAGCACCATAGTGTAATACCCTGTGGAGATTGTGGAATCCGAAATTTCAGAGTGCCCCGCATTAACCTGGTTCGCGCTCAGCTCAAGTATATTCCCTGAGCTTGAGGTAAGCCGGGATTCAATTACCGGATTTGACACTACCGCATCGTCCCAAAATACATCCACCAAGAAAGACCCGGTCCCCGCCGGCGGTAAAAGGAGTATATTCAGCGAAGCGGTTTCTCCGGCGGACACATTTACTGAATTGGTCCCTGTTGCAATACGAGTCCCCTCTGCATTGTAGGCATCCACCGTAATAATCCACTCGCCGGATTCCAAATGGTTGATCTGAAGAGGCGAATCTGTCGTGGTTTTGTTAAAGGAACTGTTGTACGGTCCGTTTCCACTTACTGTATAGGAGGTCGCATCAAGACTGATCGCCGGTGCGAGCACCCTCGGCTGGGATTCCTCAAAACTTATTTTTAGATTTCCGTTTTTTTCTTCCGGTACGCATGCCGCAAACACTACTAGCATCAGCAGCATCGACGTCGCAAGTGCTATCATTTTAGATAGCTGTTTCCTGTTTCTTAACAACATAGTTTCCCTCCCAGTTGCACATTATTTAAACCGGAACAATAAAGCAGGATCCGTGCCAAACTTTTCGTTCTTACCATTTTTTCTTCTAATGTGTGGTCTAATAGAGAGTTATTTGGTGTAGGGAAAGAGAGGGTTTTACTATAAGGTGTGGGATCAGTGTATTTAGATTACGTTATTGAAATTTAATGTCGAAGAACCATTACATAATTGTAAGTTGGGGCATCAGGTATTCTTATGCCAGTGTGGATTTTTGATGCCGTATTTGGCAATTTTATAATTTAGAGCGCGGGGGGTAATACCCAATAACCTCGCGGCATCCTTTTGTACATAATGGGCTGCCTGTAAGGCTTGTCGGATTAGGTCTTCTTCCAACTCTTTAAGACTTAAGCCTTCCGGCGGGACCCGCACAAACTCAACTTTTCCTCCGGAGGTATTTGCATCTTCATATGCTTCATTTTGAGGTGCCTCCGCCGATGCACCCGCCTGTCCACCGGACTGGGCACCTACGCCCGCCTGTCCACCGGACTGGGCACCTGTTTGAGCATTCGCCCCGTTCTCATCTACCGGTGTAAGGTTAAGGTCCTGCAGACCAATTACTGAACGCTCGCTCATCAGTACCGCCCGCTCGATGGTATTGCGAAGCTCCCTCACATTGCCGGGCCAGGTGTACTTCAGCAGCTGATTGAGGGCGGCCCCGTCGAATTTTTCTATGGTTTTCCCAAACTCACCGTTAAACTTGGTAAGAAAGTATCGGGCCAGGGGAATAATATCGTTCTTTCGTTCACGGAGCGGTGGAATATTGATATTCACCACATTCAGGCGATAATAAAGGTCCTGTCGAAATCGGTTTTCCTGAACCTCAGTTAAAAGGTCTCTGTTGGTAGCGGTTATTACCCGCACATCCAGCTTGATCTCACGATTGCTTCCGAGCCTCTCAAAGACCCGCTCCTGGAGCACCCGAAGGAGCTTTACCTGGGTGCTTATTTCCATTTCCGCTATTTCATCCAATAGAATACTGCCCTCATTGGCCTGTTCAAAACGGCCGATGCGCACTTTGTCCGCCCCGGTGAAGGCCCCCTTTTCGTGGCCAAAGAGTTCACTCTCTAAAAGCTGTACAGGCAGGGCGGCACAATTTACCTTCACAAAGGCCTTGTCCGCACGGTTGCTGTTGTAATGTATTGCCCCTGAAATAAGTTCCTTTCCGGTACCGGTTTCTCCTGTGAGCAATACAGTGGAATCGGTTTTCGCAACTTTGTCGACCATACTAAAAACTTTTTCCATCTCGGGGCTTTCACTTACAAAATTTTCTGGTTTATAGATAAGGTCCCGTTCGCCGCGCAGGCTTTGGGCTTCCATCTCCAGTTGCCGGAATTCGAGGGCCTTAAGAACCCTCTGATAGAGGTCTTCAACATCATAGGGTTTTTGAATAAAATTATGGGCCCCAAGCTTTATGGCTTTTACCGCCTCCTGTACATGTGAAAAATCGGCGGTTACAATTAACGGGGCGTTCCGATTAAAGGTCTGCCGGCACTCCATGAGTTTTACAATAGTGCCGTTCTGGCCGCTTACATCGGTGACAATTGCATCAAAAAGCTGTTTTTGGATGAGTTCAATAGCTTCATTCAGGTTTTTAGCCGTCACTACCCCTACATCCATACTGTTAAGGTATGATGCAATATCCTTGAGGAGAGAACTGTCTGGATCAACTAAAAGAACCGTCATTGTTTTGTTTAAATATAGTGCATATCAGGGCTCTTTTAAATCACAAATACTTTTTTTCTTCAGGGAGGACTTCTTCCAGTAATACCGGGATAGGACCGGGGGAAACTAGGTTAGAATCGTTCTAGGTTTATTGACTTCCCCGCCTCGAATTCCTATGGTATGTGGTTAAAGGGAGGGGAAAGGGTTATGAAAAGAACAATACTGTTAGTGCTCCTATTCGCCGCGGCTTCAATGAGTACAATGGTCACGATGAGCTGGGCGGAGGTCCGTATTTCCCATGCTCTTTCGATGCATGGGCAGCCAAAATATTCTGCTGATTTTCAGCATTTCGATTATGTAAACCCGGATGCGCCGCAAGGAGGAACACTGCGGCTCCATTCAATTGGGACCTACGACAACTTTAACCGCCATGCCCTTCGCGGCTTGGCTGCTGCGGGGTCGACTTCAGTAAACGACAGCCTTATGACCCGTTCCGAGGATGAAATCAACACAATTTATCCGCTTATAGCTGAAAAGCTCGAATACCCGGAAGATTTTAGCTGGGTCGTTTTTCATATTAATCCGAAGGCCCGTCATCAGGATGGTAAGGCGATAAGCTCCGAAGATGTGGTCTTTTCGTTCAATACTTTTATGGAGAAGGGGGTACCCCAATTTCGACAATACTTCAAGGAAGTGGATAAGGTTGAAGCCCTCGACAGCTCCAGGGTTAAATTTACTCTCTCCGAGGGAAACAAAGAGATGGTAATGGCCCTGGCGGATACGACCATTCTACCAAAGCATTATTGGAAGGACCGGGACTTCTCCGAACCCCTTACAGAGGTCCCCCTTGGAAGTGGTGCCTATACTATAAGCGATTACAAGATTGGACAGTACGTGGTATATGAAAGATTGAAAAATTACTGGGCCCGGGATATCCCGGTACTCCGGGGGAAACTGAACTTCGATTATATCCGCTACGACTATTACCGGGACCAGAATGTTGCATTTGAAGCGTTTAAAGCCGGTGAATACGATGTCCACCGCGAAAACATCTCCAAAAACTGGGCGACCATGTACAAGGGGCCGAATTTCGACAAGGGATACATCCTACAAGAAGAAATTCCCCATCAAATTCCACAGCCGATGCAGGCCTTTGTATTTAACATTCAGCGTCCTTTTTTCAGTGATCGACGGGTCAGGGAAGCTATCACCTATGCCCTCGATTTCCAGTGGATGAACGCCAACTTATTTTACAATCAGTATACCCGCACCCGCAGTTACTTTCAGAATACAAAGTATGAGGCAACCGGCCTTCCGGGCAGGGAGGAACGGAAAATCCTCGCACCTATCAAAGATCAGGTCCCCGAGGAAGTTTTTACCAAAGAGTACACTCCCCCTGTAACCGACGGTTCAGGCACTATTCGCCCACAGCTCCGAAAGGCTCTGAGGCTCCTGCGGCAGGCGGGATGGCACATCAAAGATCGACGCCTGGTCCACGCCCGTACCGGCGAGCCAATGGAGTTTGAACTGCTGCTCTACAGTCCTTCGATGGAGCGGGTAGCTATACCTGTACAAAAGAACCTCGAACGAATGGGTATTACAATGAATATCAGGGTTGTAGATACGACCCAGTTTACCAATCGCCTGCGGGAGCGGGATTTCGACTTGATTTCCCATGGATACGGAGCAAATTACTATCCCGACAGCGGATTACAGATAACATGGCACAGCGACTACATTGACTATACCTATAATACCGCCGGTGTTCAGGACCCTGCGGTGGATTATTTGATTGAGGGAATTGTCGCCCGTCAGGACGACAGGGAAGCCCTACTGCACTGGGGGCATGCACTTGATCGTGTTCTTACCTGGAACAACTATGTAATTCCCCAGTGGCATATTTCAAAGTTTCGAGTGGGTCATTGGGATAAGTTTTCAAGACCCCGCACCCGACCAAAATACTCCCTTGGGCTGGATACGTGGTGGATAGATTCAAGGAAACAGGGTAACCTGCCTGCCAAGGTCCGGTAAGAATGGCCGCGTATATACTCCGCCGCCTAGTACTTATTATTCCCACACTTATCGCAATTATCACAATAAATTTTTTTATCGTTCAGATAGCCCCCGGAGGACCGGTTGATCAGATAATAGCCAACATGAGCGGCATCAATTCCAATATGGTGATGGAGCGCATTTCAGGACAGGGCCAGATGGAAGCCGGCAGCACCGGTGCCCTCGACAGTAGCGGTTCGGCCGCCGGAGACGGGGGCGGGGTTTCAAGTGACAGCAGTGGCGAAAGCGCTGTCTACCGTGGTGCCCGCGGCCTTGATCCGGAAGTAATTGTTGAAATTGAAAAGAGATTCGGCTTTGATAAGCCCCTGCATGTCCGCTATTTTCAAATGCTGAGCCGCTATGCTGTGTTCGACTTCGGCGAAAGCCTTTTTCGCGGCCGTACAGTGGTAGGTCTTATCATCGACCGCCTCCCCGTCTCCTTCTCCCTTGGCCTATGGAGTACTCTTATTATTTATCTGGTTTCTATCCCCATGGGTATTCGTAAAGCCGTGCGCCATGGAAGCCGCTTTGATGTATGGTCAAGCAGCATAGTAATTATCGGTAACGCCGTCCCCACCTTTCTTTTTGCTATTGTACTGATCATATTTTTTGCAGGCGGTAGTTATCTTGATTGGTTTCCCCTTCGAGGTCTTGTATCCGACAACTTCACCGAGTTGTCCCTCTTCGGTAAAATTGCCGACTATTTTCATCATTTGGCACTCCCGATACTTGCAATGGTAATCGGGGGGTTCGCGACTTTGACTATGCTGACAAAGAATTCCTTTCTTGATGAAATCAACAAACAATATGTAATCACAGCCCGGGCGAAGGGCTGCACGGAAAAACGCATACTCCGGGGTCATGTGTTCCGTAACGCAATGTTGTTGATTATTGCCGGTTTTCCCTCTGCCTTTATCAGTATGTTTTTCACCGGCTCACTGCTTATCGAAGTTATTTTCTCGCTTGAAGGGCTCGGCTTGTTGGGATTTGAAGCCACTATGCAGAGGGATTATCCGGTGATGTTCGGCACACTGTATATGTTTACCCTTCTGGGTTTGTTGCTCAATCTCATTAGCGATCTTACCTATACAATTGTTGATCCCCGTATCGATTTTGAATCTAAGAACACCTAAACAGAGCAGGAAATGATCATATGAACCGGTTAATGAAGGAAAGGCTGCAACGTTTTTACCGCAACAAACGCGGGTATTACTCATTTGTTCTCTTTACTACTCTATTTGTCCTCAGTCTTTTTGCAGAAGTGCTTGCCAACGACCAGCCGCTGTTGATTAGCTTTGAAGGAAAACTCTACTTTCCGATCTTTCGCGAATATGCCGAAACGGATTTTGGGGGTGAGTTTGCAATGGCCGCAGACTACCGTGATCCCTTTGTCACAGAGCTTATTGAAGAAAAGGGTTGGATTCTCTGGCCCCCGATACGCTTTAGTTATGATACCATCAATTACGAATTACCCAGCCCCGCTCCCTCTCCACCGACCGCTGAAAACCCCCTTGGTACGGACGATAAGGGAAGGGATGTACTTGCCCGCATTATCTACGGGTTTCGAATTTCAGTACTCTTTGGCCTTACCCTTACGATAGTTTCTTCTATTGTGGGGGTTTTTGCCGGGGCGATTATGGGGTATTACGGCGGTAGGATTGATATTCTAGGCCAAAGATTTATCGAAGTGTGGTCCGGTATGCCGACACTGTTTCTGTTGATCATCCTCGCCAGTATAATCCAGCCTAATTTTTGGTGGCTTTTGGGTATTACCCTGCTTTTCAGCTGGATGAGCCTTGTGGGAGTTGTGCGGGCAGAGTTCTTGCGGGGCCGCAATTTTGAATATGTACTTGCAGCAAAAGCCCTTGGTCATCGGGACGGTATTATTATGTTTCGCCATATTCTACCGAACGCAATGGTGGCTACCCTCACTTTTATGCCCTTTATTCTGGGAGGCTCTATTACAACGCTCACTTCTCTGGACTTTCTCGGTTTTGGTCTGCCCGTCGGGTCTCCCTCGCTGGGAGAGCTTTTAGCCCAGGGCAAGGCAAATGTGCAGGCCCCCTGGCTCGGTATTTCGGCTTTTTTGGTACTTGCAGTTATGTTGGCACTGTTGGTTTTTATCGGCGAAGCGGTCCGTGACGCCTTCGATCCACGGCGGGCGGGATAAGCGTATGAAAAGGGAACCCACGAGTTCTTCGAAACCGGCACCCTTACCCCTAGTTTCTATCCGTGATCTGCGGATCGCCTTCCGCCGTGGTAATACCCACAACGAGGTTGTCCACGGTGTAAGTCTTGATATCGGCAGGCACGAGACGGTTGCCCTTGTAGGAGAGAGCGGCTCCGGCAAAACCGTCACAGCCGCATCCATCCTCCAGCTGCTCCCGCCCGAAAACGTTCACTACCCCGGGGGACAAATCTTTTTTCATGGAGCAGAAAACCGTGTAGAGAGTAAAAGGGGAGAACATATTGATTTGCTGTCCGTACCGGAACAGGAGCTTCTCAGTATTCGGGGAAACCATATCGGGATGGTTTTCCAGGAACCAATGAGCTCCCTCAACCCCCTGCACACAATTGAAAAACAAATTGCCGAAACTCTGTATATTCATCGGGGCATCGGGCTTGAGCAAGCCCGTCCAATAGCACTTCAATGGCTCCAGAGGGTCGGGATTCGCTCCCCGGAGGAGCGCCTTAAAGCGTATCCCCACCAGCTCTCCGGCGGTGAACGCCAGCGGGTTATGATCGCAATGGCCCTAATAAACGAGCCGCGTCTTCTCATCGCCGATGAACCTACCACCAGCCTGGACGTAACTATTCAGGCACAAATTTTAGAACTAATAGCTCACCTCCAGAAGGAGCTACAGATGGCGGTGCTGTTTATCACCCACGATCTTTCAATAGTAAAACAGATCGCCGACCGCGTCGCAGTAATGCAGGACGGCCGCATAGTTGAAACCGCCGATACACCCAGCATCTTTACAAAACCCGCCCATAGGTACACCAAGGCTTTGATCAATGCTGAACTCGATTCAGCCCCGCC
>Ga0102938_10000318_pt1 | contig 34667 bp, 30 predicted proteins | sample SalPonR2_B_D2_MG_FD_84516 | JGI IMG/M metagenome (GOLD analysis project Ga0102938, IMG submission 84516) | Salt pond soil microbial communities from South San Francisco under conditions of wetland restoration - Salt Pond MetaG R2_B_D2_MG | ecosystem: Environmental > Aquatic > Marine >...
ATTTGACGGCCACTGACACAACTATACCAACGGCGTGACAGGGCAGCTTTTGAGGCCTAGCCTTCGTGAGACATGCAATGTTCAGAATTGAGCGCAAAATTGATATGCATAAGGTGATGTTTGGACAGGATATGATGGTGCGGCAATGGTGACCGGGGATGCTGCCGGCACCGTGGACGTCGTATCGGAAGGTGATTCCAATCTTGTCGCCTTGTCCGGAGAGGTGACGATCCGAACGGTTACGGCTTTGAGCGAGAAGATTGCGCGGATCACGGCCGAGTGTCCCGTTGAGGTGGACCTTGGCGACGTTAGCCGTCTGGATACCGCTGGCGCTTGGATGCTGACGACCTTTCGAAACCGGATCGAGGCGGACGGGGCGACCTTTGCGATCATCAACGCAAGTTCCGAGGCGGACAGTCTTTTGGAAAGCGTGGCGGAGTCCATGCCGGAGGTCGAGGAAGCCGCACAAAACCCCACCACGCTTGTCTCGATCCTTGAGACAGTCGGACAGGGCACATCCAATGGCACGCGTTTTCTGCTGGCGCTGACCGGTTATCTTGGGATGTTCCTGTCCCGGCTGTTCCGGACATTGCTGCACCCGAAGGAGTTTCGGTTCACGTCACTTGTTCATCACTGTCAGGAAGTTGGATTGAAGGCTGTGCCGATCGTCGCGTTGATGGCGTTTCTGATCGGTGTTGTCCTTGCGTTCCAGGGGTCAACCCAGTTGCGGCAATTCGGGGCGGAAGTCTTTGTGGTGGATCTGATTGCGATCTCGATCCTTCGCGAATTGGGGATATTGCTGACCTCCATTATCGTCGCGGGCCGGACGGCCTCGGCATTTACGGCTTCCATCGGATCCATGAAGATGCGCGAGGAGATCGACGCGATGCGCACATTGGGCCTTGATCCTGCAATCGTATTGTTCGTGCCGCGCATCCTTGCCTTGTTGCTGATGCTGCCGATCCTGGGCTTGATTGCCAATCTTTCGGGCCTTTTCGGCGGTGCCTTGATGGCGTGGATCGATCTGGATATTTCACCCCAGATGTTTCGCACCCGGCTTATCGAGGGGACTGATATCGATCATGTTATTGTCGGATTGGTAAAGGCGCCTGTCTTTGCGCTGATCATCGGGGTGGTTGGCTGTCATGCGGGCATGCAAGTCGAAAGCAATGCAGAGTCGCTGGGACGGATGACATCGAACGCGGTCGTTACCGCGATTTTCGCAGTCATCGTGGCCGACGCCATCTTTTCCGTCTTTTTCGCGAGCCTTGGCATATGACCTCGAAGGAAACAGTAATTTCCGTGCGCGGACTGGAAAACCGGTTTGGAAGTCATGTCGTCCATGAAAATCTCGATCTTGATGTCTTTCGTGGCGAGATCCTGGGTGTTGTTGGCGGATCGGGTACTGGAAAATCGGTCCTTCTGCGCAGCATTACCGGGCTGCAACGGCCCACGGCCGGACATATCGATGTGCTCGGGACCGAGGTGCAGGAGGCGGATGAAGACGCGCGTGCAGCGCTCGAGGCCCGCTGGGGCGTCATGTTTCAGGATGGCGCGCTCTTTTCGTCTTTGACCGTGCGCGAAAATGTCGAAGTGCCAATGCGCGCGATCACAGGGCTGGACCCGGAAATCAGGCGCGCGTTGGCAGATTTGAAAATCTCCATGGTCGGCTTGCCCTATCTGGCCGGCGGCAAATACCCTTCCGAGCTGTCGGGAGGCATGCGCAAACGCGCCGGGCTTGCGCGGGCCCTCTCGCTCGATCCGGAGATCGTGTTTCTGGACGAACCGACCGCAGGCCTTGATCCAATTGGTGCCTCCGCCTTTGACTCGCTCATCCGTGGCCTGAGCCGGTCACTAGGACTGACGGTCTTTCTGGTGACGCATGATCTTGATACGCTGCACGCGGTTTGTGATCGTATTGCCGTGTTGGCGGAAAAACGCGTCCTGGTTACCGGTACCATGCAAGAGATGTTGCAGGTCGAACACCCATGGGTGCATGAATATTTCCATGGGCCAAGGGCTCGGGCGGCGCTTGACGCGGCGCAGAACGCGTAGAAAGGGATCTCGTTTGGAGACCAAGGCCAATTATGTCCTGATCGGCGCATTCACCCTGCTTGGTTTCTTCGGGATCATGGGCTTTCTGCTCTGGTTTGCCAGTTTCGAATTGGACCGACAATTCGACTATTATGATATCAACTTCTCATCCGTCTCGGGCCTTGGAAATGCGTCTGACGTGCGGTTCAGCGGCCTTCCCGTCGGGCAGGTCGTTGACGTAAAGCTGGCTCCGGAACGCGATGGCTCCATTGAAGTGCGCGTTGAAGTGGCCGCAGATACGCCGGTGCGGACTGACAGTATCGCAACCATCGAGGCGCAGGGAGTCACCGGCGTCTCCTTTGTCAGCATTGGTCCCGGCACCCCTGACGCGCCGCTCCTGACCCAACCGGAGGATGGCACTGTCCCCGAGATCGAGGCCGGTCGCTCGACACTTCAATCGCTGTCAGAGGATGCGCCCAGATTGCTGGAAGAGATGTTGCAGGTGGTGCAAGACGTCAGCGGCCTTCTGAGCGGGGAAAACCAGGGCCGCCTCGAACGCATACTGGTGAATATCGAGGGCGCGTCGGCGGATTTTTCCCAGACTCTTGAAGATTTTTCAGCCGTCGCCACAACGATCAGCGATTTCGCCACGCAGATCGAGAGGTTCAATACCACTCTTGATACGCTGTCCACAGACCTGACCGGTGTCCTGGAAAATGCCGACAGTACCGTCACATCCATCGGCGCGTTGTCCGAAGAGGCCAGGTCTGTTTTGTCCGACGGGACAGAGACCCTCGACAGCGCACAAGAGATGATCACGGTCTCCCAGCGCTATGTGTCCACCGATCTGATGGCGATGACACAGGACCTGCGCGACACCTTGGCGGATATCCGCAGCGAGATCGACGGCCTTGGCGGTCGCGCACACCAGGTGTTGGAGACATTCGACACGACCGGGTCAACCGCGACGGCGCGGCTGGACGAATCCAAAGCCACTTTGGCTGCCGTTGACGATCTTGTTGCGCGGCTCGATGCCTCCGCCGGCGCTGTTACCGCGGCGGCGGACCAGTTGACTGAAATGATCGAAACGCAAGGTGCGCCGCTGTTGTCAGAGACACGGGACATGGTTGCTCAGGCCAACGGCGCGATCGCCTCCATCGCGGATGTGGCAAACACCGATCTGCCCGCCATTGTCACGGATATCCGCGAGGCGACAGAGGCTTCCTCGGCTGTCATTTCGGAGGTCGGAGCGAGCCTGAAAAGCGCAAGCGGGAATGTTGACGCCATCTTGAACAGCGGCCAATCCACGCTCGAAGAAGCCAACCGCGCCTTTGCCAACGCCAATGATACGCTTGGCGCGATCAACTCTGCCCTTGAGACAGGAGACCGCGCGCTGGCCGCCGCCGAAGGCACCTTTACCGGCGCGGAGAAAGTGATCAACGAAGATTTGGCTGGTATCATCTCTGGCCTGGAGACAACGCTGGCCTCTCTGAATGGTGCCATTGCTGAAGTATCAGGAGACCTGCCGGAGGTGACCGCGGATTTGCGGGCCGCGAGCCAGTCCGCAGCAAACGCGTTCGCTGAGATTCGCAGGCTGGCGGACACCTCCGCGCCTGCAATTTCCGATTTCACATCCTCTGCACTCCCGCTTTACGCGCGCCTGGCGAGTGAAACGCGGACCTTGATCTCGAACCTCAACCGTCTCACAAACCAGATCCAGCGGGACCCGACACGTTTCCTGCTCGATCAAGAAACACCGGAATTCAGGAGATGAATCTGTGAAACATGGTCCCATACTGACCCGGTTGCTTTCTGCCGTCGTCGTCCTTCTGACTGTCTCGGGATGTGCGACGCTGTCGGCGCTGAGTGATGCGTCAACACCGTTGGAGGTCTATGAACTGCGCAGTCCCGCCGACATCACGCCGCGTTCGGGACAACCCTTGCCGGTTGATGTGATCATCGAATTGCCAACGACATCGGGGTCGCTCGAAACGGAGCGGATCATGATCCGCCCCAGCCCGCTTCAGGCGCAGTATTTGCCTGATGTCCGGTGGAGCGATCCGACGCCACTGATGGTTCAGAACCTGATGCTGCGCGCGCTCGAGCGAACGCAGGCTTTGCGCTACACGGGGCGGGTCCCACTGGGGTCTAGCGGGGACTACGCCGTTGTCACCGAATTGCTGGATTTCGAGGCCGAACTTCAGGAAGGCGGCGAAACCGCCATGATCCGGCAACAGTTCATCGCAAGGCTGGTCCGGGAGGGCGATGCCCGCATCATGGCAAGCAGAACCTTCACGGCAAGCGCTGCATCAACCTCTTTGGACGCGCCAGACCTTCTGATTGCTTTCGACGCCGCATCGCAGCGTCTTTTTGCAGAGTTTGCAACTTGGGTCGTGGGGGAATTGGCCGGTCGCTAGGAGCCACGCCGGGCGATCACGCAGGATTTCCTGCCTAGGCCGTGGCCACTTTGTGACCCAGCCCCGTGAGCTTCGCCGTCAGGGGCTGCAGGAGCATGGCGTCTTTTCGACGACCAGAATGGTTTCTTGCCCCCGCACACCTGATGATGTCCACTTTGTCACCCTGCGCGACATTGTCGCCAAAATCCCTCGGGAAAGATCGCTTGATTGTCGTGCCTTCATTCAATTCCGCGAATATCCGGATGGGGCTATCCGATTGCCTGATGACGCCGACCGGAATCCCCGGGTCCAGGCCCTTCTGCGGTGAAACCGGGGTGGTTCACCGACCTTGAACGCGCCCCGGTCACGTCGTGCACAGCAGCAGGCAGCGTCGCATGCTCGCACTTAAAGGAAGCGTTAAGCCCGCGCGGATTGACCTGGCACCGTGGCGACAATTTTCGATCTCATCGAAGTCACTGACATCAGTGCACATACGACCTACTCTCAGGCGAACGGGAACCTGTTGGGTGTCGTTGAGAGCGCCGTTTCTTCGGAATTTGATGACGGGGAATTCGACGGGGGGGATCTCTTCACGCTTGAGGGTCAGACCTACCGCATAGACCAGATCCAGGAGCCTGACAGCAGCGGGCAGTTTACCACGGCTGATGGAACCGACATCAGCTTCAACCCACAAAGTGAATCCGATCTCGATGTGATCTTCCTGACTGTTTCGAACGGCGTCGAAACGCGTCACTTCATCATTCCCAAAGACAGCTATGGGCCCCTGGATCTCGAGGAAATCCGAACCGGAGAGATAAAGGATGTTGCCGGAAACGACGCGGCGCTGGTGTCCACCCAGGACAACGATGTGAAGGTGGTTTGTTTCTGCGCCGGAACGATGATCAGGCGCGCCGACGGGTCCGATATTGCGGTCGAAAACCTCAAAGTCGGTGAATGTGTTGAAACGCTCGACAATGGCGCACAGGCTGTGCGCTGGGTGGGGCAAAAATCGCTATCGTTACCTGCACTTCTCCGACATCCGAATTTGCGGCCGATCCGGATACCTTCCGGCTCCCTTGGCCCGGGCCTTCCGAAGGCTGATCTTTTCGTGTCGCCACAACATCGGATCCTCGTTCGCTCGCGGATTGCGCGCCGCATGTTCGGAGTGGAGGACGTGTTGGTCGCGGCAAAGAAACTGGTTGGCGTAAACGGGATCGCAATTGCCAACCCGGCTTGGCAGACGACTTACCTGCATGTTCTTTTGGACCACCACAACATATTGGTTGCCAATGGGGCCCCGTGTGAAAGCTTGTTTCTTGGGCCTCAGGCCCGTCAATCCCTCGGGTCCAAAGCCATCGAAGAGATTTCATTGATCTTCAACGGCGTACCGGGGGTTTCCCCGCCTCGGGATACGGCGCATCTTCTTCCAGGCGGTCGCCGTGTTCGGCGTCTGGCCAAACGCCATCAGCAAAATGGCAAGTGGCTTTTTCAAATGTAGAGTACCGAGACACGGAACTTTTGTGAAAAAAGGCGATAACGGGGACCGCCGCCGCGTCTGGTTGGTATTAACAGCGGACGATCGATCCCGAAGCAGCACCCAACACTTTGGTGTTGGAAAACTGCGCAGACCGGTGCGGTGTCGAACTTCAGCCCCGCCGCGAACGGGGCCACCGGTACGTCGGACATTTGCCTTACGGGGTCGAGCGAGCCGGTCTTTCGATTGACCTTGGTCCGCCTGAATACGCGTCAAGCGAACCGATCGATCAAGCTCTGGTCGATCTGGACAAGCGCACCCTTGCCCTGGATGACGTGGCGGGCCAGGCGGTTGGCCGTCTCTATGCTGAATTTACGGGACCATCCCGCCATTTGCCCAGCCAGAAGCGCCGCGTTGAAACTGTCCCCCGCAGCGGTTGTGTCCACCACATCGGACAGCGGTTCGACCTCGATTATGCCGTGCGCGTCGCTATCGCGGTAATGCACATCCGCCGCGCCGTTCTTGACGACGACCGTGTCTGCGCCTGCCTGACAATACCGTCCCACGGTTGCAGCCGGGTCTGCATCCCCAAACCAGCTGGTTTCGTCCTCGAACGAGGGCAGGATCATGGTGCTCACCGCTGCGGCTTGCATCACCGCTTCGGTCATGTCTGAGGGGCTGTCCCAAAGACGCGGGCGCAGGTTGGGATCAAACACCACCTCTTTGCCGGCACGCCGCGCTTTTCCGATCCCATCGAGCAGCGTCGCCCGGTCCTGGCGGTCGAGGATCGCAAGCGTGATTCCGGAGAAATAGATGATGTCTGCCCGTGACTGCGCGGCCCCCAATGCGGCCGCATCCCGCGCGAGACATCGCGCCGCGGACTGCCCGCGCCAGTACGAAAAGCTGCGTTCTCCGGCGTTCAAGGTGATCAGGTAAAGGCCGACCGACCGGCCCGGTATGACCTGCACATGTTCTGTGCCGATCCCAGATGTGCTCATCATATCCAGCATTTGCCCGGAGATCGCATCCTCCCCGACCGCGGTGAAATAGGACACATCCGCCTGTGAGCAAAGCTGCGCGAGATACCACGCGGTATTGAACGTGTCCCCTGCAAACCCCAGGCTGTAGCTCCCCGGGGTCGACGCCGGGGCCAGTTCTGCCATGCATTCGCCTATGAAAAGGACACGTACCATGAACCATCCGTCCGTTTTGAGCTGAGCCTCGACAGCACAATCGTATCGCTTGGGATATGTCAACGAAACAGGCCGACAAGCGACGAAGCGGCTGGTCACCTCCGGGGTGGTCCGGTTACACTTGCCTGCAACCGACGCCGACCCGAAAGGACAACAAGATGACCCGATTTTCCTTGACCGGTACGCGCGCTTTCGTGACCGGCGCAAATACCGGGATCGGGCAGGCGATTGCCCTTGATCTTGCCCGCCACGGCAGCGCGGTGGTCGCGGTTGGACGATCCTCGATGCAAGAAACCCTCGATGGCATTGCAGCCGAAGGTGGACAGGGTGTCGAACTGCGCGCTGACCTGGCAAGCCCGTCCAGCGCGGTTGCCGCATTCGAAGAGACGCTTGCCACGCAGGGCCCGGTCGATATCCTCGTGAACAATGCCGGGATCATTCGCCGCAATGACAGCATCGACTTCACCGAAGAAGACTGGGACGCGGTGATGGATATCAACCTAAAGGTCGTGTTCTTCCTGAGTCAGGCATTTGCCCGCGCACGCCTGTCCGCAGGGCAGGGTGGGAGTATCGTGAACATCGCCTCTCTTTTGTCGTTTCAGGGCGGCATCCGTGTGCCCAGCTATACAGCGTCGAAAAGCGGCGTGGCTGGCCTGACACAGACCTTGTCCAACGAATGGTCGCCCAAGGGAATCACGGTCAATTCCGTGGCGCCTGGATATGTCGAGACAAACAACACCGAGGATTTGCTCAAGGACCCGGAGCGGCGTCAGGCGATCCTCGACCGCATTCCCGTCGGGAGATGGGCGAGGCCGGACGATATCGCGGGCGCGGTGACATTCCTTGCCTCGCCCGCCGCGCGTTACGTGACCGGGATCACCATGCCGGTGGATGGCGGGTGGCTGGGGCGGTAGCCGATTGGATGACCACCCTGTGTGTCATATGTTGACGCGATCCGCGCCTTTCAGGCCAAGGATCTCGCGTGTTTGATCCGGTGTCGCGACCTGCATGCCCAATGTCTCGATGAGCGTTCTGGCGGTTTCGACCTGCTGTGCGTTCGATGTCGCGGGCACACCCGGCCCGGCCCAGAGAGAATCCTCCAGCCCGACGCGCACATGCCCACCTTGCGCCAGTGCCATCGCGGCAAGGGGCATCTGGTGCCGCCCGGCGCCCAGCACCGACCATTGCCAATTGTATCCGAACAGCCGGTCCGCCGTTCGCTTCATGTGGGCCACGTCATCCGGGTGCGCGCCGATTCCCCCCATCAGGCCGAATACCGTCTGGATGAAAAGCGGTGGCTTGACCAGGCCGCGGTCCAGGAAGTGCCGCAGGTTATACAGATGTGCGGTGTCATAACATTCGAACTCGAACCGCGTGTCATGCGCCGACAGTGTCGTGATGATGTCCTCGATCTGACCGAAGGTGTTGTTGAAAATGATGTTGCGGTTCGACAGGTAGTCCCGTTCCCAGTCATGTTGCAGATCGGGGTAGCGGTCGAGCATCGGATAAAGCCCGAAATTCATCGATCCCATGTTGAGCGATGCCAACTCCGGCTGCACGGTGGCGGCGGGACGCAGGCGGTCTTCGACACTCATGGTCGGGGCACCGCCGGTGGTGATGTTGATGATGCAATCGCATTGCGCGCGGATAGCCTTCAGGATGGGCGCGAAGGCTTCGGGTGTTTGCACGGGCCGTCCATCCGCGTCATCTCGGGCGTGCAGGTGCAGGATTGACGCTCCGGCGCGTGCGGCCGCGATGGCAGAGGCGGCGATCTGTTCGGACGTGACCGGCAGCGCGTCGGACATGGACGGCGTGTGGATCGCCCCGGTTATGGCGCAGGTCAGGATGACAGGTCGTGATTTGGTCATTTCATCACCTTACAGGTTTTGCATTGTCCCGCCACGTTCTAACGTGGCGGTGGAACGGTCGCGATGGGAGGACGCATCATGAGCTTTGGATTGAACGGCGCACGGGTGATTGTCACCGGGGCAGGGGCCGGCATTGGCCGCGCCATTGCCGAGGCGTTCGTGGCGCAGGGCGCGCGCGTGCATGTCTGTGACATCGACGTGACCACGCTGCGCGATTTGCCCAAGGGCATGGAGGGGATGCAGGCCGATATGGGTGATGCAACGCAGATCGACTGCTACATGACGGCGGCGATCACCGCGCTCCGGGGGGTGGATACGCTGGTGAACAACGCGGGCATTGCCGGGCCGACAGGCCGGGTGGACGACATCGACCCCGACGATTGGGACGCCTGCCTGAGGGTCTGCCTGACCTCGCAATTTCATACCGTGCGCATGGCGGCGGATGCGCTGCGCCAGAGCGATAATGCCGCGATCGTCAATCTGTCTTCGCTTGCCGGGCGGTTGGGGTTCGGGTTGCGCACGCCTTACGCGGCCGCGAAATGGGGGGTGATCGGGCTGACCAAATCGCTTGCGATCGAGCTTGGGCCGGACGGTGTGCGGGTCAACGCGGTGCTGCCGGGCGTTGTTGCCGGAGATCGCCAGACGCGGGTCCTGCAAGCCAAGGCAGACCGGCAGGGCCGCAGTTTTGAAGAGGTGGAGGCCGAGGCCCTGCGCTACACCTCGACCGGACGCTATGTCCAACCCGAGGATATCGCCAACCAGGTGCTTTACCTTGCCAGCCCCATGGGCGCGGCGGTGTCGGGTCAGGCGATCTCGGTCTGCGGGGATACCCAGATGTTGACCTGATCGCCTGACCCGACAGGGGCGTGGTTCATGTTTTCCCGTCACCTGTAGATCAGCGTCGGCAGCCACATCGCGATTCCCGGCACAAAGGTCATCAGCAGAAGGCACGCGACCAGCGGGATGAGGAACGGTGCAGTCGAGACGACACAGTGTTCGAACCGCACACCGGACACACGGCTCAGGACGTAGAGCACCATTCCCACGGGTGGTGTCAGCAGTCCCAGCATCAGGTTGAGCACCATGATCACGCCGAAATGTACCGGGTCGATCCCCAGTTCGACTGCAACCGGCAAAAGCACGGGAACAAGAATGGTGATTGCGGCCACGGTCTCCATGAAGCACCCGACGATCAACAGGATCAGGTTGATCATGAGCAGGATCACCCAGGGTCGATCCGACAGGGCCAGCAATACGGTTGCCGCTGCTTCAGGCACCCGGTTCGATGTCAGGATCCAGGCGAAGATCGACGCCGCAGCGACCACGAACAGCACGACCGCGGTGGTCTCGATGGTGTCAAAGCTGACCCGCAGGAACCGTTTGAGTGTCAGCGTACGGTAGACGACAAGTCCCAGAAACAATGCATAGGCGCAGGCCGCGATGGCCGCCTCGGTCGGGGTGAAGGCACCCGACAGAATGCCTCCGACGATGATGACCGGTGTCAGCAGTGACAGGAACGCCCGTGTAAAGGTCACCCACAGCAATTTCCACGCAAAGGGCTGGTCGCGCTTGAAATTTCGCACCCGGGCGAAATAGGCGACCATCAGCATGAGCGATGCGGCCATGATCATGCCCGGCAGGAAGCCCGCCGCAAAAAGTTGTCCGATGGAGGCACCTGAGACCACGCCGTAGATCACCATCGGCAGCGATGGCGGGATGATCGGACCGATAGTCGACGACGCCGCGGTGACACCCACGGCAAAGCCCGGCTCGTAGCCCGCGTCACGCATCGCCTTGATTTCGATGGAGCCAAGCCCGCCGGCATCGGCCACGGCCGCGCCGGACATGCCGGCAAAGATCACCGACGCACCCACGTTGACATGACCAAGCCCGCCGCGCATCCACCCGACGAGCGCAAGCGCAAAGCTGAAAATCCGTTCGGTGATCCCGGCGCTGTTCATCAGGTTCCCGGCAAGGATGAAGAACGGCACCGCCAGCAGCGGAAAGCTGTCCACCCCGTTGATGACCCGGTGTGCCACGATCAAAGGCGGCACGTCGCCCGTCAGGATGAAAAGGGCCGATCCGCCGATCAGCGCGATTGCCACCGGCACACCGCAAACCAGCAGCACACCGATGATGAGGAACAAAATGGTGAATGTCATCGGATCAATCGACCCCTTTCATATCGACATGATCGTCGGGATCAATCAGGTGGCTGGTTCCCAGGCGAATATGCTTCGCGGTGTTCCAGATCGCGTAAAGTGTCATGGCGGCAAAACAGACCGCGACATAGTAGTAGACCGCCGATTTCGGCACCTCGATGGACACCATGAGCTGTGTGGTGCGCCCGGCGAGCTGCATTGTCAGGTATGTCATGCCCGCGTAGAAGGCGACTGCGATGAGATCGATCGCGAATTGTGCAAACCTGCGCACCGTGCGAGGGACGTATCGGTACAGGAATTCGACCGCGATATGAGAATTCTTGCGCGTCGCCATGATCGCGCCGGTGAATGTCAGCGCGATGAGCAGGAAGCGGGCGATCTCCTCGGTCCATCCCAAAGAGTTGTTCAGGACGTAGCGGGTAAAGAACTGGAGAAAGACGACAAAGGCGAGAACCCAGAAAACCGTCAGCAGAGCGTAATCCTCGACGGAGATATCCGACAGGTCGATCTGCTCGTCTTCGTCTTCTATGTCGATTTTGGTGACTTGGAGTTCGTCCTGGATCTGCGACATCGACGGAACCTCATGCAAGCGCGTGTCAGGGCATCAAAGAGGCCGCGCGCATCCGCGCGGCCCCATGTCTTCAAACCTGTGCCGGGCGATCAGCCTTCGGCACCGATCGCTTGCAAGCGGTCATAGGTATCCTGATCCCAGGTTGCCATGTCGCCGTTGTGCATCTCCATCACGGCCTCGCGGAACGGCGTGATGTCGACCTCGTTCACATTGGTGCCTTGCTCGCGGAACCAGTCGGCCAATTCTGCTTCTGCATCGCGGATTTGCGATGTCACACAGCCCGCGGCATCTTCGATGATGCCTGTCAGGGTTTCCTGGTCTGCGGCATCAAGGCTGCCCCAGGTCGGACCGCCGACGATGCCAAGCAGGGAATCCACGATGTGGCCCGTCAGGTTGATGTCGGATTGCACTTCGTGGAATTTCTTGGCCTGGATCGTGGGCAGTGGGTTTTCCTGGCCGTCGACGGTGCCTTGCTGCAAGGCCAGGTAGACCTCTGCAAAGGCAATCGGGGTCGGATTGGCATCAACCGCACGCGGGAACATCATGTAAAGCGGCGCGTTCGGCACCCGCAACTTCATGTCCTCCATATCCGCAGGTGTCTGGATCGGCATGTTCGACGTGGTATGCCGCGCGCCGTAATAGGCCAATGTGATGGCGTGGTTGCCGGTTGCGTCGTTGTAGCCCTGGAGCATATCGGCAAAAAGATCACTGCCGCGATAGGCTTCCCAGTGATCATAGTCCCGGAACATGAACGGCGCGCCGCCGATTGCAATGGGCCCGTAGGAGCGCCCGGCAAACAGCTGTCCGGTCCAGATCATGTCGACGGTGCCAAGGCCCAGGCCTTCGTTGATATCGACTTCCTTGCCCAACGAGGATGCCGGGAAAACTTCGATCCCGAGCCGGTTGTCGGTCGCTTCGGCCAGCTTGTCGCCCGCTTCGACCGCACATGTGTGATAGGGTTCGCTGGCTTCGTAGACATGCGCCCATTTCAGAACACGGTCTGCCTCTTGGGCGGTGGCCGGAAGCGCCATTGCCAAGGCGGTGGTTGCGGACAGAGTGATCTTTAACATGTTTCGTTGAATTGTCATTTTAGGTCCTCCCTTTTTGTCGTCGTTCACCCGCACGTCTCAGTCGGCAGTCTCCTCGCAGCTGAGCAGTGGGATGTCTTGGCGCGCGGCAAAATCGTTCAATGCCGTCACGGTCGTCTGGTCGAGGCCGAGGCCACCCTCCAGGCGGCGCTCGGCCTCGGCCCATTCGCGGTCGCCAGCGGCCATTACGGTCTCCAGCGGTGCGGTGGCAGAGTGGCGAATGCTGTCGCGATAGCGGCGGATCACCGCTTCGGCGGTTGCCCGCCCCACGAAGGCATCCGGGTCGAGGGCAAGGACGAACGCCCCCAATCGGCGCGGTGTTGTCAGGTCGTCCGAGATCATTGGCGGCAATTCGCGGCTCAACGGCGAGTCCGACAAAGCCGCCGACAGGATTTCCGAGATCCCGGCAAGACCGGCCCCCTTGTACCCGAAGGCACCGCCCAACGGGGCGAGCATCGTGGCCAATTCCGGGGTGACGGTGTCCATTCCGTTGCTGTCAGACGCGGTGCGCGCCGGCAGGGTATTGCCCAGGGCCTGCGCAAGCTGCACCTTGTTGAAGGGAATGGCGCTGGTCGCCATGTCGAAAAGCCAGGGTGGCTCATCCGATCCGGTACTGGCAGCAAAGGCGATCGGGTTGGTCCCGTGGAACCGTTCGGCCCCGCCATGCAGGCGCACGTAAGGGTCTGAATTGCAGACGCACAGCCCGATCATGCCGGCCTCGGCAATGGCAAGCGCATAAGCGCCGGCCGCGCCAAAATGCGACGAATTCTGGATCGCAACTGCACCGATACCCGACTGGCCCGCCATGCCCACCGCAGCTTCGACCGCGGCATAGGTTGCACGGGCGCCATGCCCGTCATCCGCGTCCAGGAGGGCAACTGCGCCCGATGTGGTATCAAGCCTGATCTCGGGGTTGGTTTTCACCCGGCCATGTTCGAGCACTTTCAGGTAGTGCGGCAAGAGCCTGTAGCCGTGGCTGTCTACGCCATGCAGGGAGGCATGGCTGAGCGCGCGCAGGATGGCGTCCGTGGTGGACGCATCCGCCTTCACCTTGCCAAGAGCCAGGCGCGAGAAGTGCTCCATCTCGGACAGCATCACCCGCCGCCGTCCCGTCTCAAGCGGCGCGTCCGATTGCATTGCGTTGTAATCTTCGACGTTGCTGCGGATATGCTTACTCAACAACTCCGCAGCAAGATCGCCGTCATTTGCCCGGACAGCCTCTAGGATGGCGATATGGGTCGCATGGGAGCGGCTGATCCGGCGGCGATCTCCGGTCAGGCGCGCGCGAATGGACTGTATCCGCGACGCGATGGTGACAAACGACTTTTCGAGGTAGCGGTTGCCGCAGCGCCGGAACATTTCCATGTGGAAATCGTGATCGGCCCGGGAAAATGCCGCGATATCGTTTTTTTCCAGCGCGGCCGCACCCAACTGTATCGACCGATCCAGATCTTTCGCCAGCCCGGCCTGGTCCTTCGCGATGGCAAGCCGAACAGCCTGCGTTTCAAGCACGTCGCGCAGGTAGCCCAGTTCCTTGACATCAGCGGTGTCGAGGGTGATCACCCGCGCCGACCGGTTCGGCGACATCACGACCAGGCCTTCCTGCGCGAGTTCAAGCAATGCCTCGCGGATCGGGCTCTTGCTCATGTTCAAAAGCGCCGACAGATCCGATTCCCGCAATGTCCGACCGAAGGCGAATTCATCCGTGACGATGCGCTCGCGTATCCAGTCGCGCGCCTGCTCTGACAGCTTGCGGCGCGTCTTGCCCTCTTGCGAGGGGGCGGTTCGAGGTAATGACGACTCTATCTCCATGCGGAGACGATAGGTGATATCCGATATATCACAAGAAAAATTTTCGCCATTTTGAACGTTCGGCAGGTGTGCGGATGCGCTGGTCGTTGGAGGCGCGACACATCGGGCGGCGCAGCAAAAAGCCCCGGACGCCGACTGCGGACCTCCGGGGCTTGGCTGGATGACCGGGATCACGTCATCCGTTCGGGATGCGCTTGGGCCTACTTGGCTGCTTCGGCAACCTGCCGCTGACGGCCCAGACCTTCGACTTCGATCTCCATCACGTCGCCGGGCTTCAGGAAACGTTGCGGCTTCATGCCCATCCCGACACCCGAGGGCGTTCCGGTCGCGATGATGTCGCCGGGAACCAGCTCCATGAATTGGCTCATGTAGGAAACGATTTCCCGCACTGTGAAGATCATGTCATCCGTGTTGGAATCCTGCACCACCTCGTCATTGAGTGTGAGCGACACGCGCAGGTCCTGCGGGTTCGGCACGTCGTCGGCGGTCACGAGATACGGGCCGGTCGGACCAAAGGTAGGGGCGGATTTGCCCTTGATCCATTGCCCGCCCTTTTCGATCTGGAAGGCGCGTTCGGACACGTCGTTGATGGTGCAATAGCCCGCAACATGGTCAAGCGCGTCCTCCTCCGAGACGTAGAGCGCGCGGCGTCCGATCACGACACCCAGTTCCACTTCCCAATCGCCCTTGACCGAGCCGCGCGGCAGGATCACCGGATCGAACGGTCCCGACAGGGCGGATGTGGCCTTGGAAAACAGGATCGGCTCGGTTGGCGGGAGGGCGCCGGTTTCCTCGGCGTGTTTGGCGTAGTTGAGGCCAATGCAATAGAAATTGGGTACCGAGGCAAGACAACTGCCGATGCGACCGGGCGTTTCGACAAGTGGCAGGTTCCGGAGGTCAATTTCTTTCAACGCGGCAAGCGCCTCGATCGAAACGGAAGCGCCCGAGAAATCCGTCACGTGCTCGGACAGGTCCCGGATATTGCCATCGGCATCCAGAACGCCGGGTTTTTCCTGGCCCTTGGGGCCAAAGCGCAGAAATTTCATGATACCTATCCTATCCAGCTTTGCAGAAATGACGCGGTCGCACCGCGCATCGCAATACGGTCGCACCGAGCAACCCGGTACCGCTTCCGCTATACGGTGTAAAGTTCAACAGGCTTTTCCGGGCTTTGGCTCGACATTGGCGAGTTGGCGGATGGGTCCGGCGCATCTATCAGCGTTGACACGCCCCGAATCACCGCGCACCTTTCGCCAGATTTCATGACTGGCGCAGGACAGGTGACGCATGACACGAACGCTCGCGATCGGACCTTACAACGACGCAGAAAAACAGGGCTTGGCCACGGCATTCGATCCGGTTTTCCTTGACCATCCGGGCGCGATTGCGGGTCTGGATGCTCAACACCGCGACCTGGTCACCACCGTTGCCTACAAGGGACACAGTGCATTCGGAGCCGCAGAGATGGGCCATTTGCCCCAGCTTGGCCTCGTTGCAAATTACGGCGTCGGGTATGATTCGATCGACGTTGCAACAGCGACGGCACGCGGGGTCAAGGTGACGAACACGCCGGATGTCCTGAACGACGATGTGGCCGATCTTGCCGTTGCCATGCTGATCATGCAGGCGCGCGAAATGGAGCGGGCCAGCCGCTGGGCGCGTTCGGGCAAATGGGCGGAGCGGGGTGAATATCGGTTGACCCGCAAGGTCAGCGGCGGCCGCGTCGGGATCGTCGGCCTGGGCCGGATCGGTCGCGACATCGCAAAGCGTTTGGCGGCGTTCAAGATGGAGGTGCACTACTGGTCGCGCACCGAGAAAGACACGCCTGGCTGGACCTATCACCCTGATCCGGTGGCCTTGGCCGGGCGTGTAGATTACCTGGTCGTGGCCCTGGTCGGCGGGCCGGAGACAGAAGCCTTCGTGTCTCGCGACGTGGTCCAGGCTTTGGGACCGCATGGCATCCTTGTCAATATATCGCGCGGGTCGACGGTAGAGGAAGCAGCCTTGCTCGAGGCGCTGGAAACCGGCGGGATCGCGGGCGCGGCGCTGGATGTCTTTTGCAACGAACCAAAAATCGACCCACGCTTCTACGCTCTGGACAACGTGGTGATCCAGCCGCACACGGGGTCGGGGACGGTCGAGACCCGCGCGGCGATGGCGAAGCTGCAACGCGACAATATCGGCGCTTTCCTTGCCGGCGCGCCTTTGATGACCCCGGTAAATTGAGCCTCCCGCCGCGATGTATGGCCCCGCCGTGGCGGGGCCCGGCTTCAGATCGTCATGCCGCCGTCGATGCTGATACACTGGCCGGTCAGGTAGCAGGTGTCGTCGCCGGACAAGTACACGACAAGATCCGCGATCTCCTGCGCGGTTCCGATGCGTCCCATTGGCTGCCGCGCGACAAAGGCTGACATGGCGCTTTCGTAATCGCCCGTCGCCCGGAGCCTTTCATGCAGAGAGGGGCTGTCCACTGTTCCTGGCGCGATGGCGTTGCAGGTGATACCCTTGCTGACGAAATCCGCCGCGACCGATTTGGTCAGACCGATCAGCGCGGCCTTGGACGTGCCATAGATACAGCGGTTCGGCAGTCCCCGGACACTGGATGCGACTGACGCGATATTCACGATGGCCCCGCGCCCCTTGTCGAGCATTCCCGGCAACGCCGCCTGGATCGCATGCAGATGCGCCCGCACGTTGAGGTGCATCGCATCGGCAAAATCGTCGTCGCTCACATCCAGAACGCTGCCGCCGTGCACATGGCCCGCGCAATTGACAAGGATGTCGGGCGCGGCGCTTTGAACAGCGTGCTGCAAGGCGGCCCTGTCCAGTACATCAAGGGCAAATGAGTCATCGCAGGCGATGCCCTCCAGAAGGTCGGCGCGCAGATCGGTCGCCACGACCTTGGCACCGGCGGCGGTCAGGGCTTCGACGCTGGCCCGCCCGATCCCCTGGCCGGCAGCAGTCACGAAGGCACGTTTGCCAGAAAGTCTTTGTGTCATGATGTCCTCATGTTCTTGCTCATCCAATCGACCATTTCCGACACCATCCTGTCGCCGTCACCATCGTCCCTGGCGCTTTGCAGGACGTCGTCGGCGCAACCCGACATGCGGCTGTCGAGCCCCAAATCACGTGTCATCTGCCGGTAATAGCCAACGTCCTTGGACGCGTTCGCAATCGAGAAGGCAAGGCTCTGCTCGCCCTCCACGGCGTAGTTTCGAACGAATTCCATCATGCCCGATCGCAAGGGACCGGCGGCCATGACCTCGAACAGGGTCTGCCTGTCGATCCCCGCGGCATCGGCGGTGGCAAAGGCTTCGGACATCGCGCAGGCCACGGTCATGCCGAAGTAGTTGTTTATCAGCTTGATCGTATGGCCGTTGGGCAATGCGCCAAGGTGGAAGACGTTTTCCCCCAGAACGTCGAGCACCGGCTTCACCCGGTCGAAGGCGGCACGGTCGCCGGAGCACATCAGGTTGAGCATCCCCTTTGCGGCGTGCGCCGGCGTCCGCCCCAGCGGCGCGGCGAGATAGGCTGCGCCTTTTGTCGCGAGATCATCCCCGATCTGGAGTGTCGATGCGGGCAGGGAGGTTCCGAAATCGATCACCACCTGACCTGCACGCACCCCGGAAAGGATACCGTTTTCACCATAGACATTGGCCTCCACATGCTCGGAGGTGCCAACGCACAACATGACGATATCCGAAGAGTCCGTCAGCGCGCCCGCGTTGGCGGCCTCGGTGGCCCCGCGCGCCAATGCCTGTTCGATACCGCTGCGGTCGCGGTTGCCCAACACGCAAACGTCGTATCCCGCGTTTTGCAAACATTCGACCATGGCCCGGCCCATGAGGCCCAAGCCGATAAACCCGATCTTCATTTGATGTCCTCCCTTGGTGTCCCTGTCCGTGCCGGTCCGGTCACATGGTGGCGCCGATTTGCCAGGGCACGAATTCGGAATCGCCAAGACCTTGCAATTCGGATTTCGACGGCGCGCCAGAGGCCATTGCCAGCCACATCCGGTAGATTTCGCGCCCCACCTCTTCGACCGATTTTCCGTCCGAAATGACCGTGCCCGCGTTGACATCCATGTCGTCCGGCATGCGCTGGTACATCTCGGTATTGGTGGCGACCTTCATCGACGGGCTTGGTTTCGCGCCAAAGGCCGACCCGCGCCCGGTTGTGAAACAGACCAGGGTGCATCCGCTGGCGATCTGCCCTGTCACCGAAACCGGATCGTAGCCGGGGCTGTCCATGAAGGTGAACCCCTTGGCGGTCACTGGCTCGGCGTATTTGTAAACGCCGGTCAATGGCGTCGTGCCACCCTTGGCCGCCGCGCCAAGCGATTTTTCCAGGATCGTCGTCAAGCCACCCGTCTTGTTGCCGGGGGAGGGGTTGTTGTCCATGCTGCCATTGTTGCGGGCGGTGTAGTCCTCCCACCACGCGATCAGGTCCAGCAGGCGCTGGCCTGTCGCGGTGTCGGCGGCGCGTGCCGTCAGCAAATGCTCTGCGCCGTATATCTCGGGTGTTTCGGCCAGAACCCCGGTGCCGCCCTGTGCCACCAACAGATCGCAGGCATGGCCCACGGCCGGGTTGGCCGTGACCCCGGACCAGGCATCGGATCCGCCGCATTGCAGGGCCACCATCAATTCCGAGGCGGGCGCCTGCTCGCGGGTGACGCCATTGACGACCGGCAACATGGCTTCGATTTTCTGGATGCCGAGGTCGATGGTTTTCTGCAACCCCCCGACATCCTGGATATTCATGCGCTGGAACAATGGACCGGGGGTCAGGCCATAAGCCTCGATCAGCCAGTCAATCTGGTTCATTTCACAGCCGAGGCCCGCCATCAGCACGCCGCCGACATTGGGGTTCTTCGCATATCCCCACATGACCCGTTGCAGGGCCTCGAACCCGTCGCCAGAGCCAGCCATGCCGCACCCCGTGCCGTGCACGAAGGCGACAACACCGTCGACGTTCGGATAGTCCACCAACCGCTCCGGCGTGAAATGCGCGGCAATCATCCGGGCCGCGGTGGCGGAACAATTCACCGAGGTGAGAACGGCGATATAGTTGCGCGTGCCGAAGCGCCCGGACTCCCGCTTGTACCCCATGAAGTAGTCCTGCTGCCCAGGCGTGGGCGCGGGGCGCAGGTTGGTGGAGAACGTGTAGTCCGTATCCACCCCCCTGAATTCAAGGTTATGCGTATGCACATGCGCGCCCTTGGCGATATCCTCGGCCGCGTAGCCGATGATCTGCGCGTATTTGCGCACCGGCTGCCCCTTGGCAATATCGGCAATGGCCATCTTGTGCCCGCGGGGAATAAGCTGGCTCGCGCCCTCTGATCCGACATCAAGCGGTTTGATGGCGGTGACTACATTGTCGTCGTCTGACAGTTGAATGGTGGTCATATCGGTGGTCCAATTTGTTCCGTGTCCAACGCTGCGCAGGGCCAGATTTCCACGCAGTTCCAAGCGCGCCGTGGCAGGTGTTTCAAAGTGATATACCAAATATCACCGAAAACCTACCACCCAAATAGCCAGGTTTGCGACGGAATTTCCAAGCCCCGGAGTGCGATTGGAGGAGACGCCAAGAACTGCGGTGTCGCAAACAAATCGCGCCGCCACACCCCCTTGGTTTGGTTGGCGCATGCAGGCGCGCTTCGGCATCGTGTTCGGGATCATTTTGATCAATATCGCCGGCATCACCTCCGGGCGGGCCACGCCCGACCCCGAGAACGTGCAAGATGCTCGGTGACCGTGCTTCATTTCCCTGGTTGACAAATTATGCTCTGGTTCAATCCATCTGGAAGGCAAGGATGCAAAGAAACCCAACCGGCCGCTGAAAAGGACCCGCGCCATGGATCAACCCACGCAAGCGACTGCATGTTCCCTTACCAAATCCGTTGCGGCGCGGGTGTTCATGGCGGCGTGGCTTGTGTGGGCTTCAACAGGGGCCTCGGCGGCGGAGGGTGATCTTCCTGTGCCCTCGGGCGAGGTCTTGCTGCGGGTCGATGGCGGTATCGCGCGCCATAACACCGATGGTGGCGCAGCCCTTGATCGCGAGATGCTTGCAGCGCTTCCGCGCGCGACGCTGGAGACCAGGACAGTCGTGACAGACGGGGTGCGCCACTTCACCGGCTTTTACATGCGTGACCTGTTGGACCTGTTGGGCGCTGAGGGCGAAACGGTGGTTGCCACCGCCCTCAACGATTACGAGATCGAGATCCCGCGGGAGGATTTCCGGCAGTTCGACGTGATCGTGGCCACGCATATGGATGGCGCGCGGCTGGAGCCATGGGACAAGGGGCCGCTATGGATCGTTTACCCGCGCGACGACCACGCCGAACTGCAGGACCTGCGCTATGATTATCGCTGGGTCTGGCAGTTGACCCATCTCGAGATCCAATGACGGGCCGACGCGGGCTTCTGGCCTATCCCCTCAGCATGATCGGAGTGGTGCTCTTTGCCGGGCTTCTTGTCTTCGCCCTGTGGCGTCTGCTGGATCAGGAGGCCGACCTGCGCGGTACGGCAACCGACAACATGCTCTGGACGATTTCACAGGCGCAAGTCGCGGCTTACCAGCTGGACGCGGCGCTTGGCCGGGCCCGGCATGGCGAGGTCGGCGACGACAGTTTGCGCTTGCGCTACAACGTGCTGCACAGCCGCATGGCATTGCTCGAGGCCGGACCGCAAGCGAGATATCTTGAAACGCTCGGCCAACGCGCGGAGATTGAACGCATCGCCGATGACATCCGCTCTCAAGAGACGGCGTTTCTGGACGCCAGCGCGCAGACAGACGGGACGTTGCAGGTTCTGCTCGACAGCTATGCAAGGGCTACCGGGCGCGCGGCCAATGCGGCGATGGTCACGCAGCTGGAACAGATCGGCGGGCTGTTGGATCGTCAGCATGGCGCGATCTTGCAGGTGATCGGGGCGATCACCGCCATCGTCGCGATCGGCACGCTGATCTCTTGGCGGATGCTCAGCTCTTTGCAGGCGGAATACCGGGCGCAGGTCTCGCTGACGCGCGAGCGCGAGATGCGCGAGGCCTACCGGGGGTTCGTGGCCCTGGTGGCGCATCAGTTCCAGACGCCGCTTGCTGCAATCGATTCATCGATGCAGCGCATCTTGCGCAAGGGCGCAGCGATGACCCGCGATGAGATCCAGCAGCGCGCGCGCCGCGTGCGCGGATCCGTGGCACAATTGACCGACCTGATGCGCGCCACTCGCGAATCCGTGCGTCTGGATGCCGGCCAGATCGACATGCAGCCGACAACATGCGACGTCTGCAAGGAACTCGACACGGCGCGCCGCAGCCAGCTTGACGCCCATCCCGAGCGGACGATCCATCTCGAAATCGGTGAAAGCGTCCCGGCCATGCTGGTCGCCGATCCAGTCTTGCTGCAACAGATCCTCGACAACCTGCTGGCCAACGCTCTTGCCTATTCGCCGCCGAATGAACCCGTCGCGATGCAGGCCGAGGCCAGCGCGGGGCGGCTTCTGATCTCGGTCAAGGACAGGGGGACCGGCATACCGCCGGCGGAAATGCCCATGGTGTTCGAGCCGTTTTTTCGCACGAGCAACACAACGCAAATCGCCGGCTCGGGGATGGGGCTTCACCTGTCACGGCAACTGGCGCGCCTCATGGGCGGTGATATCCGGGCACAGAGCAGCCCGGGCGTCGGATCGACCTTTGTGCTTGATGTGCCGCTGTGACGTCTGGCTGGAGGACCATTGCCGCAAGTGTCGCGCAAATCCCGACCCGAACGAGACGGCACCGCGCCCCGGCCTGCGAGATCTAGCCTATGGCGGCAAAGGCCCGCATGACGCGGCCAAGAAGTTCGGCCTGACGATTGGTGCCCGTCTTTTCAAAGATGTTGCGCAAGTGGAAGGCAACGGTTGTCTGGCTTATTCCCAGGTCGCGCGCCACTTCGGCCCGCTGACGTCCGCCCACAAGCGCCTGCGTCACCTGGGCCTCTGTCGGTGTCAGGCCGAAAAGACAGGTCAGCGCGTCGGACGGGCAAGTGACGGGATGCGACGGGTCAGAGACGAAAACCGCGACGCCCGATTGCCGCGTGCCGGGCTCGACGGGCACGCAGATCAGCGACAGCTCCGTGGCCGCGCCGGTCATGCAGGGCACCGTCATGCCGCGCATGATGTCATCGTTGCGCGCGGCGGCATGGGCGACGCTGCTGATGATCTTGCGCAGTTGCGCCGTCAGGTTGGTGGATGCCATGCGCAGGCGATCATCGAGGGAAAAGGCACCGGTCCGGGCCGACAGCGCGCGGGCCTGATCGTTGGAAAAGGCGATTTGCCCGTCGGGGTCGACAAGCAGGACACCGATACTCAGCCGGTCAAGCAATGCCAGCTTGATCTGATCCCCATGCAGTCCGTCAAGGCCACGCGCGTTGTCTTCATGTGCATCGCGGGCGGCGCGGCGGCGCGCATGGGCAAGACGCGCGTCCACGCTGGCAAGCATGAGTTCGAAATCAACAGGCTTGAAGAGATAATCCTCCGCGCCGGATCGCTTGCCCTCGAGAAGGTCCTCGCGGGTGTCCCGAGCTGTCAGGAAAACGACGGGAATGTCCGCCAGGTCTTTGTCCGGCGCGCGCATGTGGGCAAGCAGCTCGAGACCGTCCATCCCCGGCATGGTGATATCGCACAGAACCATGTCCGGCCGCGTGGATCGAACACAGGCGAGCGCTTCATGCCCATTCGAGGCCGCGATGGCGTCGTGTCCGGCCGCGCAGAGTTCCTCGACAATATCGGCGCGCAGGTTCGGTTCATCCTCGACGCAAAGGATCAGGCTTTGCCCTGCGGTCTGGCTTGCCGAGAGTGTCATTCTTTAACGTCCTGCATGTCGGGCGCTCTATTCGCCTCTATGCCGCGATCTTACCACACCCGATGGGCAGGGTCCCCCGTTCATCCGAACGGGGACAGCACAGCGCGTGGCAGGTTATCTGTCAACCACCTCAGTCATTTCATGGAAAGATGCGCGCATGTGGGATTTCTCGGCTAGGCAGGCGATGGCCATGATGGCGCGAACCGCGCCGTTCATCGTGTTCCGCATGGCGGTCTATTTCGGCGCGGCTGTTGCCTACATGCTGATGACCGGTGTCGGCGCGGGGGTTGGCTGGGGTGTTGGCGGCTTTGGCGACGAAGACTTTCGGGCGGCGGCCACGCTCTGGGGTGGGGTCGCGGGCTTCGGCATCACTGCGGCGGTCATGTATCTTCTGCGCGAATACCTGCTTTATGTGGTGAAAGCGGGCCATGTGGCTGTGCTGGTCGACCTGATGGACGGCAAGACGCTGTCTCAGGGCCGGTCGCAGATTTCCCATGCCCGCGCGGAAGTGACGGCACGCTTTGGCCAGACCAGCACGCTCTTTGCGGTCGACCAGTTGATCAAGGGCGTTCTGAAGGCGATCACGGGTCTGTTGCGCGGCATGATGAGCATCATTCCCGTTCCCGGCGCGCGTCAGATCGTGTCCGTCGTGCAGGCCTTTCTGAAGATCGCCGTCGGCTTCATCGACGAGGTGATCCTGGCCTATGCCATACGCACCGGATCCGACAACGCCTGGCAGTCGGCCCGCGAGGGACTGGTGCTGTACGGGCAGAATTATAAGGTCATGCTGAAGAATGCCGCTTGGCTTGCGCTCATTGTCTATGGGCTGTCGTTCGTGGTGTTCCTGATCATGCTGGCGCCGGCGGGGCTGGCCGTCTACCTGATCCCCGGCGCATGGTCCGCAGGCGGCATGGTCTTTGCGCTTCTCCTGGCCTGGAGCGTGAAGGTCGCACTGCTGGAGCCTTTCGCGATCGCCTGCATGATGCAGGTCTATTTCCGCACCATCGAGGGCCAGACCCCTGACCCGGCATGGGAACAGCGGCTCGACAGCCTGTCGGCGAAGTTCCGCAAGCTCAAGGAAAAGGCCGTGTCGGTGACGGACCCGGACCCGCAACCGGCGGCCGCCCCGGCAACATGATCCGACCGACTGTGGATCAACCGGCAGGCCCCGAGTTTCAAAAATGCAAGCCCGTCAACAGGACGAGGATAAAACAATGGCAAATCCCCGATACATAATGCTGACAACCGCGGTCCTGTCGGCCCTGGTCGTGACCAAATCGCACGCCGAAACGGCAAGCGTGATCGTGTTCGACGCCTCGGGGTCAATGTGGGCGCAGTTTGAGAATGGCAAATCCCGCATCGAGATCGCCCGCGACGTGATGGATGATTTCGCAGCCGACCGCGATGCGCAGGGCGTCATCGGCGTGGTGAGCTATGGCCACACGCGGCGCGGCGATTGCGGCGATATCGAGACGGTGCTGCCCGTCGCGCCGCATGCGGCGGGCGACCTCGCGGCGACCATCCGCACCCTGGACCCCAAGGGCAAGACGCCCCTGACCGACGCGATGGCACAGGCCCGCGACCTGGTCCCGCGCACCGCGGAGGCTGCGGATATCATCCTGATCACCGACGGGCGGGAAAACTGTGGTGGCGACCCCTGCGCGCTGGCGGCGGAGTTCGCCGCCGAGGGGATCGATCTGCGCGCCCACGTCGTCGGCTTCGCGATGGAGGCCGAGGCGGTCGAGACACTGTCCTGTATCCCCGATCAGACCGGTGGGCAGCTTTTCACCACGCAGTCCGGCGCCGAGTTGGCCGCCGCGTTGACCGACGTGGCCTTGGCCGCGCCCGCGGTCGAGGTGGACCTTGCCGCGCCTTTCGAAGTCACCGCCGGGGCGACCTTTGAAGTCACGGTCGAAGGCGGGGACAGCGACAAGGATTACCTGCTGATCGCCCGCGACGGCAGCCCGGAAGAGGCCAGCCGCTATCAGCGCATGGGCAACCGCGTGGGCGGCGATGGCACCTATGAATATACGGCTCCCTCCGACTCCGGAGAGTACGAACTGCGTTACCATCTGGTTCGCGACAACACCATCGCGGCGCGCCATCCGCTGACCGTCCTTGCCGCAAATACCCGCATGGAGGTGCCGACTGCGGTAGATGCCGAGGCAAAGTTCGAGGTGTCGATCGCCGGGGGTGTCTCCGGCTATGTCGTGATCGTCGAAGAGGGCCGCGCCCCCGACGATATCGTGTCGCGCTATGCCCGCATGAAGAATTCGGTCGATGGCGACGAAGGCACGCTCACCCGCACCGCCCCCGAGACGCCGGGCCGCTACCTGCTGCGCTATCACGCCGGAGATGATCAGCGCCTGCTGGTCGAACAGCCTCTCGTGGTCTCCGAATGACGTTTTCCCGACGCGGCGCTTGCGCGCTCTCGCCGATCAGGGGATAGTCCCCGCCGGCGCTCTGGCCTCGGCCGATCCAGCACGGGTTGGGAGACATGCACGGGTTGGGAGACATGACGCCGTAGACCTGGGATGTGGCGCGCGCGTGCGGACGGAGACGCGTCTCCGTCGCGCGTTTCATGTCATCAATGGTGGGATGTGGCGCGCGCGCGTGCGGACAGAGACACGGCTTATGATCGAAACAGACAACGAGCGGATGGGGATGTGGCGCGCGCGCGCGCGGACAGAGACCCCTTGGCACCGACAGTGGCGGGGCACGGCATATCGCTCAGGCCGCAGACACCACCGCCGTCAGTTCCTCGGTCTTGCCGTCGACCCTTTTCGTATTTTCAGCAATATTTCTCCGGTCCGTTGTTCTGAGCCACTGAATAGCGATCTCCATGCGCCCATCCGACGGGCAGGCGGCGGTCGATTTCCGCAAGGATGTCGGGTGTCAGATCAAGCGCGGTTCCCGCCGCGAGGTCGCGCAGGTGCTGCGGGCTGTGCGTGCCGGGGATCGGGATCACGCGATCACCCTGCTGCAGCAGCCAGGCGATGGCAAGCGCGGCAGTTGGCTGGCCCATGTCGGTCGCAATTTCGCGCAGCGCGTCGCTTGCGCGCCGGTTGCGCATCAGATTCTTGCCGGTGAACCGCGGATTGTCCGACAGAAAGGCCGAACGCGCGATGCTTTCCGGCGTCGGCGGGCGGTCGGTCAAAAGCCCGCGCCCGACGGGCGAAAACGCCACCAGCGCGGTGCCCAATTCGGCGCAGGTCTGCACAAGGCCCAGGTCGGGCAGGCGGGTTTGCAGCGAATATTCCGACTGCACAGCGGCCACCGGGTGCACCGCTGCCGCCCGGCGCAGCGATGTGGGCGCGATCTCGGAAAACCCGAAACGGGCGATTTTGCCCTTTTGCACCAGCCGCGCGAGGCTTTCCGTCACGTCCTCGATCTCGATATCGGGGTCGCGCCGATGCACGTAGAACAGTTCCACCTGTTCGAGGCCAAGGCGCTTGAGGCTCTTGTCGAGTTCCTGCTCGAGGTGTGGCGCGCTGTTGTCGAACTTGCGGGGGCCGGAGTCACGGCCTCGCACGATCCCGGCCTTGGTGGCGATCCGGAAGGGCAGGGCGCCCTTGGCGCGATAGCGGTCAAGATGCGCGCCGATGATCTCTTCCGAGCGCCCCATGCCATAGACATTTGACGTGTCCAGATGGGTGATCCCGCACTCGATGGCAGCATCCAGCGTGGCGTGGCAGTCGGTTTCGGCCACGTCACCGTAGAAGGCGGTAAAGGACATCGCACCCACGCCGATGGCCGAAACTTCCGGCCCATCGGGCCCCAGCTTGCGCATCTGCATCACTGAACCTCGCCGCTTCGCAAACGCGGGTTGGCCGACAGGACAAGGTCAAGCTGCGGGCAAGCCGGGGTCTTCGCAGAAAGGGGCGTGGCCTTGTCCTTTGCGCGCGCGCGAACAGGCGCGTCTTGCGGTGTGAGGGCGTGGTCGTCGGGCATGCAGCCTCCGTGTCGTTCCGTGGGGTTTCTCGATCAGCCCCTCTATGCGCATCTGCGACAGGGTCTTCAACATAAATGCCTGTGCAGGTCTCTGCTTGCAGCGTGGTTTTCAAAGCAGCCGCGAGGGAACCGCGAATCAAAGGCCCGGATGAATACCGCCCGGCCGGTGAAAGCGATGTTGCCGGATGCAATGCTTTGGCATGTAAAGGCCATGGTTGCCAGCTTCAGGTTTTGGCCGGTAGCGACGCGCGTCTCGCTTGACATGACGGTTGGCCGGAATTGCCATTGCGGTCTGGTTCGACTTGGTCGTATGTCTGCGCGGGACCCGCCCGACGCCCCGGATGAGACCCGCCTGTGGTAGGGCAACGTGCTGATCGGCGCCCAGACGCGGGGGCTGGTCAATTGTTTTGCCGCCTGTGTTGCCCTGTGTTTCTGTGACCAAGAGAAACTGGAGATACCATGACCGACTTTCCCGTCTTTGACGGCCACAATGACCTGGTTTTACGCATTCTGCGCGGGCACGTGACCGCTGACGCCGTTGCGTCGGGGCTGTCAGATGGGCATATCGACAAGCCGCGTGCGCAGAAAGGCGGCTTGGGTGGCGGCATGTTCGCGATTTTCGTGCCCAGCCCTGATGACAAGGCCGTGCGCCATGACGAAATGCGCAACCCGCCTTACGACATTGCCTTGCCGACCCGCGTGACCGAGGCCGAGGCGACGGACTGGACCGAACGCGGCCTTGACGCGATGGACGCCCTGGAGGCGGCTGGCGCCATCCGCATCTGCCGCACCGCGCAAGAGATCGAAGCGGCGCTGGCGGCCGAGGAAATGGCCGCCGTCCTGCATATCGAGGGTGCCGAGGCGATCGACCGCGACTTCGAAAAGCTCAACGCGTGGCATGCCCGCGGGCTGCGGTCGCTTGGGCCGGTCTGGAGCCGCGACACCGTCTGGGGCCACGGCGTGCCGTTCCGCTACCCGTCCGATCCCGACACGGGGCCGGGCCTGACGGAAGACGGCAAGGCGCTGGTCCGCGAATGCAATCGACTGAAAATCCTCGTGGACCTGTCGCACCTCAATGCCAAGGGCGTCGAGGACGTGGCCCGGATCACCGATGCGCCACTGGTGGCAACGCATTCCAACGCCTGGGCGGTGTGCCCGCATTCGCGCAACGTGACCGACCGCCAACTGGCGATGATCCGCGACAGCGATGGAATGGTGGGCATCAACTTTGCCAGCGCCTTTTTGCGGCCCGACGGGCGGATGGAGTCCGAGTTTGAGCTTGACATCATGCTCCGACACTTTGACCATCTTATCAGCAGCCTTGGCGAGGATCGTGTCGGCCTTGGGTCCGATTTCGACGGTGCGCTTGTTCCTGATCGGATCGGGGATTGTGCGGGCCTGCCCAACCTGCTCACTGCATTGCGGTCTCATGGCGTGGACGATGGTCTTATGACTAAGATCACACATGGGAATTGGCTAAGGGTCCTGCGGAAAACGTGGGGCGAACAATAATTGGAACGGGGACTTACACCATGAAATCACCCTTTGTTGCAGCTGCGGTTGCGTCGCTTCTGGCCGTAGGCGTGGCCGCGCCGAGCGTTGCCCAGACACCGCCGAACATGCTGGTCATCGCGAACCGGATCGACGACATCAAGACCTTCGATCCGGCCGAAAGCTTTGAATTCGCCGGCGCCGATGTCAGCCGGAATGTCTACCAGAAGCTGGTTAACTTCGATCCACTCGACCTTGATGCCGGTTTTCAGCCGCAACTGGCCGAAAGCTGGGAAATCTCCGACGATGGCATGACCATCACCTTCACGATGGCCGAGGGGCACACTTTTGCCTCAGGCAACCCGGTGACGGCCAAGGACGCCGAATTCTCTCTGCGTCGCGCGGTGACACTGAACAAGACGCCGTCCTTCATCCTGACGCAGTTCGGCTTCACCCCGGAAAACGTCGAACAGACCATCGTGGCCCCGGATGACAGCACGCTGGTGCTGACACTGGACAAGCCCTACGCGCTTTCTTTCGTGCTGAACTGCCTTACGGCCACCATCGGCGGCATCGTCGACATGGAAACCGCGATGGCGAATGAAGCCGATGGCGACATGGGCAACGCCTGGCTGCGCACCAACACGGCCGGCTCGGGCCCCTACAAGGTTGTCGAATGGCGGCCGAGCGAAAGCGTGCTGATGGATCTCAATCCCAATTACAGCGGTGAAACCCCCGCCATGGAGCGGGTGATCGTCCAGCACATTCAGGAAAGCGCGACCCAGCGTCTTCAGCTCGAACGCGGCGATGTCGACGTTGCGCGCAACCTGTCGACCGAAGACGTGGCGGGCCTGTCGGATGTCGACAGCGTCAAGATCGTCGACGAACTGCGTGGCCGCCTGATGTATTTCGCGGCCAACCAGAAGAACGAGATGCTGTCCGATCCCAAGGTTCTGGAGGCGCTGAAGCTGGCGGCTGATTACCAAGGCATGTCGGATTCCTTCCTCAAGGGGCAGTACACCGTGCATCAGGCATTCCTGCCGCGCACCTTCCTGGGTGCGCTTGAGGAAACGCCGTTCTCCTATGACATGGAGGCTGCACAGGCGGCACTGGCGGACTCGGCTTATCCCGATTGTGGCCCGATCAAGATCTCGGTCCGCGATGCGCAGGAACGCATGGACATCGCCCAGTCGCTTCAGAACACATGGGGCCAGCTTGGCTGCGATATCGAACTGATCGTCGGCACCGGCGCACAGACGCTGGACCGCTACCGCGCCCGCGAACACGATATCTATCTCGGCGCCTGGGGGCCGGATTATCCCGATCCCAACACCAACGCGGGCACTTTCGCCTTCAACCCCGACAATTCGGATGAAGCGGGGGCCACTGGCCTGCTGGCATGGCGTAACGCTTGGGCCATCCCCGAGATGAGCGAAAAAACCCTGGCCGCAGTGGTCGAGAACGACACCGAAACGCGCGCTGAAATGTATCGTGACTTGCAACGCGAGCATCAGCAGATCAGCCCGTTCGGCGTGATGTTCCAGCAGATCGAACAGAACGGCATGCAGTCGAGTGTCGAGAACTTCGTCGCGGGTGGCGCAACCACGGCCGTGTCCTATTGGGTGATCACCAAGTAAATGGCGGATCAGAACGTCAATCAGACAGGCGGGCGGCTGCGGCCGCCCGTCCCTATCTGGGTCAGGAAATCCCTGGCCACCTCCGCGACCGTGGCCTTCACGATCCTGGGCCTGCTTTTTGTCACCTTCATGATCGGCCGCGTGATGCCGATCGACCCGGTTCTGGCCGTGATCGGCGAACGCGCGACACAGGCCCAATACGAGCAGACCTTCCGGGATCTCGGGCTGGATCAGCCCTTGCTGGTGCAGTTCTGGATCTATGTCACCGACGTGCTCAAGGGCGATTTCGGCACGTCCATCCGAACCGGGCAGGAGGTCACGACCGACATCGCCCGCGTGTTCCCGGCAACGCTGGAACTGGCAACGCTTGGCACCTTGTTCGGCGTCGTTCTGGGCGTTCCTCTGGGTGTGATCGCCGCCGTCCGCCAAGGCAGCTGGATCGACCAGCTCGCGCGGTTCGTCGGCCTGATCGGCTATTCCATGCCGATCTTCTGGCTGGGCCTTGTGGGGTTGCTGATCTTCTACGGCATCCTTGGCTGGGTGGCCGGTCCGGGGCGCTTGGGCATCTTCTATCAAGGCATTGTCGAACCCATCACCGGCCTGATCCTGGTCGACAGCGCGCTGCGCGGTGAATGGGCCGTGTTCCGCAACGCGTTCTCGCACATCATCCTGCCCGCGTCCCTGCTGGGCTATTACAGCCTTGCCTATATCAGCCGCATGACGCGGTCCTTCATGCTCGAACAGCTTGGGTCGGAATACGTCACCACCGCGCGGGTCAAGGGGCTCAGCGAGTGCCAGGTGGTCTGGGGTCATGCCTTCCGCAACATCCGCATCCAGCTGGTGACGGTCATCGCGCTGGCCTATGCCAACCTTCTGGAAGGGTCCGTCCTGACCGAGATCATCTTTGCCTGGCCCGGTCTGGGGCAATACATCACCACGTCGCTGCTGGCGAATGACATGAATTCCGTGCTGGGCGGCACGATCGTGATCGGCACGATCTTCGTGGGGATCAACATCTTCTCCGACCTGCTCTACCGCTTCTTAGATCCGAGGTCCAAATGAGCACTTCGCAAGGTTTGCGCGACTGGCTTCTCAGCGAAGAACCGACCTCCCGGCGACAGGCGAAATACGCATCCTGGTACAAGGGGTGGCTGACGCTGCGATCCAATACGCTGGCCATGATGGGCCTGTTCGTGCTGGCGTTCCTGATCCTGTGCGCAATCTTTGCACCGTTTCTGGCAACGCATGATCCTTTTGCACAGGATCTGGGACAACGGCTGCTGCCGCCTGGCGAAGATGGGCACCTCTTCGGCACCGACAGCCTGGGGCGGGACATCTATTCCCGGCTGCTTTATGGCGCGCGGATCTCGATCTACATCGTCCTGCTCGTAATCATGGTGGCACCCCTCGTCGGCCTGATCGTGGGCACGGTGTCCGGCTACGCGGGCGGCTGGATCGACGTTGTGCTGATGCGGGTCACCGACATCTTCCTGGCCTTTCCACGCCTCATCCTGGCGCTGGCCTTCGTGGCGGCCCTTGGCGCGGGGATTGAAAACGCGGTGCTTGCGATCTCGCTCACCGCGTGGCCGCCCTATGCGCGGATCGCGCGGGCCGAAACGCTGACCATCCGCAATTCCGACTATATCCACGCGATCAAGCTTCAGGGTGCGGGACCATTCCGCATTGTTACCAAGCATATCTGGCCGCTCTGCATCTCGTCGCTGGTGATCCGCGTGACGCTCGACATGGCGGGCATCATCCTGACGGCGGCGGGACTGGGGTTTCTGGGCCTCGGTGCACAACCGCCCAGCCCGGAATGGGGCGCGATGATCTCGGAGGGGCGTCAATACATCCTGGATTACTGGTGGGTCGCCACGATCCCCGGCATCGCGATCTTTGCCATCAGCCTGGCTTTCAACCTGCTGGGCGACGGGATGCGCGACGTGCTTGACCCGAAAGAGGACAATTCATGACCGACGCGCCGCTTCTCGACGTGGAAAACCTCTGGGTGAAGTTCCGCACCCGCACAGGTGTCTTCGACGCTGTGCGGGGGATCTCCTTTACCCTGGGCAAGGAACGGCTTGGCATCGTTGGCGAAAGCGGATCCGGAAAGTCGATGACCGGCCGCGCCGTGCTGCGTCTGATCCGGCCCCCGGGGTTCATCGAGGCCGACAGGCTGAACGTGCATGGCGAAGACATCCTGTCGCTGCCGGAAAAGGGCATGCGCAAGCTGCGCGGCGGGCGGGTGTCGATGATCATGCAGGACCCGAAATTCTCGCTCAACCCGGTGATGACGGTGGGTCAGCAACTGGTCGAGGCGCTGCGCGCGCATGAAAACGTGTCGCGCAGCCAGGCGCACAAGCGCGCCCTGGAGGTGCTTGACGAAGTGGCGATCCGCGATCCCCAGCGGGTCATCGACCTGTATCCGCACGAGGTGTCGGGCGGCATGGGCCAGCGGATCATGATTGCCATGATGCTGCTGCCCAACCCCGAGATTCTTATCGCCGATGAACCCACCTCGGCGCTGGATGTGTCGGTGCAGCTTCAGGTGCTCGACATCATCGACAAGCTGGTGCGCGACCGGGGCATGGGGCTGATGTTCATCAGTCACGATTTGAACCTGGTGGCCAAGTTCTGCGACCGCATCGTCATCATGTATGCCGGCCGCATCGTCGAGACCTGCAAGGCCAGCGAGCTGCGCAACGCGCAACACCCCTACACGCTTGGCCTGCTCAATTCGGTGCCCGACCTGGAACGCCCGCGCGATCACCTCGAGGTGCTGAAACGCGATCCGGCCTGGCGCGACGCTCCCTCCGTGAGTGCCCGCCAATGAGTGCGGTCATGGTCAAGGACCTGAATGTCTGGTTCGGCGTCGGTGCGGATCGCTCCTATGCGGTGCGTGATGTGACTTTCGACGTCGCCGATGGCGAAAGCTTTGGCCTCGTGGGCGAAAGCGGGTCGGGCAAGTCGACGATCCTGCGCGCCATCGCCGGCCTGGTACCCACGTGGTCGGGCGACATGACGGTCGCGGGCGAAACCCTTGGACCCAAGCGCAGCAAATCCTTCTACAGCAAGGTGCAGATGGTCTTCCAGGACCCCTACGCGTCGCTGCACCCGCGCCAGACGGTGGATCGGGTACTTTCCGAGGCGATGGGCCTGCACGGCGTTCAGAACATCAACACCCGCATCGGTAAATTGCTGGATGACGTGGGCCTTGGCGCCGGCTTCCGGTTTCGGTATCCGCACCAGCTTTCGGGCGGTCAGCGCCAGCGCGTCGCCATTGCGCGGTCGCTGGCCTGCAATCCGTCGATCCTGCTGCTCGATGAACCTACCTCGGCGCTGGACGTGTCGGTGCAGGCGGAGATCCTCAACCTGCTGGTCGATCTGCGCCGTGAACACAAGCTGACCTACATCATGGTCTCGCATGATCTGGGCGTCGTCGGTCATCTGTGCGAACGCATCGGCGTGATGCGGGAAGGCCGGTTCGAAGAGGTGCTGACCGTCGAGGACATGCGCCGGTCCAAGGCAGAATCGCCCTACACTCAGCATCTTCTGGAAAGCTCGATCAACTCGGTTCGGTGAAAAAACTGTCCTGCCGAAGTTGAGGCCACACCTGCCGCAACGTTTACACCGTCGTTTACCGAATCGCGATCAGTAGAATCCGCGTGCTCGAACCGACCGCAGAGCCCGATATAGACACGGGGTGCACACTAACACCATCCATGAACTGACTTGGTCCAAGTCAAAATGGACCAGTTCGAGGACACACCGCACGGCAAGCGCCTTCGTTTCCGCACCAGCAAGCGCGGCCAGATCGCGTATATCCCAGCCACATCAGCGCTTGAGCATCTGATCGCAGAGACGCCCAAGGAGCAAGAGATACTGCTGGTGTCAGAGCTCGGCAGGCCGTTGACCGCCCGTTGGGCATCCAACCAGATCACCAAGTGGCGGCGAGAGGCGCAGATACCCCCGTGGATCGATGGTCGAGAGATGACCTTGTCTGATACACGCGGGACGGCTGCGACCAGATTGAAACGCTCCGAGTTTGTCGGAGACCATCAACTTAAGTAAGGATGATGGTTATGACAAAAAGCAAAATGGCAAATCGGTATGCGCCCGAGGTCCGCGCACGTGCGGTCCGGATGGTGTTCG
>Ga0102938_10000321_pt1 | contig 34555 bp, 28 predicted proteins | sample SalPonR2_B_D2_MG_FD_84516 | JGI IMG/M metagenome (GOLD analysis project Ga0102938, IMG submission 84516) | Salt pond soil microbial communities from South San Francisco under conditions of wetland restoration - Salt Pond MetaG R2_B_D2_MG | ecosystem: Environmental > Aquatic > Marine >...
CTGTGGTTTGTGATCAATTATATCAAACATCATTTCTCCTCCTAATATAATTACATTATTAATATCATATGTTCGTTAAAATTATTAAGAATCCTTTTAAAATATAAAAAAACTTGGTGTTTTATTATGCAGAAGAAAAAATTAAGCTTTAAACAGGCAATTATACCCGTAATATCAATGGCCTTTTTTTTAATCATATCGGTTATAGTATTAAACATACCCATTCATATTCCCCTTTTGATGGAACTGTTATTTACAATATTTCTAGCTCTTTTTTGGGGATATAAGTTCAGTGATTTAGAAACAATGATGTTTTCCAGTTTTGCTAAAATAGGTAATGTTTTGATTATATTAATGCTAATTGGTATGATTATTGGAATCTGGATCGAAAGTGGAACTGTGCCGACTATGATCTATTATGGGCTTAAGTTTCTTCGGCCTCAATTTTTTTATGTAATAAGTTTTATCTTTGCTTCTTTTGTTTCTATTTCTATTGGAACTGCCTTTGGAACAGTCAGTACTGTTGGTCTGGCTTTAATCAGTATTGCGCAAGGTATGGGTGTTTCCCTACCCCTGGCAGCTGGTTCAATAATTTCGGGAGCCTATGTTGGTGATAGAATGTCACCCCTATCTTCGATTGCGATCATAACCGCCCACAGTGCAGGAAGTGATTTGCATAAGATGATAAAAGAAATGTTGAAGACCTTTTGGCTTCCTTATGCACTATCAATAATTATCTATTTAATACTGGGTTTCAGCTATAATGGCTTCACCTATGATACAGCTGAGATCAGTATTTTATTAAATGGTTTGGTTGAAAATTATTTGATCTCAATTTTAATGCTGATCCCCCCCCTGTTGGTTATAATCTTAGCTGTTAAAAAAATACCAACTATTCTTAATCTAATGATCAATCTCTTAATAAGCTCTGTTATAGCATATTTTTTTAGCGGTCTATCGATCAAAGCTATTTTAAATACTATCTATAGAGGTGCTTTGGGTAATACAAAACTTGAACTGTTAAATGAACTTTTAACAAGGGGTGGCTTAGAAAGCATGTTTGATCTGATAGCCCTGATCATTTTAGCTGTTGTTTTAGGAGGGTTATTGGAAAGGTTGGGTATATTGAATACTATTTTAAATAAAATTATCAAAGCTATTCACAACGAGAGTCAACTTATTTCAGTAACGATGATTTCTTCTTTCATATCAGCTATATTAAGCTGTAATCAACTTCTGGCAGTATTTTTACCCGGTAAGATGCTGGCTGAAAAATATGATGAGTTAAAAGTACCACGCAGCATATTGGGAAGATCCTTGGGTGATTCAGGCCTGATCTTATCACCCTTAATACCTTGGAATATTAACGCTTTAATGATGGTTGGGATCCTGGGAGTTCCAACCCTTCAGTACTTTAAATATACGTTTTTTCCAATTTTAGTTCCCATCACAGGATTAATAATGGTTAATATAATAAAAAGAGGAGGAAATAAGGATGAATAATAATTTAAAGGATATTGTGGACAGTTTTCAAAAAGATACTGTACAAACTTTACAAAAATTAATTAAGATAAAAAGTGTAGAAGCAAAAGCAAAAGAAGGTATGCCTTTTGGTGAAGGTATTAATGAGACTCTCCATGAGTTTTTAAAAACTGCCGAACAACTGGGTTTAAAGACAAAAAATGTAGATGGTTATGCTGGTCATGTGGAAATAGGCCAGGGAGATGAGTTGCTGGCTTTACTATGTCATCTAGATGTTGTTCCTGAGGGTTCGAACTGGAAGCACCCACCCTATGCAGCCGAGATTCATGATAATAAGATGTACGGGAGAGGGACAATAGATGACAAGGGTCCAGCCGTGGCTTCACTTTATGCCCTAAAGGCCATAAAAGAAAGTGAAGTAAAACTTAATAAACGGGTGCGCCTGATTGTTGGTACAGATGAAGAAAGCGGTTGGGAGGGTCTAAAGTATTATTTTAAAAAAGAAGAACAGCCGGATATTGCATTTAGCCCAGATGCGGGATATCCAGTAATCCATGCTGAAAAGGGAATATTGATATTTGATTTAAATTATGAACTTAATGAAGATGAAAGAGTTACTGACAACCGCTCTAATTTCAAATATGAAGTACTGTCTTTAAAAGGTGGAAATGCTCCTAATATGGTGCCTGACAGTTGTGAACTTTTAATGCGAACAGAACATGGTAAAACCCTTGAAAAAAAATTATATGAATTCCAAAATGAAAATAATCTTGAACTAGAGATGGAGTCCTTAAAAAATAAGAGGTTTAAACTGATAAGCAGCGGTGTATCTGCCCATGGTAGTCGACCTGATAAGGGAGTTAATGCAATTTCAATTATGATCAAATTTTTACAAAAGTTAGACAAGATAAACTTGGGTGAATTTGTGGATTTCTATAATAACAAGATTGGTATGAACTATTATGGAGAAAACATAGGCTGTGATTTTTCAGATCAGGTTTCAGGGAAATTGGTTTTTAATGTCGGGCAAATAAACTATAGAGAAGGCGTAATTAAAACTACCATTAATATCCGATATCCTGTTACCATGAAAAAAGAAGATGTAGTGGAGGCAATTAAAGATTCTATTGATCAATATGACGTATATCTCGAAATGAAGAATTTCCAAAAACCGCTTTATGTGCCGAAAGATGACCCTCTGGTTCAGACTTTAATGAAAGTATATAGAGAGATTTCAGGTGATAATAAAAGTGAACCGATTGCTATTGGAGGAGGAACTTATGCCAGAGCAGTTAAAAAAGGAGTTGCTTTTGGATCACTTTTCCCCGGTGAAGAAGAACTGGCCCATCAAAAGGATGAATATATTAATTTAGATAGCCTGCATAAAAATACTCTGATTATCGCTTCTGCAGTCCAAGAATTAGCGCAAGACTAATAGGAGGGATCTGGATGTTAGTTAAATTTAATAATTTTCCCGAAGTAAGGGTGGGAAACTATACAGATCAATCAGCCGGAACAGGCTGTACTGTGGTCCTATTTGAACATCCCCTTTTAGGTTCTGTTAGTGTAAGAGGGGGTGGACCGGGCAGTAGAGAATTGGCCTTGCTCGATCCTTCTACAAATATGAATCAAATTAATGCAGTCTTATTAACAGGAGGTAGTGCCTTCGGGTTAGCTGCTGCTGAAGGGGTAATGAAATACTTAGAAGAAAAGGATATAGGTTATAAAACCGATACTGCTAAAATACCTATTGTGCCTTCAGCTGTGATCTATGATTTAAACTATAAGCACTCTCAGATCAGACCAGGTAGTAATGAAGGATACTTCGCATCTTCTGAAGCTAAAAACGAATTCGAGATAGGCTCAAAGGGTGTCGGGACAGGGGCTAATTGTGGAAAACTGATTGGTATGGAAAAATCTTCAAAAACAGGTCTGGGTTATGCGGAAAATAACTCAGAAAAGATTAAGGTTTCTGTTTTAACGGTTTGTAATGCTGTGGGTAATATAATTGATCCAAAGAATAGTGAAATTGTGGCTGGCATTCAGGCAGAAGATGGTTATATTGCCCACCGGGCTGTAATCGATGAAAATATGGAGGGTTTATTAAAGACAAATACAACCCTAGGTGTTGTGGTTACAAATGTAAAGTTGAATAAAGTCGAGCTGAAAAAGATAGCTGATATGGCCCATGATGGTCTGGCCAGAACAGTAAATCCGGTTCATACGATGTATGATGGTGATACAATTTTTGTCTTTTCAACCAATCAAGTGCAAGCAGATTTAAATATAACAGGAATTTTAACCGCAGATGCAGTCTCGGATTCAATTTTAAATGGAGTTGTTGCTGTACGGAGAGAAGAGGAGGAAAGTAATCAAAATGACTTATAAACATGCGAAATCACTAATAAGCTTTTTAAAAAACGGACTGACACCCTTTCATGTAACCGATAATATAACAAATATCTTAAAAGCAAACGGTTTTAAGGTTTTAGATATCAAAAAAAGTTTTCAGATTGAAGCTAATCAAAAGTACTATGTTATTAAAAATGATTCAGCTATAATTGCATTTACCACAGGTGATCTTAAAGCATTAAAAAATGGGTTTAAAATTATCGGTGCTCATACTGACAGCCCCTCAATCAAGATCAAACCACAACCCGAATTTAAAGATGAAGAAAAATACCTGCGGTTAAATACAGAGGTTTATGGTGGCCCTATTTTAAATACCTGGTTTGACAGACCTTTGACTTTGGCCGGTAGAATCAGTTTTTTAAAAGAGGGAGAAATAAAAAATACAAATATAAACTTTGTAAGGCCGCTAATGATTATTCCTAATCTAGCCATTCACCTTAATAGAAAGGTTAATGAAGGGCAAAAAATAGATAAACAAAAAGAGCTGCTACCTTTTATTATGACTGTAGATAATGATCAAAAAAAAGAAGACTATCTGCTTAAATTAATAGCCGAAAAGTTAGCTCTTAAGAAAGAACAAATTTTAGATTTTGATCTTTATTTAAGAGATACAGCCCAACCTAAAATTATGGGAAGTAAAGAGGAATTTTTAAGTGCAGGACAGATTGATGATCTGGGTATGGTACACGCCGGACTGCAGGCTTTTTTAAAAAGTAGTGATAACAAATTTAAATTGCTAACATTGTTTGATAATGAGGAGGTTGGCAGCCATACTGAGGTGGGAGCAGATTCACCTTTACTTAATAATTTATTGGAAAGGATCGTATATGGTCTAGAAGGTGGTAGAGAAGACTATCTGCAAATCATTGAGAATAGTTTTATGGTTTCCGCTGATATGGCTCACGCTTTTCATCCAGCTTATGCTGATAAACATGATCCAACCAATAAACCTATTATAAATTCTGGTTTGGTCATCAAGGTAAGCAGCAACCGTAGTTATACAACAAATAGTTCTTCAGGGGCATATATAAAAAAATTATGCTTTGAAAATGATATTGAATATCAAAGTTTTGTTAATAATTCCAATCAAAAGGGTGGATCTACAATAGGTCCTCCTAATGTCAGACAGCTGGGCATAGAATCAGTTGATATTGGGAATCCTATTTTATCGATGCATTCAATCAGAGAGTTATATGGATTAGGTGATCATGAATCATCTATAAAACTAATGACGGCTTTTTACAATGATTAAATGATTTGAGGAGGAAATTTTCAATGGAGTATATATTTGATAAAAAAATTGATAGAACCGGTAGTAATTCTATAAAATGGGATTTGACCGAAAATTTTTTTGGTAAAGAAGATTGTCTGCCTCTTTGGGTAGCGGATTCCGATTGGGAGACCGCCCCTGAGATTAAAGAAGCACTCAAAAGTCGATTAGATCACGGGGTTTTCGGTTATACGTTCCCTTCTAAAGAACTATCTGAGATTATCATAAACTGGGTAAAAAAGCATTATAACTGGCAGATTAAAAAGGAATGGATAGTTTATTCCAACGGAGTAGTTCCATCTATTAATATTGCAATACGTGCCTTCAGCGTTCCAGGTGATGGTGTTATCATCCAGCCCCCGGTTTATTATCCTTTTAGCTCAACAATTAAAAATACAGGACGACAGATTGTCAATAACCAGCTGCTTAATAAAGAAAATTATTACGAAATTAATTTCAAAGGATTGAAAAATATTTTATCATCTGATAGTGAAGAAGGCTGTAAAAGGACTGAACTGTTTTTGTTTTGTAACCCACATAATCCGGTTGGGCGGGTTTGGAACAAAAAGGAGTTGTCTGAGATTAATCAAGTTGTATTAGAAAATGAGATGATTTTAATTTCAGATGAAATTCATGCCGACTTTATTTTTGCAGATAATCAACATATTCCGGCAGCCAGTTTGTCCCCAGAGATTGAGATGCAAAGCATTACTTTAATGGCTCCTTCTAAGACCTTCAATATAGCGGGACTGAAGACCTCTTTTGCTATTATTCCCAATCAAAAGATAAAAAAGAAATTTATTAATGTGAAAAATCACCTGGTTGGTAAAGGAAATATATTTGGATTAATAGCAATGCAGGCAGCCTATAATAAGGGAGAGCCATGGTTGAGAGCACAATTAAAGTATCTTGAAGAAAATATTGATTATACAGCTGATTATTTAAATAAGAATATGCCGGAGATAAAATATTATAAGCCGGAGGGAACCTATTTATTTTGGCTGGATTTACGAGATGTAAATAAATATTCTGAGGACATTAATGATAAATTAGTTAAAAAATTTGGCATTGCCCTAGAACCAGGTAATTGGTTCGGAGAAAACGGGGAAGGGTTTTTGAGAATGAACATAGCCACCCCCAGAAAAAATATCAAGAAGGCTTTGAAGGGCATAGAAAAGTATCTTGACAAATACGCCCGCTAATTGGAGTGAAAAAATGAGTGATGTAATTATAATTGGTGGTGGTCCAGCCGGTATGATGGCTGCTGGGACTGCTGCTGAAAGAAAAAAAGAAGTAATACTATTTGAAAAAAATAAAAAGTTGGGTAAAAAATTATATATAACCGGAAAGGGCAGATGTAATTTAACTAATAAATCTGATGTCAAAAACCTGCTCGATCATGTGGTTAACAACCGCAGTTTTTTATACAGTGCTTTTTATACGATGGACAGTCAGAGGCTGATCAGATTTTTTGAAGATCTGGGATTAAAAACAAAAGTGGAAAGAGGCAGTCGTGTTTTCACTAAATTTGATAAAGCCAGTGATGTAAATAAGGTATTGAAAAAATATTTAAGGCAAAATGAAGTTAAAATAATTCATAAAGAAATTATAGATATTATAAGCAAAAATAATAAAGTTGTTAAAGTTTTAACAGCTGATCAACAAGAGTATAAATGTAATTCGCTTATTTTGGCAGCCGGTGGATTTACTTACCAGGCTACCGGATCAACAGGACAAGCCTATAAGATGGCTGAAAAACTGGGGCATGAGATCAAAGAACTATATCCCTCCTTAGTTGGGCTTGACCTTCATGAAAGCTATGAGACAAAACACCTAGAGGGTCTTAGCTTAAAAATGGTTAAGATAAAGATAAAAACCAGTTCAAATGAAGTTATTTATCAAGATTTCGGTGATCTTATCTTTACAAATACCGGTGTTTCTGGTCCGATCATTTTATCAGCTAGTTCTCAATTTAAAAATATTAAAGATAAAAACTATATTCTTTCAATTGATTTAAAACCAGCGCTGGACAAAAACAAGCTGGACAGAAGACTCCAGAGAGATTTTAGTAAATATGCTAATAAAGACTTTAAAAATTCCTTAGATGATCTGTTGCCCCAAAAAATAATTCCGATATTTTTAAGGAGAATAGGCATAGATCTCAGAAAAAAAGTAAATCAAATTACACAAGAGGAGCGGCATAAGATTATCAGCCTTTTTAAACAGTTCAACTTTACTATTAAAGATTACAATTCTTTTGATCAAGCTATAATAACAAGTGGTGGTATTAAAGTAGATCAAATTAATCCTCAAACTATGCAATCAAAAATCATCGAGGGACTATATTTTGCGGGAGAGATAATAGATGTAGATGCCTTAACAGGGGGTTATAATCTTCATATTGCTTTTTCAACAGGTTATTTAGCAGGTCTTAATTGTTAAATATTTGCAAAAAAATAAGGTTCCCAACTGGGAACCTTTATTTGATATGAGATGTTTTAACTAATTAAGTTATAATATTACTGGAACTCTGTTCGGGTTCATTTTTCTCTTCAGCCTGGCCGGAGATATATCCATTAATAATCTTGTTTATGGAATTCATCACTTCGTTAAATTCCTTTTGACTTTCAATATAAGTATTAATGGAAGGATTTTGTTCCATTTTTAATTGTAGGCTTTGTAATTTTTTCTGATGTTTTTCATTAATTTCTTTGCCATTATTACGGGCCATCTGTACCTGTTTGTTTATATTTTCATATTCTTTTAAAAGTGATGTAGCATCTTCATCGTCATATAAAGCACTTTCTTTTCTTTTAAGTTCAGCATATTCCTGTGAGTTTACGAGTTCTTCTCCTAATTCTTTCGCTTTCTTAATAACTGACATTAATTTAATTCACCTCTTATTTTATAATTATCAACAGTTATTAATCTTAACATCAGTCTTGCTCCATGTCAAATGATTTACTAACTTTAAAAGCAACCTTTTTTTGTAAGAATAGCAATGGATGATTAAATAAAACAGCTCAAATATTTCTTTATTCAGGCATTTTTTCAAAGACCGAATTAAGCTCTCCTCCCAAAATTAATATGATACTAGTAATATAAAACCAGATCATCAAAATTATTATGGTATAAAGTGATCCATAAATTAAAGAAAAGTTAGCTATATAGTTTGTAAATATCGAAAACAAATAGGAAAGAGCTATTAAAAATATGACTGTAAATAATGTGCCGGGAATCACCTTGATAAAAGGTTGTTTTTGATTGGGCATGAACATATAAATGGATATAATAATCAATAAAATACTGAAGGGGAGGGCAATTATCCTGATTAGAGCAATGAGCTCAATCAAGGCTGGACTAATTGTAACATACTGAGCAATAAAATATAAAAACTCCCTGCCGATCATTGGTATGAATAGTAATATTACAATACCAATAATTATTAGGATGGTATAAAAGATATCAATTAATTTCACAAAAAGGTAGTTTCTGGTTTCTCTTACCTCATAGGCCATATTCAAAGAAAGCATCAAAGCTCTGATTCCCCTTGAAGATGCCCAGAGGGCACCAAATATAGACACAGATATTAAACTCGAGCCTTGCAAAATTATATTTTTTTGGATAAATTCCACAACTAAAATGTGTGTTTCGGGTGGGAAAAAGAGCTCTAGGGCATTGATAATTAAATTTGTATTAAGGGAAAAACGTCCAAGTACTGAAAATAATACAATTAAGAATGGGAAAAGAGATAATGTTAAAAAAAAGGCCATCAGGGCAGCATAGGCAGAAATATCATGGTTTTTATATCTCTGCATAAGGCTCTTTATAATAATAGATGATTTCTCTTTTATTGTTAATTTTCTTATCATATTATAAACACCCTGTTTTAAAGTATATTTTAAAGTTCAGACATTTTTTCTAAGACGTATTCTATATCTTCTTTTGTGTTATGCCAACCTATAGAAAATCTGAGGGTACCATCCGGAAATGTACCGATAGTCTGATGAGCTTGAGGGGCACAGTGCAGCCCAGACCTCACCATAATATTATATTCTTGAGCCAACTTATAACCCAATTCACTCAAATCATATCCCTTTACTGTCAAAGGGACTGTTGGAACTTTATTTTGCAGATTTTGCGAACCATAGACCTTTACTTTTTTAATATCTTTTAAACCTTTCAAAAATAATTTCAAGAGCTTTAACTCATGTTTATAAATTGCTGAAATACCGATTTGATTGATGTGTTGAATCCCAGCCTTTAATCCTATTATGCCTAATGTATTTAAAGTACCACTTTCAAATTTATCTGGTAAAAACTCAGGTTGTTTTACACTTTCAGAAAGACTGCCGGTTCCACCGGTTATTAAAGAATCCATCTGATCTGTAAGACGGTCACTCAATATCATTCCACCGATACCCATTGGACCTAATAGGCTCTTATGTCCTGTAAAGCCTAAAAAGTCTAGATTTAAATTATTGAAGTCAATATCAATGATACCGGCTGTTTGTGCTGTATCCAGGGCAAAGAAAAGCCCGTGCTCCTTAGCAATTTTGCCAACTTCTTTTGCATTTAATAAAGTTCCGGTAACATTAGAAGCGTGGTTTAAGATAATAATCTTTGTATTGTCCTTAATTGCTTTTTTGATCAAATTGGTATCTAAAAGGCCTTCTTTATTAGATCTAACATAGCTTACTTCGATCATATTTTTTTCTTTCAACTGCTCTAAAGGACGGTAAACAGCATTGTGTTCAAGACTTGTAGTAACTACATGGTCACCTTTTTTAAGTAATCCTTTGATTAAAAAGTTTAAAGATTCAGTGATATTTTTTGTAAAAATGACATTTTCAGGTTCCCCAGCATTGAAGAAGTCACTTATGAGAAATCTTGTCTCCATAATTTCACGACCGGACTGGATAGCACATTCATATCCACCCCGACCTGGACTACAGTTTAACTCTTTCATAAAACTACTCATATCTTCAAGTACAGTTTTGGGTTTATACTTTGTGGTAGCAGCATTATCAAGATAAACTTCTTTCATTTTCTTTGCCTCCTTTGTAATTTAAAATCAAATATGTCTAATAATTTTTGTTAAATTTAAAATGTATGTAACTTTATAAGAGAAGAAAAACAATCATAGTTGAGATTGTTTAAAAAATATTACATAAATTGGAAATATTATATAAATATCAGATAAATAAGAGAAAAGAGGACATTAAATTATTCAGGATTAGGTCTATAATTATATTATTGATTGATGCAGGAAATATTGATCTTATCTTCAATATATAAAAAGAGAAGAGTTGTTGATTAAAAAAAGTAAATAAGAATTTAATATAAAGACTTTTTCAAGATTGTATTAATAGCAGAACTCAAATATTAGTAATTCAATATTTCACAAAATTTCATAATTATTTAAAAACATTATTTCAAAGGAATATATGTAAAAATATTATAAGGTTGGTAATAATAATATTAATTTAAATATAAATTTAAGGTGAAAAACAAAAATATGTCTTGAACAAACTTATAATATAATAAAGAAGGAAAGAATTCAAGCAGCTGTAAACTTTGTGATAATAATAACTTAAACAAAAAAGAAGGAATTTAAAAAACTATCAAGAATTAGAAAAACATGGTTAATATATAAACATGATTATTATTCAAACTGTAATCAATTTACGAGAAATAAACTTTAAATAAACTATAGAAAAAAATTTTGTCAAATCTTAACAGAATAATTTATAATAATGGATGTGTGTTCATATGATACAATTTGAAGCAAATGATATTAAAAAAAAGAGAATCTTAAAGGCTTTTATTCAGTCGGTCAGGACTGTAATTAATGAAGAAGGCATTGAAAAAGTCACTATTCGCAAGATAGCAAAAATGGCCGGCTATAATAGTGCAACTATTTATAATTACTTTGAAAATTTAAACCAATTGAAATTTTTTGGTGCGATTAGTTTTTTAGATGATTATGTTAATGAGATTCCTTTTTATTTAAATAAAAGTGATGATACCTTAGAACAGTTTCTCCTTATTTGGAGATGTTTTGTAAAGCATTCCTTCGAAAATCCCAAAATATATTATGCTATATTTACTGAAAATATTGGTGATAATTCTGAAAATCTATTTAAAAAGTATTATCAGCTTTTTCCCGACGAGCTGGAAAATATACCAAAAAAATACATACCAATGCTTTTAGAATCAAAGCTTTCTAAAAGATGTTCCGTACATATAAAACCGTGTATAGAAGAGGGCTATTTCTCAACAGAAACTGCCTATAAGGTTGATGAAAGAATCAGATTAATGTATCACGGAATGCTATCACTTATGGTTAAAAACAGATTTAATTATTCACATGATAAAGCCACTGAGGTTTTTATGAATTATATCACGGACTTGGTTGAATCCAAGATTTTAATTCCAAATTAGCTGAATATAATTTAGATAAAATAATTTTTGTACAAACTTATAATAATCATAATATTTAGAAAAGTGTATTTTTTCTAATATTACTTTATCATAAATAAATAATTTTGGGAGGTGATTAAAAAAGCAAATAATGCTTTATTTTATGGGGTGGAAGGATTAAATTTAATACTTTATTATTGTGTTTATTAAGGGAAGATATTATTGAGTAGTGGGTTAAATCATAAGGAGTGATTATTAGTGCATAAATCCTGGTCAGAAAATAAGACATTTTGGATTTCCTTTGTCTTGACCATATTGTTTGTATTATGGGGGATATTTGGTATAGAAAGTTTAAGATCTGTTGCCAATACTTCCTTTGCATTTGTTACAGAGACATTGGGTTGGACATTTATGTTAGGTGCAACCCTATTTGTGGGTGTTGCAATGTTTATGATGGTTAGTAAGATAGGTGATGTTAAATTAGGTGAACCAGATGAAGAACCCAAGTATACAGTATTTGAATGGTTTTCAATGCTGTTTAGTGCTGGAATGGGAATTGGACTTGTGTTTTGGAGTGTTTCAGAACCAATCTGGCATTATATCTGGCCTGCCACAGGTGCTGGTGCAAATGCAACAGCAGAAACCAGTCAGGCTGCCATTAATGCAATGCGACTGTCCTTCTTCCACTGGGGTATACATCCCTGGTCGATTTATATAATTGTGGGTGGATCTCTGGCATATTTCTCTTACCATAAGGGATTACCTATGTTACTAAGTTCAACTCTTGAACCATTAATTGGTGAAGAAAACCTAGATAGAGGATGGGGTAGAGTTGTTAATATTATAGGTGTATATGCTACTTTATTTGGTTTAGCTACATCATTAGGTCTTGGCGCCATGTCAATAGCATCAGGTCTATCACATCTAAATATAGTTGCAGGTGCATCGTCAACAGTTCAGATAATAATAATAGTTGTGGTAACAGGTGGTGCTGTTATATCAACTATGAGTGGTATAGATAGAGGAATTAAATGGTTGAGTAAGATCAATGTATGGATTATGTCTGTATTAATGATACTTGTCGTAATATTAGGTCCAACATTATTTATTTTCAGAATATTTACTAACTCAATGGGTCAGTATTTACAACATATTGTGGAGATGTCGTTTATGTCAGATGCGATCATGGATAACCCATGGCTGCCGGCTTGGACATTCTTTTACTGGGCATGGTGGATTGCCTGGGCACCTTTTGTAGGCACATTTATTGCGCGTGTTTCCAGGGGTAGGACAATCAGGCAATTTGTATTAGGAGCCCTCTTTGTACCCGTACTTGTTAGTTTGGTCTGGTTTGCAGTCTTTGGAGGAACCGGACTTCATATTGCTTTAGGTGAAGGGGGACAAAGTTTAATTGATGCTGTTAATCAGAGTGAGGCAGCTGGTTTCTATGCCGCGTTAGCCACTTTACCTCTGGCTAAGTTCCTGATTTTATTAGGAACACTCTCTGTTACAATATTCTTTATAACATCATCTGACTCAGCTACATATGTTAATGGTATGCTGACATCACATGGTGATCCAAACCCACCTCGTAACTTAAGAGTTCTCTGGGGTGTTAGCGAGGGGGCAATTGCTGCAATATTAATTTTTACAGGCGGTCTATCCGCATTACAGACCGCTTCAGTTGTATCAGGTTGGCCGTTTATGATCGTTATGTTCTTTATGATTTATGCCCTATTAAAGGATCTATTTGCCGAGAGGAAAAAGAAAGAAAAAGGAATTGGTAAATATGCTGAGGATAGTGCATAATTAAAATAATGGGGAAATAGGCTGGGATGCCGAGAGCATTCCAGCTAACCCCGCAAATTTTTTTTGAGCAATGTCTAATCATGATTATATTTACAAAAATGTGTAAAAATTACACAGGTTTAATAAAAACAATAAGATAAAAAGGAGTGAATAATATTGGCAGACTTTGAAAAAATGGCTGATGCAGTAATAAAGGGCAATCAGGAAGTTGTTGTTGACCTAACTCAAAAAGCAGTTGATGAAGGTGTAGAGCCGAATGATATTATCAATAATGGTTTGATTAATGGGATGAATGTTGTTGGAAAGAGATTTAAAGCGGGGGATATGTTTGTACCAGAAGTACTAATGTCAGCTAAAGCAATGAAAGGTGGAATGAATATTGTAAGGCCACTACTTGTAGAGGGTGAAGTTACCTCTGAAGGTAAAGTGCTTCTTGGAACAGTTTCGGGTGATTTACATGATATAGGTAAAAATCTGGTTGGCATGATGATGGAAAGTGGAGGCTTTGAAATAGTTAATTTAGGAACAGATATTTCACCGGCTGAATTCGCAGAAAAAGTTAAAGAACACAAACCTGATGTGTTGGGTATGAGTGCCCTACTTACAACTACAATGCTTTCAATGAGAGATACAATTGAAGTATTAGAAGAAGAGGGCCTAAGAGATTCAGTTAAAATTATGGTCGGTGGAGCACCAGTCACAAAAGAATTTGCAGATGAAATTGGAGCCGATGGCTGGGCACCAGATGCTGCCTCAGCTAAAGACTTAGCTATGGATCTATTAAAAGAAAAGTAAAGAAAGGATGGTGAAAATATGAGTAGATATGTACGCTCGAGATATAATGTAAATAAATCAGTTAATTTTAGATCGTTATCAGATGATGAAAGAGAACAAATATTTTATGCAGCCCTGGAAGTTTTAGAAAGAACGGGTGTTAAAATATTTGATGATGAATCAAGAAAATATTTAGAAGAAGCAGGTTGTTGGATAGAAGATAAAGTTGTTAAGATACCTATTAGTTTAAGTGAATGGGCAGTAGACAGTGCTCCTTCTAAGATTCTTTTATATGATAGGGACGGAAACCGCAAGTTGAATATCAATACAAACAACACCTATTATGGGCCTGGACCGACCAATACATACCACAAGGATCCAGACACTGGTGAGAGAAGAAGACCAATCTTAGAAGATACAGAAAGGGTTGCTAAAGTTGTAGATTACCTGCCCAATATTGATTTTGCAATGGATTTAGGCACACCAACTGGTGTTACTGATAATATAGCAGATGTTTATGCCTTTAAAACAATGGTTGAAAATACTACCAAACCAGTTGTTCACTGGGGTTTCGATATCGAACAATATCAAGATATTATAGATATTGCTGCTGCTGTTAGAGGCAGCTTAGAGGAATTACAGAAAAAACCATTTATGTTTTTATACTCTGAGCCAACTTCACCTTTACTGCACTCTAGAGAAGCAATTGCTAAGGTAGTTTTTGCTGCTAAAAATAAAATACCTATAGTATATACTCCCTGTGTAATGTCTGGGGCAACAACTCCAGCTACAATGGCAGGCACAATAGTACAGGGTATATCTGAAAGTATAGCAGGTATAGTTGTCTCACAATTAGTTAGAAAAGGGACTCCAATTATTATGGGTGGAGTATATGGTATTATGGATATGAAAACAACCATATTTAGTTATGGTAGTCCCGAATTCCATCTACTGCAGGCCGGTGTAGCTGAAGTAGCTCATTATATGGGTGTTCCTATATTTGGGACAGGTGGATGTACTGATTCTCACACCATGGATGGACAGGCCGCAGCTGAATCAGCTATGAGTATATTGACAGCAGCTTTGGCTGGAGCTAATATGGTTCACGATGTTGGCTATACAGCTTCTGGACAGGTTGGCTCACTAGATCAGCTTGTGATGGGAGATGAAATTATAGGTATGGTCAGAAGGATCATGAGAGGTATTGAAGTAAATGATGAACATTTGGCCGTAGATGTAATAGATAATGTCGGTCCAGGCGGTCATTTCCTCGGTGAAGAACATACTTTAAAACACTTTAAAGAGGAAACCTGGTTCCCCGATCTAATAAATAGAATGAGATATGATGGCTGGAAGACAAAAGCCGGTGGCACTTCAATGGGAGAACGTATAAAAGAAAAAGTACACAAAATAGTTGATACCCATGAAGTAAAACATCTACCAGATGATGTAAAGGCTAAAATAGAAGAGATTATTGAAAAAGCAGAAAAAAGAGAAGCAAATAAAGATAAATCGAAAAAAAATAAGTAGTAAAAATAGTTAAGGGAGGTATATATTAGTGGCAGATTTTGAAAAAATGGCTGATGCCGTAATCAAAGGTAATCAGGATGTTGTTACAGAGATGACTCAAAAAGCTGTTGATGAAGGAATTGAACCAAATGATATCATCAACAATGGCTTGATAAATGGTATGAATGTAGTAGGGAAAAGATTTAAAGCAGGTGATATGTTTGTACCGGAGGTACTGATGTCTGCTAAAGCAATGAAAGGTGGAATGAAAATTGTAAAACCACTGCTTGTAGAAGGTGAGGCAACCTCTGAAGGCACGGTTCTTTTAGGCACAGTCTCAGGAGACTTACATGATATAGGTAAAAATTTGGTTGGGATGATGATGGAAAGTGGTGGATTTGAGATTATTAATATGGGGACAGATATTTCCCCGGCTGAATTCGCCGAAAAAGTCAAAGAAACTAAACCAGATGTCCTGGGTATGAGTGCCTTACTTACAACTACTATGCTTTCAATGAGGGATACAATTGAAGTCTTAGAAGAAGAAGGACTAAGAGATTCAGTTAAGATCATGATAGGTGGAGCCCCGGTAACAAAAGAATTTGCAGATGAAATTGGAGCAGATGGCTGGGCACCCGATGCGGCTTCAGCCAAGGATTTAGCATTTAATCTGATAAATGAATAGTAAAGAAAGGATGGTGAAAATAGATGAGAGGTAATTATAAAGTTACTGAATCACAGAATTTAGAGGTTTTATCGGAAGACCAAATTAAAAGAATTCTTGGAGCTGCTAAAGAAGTATTGGAAAGAACAGGTGTAGTATATTATGATGATGAAGCTATAGAAACCATGAAAAAAGCGGGTTGTTATGTAGATGGTAATAGAGTTAGAATACCGGCCCGTCTTGTGGAAAAAGCACTGAGAACAGTACCATCTAAAGTAACATTATCAAATAGCAGAACTGGTAAGAGGGTTATGGAATTAACCGGAAATAATGCATATTTTGGGACCGGTTCAGATACGCCCTTTTTTATAGATCCAAGTACACAGGAGAGGATTCCGGCCAGCAAAGAAACTGTTTCTATGTCTGCAAAAGTCATAGATGCTTTGGAAAACCTGGACTTTGTAATGTCTTTAGGTATTGTACAGAATGTACCACAACTAGTATATGACAGACATCAGTTTCAGGCTATGGTTAATAATACTTCCAAGCCAATTGTAATTACAGCAAATGATGTAGAAGGTTATGCAGATATTATCGAGATGTGTGAAATAATAGCAGGTGGGGAAGAAGAGTTAAGAAGACATCCCTTTATGACACTTTATGCTGAACCCATATCTCCCTTACAACATGCTGAAGATGCAGCACAGAAATTAATTTTAGCTGGAAAAAAACAGCTGCCTGTTGTTTATACTCCTTGTATTATGGCAGGAGGTACTGTTCCAGCAACACTTGCCGGTGCAATGACAAACGGTTTGGCCGAGAGTTTAAGTGGCCTTGTTTTAAATCAGCAGACTAATGAAGGTAATCCATTTATCATGGGTGGTGTCTTCACCATTATGGATATGAACACCACTATCTTTGCCTATGGTTCACCTGAATTTGATCTAATGATGGCCGCCTTAGCAGATGTATCAAATTATCTTGATTTGCCGATGTTTGGTACTGCCGGTTGTACAGATTCCAAATTAGTTGATGAGCAAGCACAAATCGAAGATGCCTTATCAATACTGATGACTGCACAATCTGGAGCAAACCTTAACCATGATGTTGGTTATATAGAACATGGTAATTGCGGTTCTTTAGAAAATCTGGTTATCAACAATGACTTAATCGGTTATGCACGTAGAATAGTTCAGGGTATAGAAGTTAATGAAGAAACCTTGGCTGTAGATGTTATTGATAAAGTTGGACCAGGTGGTCACTTCTTAGGAGAAGAACATACTATGAAGCATTTCAAAAATGAAACATATTATCCAGACTTATTCAAGCGTCAATTCTACGAAAATTGGGAAAAAGAAGGCAAAAAAACCCTTTTTGATAGGGCAAACGAGAAAGTACTTGATATTTTAGAAAATTATCAGCCCGAACCACTACCCAAAGATGTACAGAAGAAACTACAGGATATTGTTGATAGAGCGGAAAGCAAACTTGATTAAATAAAATAAAGAAGGGTGATTTTTGATGGCTAACCTGGCTTTAGGTATAGATACCGGTGGGACATATACAGATGGAGTAATCTTCGGTATGGATTCAAGAAAACTTTACTGCAAGACAAAGGTATTAACAACCAGACATGATCTAAGCATCGCAGTTGAAAACTGTCTGGCCAGCCTTTTAAATCAAGAAAATGATATTAATACTGATCAAATCAAAATGATCTCACTGTCTACTACACTGGCAACGAATGCTATTGTAGAGGGACAGGGTGCTGAAGTAGGTTTAATTTCAATTGGAAGAGAAATAGAGGATAAAATACCTACTCAGTATTACTATAACCTGGAAGGCGGATGTAATATAAAGGGCAAGATAAAAAAAGAAGTAGATCTTAAAAATGCCCGAATTAAAATCGATAAAATGAAAAGCAAGGTAGACGCTTTTGCCGTATCAGGTTATTTGAGTGTCCGTAATCCGGATCAAGAAAATAAGGTGAAAAAGCTAATTGAAGAGTTAAGTGGATATCCGGTTGTATGTGCCCATCAGCTAAGTTCTGAACTTGGATTTAAAGAGAGAACTGTAACAGCTGTTTTTAATGCCAGGTTAATGCCATTGATAACTAATTTAATTAAAGCTGTCAAGAGCAGTTTGGACAAAAGAGATATTCAGGCTCCCCTAATGGTTGTCAGGGGAGACGGCAGTTTAATTAATGAACAAAGTGCAAGAGAAAAACCGGTAGAAACTTCATTGTCCGGACCAGCAGCCAGCATTATTGGATCAAAAACCCTGACCGATATTAAAAACGGTATCGTCGTTGATATGGGGGGTACGACGTCTGATATCGCTGTATTGAATGATGGAAAACCGCGCCTCACGAAAAAAGGTGCTAAAGTAGGGGGATGGCTGACCAGGGTTAAGGCTGCTGACATAACCACAATTGGTATTGGTGGAGATAGTTTCATTCAGGTTTCGAAAGATAGAGTGCTTTCTATAGGTCCACAGAAGGTATTTCCTATTAGTTGGATAGTAAAAAAATATGATAATTTAAAGACTGAATTGCAGGTCATCAAAGAAAGTAATTACTATCCTCTCTCCAGTCAGCCAACCACTATTTTAACTTATGTGAAAGAACCTGAAAACTTTGAATTAACAGAAACTGAAGAAGAAATATTAAAGATTATTAAAGATAAACCACATACCTTAAATTATATTTCTAAAAAACTAAATAAAGCTCCAGATATAATGCCCTGGGACCATCTGGTAAAAGTAGGTTTGGTTCATAGAGCATCTTTGACACCTACAGACATTTTGCACATAAATGGTAATTATAAGGAATGGGATGTGAAGGCTGCTCAACTAGGTGTTGATATAATGGCTGAACGATATCAAACAGATAAAGAGACTTTTATTGAGGATGTTTTAAAGGAAATATATTATAAAATAGGTGCAGTTATAGCCCAGGTCTTAATATCAGAAGACGGCCAACAAATATCATTAGAAAATAAGGATAGCCAATATTTCTTAAAACAGATGATTAATCAAAAACCGGGCAAACAAAATATAACGTTTAAACTTAAATCCAATCTACCTTTAATTGCTGTTGGAGCACCTGTAGAAGCCTATTTCCCACAGATAGCAGAGCGGATGAACACAGAATTAATTTTACCAGAACATGCTGAAGTGGCTAATGCAGTTGGAACTGTAGGTGGCAAGGTTATTGAAAAGGTTATTGTAATGATCAAGCCTGGTGAGGGAGGCGGCTTTATCGTTCATTCTCCTGAGGAAAGGAAATATTTTAAAGAGTTTAAAAAAGCCCAGACTTATGGAGAAGAAATGGGAGAGGAAATTGCCCATAAAAAAGCAACCAATTCTGGTGCCAGTAATATTAAAATAGTTACAGAAAGAAAGGATAAATACAGTGAGTTTTTAGGACAGGGTAAACAAACTAAAGATGAAGATAAGTTATTTATTGAAAGCAGATTAGAAATAACTGCGGTTGGTAAGCCGTGGTAAAAAGATAAAATAATAAAAGTTTAGAAAGGGAGGTGTAAGATTACCGATAAATTGATTCGGTGATCAAAAGATTATGATTGTAATAGGTGAATTAATAAATTCCACGAGAGATGTCATTAAAGAAAAAATTGAAGAAAAAGATAAGAAGTATATTCAAGATATAGCACTTAAACAGGTTGATGCAGGCGCTTCATATGTTGATGTTAATTCTGGTGCCTTCGTTTGGGATGAAATTGAACATTTAATCTGGTTGGTGAAAACTGTACAAGAAGTTACAGACGTACCTCTATCACTTGACAGCCCTAATGAAGAAGCAATTGAAAAAGCAGCTGAAGTACATGAAGGTATTCCTATGATCAACTCTATAACTGCAGAAAAAGAGAGGTACGATAAGGTGATTCCACTGGTTCAAGAATATGATGCCAAAGTAGTTGCCCTTTGTTTAAGTGATGAAGGTATGCCAGAAACTGCAGAACAAAGATTGAAGATAGCTGATAAATTAGTTAATGATCTTTCCAGAGATGGGGTCCCCTTAGAAAACGTATTCATTGATCCCATTATCAAGCCGATTAGTGTAGATGGTAAATTTGGTTTTCAGGTTCTTGATACAATTTCTGGTATTACAGATTGGGATACAGATGTACATATCACCTGTGGCCTGAGTAATATATCCTTTGGACTACCCAATCGCTGTCTATTAAATCAGGCATTTTTGATGATGGCAATGGACCGTGGTTTGGACTCAGCTATCATAGATCCTTTAGACGATTATATTATGAAATTAGTTAAAGCAGCTGAAGTACTATTAAACCGTGATGATTATGGACAAAGATATCTAAAAGCCTGTAGAGCAGGTGAAATGGATTAATTTAAAGGAGAGAGTGTAATGAAAAAGATAGCTATAATCGGAGGTGGAATCGCAGGAGCACAAACAGCAGTTGAACTGGCCGCAAGAGATCATCAGGTGATAATTATTGAGAAATCAGATGAACTTGGCGGTAATATCAAAGATTACGGATGTAAAGCTGTTGATGTCTGCCTGAAAGATAATCTTTGCCTTGTAGATGACGTCTTCAATGAAGTTGAAGATTTTGATAATATAGATATACTTTTTCAGACCAGAGTTAATGATTTCACAGGTAAGCCCGGAAGTTACAGTCTAGGTATTGAAAGGGAAGGGGTTTTTAGTTCGATTGATGATCTGGATTATCTAGTTGTTGCTACCGGTTACACTAAATGGTCTGACTTAGAGACAGGTACACCAGAAGTATATGAAGATAAAAGAATTATCTGGGCTAGCCAGCTTGAAGAGTTTATCAAAAGCAGAAAAGACCATCTTGATGTTGATCATAAATTAACCCTTGATTTTGAGCCAGAATCGGCTGTTTTTATTCAATGTAATGGCTCAAGGAGCATTCAAGAAAAAGCAAAGTATTGTTCTCGTATTTGTTGTGGTTATTCTTATAGGATGGCCAGGGTGCTTAAGCATTTCTTTCCTGAAATTGAGATAACTATCTTTTTTATGGATTTACAGGAAGGTGGTTACTTACAGGAGTTGAGTTATCAAAAACTTGATGATAATGAGATCGGTTATATAAACTGCAAGCCGATTAAAGTAAGCAGTCAGGATGAAAAAATTAATATATTTTATGAAGATCAAAAAAAAGGAAAAAAAGATAATTTGAAGACAGATTTATTAATACTTTCAGAAGGTATTCACGCCAAGAAAGTAAATGAAGAATGGTCCCGTTTATTTAATCTTCAGCTGGATGAATACGGCTTTTTATATCCAATAGAGGATCAAAAAGATACGAATATATATTTGGCCGGAACTATCAAGGGACCAAAAGATATTGCTGGAACTATTAGTGATAGCAAGAATGTGGCATATAAAATAATTAATGATAATAAGACAGGGGGATAAATTGATGTATGATGTAACATTTATCGGTGAACAAGTAAAATCACCTGAACTGAAGTCCCTGTGCATAGAAGCTGATTCCCTGCTTGAATGCAGGGGGGAAATAGGTAATTTTATGCTTAGATATAATAATGGCAGTGATCAATCTGTTAAAGAAATGACAAAAAGCATTGTGATTAATTTAAAGGCTTTAAGAGAAAACCCGCTGGAGGGTACTATTGATTTAAAAAACTGCCTGGACGAGCTAAGCGAAAAAGAGGATATAATATTTATCCAGGACTATGAAAAGATTTCCCCTGCTGTTGTCAATAGAGAATGCTTAGAAAGTGTAATTTCTGTAAAAGAAGAATTTCAGGATACAGAAATCTACTATTTCTATCGTTCCATGCGCTTTATAGATGATAATGACAGCTTATTTGAAGAAGCAAGAAAGATGGGAATCATCTTTTTGAAATACGAAATGGAAAATATAGAGATAACAGGGTCAACTGAAGTTAACTATCAGAGGGGAGATCTGGATCTAACACTTAAAGGCCAGATTATTACAGCACCTCAACTCAAACCTGATGAAAAAATTAAAAAGGTGGCCAGACAGTTAAATATAGTGATGGAGGATAACGGTTATATCCAGTCCGAAAATATTTATTTACAACCCACTTTGACCGGTAAAAGAGGCGTTTATTCTCTGGCTGGAGCCCGAGGGCCAAATGCATATTCAGATCTTGATTTAGAGATAGAATTTACCCTAAATGAAATAAAGGCAAATATAGATGGGGTTGAGGCCCTAACTGAAAACAGACGAGAAGTAGATGACCAAAAATGTATACTTTGTTATACATGTTATAGGGTCTGTCCACATGGAGCAATTGAAAAAGATGAAGAGTTGGATGCCATGAAAATCAATGAATTGGCCTGTTATGGTTGTGATGCCTGTATTTCTCATTGTCCAGCCAATGCTATATCCTATGTGGAAGAGAAGGCTACTGAAAAAAATGAACTTAGCCTAAAGGTAATGATGTGTGAAAATTCAGCAGATACTGCCTTTAAAAAAATAGACAGAGACCAATTCACAGATCTTGATATAGAGAAAATACCCTGTGCAAGCAGTATAAAAAAAGATGATATTTTCTCATATCTAAGAAAAGAAAATAGTCGTCTGCTCGTTTTAGGCTGTTTTGAAGATTCCTGTAAACATTTAACAGGTGATGGTAGAGGCGAAAGAATAGTAAATGAAGTTAAAGAAACCCTAGCTGAGCTCGATATGGAAGAAAACAGGGTAGAGTTTGAACGTCTTTCACCGAGGATGGAAGAAGATCTAAATGACTTCCTGCTGCGGTGGAAAGAGGGTGATTACTAATGCTTGTTGCTGAACAGAAGAATGTAAAAGAAATAATAGATATGCTGGGTGATGATTTTGAAAAATTATTAATAGTCGGCTGTGGAACCTGTGTTACAGTTAGCATGGCCGGTGGTGAACGTGAAGTGAATTCCCTGGCAGAAGTCTTAAGGACTTATTATGCAAGTCAGGGACGGGATGTTGAAATAGAGACAGATACAGTCAAAAGACAATGTGATTTTGAATTTCTTGATGACATAGAAGAAGAAATAAATAGAAACGATTTAGTACTTTCACTGGCCTGTGGAATTGGGGTACAGCATTTGGTGGAAAGATATCCTAAAAAGGTTGTATTACCCGGACTTAATACTTCTTTTTATGGAGCGACAACAGCGGTTGGTGAATGGTCAGAAAGATGTATTGGATGTGGTGAGTGTGTATTGGATAAATATTTTGGAATTTGTCCTGTTGCGCGCTGTGCAAAGGGTCTTCTAAACGGTCCCTGCGGTGGTTCTCAAAACGGCGAATGTGAGGTTGATCCTGATACCGACTGTGCCTGGGAGTTAATTTACAACCGCGCGGTTGAACTGGATAAACTTGATGAATTGATCGATTTAGTGGAACCTAAAAATTGGGAAGTTTACCGAGATGGTGGTCCCAGAACATTAGTGAACAAAGAATATCACGAGGACTGAAAGGAGTAATAAAATGGCTAAAAAATATTCTAAAGTTAAAAACATGTTAGATGCAGGTCATTTTGTTGTCTGCAGTGAAATGGGGCCTCCGATTGGAGCAGATCCAGATTTTATAAGGAAAAAAGCCAATTATCTTAAGGGTTATGTAGATGGTGTCAATGTAACTGATAATCAGACAGCAATAGTCAGGATGTCATCAATTGCTGCTGCAAAGATTGCCATGGAAGAAGGCCTAGAGATGATTATCCAAATAACAGGTCGAGATAGAAACCGGATTGGTTTGCAAAGCGATATTTTGGGTGCAAGTGCGCTGGGTTTACGTAATGTATTGCTTTTAACCGGTGATCATCAGACCTTTGGTAAAGATCCTGGTGCAAAAAACGTCTTTGAAATGGGTTCTGTACAGTTGATAAAAGCTGTAAATGATATGGTTGAAGATGGAATCCTAATTAATGGTGATGAGATGAAAGTACCACCTAAGATGTTTATCGGTGCAGCGGCTAATCCCTTTGCTGATCCCTTTGAAATGCAGATGATCAAGATGCAAAAGAAAGTAAAGGCTGGTGTTGAGTTTTTTCAAACACAGGCTATCTATAATATGGAAAAATTCGAATATTGGATGGAAGAGGTTCGCAAAAGAGGTATGCATGAAGAAGTAGATATTCTGGCGGGAATTTTGCCAACTAGATCGGCTAAAGCCCTACGCATGATGAAAAAATATGTAGCCGGTATGGATGTCCCTGATCACGTAATAAAAAGAATGGATCAGGCAGAAGATAAGGAAAAAGAAGGAGTTAAAATGGCTGTGGAAACTATAGAAAAAGTTAGAGAAATAGAAGGGGTAAGAGGAGTTCATTTAATGCCAGTTGCCTGGGAAGAAATCACACCAGAAGTAGTTAAAGAGGCTTCTCTATATCCAAGACCGGAGGTGGAATAAGATGGATAATAACTTTAAAAATGAAATTACCTCCCGCCCGGGTGGAGAAAATTTGATGATGTGTTACAGCTGTGGTAGTTGTACTGCTACCTGTCCAATAAGTGAAATAGATGAGACATTTAATCCCAGGATGATTATTAAGAAGTCTTTATTAGGATATAAAGAGGAAGTATTAAACAATGATGATTTGTGGAAATGTATCCAGTGTAGACGCTGTGTTGCTCATTGTCCACAAAATGTCAAATTTGCTGATATAATGAGAGTTTTAAGGAATATGTCGATAGAAGCTGGTTATTATCCCGAAGAGATGATTGATAAGATTGATAAGTTGGATAATGCCGTCTATCAGTACAGACTCGATATAGTGGCTGAGCATCTGGATGGCCAAGAAGATATAGATAAAAAAGTAGAAATGATGACCGGTGGTGATCGAGATGGCTAAGCCGGTATTAGTTTTAGGAGGCGGTATTGCAGGTATACAGGCGGCTACAGATTTAGCAGAAATGGGAATACCTGTTTATTTGGTAGAAAAAAAACCAGCCCTGGGCGGTAAGATGGCTCAACTGGATAAAACATTCCCCACAAATGACTGTTCAACCTGTATTTTAGCCCCCAAGATAAGTGACTGCTATAACCATGAAAATGTCACAACCTTCACCTACAGTGAATTAGAAAATCTACGTGGTACTGCAGGTAATTTTACCGCAACAATCAAAGAAAAACCACGATATGTTGACGTAGATCTTTGTACCGGTTGTTCTGAATGCATAGAAAATTGTCCTGTTACCGTTGAAGATAAATTCAATGAAGGAATTGATCAGCGTAAAGCTGTTTATAAATATCAGGATCAGGCTGTGCCCAACGTGGTTACCATAGATCCTGAGCACTGTTTGATGTTAAATAAAGGGGTCTGTGGTTTATGTGCAAAGACCTGTGATAAGGGTGCAATAAATTACGAGCAAACCGCTCAAACTAAGGATTTAGAGGTAGCATCGGTTATCTTTGCTGCTGGATATGACGCCTTCGATGGCAATATTGTAAGTGAATATGGTTATTTAAATTACGAGAATGTTATAACCAGTCTTGAATATGAACGTTTTTTAAGTGCATCTGGACCTACAGGTGGACATGTGGTTAGGCCTTCTGATGGTGAAGAAGCTAAAAAGATAGCCTTTCTACAATGTGCTGGTTCACGGGATTTGCGTTCAGATACAAGTTACTGTTCTTCTGTATGTTGTATGTACTCTATTAAACAGTCTATAATCACGAAAGAACACCTTAAAGAGGCTGACCTTGATTTATATTATATGGATATTAGGGCATATGGTAAGGGTTTTGAAAGATATTATAATATGGCTCAAGATACGGATGGCATTAATTTCAAAAGAAGCAGAATTGCAGAAATTGATAAAGATAAAGATACAGATCAAATTGAAATCAAATCAGTTACGCAAAAAGGTGATATAAATACAGATAAATATGATCTAGTTATTTTATCAGTAGGTTTAAAACCCAACGAAGAAGTCAGCCAAATGATGAAAAAGCTAAAGATAAGGGTCAATAAATTTGGTTTTGCCGCGGTAGATGAAATAAATCCATTAAAGACAAGTAGAGATGGAGTTTATGCCTGTGGCGTAATAACTGGTCCTAAAGATATTCCCGAATCAGTAATTCAGGCCAGTGGTAGCGCTATTTCAGCAGCTCAAGATGCTTATCAAAGGCAACAAAACGAGCAAAATGAAAATAAAGAAACTGAAGAACATGAAGCTGAATTCAAATTTGTTGATAATGAACGCGATAAAATAGGGGTTTTTGTTTGTGACTGCGGAACAAATATCGCTGGGGTTGTAGATGTACCAGAAGTTGTTGAAAGGGCCAAAGATTTACCCTTTGTTGAACATTCAGAAGAGGTTCGATATCTGTGTTCCTCAGACGGACAGGATTTAATTGGTCAGAGAATTAAAGAAAAGGATTTAAATAGAATAGTTGTTGCCTCCTGCACACCCCGAACCCATGAACCGCTCTTTCAAAAAGCAGTGGCTAGAGCTGGCTTGAATCCCTACCTGATGATTATGACAAATATCAGAGACCAGGATTCCTGGGTCCATAGAGATGAAGAGAAAAAAGCTACAGAGAAGGCCTATGATCTAGTTTCTGCAGCAGCAGCTAAAGCTAGAAAAGCCCATTCTTTAAATAGGGAAAAATTGGAAAAAATAGATAATGCCTTCGTGATTGGGGGCGGAGTGGCTGGTATGACATCTGCTTTAGAACTGGCTGATCTTGGTTTTAAGACTTATCTTATCGAAAAAGAGAGTGTTTTGGGCGGGAATGCCAACAACTTGCTCTTAACCAATGACGGTCAACCGGTTAAAAATTTCTTAGAAAAGATTAAAGATAGGGTGAATAATCATCCCAACTTAGAGCTGTATAAAAACTATAATATCGAAGAAATAGAGGGTTATGTAGGAAATTACAAATTTAATTTACAGTCTAATAAAAACGACTCTCAAGAAGAATTAGAGGGTGGAGTGATTATTGTTGCAACTGGAGCAAATGAATTAAAAACAGATGAATATCTAGCTGAAGAAAGTGAACGTGTTATCTCACAATTGGATTTAGAAGAAATGATGAAGGATAGCAAATTGGAAGATAATATAGATAAGATTTCCATGATTCAGTGTGTTGGTTCGAGAGAAGAAGGCCGTGAATATTGTTCAAGGGTTTGCTGTACACAGGCTGTTAATAATGCTATCTTTATTAAAGAAAGATTTCCTGACATCGATATTAAAGTGTTTTATCGGGAAATGAGAACCTATGGATTTTATGAAGATAAGTATAGAAAGGCCCGTCAGTTGGGTGTAAATTTCATCAGATATGAAGTTGAAAATAAGCCGGTAGTCACTCGAAAAGATAATAAGTTAGCAATAAGTTATAACGAACCTATTACCGATAAAGAGATCAAAGAAGAAACAGATTTATTGGTACTTGCTAAAGCGATTACCCCGGCCGAAAGTAATAAAGAGTTAAGTATGGCCTTAAAAGTTCCTTTAAATGAAGATGAATTTTTCTTAGAAGCACATGTTAAGTTAAGGCCGGTTGACTTTGCTACTGATGGGGTATTTTTAACAGGTTTAGCCCATGGTCCTAAAAATTTAAATGAATCGATAGCACAGAGCAAAGCTGCTGCAAGTCGAGCTGCTTCTGTACTGGCTAAGGACTATTTATTGACTGAAGCAATGGTTTCAACAGTTGATGAGAATCTATGTTCAGCTTGTGGTGCCTGTGAAGATGTTTGTGCCTTTAAGGCAATTGAAGTTAACCATGATAAAGGAGTGGCTGAGGTTAATACTGTGTTATGTAAGGGCTGTGGAAACTGTGCAGCAGTTTGTAGATCACATGCAATTGAGCTTCAGGGTTTTACAAATGAACAACTGCTTGATGAAATGACGGCGCTATTTTCTGATAGAAAATCCAATATAAAACAAATGGGAGGTATAGACAATGGCTGATAGTAATGAATTTGAACCTAAAATAGCTGCTTTTCTCTGTACCTGGTGTAGTTATGCTGCAGCAGATTTAGCAGGCAGTAGTCGAACACAGTATCCTCCCAATATTAGAGTTATGAGAGTTCCCTGTACCGGAAGATTGGATCCTTTTTTAATTATCAAGGCTTTTAATATGGGAGCTGATGGAATATTAATTTCAGGTTGTCACCCTGGTGATTGTCATTATTTAGATGGAAATCTATATGCAAGAAGACGTTTTGTCATGCTCAATGAGCTCATGCAGTATGCAGGTGTAGAAGAGGAAAGACTTAACTTTACATGGTGTTCTGCTTCTGAAGGCAAAAGATTTGCTGGGGTTGTAAAAAAAGCAGTTGACAGAGTTAAAACAGTCGGTCCTTGGATGGGTTTTGATGGCCAGGGATTTAGTAAAAAAGAAGGTGATCTGATCAATGAGCAATTATGATAGTATAAGTCAGGAAATTTCTGAAATAGCTAAAAAACTACTTAAAGAATCTAAGGTAGATAAGGTTATTGGATTCGGATTAGGTCGGTTCACAAAAGAGATAACACCTATCTTTATCAAAAAGGCAGAAGATGCAGATCGTCTTATCTTTAACAAAAATTGTGAAATGTCACTTACCAAATACCTTTTAAATTACAAAGGGGAAAAGGTTGCCATAGTTGCTAAACCATGTGACAGTAGAGCAATTAATGCCTACCTATCAGAGGATTTAATTAAAAGAGAGGATCTTGTTATAATAGGGATTAACGGTTGTCCTGGTATTGAAGGTAATACAGCCTGTGAGGAATGTAATATAAGGAATGCTGTAATTTGTGATTATTCGGTCGGACAAGAGATGTCTGAAGAAGAAATACAGGCCGAAATAGAAGGTTTTGAAGATGAAATTGATAAAATGAATCAAGCGGAGAGACTGGCCTACTTTCAAAATGAATTTGAAAGATGTACGCGTTGCTATGCCTGTCGTGAAGCATGTTATGTCTGTAATTGCGAACAATGTTTTACAGATAGTAATAAACCAAAATGGTTGGGTGAAAGTGTTAAGTTAAATGACAACTTCACTTATCATTTGATGAGAGGTATTCATATGGCCGGTCGTTGTGTGAATTGTGGTGCTTGTGAAATGGCCTGTCCAGAGGGTATTGATGTAAGGGCTTTTGCCGCAAAGATGTGTTCAGCAGCAGAAGAAATATTTGATTATAAGTCCGGCATGGACCCAGAACAAAAAACACTGCTATCAGAATATAAAGTTGATGACAGTGAAAAGGGTTTTATGGAATAAGGAGGTGAAAAAGGATGATGATTAAAAAGATAAGTAAAGAAAGATTTAAAAAACTCTTCGATGAATTGAAAGAAGAATATAATATAGCTGCTCCTATCTTAAAAGATAAGGGTAAGGAAAAGATCTTAGAATATGATTTTATTAATGATTTTGATCAGATTGTCTGGGATCGGCAGCCTGATAGTTCTCCTAAAAATATTATCTTCCCTCAAAACAGTATGTTGGGTAATGATTATAAGGGGAGTAAATATTATGATGATAACTTAAGTACCATTATTATGGGAGTAAGAAGCTGTGATATAGAGGCAGTTAAGGTTTTTGACCAGGTTTTTATTGAAGATGATTCATATATCGATGATTCATATAAAAATAGACGGGATAAGACCATAATTATGGGTATATCATGTGCTGAAAGAGAGGACAGCTGTTTTTGTGATAGCCTGGGCCTTGATCCCATAGAAAGTGATTATGCTCCTGTTTACATCTTTAAAGATGAAGATGAATTTTTTATAAAAATCAAAGATGAAAAGTATGAAGATCTCTTTGAAGATTTACCGAAAGGAGATCAGGCTCAATTAAAGGCTTTAAAAAAACAAAGGAAAGAAGAATTCAAGGAAAGCAGTTTCACATTAGACATACCAACCCCTTTACCAGAAAAAGAAATGTTTGAAGCAGATATCTGGGAAGAAATGACCGAAAAATGTTTGGGCTGTGGAGTCTGTACATATTACTGTCCGACTTGTTATTGTTTTAACTTTTTCTGGGAAGGTGAAGATGGTGAGTCTACCAAATACAAGAGCTGGGATTCATGTATGTTCTCATCCTATAGTGTACATGCCTCCGGACATAATCCCCGGGATAGTAAAGGTAAAAGATATCGGAATCGGATTATGCATAAGTTCTCATATCATCCTTTAAATTATGAGGGTTTAGCCTGTGTAGGTTGTGGAAGATGTATTGATAGGTGCCCGGTTAACTTGGATATAAGGGAAGCATTAAAAATGACAGAAGAATATTTATTAGAAGAAGGAGGGGATGAAAGTGGAAAAGACTGATATGTTACCCCAAAAAGCTGAGATAATTGAGATAAAACAAGAAACAAAAACTAATTTGAATATTAAGACATTTCGGCTTAGATTTAAAGATAGATCACAAAGAGATAACTTTCAATTCAAACCAGGTCAATTTATGATGCTCACTGTTTTTGGGGTAGGAGAAGCTCCCTTTGGTTTTGCTTCATCCCCAACCGAAAAGGAGTATTTTGAATTTTCAGTTAAGGAAGTTGGGTTGGTAACGGAAGCTTTGCATAACCTAAAAGAAGGTGATATAATAGGAGTCCGAGGTCCATATGGCAATGGATTCCCGTTGGAAAGCACTGAAGGTAAAAATATTATATTCATCGGGGGAGGAATTGGAATTGCCCCGCTTAGATCTCTTATTAACTATGTACTTGATGAAGAAAACAGGCATAAATATAAGAAAATTCAACTATTAAATGCCTTCCGTTCACCCGAAGACACTCTTTATTGTGATGACTATGAATGGTGGGAAAATACCGAAAATACAGAAGTCAAATATACAATAGATGAACCCTGTGAAGGATGGAGTAAATGTGTTGGCTTTCCTCATACTTTGATTGTAGAGGAATTGAATTATGAATTACCTGACACCAGGGTATTTACCTGTGGTCCACCCATTATGATCAAATTCGTTACTGAAAAGTTGAGAGAACTTGGTATTGATCCAGCCGAAATCATTACAACCCTTGAGATGAGAATGTCCTGTGGGGTTGGCAAATGTGGTCGCTGTAATATAGGTCACTATTATGTATGTAAAGATGGTCCTGTTTTTACTTTGGAACAATTGGGAGAAATGCCAGACGAATATTGATAAGTTAGTTAGGACTGAGGAGGGAAGTATATTGATTAAAAGAAGTTTAAAAAATACTGATATCTTCACAGATGAACAGTTAGATAAGATACATAAAACAACTATGGAGATATTAGAAAAGAATGGGATGGAGATTCTTTCTGAAAAGGCAAGGAAATTATTTGAAGAAAATGGAGCTAAGGTAGAAGGAAAACAAGTATATGTTTCAGAAAAGATGATTGAAGATGCACTTACAGAAACACCCAATGAATTTACACTACACGCCAGGAACCCTAATAATAATGTTCAAATTGGTGGAAAAAATACTGTGTTAGCACCAGGATATGGAGCACCTTTTGTTATGGAATATAAAAAAGGCAGAAGGAGAGCGCTTTATCAAGATTACCTGAACTTTACAAAATTAGCGGGGTACAGTGATTTTATTGATGTAGTGGGAGGTGTTTTAGTAGAACCAACTGATATTGAAGATGAAATTAGACATGTTAAGATGATGAAGACGGCTTTGAAATATACGGATAAATGCCTGATGGGTAGTGCAATGGGGGCAAAGAAAGCAGAAGAAAGTATAGAGATGGCATCAATTGTTTTTGAAGATATGGACTTTATAAAAAAACATCCCGTTATGATAACTTTAATCAATACAAACTCCCCACTCCAGATTGATGAACGGATGTCAGATGCATTGTTTATACATTCGGCATATAATCAACCTATAGTAGTAGCTTCTTTAAGTATGACAGGTACTACCGCTCCTACAACTATTGCGGGGGCACTTGTCGAGCAAAATGCGGAAATACTAACTGGTATTACTCTTTCACAGCTTGTCAATAAAGGTGCACCGGTGATTTATGGTTCTGCATCAAGTGTGGTAGATTTAAAAACTGGCAACCTAGCTATAGGTAATCCTGAAACAGCTAAGATGTTTAATGGAACAGCACAAATTGCTAGATATTACGGATTACCCTCACGTGGGGGAGGGGCTTTAACAGACTCCTTAACACCAGATGCTCAAGCTGGCTACGAATCTATGATGAACTTTATGTCAGCCATTCAAAGTGGCTTCCACTTTATACTGCATTCAGCAGGTCTATTAGAAAACTATATGACAATGTCCTTAGAAAAATTCTTAATTGATGATGAAATCATCGGTATAATAGAGAATTTCGCTAATGGTTTGAAGGTTAATGATGATGAACTGGCCAAAGATATTATTTTGGATGTTGGAAGCAGTGGAAACTTTATTGCTACCCAGCATACTTTTGATCACATGCGTGATTTACGAGAATCTAGATTAAGTATAAAAGAGAGGTATTTCAGTAATAAAGAACAACCTTATACAGAGGAAAGGGCAAATAAGATGTGTAAAGAAATATTAGAAGAATATGAATGTCCTCCTCTTGATAAAGAAGTAGAAGAAAAGTTAGACAATTATATTGAAAATATAAAAAAATAGCAAATAATATTTTTAAAAAGGAGAGTGACAAATTTGAAAAGTGATATTGAAATAGCTCAGGCGGCTGAAATGAAGCCCATAAAAGAAATTGCTAAACAAATTGGTTTAAATGAAGATGATCTAGAACTTTACGGTAATTATAAGGCGAAGATTAAATTTGACACCTATCAGAGGTTGCAATCTAACGAAGACAGTAAACTAGTATTAGTAACTGCAATTACTCCAACCCCAGCCGGGGAAGGTAAAACTACGACTACAGTTGGCCTTGGACAGGCTTTAAACCAAAAGGGTAAAAATGCGATGATAGCTATCCGTGAACCTTCCCTAGGTCCTACAATGGGAGTTAAGGGAGGAGCAGCCGGAGGCGGATATTCTCAGGTTATTCCTATGGAAGATATCAACCTCCACTTCACTGGTGATATTCACGCAATTGGTATTGCACATAATCTATTATCAGCAGCAATTGACAATCACATCAAACAGGGTAATGAATTGGATATTGATCCCACTCAGATCAGCTGGCCGAGAGTGGTTGATATGAATGATAGAGCCCTAAGAGAAATAGTTTTAGGTCTAGGTGGTACTGGTAATGGTGACCCTAGAGAAGATGGATTCATCATTACGGTTGCATCTGAAGTTATGGCTATTTTATGTTTAGCCAATGATTTAATGGAATTAAAAGAGAAAATCGGGAACATTGTTATTGGTTATTCTAGAAGTAATGAACCTATAACCTGTAGCGATTTAAATATAGAAGGCGCCATGACGGCCTTATTAAAAGATGCCTTGAAACCTAATCTTGTACAGACCTTAGAAAACACTCCAGCCTTTATCCACGGTGGTCCTTTTGCCAATATAGCTCACGGCTGTAACAGTGTAATGGCTACAAAAATGGCTATGAAACTATCTGATATTACAATAACTGAAGCAGGCTTTGGAGCAGATCTGGGAGCAGAGAAATTCTTTGACATTAAATGTCGTTATGCTGACTTACATCCTGATGCTACTGTTTTAGTAGCTACTATTAGAGCACTGAAGATGCACGGTGGAGTCAAAGATAACTTAGAAGAAGAAAACCTAGAAGCCCTAGAAGCAGGCATGGAAAACTTAGAGAAACATGTTGAAAATATAGGTAAGTTTAAGTTACCAATGGTTGTAGCTATTAATAGATTCCCCACCGATACAGAAGCAGAATTGGAATTAGTTCGGAGAAAATGTGAAGAAATTGGTGTTAATGTTGCGTTATCTGAAATCTGGGCTAAAGGTGGAGAAGGCGGTTTGGAATTAGCCGATGCAATTATTGATTTGGTTGAAAACAAAGAAAGTGAATTTGAATTCTTATATGGAAAAGACTTACCAATCAAAGAAAAAATTGAAAAAATAGCAGAAGAAGTATATGGTGCTGATGGTGTTGATTATAGTAATGAGGCCGAAAAACAAATTAAAAACTTTGCAGAAAAAGGTTATGATAAGCTACCTATCTGTATGGCCAAAACGCAGAACTCCATTTCTGATAAACCAGAATTAAAGGGAAGACCAACCGACTTTAGAGTATCGGTATCAAAGGTTACTCTTTCCGCAGGAGCTGGATTTTTGGTACCTTCAACCGGACCAGTTCTTAAAATGCCTGGTTTGCCAAAAAGACCTTCAGCAGAAGATATAGACA